>OLON01000141.1_pt1 | contig 54428 bp, 34 predicted proteins | sample 1672691 | NCBI WGS metagenome assembly OLON01 (sample SAMEA3136714, study PRJEB25190) | human gut metagenome | biome: human gut; feature: human-associated habitat; material: faeces | place: Austria | collected 2013
CCCGCAGCAACGACGCGCCCACCGCCGCGCACGGCCATGTCGCTGGCGATCACGCCGGCGACCGCCTCGTCCGTAATATCGGCCCCGTCCGCCCGGGCGTCGACGGTGCATCCGTCTACCACGAGCGCCTGCGAGACGTGGATTCCGCACTGCGAGCCCGTCGCCGTCAGGGTCCCGGTACCGCGAAGCGTCAGGTTGCCCCACACCTCCATGCCGCACAGCGTGATGTCCGCATCGGGCGCATGCGACTCCGTGACGGAGTTTTGCCCGGCAAGCGTCAGCACCAGGTCGCCCTCGGCGCCGATGGCCTCGCCCGCGTAGCCGTTAAGCTCCAGGTGGTCGGCATCGGTCCAAGTCCAGCCGGGGCCCGATACGCCCGGCTCGCAGTACGTCGCGCCCGCGATGATGAGGCTCTCCGCGCCCGCGGCATAAGAAGGCCCGCCCAGCAAAACGCATAGACAGGCCATGGCAACAATCGCAATGTAATGACGGCTGGTGTGGGACTTGGCAGCAAACATACCCGCTCCGATCTTCGCAGGAGCCAATAGAATGTGCACCAGAAAATGCCCTGGTAGCAGCAGCTATTAGTTTAGCGAGATCAAGCCGAGAACAAAGAAAATGCCCCTGAACAGTGCCAATAATTAGGCGTAAATCGTTTTGCCAATCGGTGAAAGGAGGTGCCGCAACAGGAAGCTTGAACTAGAGCTTAGAACTTCAATGATGAAACGAAAATAGGAAGGTGTCAGCTGGAGGCGCTATTCATCGAGATCCATTGTAAAAGAGAACGTGTTACGAGTCTGCGCTTAAGCCGGTGCTCAGCTTTAATTTTCGTGGATCGGTATCTGGATTTTCGAAAACAATATCCTCAGCATCATTCTCTTCGCGGTCAACAGTGGCCTTGTACTTACCTCCATTTGTTCTCAAAACTGATTGCCACCAATAATGACGTTTGTCTTCAAAGTCCTTCGAGAAAAACTCTCCCCATGCAAGCACATAATCATTTTTATTCAGGAATGACTCGAGCCTACTCTTTTCAAAAAGTAGAACGCTTTCTTTGAAACCGTGCGCTGAAGAGTCAAAGCAAACCAGATCACCTTCAGGGTCTAGCCAGTCCGATATCCCCCTATGAACCAAAGAGTACTCACGTATGAGTTCCTCGCAAGGAAGGTAGAACTCGGGACTTTCATTATTCTTGAAGGACGAGTCATCATAAAGACCTCCCTCATAGTGCTGCGCAGCAATGATATAGGACTCGGTTCCGGTCTGCATTTCCGAATCCCATGCCGCACGCGTAGAATGAAAGGCACTTGTTCCGCAGTAATCATATAAAAAGTTAAAGGCGAACGAGCGTTCTGGAACCCCATTGCCATTCATCTCGTTATGGAGACTTATAAACGAATGAATAGCCGAATGAGGAATAAAAACGCCACCGGACAACCAGTAGAGACTGGCACCATCAATTTTCCCATAACTGCTTGGCATCCCAGCAGAAACCGCAAGTGGAATATATTCGACTTGATTTAGAACGACAGCTCTATATTTATCGAGTAGTTCATAGCCTTCATTTGAGCTCAACCAATTTGCTCTGTCATTCTTCGGTAGAAATAGTTTGTCTACAAACAGGCACTTCGTTGCTTCGGGGTGCGAATTCTGCCACACAAACGTCGGATCTATATCACGCCAGCAGATTAATTTCTGTTGAACCGCCCCATCGCTAAGTAATGTTTTTCGCTCAGCGGAAACCCATTTGTTTTCATCCCATGATTCCTGCAGGCGTCGAATCTCATCATAATCGACGGTCGTACATTCGTCCGAAATATTTGATTCGATAAGTCGCGATAGCAAGCTTTTGCTGAATGAAAAATGAGCACCCTTCGCTGCTTCGTAACCTTCTTTATAGGTATGTTCAATTTCAAATGGTGGATAGTTGTCGTCGAGTCTTGCTAACAGCCTATAAGTCTCAATCCATTGGTATTTTTTCCCAATTCGTTCAACTCGTCTGCCAAAGCGTCCTTCATGTCGCGCAACCACCGCATCAAATTCAGCGAAGTACTCGATTGAATAACGCTTCTTTAAGATCTGGGCAACGACCATATCCGCAAGTTCCTGCTCATTCCACTGATTGGACCAGAGCCTTACCGCTGATCCGAATGTATAACGGCCGAAATCACCATACATGCCGCGATGCTTACCATGTTCTGTTCTCATTGAATGGACTATTTTTGAAACAGAAAGGCGCTCATCACTGCTGTCTCCAAACTTGCTTGCAATGGAGTCAACTGTTTCCTTTTGTTGCTCGTTTGACATTGTTAAAGAATCCCATTCAGACGAATAGGGTGGGTTTATGTTTGCAAAGTCATCCATTGTCGCAGCCTCTTCACTTACAATGCCCTCGCAAAGAGATCTTGCGTAGTCCCTTACTAGAATATTGGGATAAGTATGAGTTGAAGCGAAAACAAAGTCTCGAATTCGAAAGGCTACATCAACCCATTGGGCGCGATTGTCACTCACCCAAAATGCGCCAAGCATTGCAGCAAAACTACGCTCAATAATGTAATCATCGTCAATAGAAACAAGCTCCTGAACGAGAATTGCAGCTATGGCCGAGCGATTTGCGAGAATGCAGGCAAGCGCCTTAGTTGCCCTATCTCTCAGCCTATTATCAGTTGAGGCTAAAAGCCACATAAGTGATAACGCGGCAAGCCTTGCAGTATGCTCGTTTAACTCTGAAGCGTAGTCCCAAATCCACTCGACAATATCTAGCGGGTCAATCAACTCAGAGTTGGAAAGAGAAACTATTGACGTCCATTTTGCATCTCGTTCCTTTGCGCTCCAACTCATAAGAACGCCGTTAAGATAATCGGCATTGAACACAGTGTTAGGATTAAGCGAATCAGCTAAAAGGCGAAGCAGAAAATCGCCTCGTTCCTGACGATTCGGGAGAATGCGCTCATCAATAAACCTTTGTAGGTTAACTGAAATAACACTCACGTCACGCCATTGAAGGCTGGATAGTATCCAGAATGGAACGGAAGCATCAGAGTCGAGTATTTCTGGATCAAGCACATCAATAAGCTCGATATCAAACAAATCGGGAAGCAGGCAGGCAAGCACCTCAAAAGTGCCTTCATGACTGCAATTCGACCTCCATTCATCAATAAAACCCTGAAAATATTTATTAGACTTTATTACATCTATATCGGTACTTCCTCCAGCGTCCTTGATGCAGCTTAATGCCTCAAAATAGTTTTCAAGTCTTTCAAACGAGAAAATCGCTTGTTCCGTTTCCATGCCATAGCGATGCGTCTTATTGAGAATTCCTTCCGACACCATCAACTCTATAAGCCGAGAAGGCTTATTTGCCCCTTCGTCGCGTGCCAGCCTACAAGCTATTTTGCTAGCCTGATTCCATGGGATATATCCATAACTATACGTCGAATCTGCAATTATATTTAGAGCCGTTCGTACTACGATGCCGCTATCAAATCCCAAATCGATATCAGGATGGGCGCAAATTATCTTAGTTACTTTTTCTAAATATGCGCCCATTAGTTTACCGAAGGATCTGGGGCACGAATATCTAGTTTCACTTGTAGCGCTGAGGTAATCGCATGTTAGCTTTAAGAATAATGGGTTGCATGCTTCGCTTCCAAAGGAAGGAAATTGTGGGAGTGCGAGATTGTAATAGGAGCAGAAGGATTCAATGGCATATCTTTTATTCGAAGCAAAGCCGTCAAGGACGACCTGGCTTACATCGCTAGATGACTTAAATCCTTCTGGCAGTATGGAATCCTCAAGGGGCGATCTCACTGAGACGGCCAGCCTGATATTAGGATATGATTTGATTTCATTCATTAATCTAGTTAGCCAGTTTTTCCATATGAACTGACCGTCGCCTTCATTGAGGGCATCAATTGCAATAAGTACCCTCTTTTCATCAGCGAATTTCGCAATGCTAGCAAAGAAAGAGTGGGGGTCTATTCCAGGCGCAAGCTGTTCAACTAGTTGATTGATTGGAGAGGTTCCTTTTACAAAGTATTGTCCTAAAGCAAGATAAACAAGCCTGTTTTCAGAAAAGGCTTTGAGGCAGCTATCCGCGAATAGATGAGACTTCCCTACACCTGCAACTCCCCTGACAATCAGCAGGGAACCATTAAGTGCGCGGCCACTGCGATTGAGGATGAGCTCAATTTGAAGTTTGGCATTGCGATATTCGTCGAAACTGTTATATAAAAGCTGGAGCTTATTAGGTTCCACATGGTCCTGAAGCTCGGACATTTCAAAAAAGAGATTATCGCTCATCGATGTTATAGAGTTCAGATGTTTATAGAGCTCTGAACCATGGGATTGCTTTGCTAGCGCGCTTGCAGATTCAATGCGTCCTAAAATCTCCTTAATTCTCGTTGAGTAGGTTAAATCACGGAGGCAATTGAGTATTTTATACATTGAACTAATCGGAGCCTGAAGCCCAAGTAATGATTCGCTGACAGCTTTAGAAAAAGATTCAGTCTCAAGAAGGCCAGTGAATAGGTCTGAAGCCTCTGTTTGAATATTCAGCTCAGGCGTATATTTTGGACCGAGTTCTTTAATTCTGTCATCAAGCATGTGCTTAACATAATCTCGTTCGCAGTAATATGGAGTGGAATCAGCTCTATGCCCTTCAATTGTCGATAAGGCAGAAGAGCCCTCGAGCTCTGCGCAAACAAGACGGTATGCCTCGTCAAGCCTCTGAATATCGAGGTCAATAATAAAACTGAGTACAGATTCCACATCCAATATATCTTTAGCAGGATCAAATATTACATTCTCGTAAGATTTAAAATCTGTCCTAAAGTTTGGTGCCTTTTGAACAAGAAACATAAAGCGAATTCGATAACGTTCAGAACTGATCTCGGAAAATTTCTTTAAAGTAGCACTAACCTTCTCTGAAGTTGCTGACTTACTTACTTGAAAACAAATACCAGCTTCCCTATCAACCAAGTCATAACCCTTCATGTTGGGATCAAGCTGGTTTGCATTCTTAAGATGAAGCGAGAAAACTATGTTTAGTAAGTCGCGGTAGAAATACTCCGAATGAACAGCCGAATCCTGCAGATTATTCCTACCATCTGCATGTAGCTCAACACAATGACGAAGCAACAGTTCTTTAATTCTTTCGTAGTAAACGATTCGTTCCAAGGCTGCCCCCTTAAAAATAGAAATTCAACTGGTGTTAATCACAGCAGTCTTCATTAGCTGAAAGCAAATTTAATTGCGCCAGATATAATATCGGGATGCTAGGACTACATATTGAATGTTGACTAGCAAGAGCCAGACTGGATTAAAGCAGACCGTGCTCTTCAGCTTTTTCTTTAATCTTCATGATTACTTTCGCCTTTTCGGAATCATCCTCGCAACTCTGATCGAGGTAATAGTGCGGATAAGAAACGATATCCACAGCAAGCCACGACCCCCAGGTCTTTGCGGCAGATACAATTCTTGGTAAATCACACGAAAAGAGTCGCGGCAAGATTGACCGGTCTTTCGAAGGATTATCTTGCAACAGCTTCTTTAGGATCTTCCTGCGAGAATTCCACTTGGATCCGTCCAAGTACTCATATACAGCACTCGCTGGTCCAATGAAATTACACTCAATCAAATTAACGAGGGTGAATTCTGTGCAATGCATTTTATCAATCATTTCACCATTAACCGTGAGAGGAAATATGCTGTTGTTCATCGCCCTCAGTCTGGTTAATGCGTTAAGCAAATTGGCAGATGCCGGATGGGCCCTGTACATCAATCCATTTGCAAGATTTAGAACGTCAGAAGCTTCTAGAGCATGATCGTCGTGCATTTCATATATAGAGAATTCTTTTATGAACCTATCAAACAGGCAAAGCTCATTACACAATTCATCGATACTTTCGAGCTTCAAGATAAGGCTTGCATTGCTTAATGTCCCTGCAACTTTTTGGTTGAAAACGAGCTCTCGAACCAGCGCGATTCCCATGGCGTTAGAATTTTCAATCGAATTGTTAGGATCGAGCTCACTCAGATTAACTTCGCCATCCTCTAGCTTTATTTTGGCAATGATTGAACTTGCGAGTTCATCAACGTTGGCCGAATTGCTCCATGACTCCGCAGCTCGACAGAGGCTAGTAAAGATAAAGGGCGGGAATCCAACAATCGAGTATTCAACTGGATTTAAAGCCGTCAGGTAAGAATTAAGTGCATCCTCGGAGGAAACGACCCTTTTATAAACAGAAGGATATGCTTCCTCGAGCGTTTCTAGCGTTGGAAGATTTGATGCTTTGCATGCAAACAACAAGTTGGCGCGAGTGACGTCATAGTTTCCAAGTTCAGCAACCGAAGAGCTGAGTTCAATTCCGAGAGTGCTAAGCTCGTGTATGGTAATTGAGCATCTGTTGAGATAATTCGCTACTGCATCAGCCCTTGTTTCGTCTGAGAATGCGTCAGCGATTGACATCGCCTCAATATTAGCCGCCATCCAAGATGAACTCAGCTCACACTCATATGAAGTATCCAGATTCATGTTTTCAAAAGCATAGGAAACAAGCTCGCGCTGGGACTGAGTCTCGCAAACGCTCCCTGATGACTCAATGACGATATCGAAGGCACGCTCGGTTTGATTAAGCAATGCCGAAATAAACTTGTGCACAAGACCCCTATTGTTGGGATATTCCTCAAGCAAGCGTTCGATTACTTGTCTTCCTGAGCTTGTGTAATTGTTGACGATGCCGTTTACAGTTGTAATGACTGCATCACGACCAACCGTGGTTGAAGGAGTGCCCCCTCTGCCAAGAATATGCGACAGCAGATAGCGGTTGAAACAACAGGGACGATCCAAGTGAACGGTCGGAATGATTTTTAAAACTGCACTGCAATCGTCATCATCTAAGAAATAATCGAGGTCCTGAACACCGCGTTGATAGCAGTGGTAGACAAAGTTAACAACGCGCGGCTTCGCATCAGTAGGATATTTAGATATGTAAAGGTCGAAGTCTTTTCTTAAGTAACCTTCTAGAATCAGTTCACAAACAAGTTCGTCACCTATTATTTGTTTAACGATTTCGGCAAACGATTCAAGGCGCTCTCCCCCTCCATTGGTATTGATTGGGCAAAGCAAATCTTGCTTATTGTAAAAATCAGCAGTACGTAGTTGTTCGATTTTTAAATCCATGTTAGCAAGCGAGCTATCAGTAAAACCGCTGCTCACTAGATCACGCATTCCGATATCTGATATCTCAACTCCAAATAAGTCAAGGAATTCTCTTTTTGTTAGCTTAAAACCTTGGCCACCAGTTTCGTGGGGTTGGCCGACATAGAGAAAGTCATCGGAGTCAAGCGAGAAGAACTCCTCCCAGAATTCGGTTTCAAAAATATTGTTCGAGTATTCTCTGCGCGTGTGAAACGAATCAGTTCCTAGTGTTAAGCGTTCTATTGAACTTACGCGTTTATCAAACGCGCCTTTTAGCTCGTTGCCTAGAGTCTCAGCAACATCATCCAGTGAACCGCCACAATCTATACAACACTGGAGTAATTTTTTCGCAGCCGAAAGCTGCGGAAGCAATCGATTTATCCCTTTTTGATGTATGTCGTACAGCTCATTTAACTTACCCTTGCCGATTCGAAGATCCTCATACTCAAGAGGATATAGATTTTTATAAATGGCAATTGCCAAAATGCCTGTACAGGTCAACCCCAATGCAGAGGGGTTACCGAACGAGGGGGACCCCATTTCTTGAGTCATGACCAGATAGTCATTACGGATGCTGACCATCAAGCGCATGTCTGCAATATATGGAGCGGCCAGAAGAAGTAAATCAGAATAGCGCGTACCTTCGTCTGTCTGACCGGCATCCCTTAGCTCCGAAGCGAAAACCTTGGCGGCCATTTCATTGGCATTAAACTTTGAAATAAACGGCACTACAGAAATGACCATGTCGAAAAACTTGACACGACCGGAGCCAAGAACTTCTTTTGAAGCTCCTTTGGACTAATTGCCAAAGGTAAATATGCTGTCCTTTATAGCATATACAAATCTAACAACCTTATTGCCCTTTTTGCCAACAATGCCAGGAGCTAAGTTTAAAAGGTCATTGAGTTTCCGCAGTTCGTCAAAAATGCCCAGATCGTCAAAGCGATCTATATCTTCGAAAATTACGGTGTCGTACTTATTAATTTCGAAGAGATAAATAAGCTCGTCCCTATATTTATTGAAGTATGAAGAGTCGCCGACTTCCTTATCGAGCGATAGGTTCAAGCCCGATGCCGAGATTGATTTTAGATGCAGGCTGTTTATAGACGAAAGTAGACATGCAGAAATAATCGTAGTCAGGAAAAACGTAACGACAGCTATGGCGATGAGTATCAATAAATAATGATGCAGGGAATCATCATTCATGCTTGCTAGAGCATTGAACCAGCGTTCGGCATCTCCCTTTATGGCGCCTGGGAGAAGCATCGCGATGATAATGGCTGTAAATAGAACTAACGATAGGGATAGGATTTTCGGAATCTGACGATATAGGGCGATGTTATGAACTTGGTTGAATGACGACTTACTTGCTTTCGAGGGGTCTCCTTGATAAAGAAGCTGACCTAAGATTTCGCGTTCAAGTAATGCTGTTGTTGAAAGTTTGGAATCTGTCCCAATGCTGCTCGTGCCGGTACAAAAATTTGCCAAACTAACTTTTGCAATATAATGACCACCCGCCTTCGCTTCTTTAGCAAATTGTTCCAAAATGCTGCTCTTGCCACTTCCATAAGAACCTGAGAGAGCTACATTTTTGCAATTTTGCTTATATAGAGCATCGTTAAGCCGGCCAACGTAACGACCATGTTGACTAGAATCATACTTTGGAGTCATTGGCCTAAGTTGATTTTCCTGGCAAATACCCTCCTTGGAAGGAAGCCGGAATCTGCTAAAAATGCTCAAGGCGTAACCAACCTTCCGATATAAAGCCGCATTACTTAATACATTTGGGTAAATGGTATTAAGACGATGGAATCAAGTCGGGAACGCTAATTGCCGACTTGAATAAAAATATGGTATCAGCTTGTGGTCTAGTAAAGATGGACGGGACCGACCTATAAGACTTAATAAGTACCAAATTGGTTTTATTTGAAAGGGGCAAATCGGCAACTGCTCACATACCCCTCCCTTATTGCTATCAAGCGCTTTTCAATAAGTACTTCTTGAGTTGCCCGATGACACTATGTGATCTGACATTTATTTCGTATTGTCATACCCCAAAAGTGCTCGAGTGACAGACGGATACCAGTAAATGAGACACCGGGGGTAATTAGAACTGCATCAGGACATAGCTTGTTTAGAATCTCAATAGAAACTGAGTGCTGCTACCAGTCATCACGTAATCCATCAATTCTCTTAGTGCCATATAGGGCCTGCTAGTTGTATTTGGCGCTGAATTGTACCTCTCTTGTTTAGCTGGCATAGAGTCTTGTATGAAGCGGCAAGAGCATTTTCTTTCTCAAAGAGTTCTTTCCGCTGCTCGGGCTCATGTAACTTTTCAGAAGCCTGTTCAAGCGTCCATTGATATTCCCTTGCATTCTGGAGCATCTTATTCAATAGAATCTGATACTGATACATTGAAAACAAAAGGGATTGATAAGCTTCTATGAATTCGGCAATTGCCTCTCCACTCTTTCCTTTGAAGCAAAATCTCGCCTCCATGGCGAGCGATCTCATTTCGTCAAGCTTTAAATGCAATTTGAGTTGAAGGTCGGTATCTAACACCTTATTAATTGAGGCTGAGATTGGTTGCAGGTACGTTGTGTCAGTCAGCCAAACAAATAGCAGGTCGATAGCCATTTGTGGTTCGTCATCATGTTCCAAGTTCTTCGCGTTTTTTGCGTAAACGCTCATGAGTTTATCGACGTTTATCCATATATTTAAACGTCGATTGAATAGAGACTGTTTATTGCTGAGACGAGCTTGGTAACAAGAAATGAGCAACGCGATGATTGCAACAATCGCTGAGATGCACTCAGGTAGATTCGTTAGGCTCATTGTCTCCTCCGCCACCAAAATTCAATTGGCAATACTACAATTATCGCTCTGCTTTCAGGATTCTTTAATTCAGCTCCCAAATAGTGGGACTACGCGATCACTGACGCGCCTGGAAGTTCCGGGTCAACCAGGTCCGGGACAAATGAGACTCGACCGCAAGAGTGTTGCGCCATATCCTGATAGCCCACGCGACCTACCGCAGCTTAGGGCAGGCGCGGTGTCGCACGATATCTAAACCGTTAGAAATGCAAATAAATGATACAGATTCTTATTTGCATGACTGCCACGTATAGAGACTTGCGGGCACTTGCTTAAAAAATCAGGCCCACATAGACATAACTAATGTGAGCCTGACTCTAAATCAAATTATGTAGTCGTTATGACCCTAGCAATGGGTCCTTCATTTGTTTTGTTTAACCAAATACCAAATAGCGAAGACGCATTCAAGTGCCTACGGTAGGTTTACGTTAGATCGCAAGTTGTCGTAGTCAATTTTTGAACCAACGTAAGTGAAAACTCATAGAGAGAGTTTACGTGGAAGTAGCCAAATTTCGGCTTCCGTTATTTGCAAGTTGCTGCTTGCGTTGTTATAAAATCAATGAAAGATAAGCATGCAATCGAGATACGGACCGCTATCACCCAGAAGAATGATAGTCACCACTCCCCCATGCTTCAGATTACAGCAAGAATAATGGGTCGAGTGTATATCTAAACGAGTCTACCTCGCTACGCCTTCGCCACAGGTGTCGCCCCCGAGCTTGATAGGCGACAGTTCGATGTGGTCTTTACTTGCGTCGAATTGGCCAAGCAGGCCAGCTATGGCGGCGGACACACTATCATCGATGTAAAGACCGCATTTGCCTCCACGTTCAGCTGCTCGCGCGAACTCCACGAGCTCGTTGCGAATTCCCTCGCCGTCAAGCTGGAAGAAATACCGCTTGTTTTGAGAAGGATCCTCTTTGCGCACCTCGAAGTAGTCTGTTTTCCACCAGGGGGCAGGTACGTAAATATAGCCATCCGTGCCGGAAACCACAAGCGACCCCTCAGATTTAGCCGCCTTGCCAAAAACCGCCTCGCCGTAGCCATCCTCGAATGCCAGTCGGATCTCACCAAACGCGTCAAAGCCTGCGTGACCTTCAAGGTCGGCCCTTACAAAATCAGCTGATCTATAATCAGTTCCGAGTAACTGCAAGATGGGCAGCAATGCTGCCGGACCCCAGGCTTTAGAGCTCGACCACTTGCCCTCAACGCTCGAGATGTCCTCACTGCCAAGATCAACAAGGCTGGTGCATACAGCGCGCACCGACAGAACTCGTCCGATGTGACCACTCTTGGCGAGCAGAAGCAGTCGATGGTAGGCCGTTGAATACGCCGTCTTGATCGCGTCGGCCAAAACGAGGCCCTTTGAGCGTGCGAGCGTCTGCAGCTCCTGGCACGCCTCGAGCGTTGAGGCAATGGGACTCTCACATAGAACATGCTTGCCCGCCTCAAGCGCTCGCTTAATCTGTCCGTAGTGCTGATTGGGATGCGATGCAAGGTAGATTGCGTCGCATCGACCGATTATCTCATCGAAATCATAAACCTGTTCGACTAAGCTATAGACTGCGAGGCTTCCGTCACTGTCGAGCATCGCGCAGGTGGGGTCAACGCCATTCACGAAGGCACTTTCACGCAGATACTTCTCTACTAGTACACGCTTGCCCACGTACCCCATTCGTAGATGTCCACTTTCAGCGCGAAGCTCGGTGCTCGAGACACCTTGAGTACGATCAAGATAGACTACGTCGCAGTATTCCTTGAGATAGTCGAACTTACCGACCCAGTCAGAGCCTACGGTGAACACATCAATTCCCATACGCCTGATATCGTCGATCTTCTGGCCCTCGTACTCCTCAACGATCACTTCGTCGGCGATTCCGAGTTCCTGAACAGCACGCATGCGCTCGTTGAGAGTTTGAGACACATTTATCTTTCCGCGCACCTTATCGAAGCCATCGGCGGTCACGCCGACGACCAAGTAGTCACCGAGCGCCTTTGCGCGCTCGAGCAAGCGAACGTGACCCCGGTGCAAGAGATCGTACGTACCGTATGTAATTACTTTCCTCATGGGACCTCATCTCCTCCCTTGCTCTGTCAGCTGTTTTTTTGGCCTCATTTCCTTCTCGCTTTGTTCGCCTTCGCACAGACTTGTTTGTTTGTGCCCCATAGGTATTTTGAGACAAGTAATTTCAGCGTTGGCTTCTTCGCCCACTTGCGCGTGAACTCACGCCAGCCCATCGAACGCAGGTCGTTCATGCATTCTTCCCTGCGGGGGTTTGCGCCGGTCGGCTTCCTCATGGGTCCTTGGTAGCGAACCACGTCGACCATATCAAGTTCTCTGCACGCCATTAATGATATGGCGGCCTCGAAGGCGGTAAGTCCTTTCTCTGTATTGCATACGGCAAGAGATGCGCCCTTGTCGTCGTTATAGAGGTCGGGGCAGTATAAATGCACGCCCCACAGGTCTCCGAGAGTGATGTCCGCCACGCGCTCCCGGCGCGCAAACGGGCACTCAGCACACGAAGGGCGTGAGATGAGGTGCTGGAGCCATATGCTCCAAAAAGGATTGAACCAGCGGTCGACAACACGGCGTTTGCCAGTTTTGCCTTCGAAGGACGTTGCCTGGTAGTCCCAGCCAGCGACGGCGAAGCTCGTGCCCTGGAAATCCCACCTACTACTACAGTCGGAGTTCCACTTGTCCCTGTACCTCATTGACTCGATTGTTTGCCCGTTGAACCACCTATCCGATACGTAGGAGAGCTGCTTCTCAATCAGGCGCGGTGTTGGTACACCCTCGCAAACAACCTCCACCGTAAGCAACAAAGGTGAGTCCGCGAGCCTACCCAAACTGCCGTAGAGACCGTCGATTTGGCACGGTGTGCCCGAAAAGAGAACACGGTTTCCCGTTTTGAGAAGATCATGAACTCGTGAGTAGGCGTCTCCGATCTCACTCTGTACATACTTGGAGCCACGGAAGGCAACAAGCCCCTCGACACTGGACACAGAAGCATGGCGCGCCTTATAGACTTCGCTCGACTCCACGCCGAAAACAATTCCGTCATTCTCGAGAAACGCAGTCGCGATAGCAGTGAAGGCGCCACCACTCGTGCTTTCAGCGAGAAGTTTCGCGTCTTTAATGGAGCCGCCAAAGCCGCGCTGGGCATCCGCAGCGTGAAAACGCCCAACAGGCAGCGAACAGGCCACCTCACAACGCCCACATCCGATACAGACATCTTTGTCAATGACGGGATAGCGAAAACCTTCTTCGTCCTCGCACATAGCTACAGCATTGACAGGACAAACGGATGCACATGCCTCGCAGCCGCAGCAATCTGCCTTACGCCCGGTCTTAAGAAAGCACGCCCGAAGATTCGTCTCGGCTATTTCTACAGGCATTCCGCCCCCAAGAGTCGAAGACCCCCGCGTAGGTAATCGAGGCTCGACTCGCGTAGCCCGGCCAAACGAGACTCCATATCGTTGAAGTTCATCTCAAGCGGCACGTCTTCGTCGCCGGACACCATTGCACGATTGGAAAGCCCCAGCCACGCGAGCAGCTGAGAAATCTTAGTATCAGCCTGCTCGCGCGAGAACACCGAAAACGGCGTGTGCATCTGAGCAGCGAAGATAAGCCCGTGGAACGAGTTGGTGACGACGTAGCGCGCCTCCTTGGTGAGCGCCAGGAACTCCTCGACTCCGGCGTCATAGCGCATCACGTGCCCGCGCTCTGCGTTGGTCGCACGCAGACTGATGTCAACGACCTTGTAACCCAGCCTTTCTGCCACGCGGTCGGCATAGGCCTCCATCGAGGGATTGTAGCGGCGCGAGTAGAGGAGGACATAGGGCTCATCCATCTGCGGTTCGCCCACAATAGGCGCATAGTCTGCGCCCGTGAGCAAAAGCGTCGGATCGAGTACGCGCGTGACGGGAACGTCTACATTAGCCTGGATCCACTCAAAATCTGTGCCACCCTCGCGGACGCCGAGAGCCTTGAAGTTTGCCAGACGCTCTTTTAGTGTCTCGATCTCGTCTTCGGTCCAGTCAACGTCGCCGAAGCTTGCCGCATAGCTGATCGATCGGTTGCGCATTACGGGGAAGTTGGCGAAGTAACCGTCGTCGAATCCGTCGAACTCGCGGATACAGAAAATGGTGTCACTACCACACACATAGCCATCAAGGCCTTCGGCGGCAAGGGAATCGTCGAAGTTAGACGATGTGTACGAGCCCTTCGAAAGGTTGCATTCCTCATGATAGAAGCGATCGAACTTGACGAAGTTCTCTCGAATGGCGGGCATAGTAAGCTCAAGTTGTCGCAGAGACTCAGGGTCTGTATCCCATGTGTTCTTCATGGGATTGAGCGGGTCCTTATCAAGATGCGATGCAGGACAGTAGTCTAGATTGACCGCCTCCACTTCGCCGGGTGCCAGAGAATTTAACACGCGCAGCAGAGCCCAAGTCTGTAGGGCAGACCCGTAGTTGGTGTAGTTGCAGTGGTAGTTGTACGTGACAGTCGCAAACTTACGCATTGATGGAACCTCCGTCGATCTCGAGTAGCGCCTCCACGAAGCGCTCCATCGAGCGCTTGGGGCCAGTGGTCACCCTCAGACAGTTGCCGAACGCACCGATGCCGTCGTACTCCTTGATGAGGATGCCCTTCTCTGCTTTCATGCGGCGCACGATCTCAGAGGCACTACCGAAGGGCTTAATGAACATGAAGTTGCCCTCGCTGCTGCGGTACTGATATCCGGCACAGTCGAGCTGCTCGACAAGCCAGCGCTTGCCAGCGAGCTGGCTCTCGATCATCGATTCGAGCATGCCGTCCTTCTCCATGATCGCCTTAGCGAGAAGCATCGCGAACATGTTCACGTTGTGAGGGGTATTTAGCTTCTGCACTAGCGCAACACCCTCCGGCCAGCCGGCAACGTAACCTAGGCGAGCGCCGGCGAGCGAAAACAGTTTTGAAAAGGTCCTAGTTACGAACACGTGCTCATGCGTAAGAGCGTAGCCGATGGAAGTCTCGGGACAGAAGTAGTGGTAAGCTTCATCAACGAGCACGGTGGCCTGTCGACGCTCTGCCTCCTCAAAGAAACGCGACATCTCCTCTTTGGTCCAGGCATTACCCATGGGGTTGTTCGGGTTAACGAGGATGAGCAACTGGACATCATCGCCGAGGTATTCCAGCACATCATCTACCGTTATGGTCAAGTCCTCCCTGTAGGGCACCGGCACGAAGTCGCGCCCGTACATTTTCGAGTAGACCTCGAACATGGCGTAGGAGGGCGATACACACACAATCTTGCCGCCGGGCTCGGTGAAAGCCTCGATGATATTACGGATGCCCTCGGACGACCCGTTGACCAGCGACAACCGCTCGATGCTAGTGCCCAAACGTCCGGCGAGGTACTCGGTAAACTCGAGTGTCTCTGGGTACTGGGCCACCATCTCTGGCGTCACACCGGAGAGCACCTCATCGATAAACTCTTGCGGGAGTCCTTCGGGGTTTTCGTTCAGGTCGAGGCGCAAGTATCCCTCGCGCTTGTTCTGGTCGAAGATGCGTTGAAGGTTCATGAGTCTTTCGTTTACATAGTACATAGCCAGAATTCCTATTCCTTTTCGTCGTTTACGCGCCATGCCTTGAGGCAGTGCGTCTGTCTCTTGTTCTCCGGTGGCAGTTGCATGTAGTCGCCGTAACATTTGGTCAGGTACTCATCCCAACAGCCCATAGCAGGTAGCATGTGCCCCTCGAACTCGACCTCGATCATGTTCTCGTAGTCGTCCTTGGGTATCGACCACCCGTGCTTGGAGCCACCAAGTAAGCTGCTCACCCGACTTGCATTCTCGTAACCGGGATTTCGTGCAATCTCGTTAACAAACCGAAGCATTTTCTCTTTAGGATTGCCAAGCTTAAATAGGGCGCCGCAAACTTTCTTGACAAGTTTCTTCCACAGCTCATCCTCGCAGTCATGATTCAAGCTCGCCCAATCACATTTCCTCATTACGGAGTTACATCTCTGCTGAATTGCTTCAACTTTTCCATCGTCGTCAGGGACCCCATCCATAACGAAAATATCAATCCAGAGAAATTCTTCCATCACGTCATGTAATTCTGGTTCTTGCGCGCGAATAGAATTAGTGCATACCTTTGCAAAGGGGGAGGTAGAAGTGCTGTTCTCGGCATGAACAATGAACAAGCCGTCAGGCAATTCACCGCTCAGCTTAAGCAACCTATCATAGTCAGGTCTTGGCATTGAGATATCAACGTCATCATCCCATGGAATAAATCCTTTATGGCGAATAGCGCCAATGAGCGTTCCCGCTTCGAGAGAGTAGCGAAGACCATGCTCTCTGCAAAAATCATCCAGCTGTAGCAACAGCCGCAACTCTTCTTTATGCAAATCTTCCAGACTCAGATAATTAGTCATTTTTCTTTCCCCTACTGCCCCTGCGCGCGGTACCTGGCCTCGGTGGCCTCCTTGGCCGGGCGCCACCAGGACTCGTTGGCGACGTACCAGTCGATGGTTGCCTTCAGGCCCTCGGCGAAGTCGGTGTGCGCAGGCCTCCAGCCCAGCTCGCGCTGGAGCTTCGTGCTGTCGATGGCGTAGCGGCGGTCGTGGCCGGGGCGGTCGGCGACCCAGTCGAAGTCCTCGGGGTCCTTTCCCATGGCCTCCAGGATCATGCGCAAGACCGTGATGTTGTTCCTCTCGCCGTCGGCGCCGATGAGGTAGGTCTCCCCCGTGCGGCCCTTGGTGAGGATGTCCCAGACGGCCGAGGAGTGGTCCTCGGTGTGGATCCAGTCGCGGACGTTCTCGCCGCGGCCGTAGAGCTTGGGGCGCACGCCGTCGACGATGTTGGTGATCTGCCTGGGGATGAACTTCTCCACGTGCTGGTAGGGGCCGTAGTTGTTGGAGCAGTTGGAGATCGTGGCGCGAAGGCCGTAGGTGCGGGTCCATGCGCGCACGAGCATGTCGGAGGACGCCTTGGTGCTCGAGTACGGGCTGCTCGGGTGGTACGGCGTCTCCTCGGTGAACTTGGCGGGGTCGTCGAGCGCCAGGTCGCCGTAGACCTCGTCGGTGGAGACGTGGTGGTAGCGGACGCCGTATTTGCGGACGGCCTCCAGCAGGCGGAAGGTGCCCTCGACGTTGGTGCGAAGGAAGGGCTCCGGGTCGGCGATGGAGTTGTCGTTGTGGCTCTCGGCGGCGTAGTGCACGATGGCGTCGTGGCCCGGTACCAGCCTGTCCAGCAGCTCGGCGTCGCAGATGTCGCCCACGACGAGCTCCACGCGGTCGGAGGGGAGCCCGGCGATGTTCTCGGGGTTGCCGGCGTAGGTCAGCTTGTCCAGGACGGTGACGTGTACCTCGGGGTGGTTCTTCACCACGTAGTGCACGAAGTTGCTGCCGATGAAGCCGCAGCCGCCCGTGACGATGATGTTTTTCGGGGAGAAGGTCTCCTCTGCCATGTTCGTATCTCCTCAGTTCCTAGTACTCGCGCGGGCTGTTGACGATCTCGCCGGCGGCGACCTTCCTCAGGTGCCGCCCGTAGACCGACTTGCCGTAGGCCTTCGCGGCCTCCTCCAAATCGGCGGTCGTGATCCAGCCGTTCTCCCAGGCGATCTCCTCGGGGACGGACACGGGCAGGTCCTGGGAATGCTCCACGGCGCGGACGAACTCCGCCGCCTCGTGCAGGCTCTCCATGGTGCCGGTGTCCAGCCACGCGTAGCCGCGGCCGAGGGTGACCACGGACAGCGCCCCCTCCTCCAGGTACATCCGGTTGAGCGTGGTGATCTCGAGCTCGCCGCGGGCCGAGGGCTGCACCTCATGCGCCTTGGCTGCCACGTCGCCCGGGTAGAAGTAGAGTCCGGTGACTGCGTAGGAGCTCTTGGGCTCGGCGGGCTTCTCCTCGATAGAGACGGCCCTACCCTGCGCGTCGAACTCCACGACGCCGAAGCGCTCGGGGTCGTCCACGTGGTAGCCGAAGACCGTGGCCCTACCGGACTCGGCGTTCTCGACGGCCTTCTTCAGGTGGCGGGACAGGCCGTTGCCGTAGAAGATGTTGTCGCCGAGCACGAGGGCGCACGGCTCGCCGGCGATGAAGTCCTCCCCGATGGTAAAGGCCTGGGCGAGGCCGTCCGGGCTCGGCTGCACGGCGTATGAGAGGTTCACGCCGTAGCGCGAGCCGTCCCCGAGCAGGCGCTCGAAGTTGGGGAGGTCCGTCGGCGTGGAGATGACCAGGATGTCGCGGATGCCCGCAAGCATGAGGGTGCTAAGCGGGTAGTAGATCATGGGCTTGTCGTAGACCGGCAGCAGCTGCTTGGAGGTCACGAGCGTGAGCGGGTACAGGCGCGTGCCGGACCCGCCGGCGAGGATGATGCCTTTCATAAAATCCCTTCTATTATTCATATTCATTAGCTGAATAAAGGGCGAAGCATCTTTCTAAGAAGACTGCAGGCCCGTTGACGAAAGACGTAGAGAAACACCGCATAAGCAATGAAATATGTAGCAAGAGCCGCCAGAGAAGGAAGCATGAGAGCAGTCACAGTAAAGATAAAGGTGAGAAGAAGCTCTCCTGAGGAATATGCCAGGGAGGAAGGTGCACTCAGCTCTTTAGATAAGTAAGCCTCCGACCACAGACTTCTCCCAACTATTGCAACGACCGCTCCGGAAATCACAACAAATATCGATTGAAATACAGACACCCCTATAACGGTAAAAAAACCGCTGATAACGCATGTCACCATATTTATCTTGAGTAGAAGGCCTTCTTTGCGCAGAACTTTGAAATAAGTGGTACAGCATATATTCATCTTTGAATCGAATACGCAAATTGGAATGATGAAGGCAAAGTAGACAAAGCTATCGGCGTACTTGGGAAGCCAAAGGGCAAGAAGCCAAACCATGGGATAATAGAGAACGTAAATAATTGGAAAGAAAAGGAGCATAACGTCTCGCACGTTACTGAAAAAGCGCTTCGCCTCTCCCGTCTCGGCTTGTCTGAGAAATGGAAAGAGAACCATCGAGGCCTGGCTGACAAATGAGAGAAAGAAGCTCGCCATAGAAAGGGCGAAAGATAATTGACCGAAGGTGTCAATGCCCCACGCAGCATCAATTGCGAATCTAGCGACTCCGAGAATCAATTGACTCGCAAGATTTGCGGCGACAAGTTTGAAACCGACGCGAATTGAGGCTACCGATTGCCGTACCGCCTGCGGCAACGGATCAACACCAGCAATGATGAAATCCCTGCACATCCAGGCACAATAGGCAAGCTGAACTAAACCGGAGAATATATAGGAAACAACGAGTGGACGAAATGAATCGTAACGAAGAACAAGGAGAGCGACCAAAGGGATAAGGAAAGTAAGGCGCTCGATAATCGTTGCATAAGACGAACGTCTGGTCTCGTTCATTGCCTGAAGCAAATACATGAGGAAAGCAGACGCGTTTTGAACAACTAGGAAGATTCCTGTGCTAACGATTACGAATTCTCGGTCGTCTCCGAACCCGCCAAGGCATGCGACAGCAACGATGAGGCAAGCGATGACCGTCTGGAAGAAAATGCCGAAGGCAAACTGCGAGTTCACCGATTTCTTATCGATCGTCTTCCTAGTCTCGCCACCCTTGATAAGATAGACACCATCGTTAATGCCGAGATGCGCAAGACCGACGTAAGACTGATAGAAAAGGAAGAGCTGCCAATAACCATATTGAGTTGTGCTCATCATCTTCGGAACTAGAAGGCTCTGCAAGATGCTGAGCACAAGCGCTACGCCCTGTGCGATAAAGGCGATGCCAACATTTTTCGCCAGTGACCTATAGTCCATGCCCACCATCCAATTGAAGGGTATTCTCAGAGGCTTTGTTCCTGGTGGTGATCGAAGCGATTTCTCTACGCTCGTAAAGTTCTTTCTCGCCGCCTGTAAAGACCCAGGAATTGAAAAGAAGCAGCAAGAACAGTGTCACGAGACCCTCGAGGCCAAACCAATATGAAAAAAAGTCGTCGCGCATGGATTCAACAAGAATGTACGAAAGATAGCTATAGACGACAAACGAGACGAAAGACCCGCGATCCACAGCTTTTCGGTAAAGCAATTGAAAGAATATCCCGAGCGCTATCATATAAAGGACAAGGCCCCCGAACCCGAAATCATGCAATGCCGGGCGAACAAAAGTGAAGATATTGGTCACGCCATCGTAGGAGTAGTTGACGACAGCCCAATGATTCGAGGCCTTGAGCGAAACGGTGTCAATAAAACCAAACCGATGGGCCAAATCCTGAAGGCCTGAAAAAGTCTCGCTGATACCAGTTGGAGCGCCAATGCTGCGTATGAAGCCATCGAGTGCAGGAACGCTTCCGGCCAGATAGAACTCAATGTAGTCCAAAGGACTATCGTAATACGAGGAACGCCCAGAGAATTGCACCGCGAGGTAGAACAGCTGGACCAAGATATAAACACCGAAAAAGACAAGGAGCAATTTCTTAAATTTTAGACCACTACCACGTCCACACATTTTGCAACCCATTGAAAAGGCTACGAGAGCACCAACAACGAGGTGGAGTACGTTTGTACGTATAGCAGATATGGCAGAGGGGACTACCGAGCAGAGTGCAACGGCAGCAGCAAGGAGAACGATGTGTTTTTCACTACGGGCGACAGCCAAGCCGGCAACAGCACAGCCCAGGGCACACGACGCGTAAGTGAGACATCTAAAACCTGTGGCGATCGTGGGCTCAACATCACCACTACCGTTTTTGAGGGCTGTCGATAAAGTGACGGGATTGAACGTGCCGCAAATACGTCCAACAATCAAATACCAAAGAACTGTCCCAACAATGCCGATTACCGCAAGAGCAATCAGCTTACCAGAGCTTAGAGAGCTGCGTTCTAAGGAGAAAACTTCGGTCTGTGACGCACGTCGACCGTCAAATACGAGGTTCACGAAAAAGCAACCAACAATGAATGCAGCGCAACCGACAAGAATGGCGCCCACAGTCCCGCCCTGCAGATCAATCACGACTGAATTCCATCTACCGCGCCCGAGAATCGACATTGCGGAAACGAGTGCAAGGCAAAAGGAGACGATGACGCTTGGAGCCGCCCACCTGCCGCCTTCCATCCACCAAGCAAACCCGAACACAAACAGGCACCCTATCAACAACATCCAATACATCATGATGAAATACCTAACTAAACTCGTGCGTTATCACACGTGGAGCCTGCCGTTGGGTCTGAGAAAAAAGTAAAGGTCTACTAGAGGGGATTTCCATGTCGAGTACCAGCTTCGACCCGCGCATATAGTTCTAAAATCGCTAAGACTCGCTTCACCGGCGAGTACACGTCTTCTTGAGTTCAGCCAAGCATCAAGGCGCAGTGTCATGGAATCCCTCCGATGGTCCAAACGCTTTCTTTTACTCAGGTAATCCCTAGCCTGTTTGAAGAAATCAATGTAATAATCGACATCGGCGAGTCGAGTCTCTCGCGTCATGCAACCGCGAGTGGAGGCATTATCGCCATGTCGACGGAAACTCACGAGCTGCCGCCCGTAAAGACTAAGCGTTCCACTTATTGATGCGAAACGCCAAAGCACCGCATCGTGTGGATAAGATTCTTTCCACCATGGCTGAATATCACGAGCAAAATCGGATCTGACGCAATAGGCGCATCCCGGTCGCATTACATAAAGAAAATCGCTACCGTCGAAATCTAGTGCGTTTACAAGCTCGCCGCCGCGTTGAGCCCTGTCCGTATGATAGACTTAATTCTTTCCCTCATAAAATGGCTTTACCTGACAGGCGAGAACATTGATTTCCGGATTGTCTTCCATAACGGCGGACATGAGTTCTATCTTGTGCAGATCCCAAATATCATCTTGGTCGCAGGGAAAAACTAAATCACCGGAAGAGGCCAGAATACCGCGCTTAAAGTTCGCTTTCCATCCGATATTTTTCGTATTCTCTATAACTCGCCAGCTCGTCAACCCATATTCTTCTATATATGAACGAACAAGCTCAACGGTGCCATCTGAGGAGGCGTCGTCGCTCACCAACACCTCATCTGGCTGCCGCGTTTGATTTCTCAGAGAGTCCATCAACTCCCTGAGATAACGTTTGCCGTTGTATGTGGACAGTATGACTGAAATGGTTCCCATGAGTCCTACTTACTGTGCATGAAGAAGATATCGGTATGCGTTGCAGAAAACACTGAAAGGCGCTTGTCCCATTCTTGAGATAGCCGCAGCTATCTTTTCGCGTTTTCTTGCTTTGGGGTCGGAGACGACCGTCTTAGCGTATTTCTGCGATTCACGCCACAGCGTCTCTTTCTTGACCTTATCGTCCTTCGGAACCTGCGAAAAAACGACACGGCATATGGCGAAACAACGAGAGCAGACGGCATCCGAAAGCTCAGGATACCAGTCAGAAATCTCATCTCTCATAGTTCGCGTCACTGTAAGGCATGATTCAAGCTTTGTCTCGTTAAAAGCACCTCGCATGGTGCCATGTTCATTTTGCCGGTACGCATATAGCCCTGTTGTCTCCAACACAGCAATCCTGTCCACTTCATGAACAAGGCGGTAGGTGGTTGCGGTGTCCTCGTAATATAGCCCGACAGGAAACTTCACGCTGTCAAATAGACTTTTATGACAAAGGCGCCACACGGCTCCATTCCAGCTTTTTTGATAAAGGAGCTCTTCTTGGTACTCTTCATCGGTCTCAACTCGATATTTCATCGTCGTTTCAGTGCGCTTGTCAAGTTTGGGGATATGACCATCGAAGAAAGATGCCCCATAACGGACGGTCGACATGAGCGTCCCTGAATCGCGTGCGGCGATGTACAGAGCCTCGAGGAAGACGGGGGATACGAAGTCATCGCTGTCTACGAAGGCAAGCCAATCCCCTTTGGCGGAGGCCAGTCCGACGTTGCGGGCGTCGGACTGGCCTCCGTTATCCTTATGGATTACGGAGGCCAGTCGATAAGACTCGACAAGAGAATCGCAGAGCTCGCCAGAGCCATCCGTAGACCCATCATCCACCAGAATCACCTCGTAATGCGGATAAGTCTGGTGGATGATACTCTGAAAACATTCACGTAAATACGGCCTGACGTTGTAGACGGGAACAACGACAGAAATTAATGGGAGTTTCGAGGTGTTTGTCAAATCGGTTTTCACTTAGCGTCCCATCTCTGCCAAGGCGTTGGCGTAGTAGTCCTGCAGCCTAAAAGCCTCGGCTCGAGAGTCGAAGCCGGAGGCGATACACTCATCGGTGTGAGACGTGCGTTCCTTTCCACAGGTGCAGGCGATGTTTATCTCCTCGGCCCACTTCTTGGCGCCGTCGGCCAGGGGCAGAAAGTGCCCCTGGCCGCAGAACGACGCTTCGGGCGTGATCTCACTCGAGAAAAACACTTCAGCACCCGCGCACTGAGCCTCAAGACCAACGACAGGAAGTCCCTCATATAGACTCGGTAGTAGGAAGCAATCCATCGCTTGGTAAAACCCGACGATGTCCTCCCTGCGACCCAAGTACATCACGCGGTCGGCAAAGCTGTCAGCGTCCATGTAGGTGAGCATCTGCTCCTTGTACTCGCCGTCGCCAATGAGCAGGAACTTTGTCTTATGGTTGAGTTTGCACAGCTCCCCCACAATCTCCATTAGAAACATGGGGTTCTTCTGCGCGGCAAACCTACCAACGAACCCTGCGAGCAACTCGTCGTCGGCAACCCCCAGCTCTGCACGCGTCTTGGCTCGAAGAGCAGGGTCGAAGGAGTTCTTGCGCGAATCGATGGCCGTTTTGAAAACGCTAACCTTCCCCGCGTCGAAAAGAGCGTCGCCGAACTGCCAGCGGCCGCAGTCCTCGCCGCAGGACATATAATGCGTAGCGAAGAGCTTTGAGAACCTGCGTAGAATGAGCTTGAGCACAGTCTTAGGCTCGCGCTCATTGGCCATGGACAGACTCTCGGAGATGCGCACCGGAATCCCACACTTCTTGGCCACGCGCAATGGAAACAGATTCATCGTGCTGTTATAAGCGTGCAGCACATCGAAGTGCTCCTGCTTGAACACGTCGGCCATGTCGGACATGTTCTTCGCTATATTCTGGTAGGGGGCGATGATGTGGACGCGCCCGCCACGAGCCTCAATCTCCTCGGTCGGCACGGCGTTGGAGTCGGAGTCGCAGATGAAGTGGACCTCAACCTTTGCCGGGTCGAAGTTCAGGAAATACTGCATGGACAGCGTCTTCTTGCCGCCAGAATCCATCTTGCCTTCAATGAAGGCGACCTTAATGGGGCGCTTTTCACCCATTCCTACGCCCCCGTCTTCTCGAGAAAGAAGCCTTTAGCGCAAGAAACGACATACTCGAAGTCTTCAAGCGACATGCCGCAGTACATAGGCAGACGCACCAAGCGATCTGAATCGGATGTTGTGTGCTCATCAACTCCGCTAAAACGGCCGAATCGCTCGCCAGCCGGAGCGGAATGCAAAGGAACGTAATGGAACACGCACCCCACACCATGTTCTTTCATGAACGCAATGAAAGAGGTTCGAGCCTTCAGATCGCGCAACTTGATATAGAACATGTGCGCATTGTGCTCACAGCCCTCGGGAACATGTGGCAACTCCAAAAGGCCCTTCTCAGCAAGAGGCTCAAATGCGGCATAATAGGCGCGCCATGTTGCCAGACGATTCTCGTTGATCTCATCGGCATGCTGGAGCTGTGCCCACAGATAGGCTGCGTTGAGTTCGGAGGGAAGATAGCTCGAACCAAAGTCGACCCAGTTATATTTGGCGACTTGGCCGCGGAAAAACTGGGCGCGGTTTGTACCCTTCTCACGGATAATCTCCGCACGATCGCAGTAAGCGGAATTGTTGATAGAGATGGCACCGCCTTCGCCCATCGAATAGTTCTTCGTCTCATGGAAGCTAAAGCAACCAAAGTCACCGATAGTACCAAGAGCGCGTCCCTTATATGTAGCAATAACAGCCTGGGCCGCATCCTCGACAACTAGCAAGTTGTGGCGCCGGGCGATATCCATGATGACATCCATCTCGCATGCGACGCCGGCATAATGTACGGGCACGATAACACGAGTACGCTCGGTAATAGCGGACTCGATTTTCGTTTCATCGATATTCATAGTGTCAGGACGGATGTCGACGAAAACGAGCTTCGCGCCAGCAAGCACAAACGCGGTTGCGGTTGAAGTAAATGTAAACGAAGGAAGAATGACCTCATCACCAGGCTTTAGATCACAAAGAATTGCAGCCATCTCGAGGGCGCTAGTTCCACTCGTGGTCAGCAAAATCTTGTTTGAATTAAAGCGTTTTTCAAGCCATTCATTGCACTTCTTGGTAAACAGGCCATCGCCTGCAATTTTGTGATTTACTTCAATCGCCTGCTGGACAAACTGGACTTCATCTCCTATGCAGGGAGGAACATTAAACGGAACTGTTCTATTGCAAGACATTTATTTCACCTTTCAATAATTAGCTCTTCAGAAATCAACAACCCGTTTTGGAATTTCCGAACAGGGCGCCAAAAGTACCTACGAAGAAATTCCAGTCCATGCGGAAACAACGATTCCGCACGTAACGAAGTTCAATTTGTTGACGTAAGCCGCTTTCAAAAGTCAAAGCGTTACGGTCGGTTGCCTGCCATAAACCCGTATTGCCAGGGGTAACGCTCAACAGCTCTTCCTTCTCCTCTTCGGAAAAGTGCTGTTCCAACTCATCTTTTGTAATTGGACGTGGTCCGATTGCTGAAAGGCCACCTTTGAGCACCTTGAGGAACTGCGGCATCTCGTCGATGGAACACTTGCGGATGAACTGGCCCACCTTGGTAACGCGTTGGTCGTTGTCAACCTTGTGCTCAACTTTCCGCTGGTGAAGTTGCTCAAGATTCAGATACTTATGCACATCGTTGGCGTCTGCCACCATACTGCGGAGCTTAAGCACCCGAATCACCCTTCCCCCCTGCCCAAGCTCTGCGTGTAGACCGGGCAGCCAGGTGATTCGATGCAGAGCGCGACGCAAACCCCGGCCCTGGGGATCGCCAGCACCGCGGTGCACCCGGCGCAGAAGGCTATATCGAACGTTTTCTTGCATATGCGGTAGAAGAGGGTTCCAGTCGGTTTCCTCGACATGGGCTAACAGCCCGCCATCGGAGATATCTCGGGAAATGCCTCTAGCAGGCTCCTCCCCCCGTTATTACTTCAATGACTGTAAGGGCGATGATTTTTAGATCGGTAATCACGCCTCGCCTAGCGATGTACTCCAGATCGCGCCGCACCATGCCATCAAAGTCCGTGTCGTTGCGATCCGTCACTTGCCACCAGCCGGTAATCCCGGGCTTCACGGCCAGGCGCTGCAGGTCGTACTCGGTGTACTCCGCAACCTCATTAGGCAGCGGCGGGCGTGGGCCCACGACGGACATCTGGCCCAGGAACACGTTAATGAACTGCGGAAACTCGTCGATGGAGTGCTTGCGGATGAACTTCCCGATCTTGGTGACGCGCGGGTCCTCCCTCATCTTGAACATGGCGCCGGCGATCTCGTTCTGCTCCTTGAGCTCGGCGAGGCGCTCGTCGGCGTCCTTGTACATGGATCGGAACTTCCACATGCGGAAGGTTGACAGGCTGCCGTCGCGGCGGGTCTGGCCCACACGGATCTGGCTGTAGAAGGGGCTGCCCTCGCTCTCCATGCGGATGGCCGCCGCCAGCACTAAGCTAGGAATTGCGATAACAATGAGGACGACACCGCTGAAAACGATGTCAAACGCGCGCTTAACAGCCCTGTAGGCCAGACGTGAGTTGTCCCAGTCCATGATGGATTGCATGGCCTTGTAGCGACCGGCGCCCTCACGCCGGTCCATGGCCTGGGCGATCAGCGCCGCCCCCGCGGGCGCATCCGTTGCATATTGAGTTTTATCCGACACGTTCTCTTCCAAGACTTCGACCCCGGGTCGGGGATCCCCCCTGTTCTGTGCAGCAATCGTCAGCAGCTAGGCGATCGGCCTTTTGAGGCTGCGAATGGCACGCTGCTCGTTTGTAAGGACAGCGAGACCGACACGGGTGGTTACGCGTCGGCCACACAGGTCGAGCTCCAAATAAGCAGTGCTCTTGCGTCTGTTAATGGTTTTGATAAGGCCTTCGTGGCCCAGCAGCGGACCGGCCGTCACCACGACTCGGTCACCGTCCTTTAAGGCCTCGCTGATGGGCACTACGCGGTCTCCCACATGCGTAAAGCTGCCAATAAGCTGGACCTCTTCTTTTGCCAGCGGCACAAACTGACCGTCCTGGGATAGCACCCGGGCAAAGTCGTCCATGCGCAGCAGATACTGTTGCACGGTGCGGGGATCTGCCGTATCGCAGATAAGATAACCGGGAAAGAGCGGTTTGGTCGTATTGACCCATTCGCCGTGTACTTTGATCTCGGTTTGAAATTGGGGATAAAAAAGCTCCTGCATGGCGCCAGCCGGCACCACGCGCTCGATGCGCTCGCGCATTACGTCTTCGCGACCGTTAATGACGTGGATCACATACCACACGAGCACCACCCCCTTGCTGTCTTACGTGTGGCTCACGGGGTTTGGGTATGGCTTCGCCAGGGCGCTTGTGCGCGAAGGCGCTCCATATTCAAACCCTGAGCCCAGTTAGACAAGCACGTGGCTCTGCCCCACCGTGAACGGTATGTATCAAAAGCAGCGCTGAGATCACAGACACGTATCGCAAGAATGTCTGCAACCTCAGCTGGCTGCGTGCGAGCTAGTCAAACAAGTGCCAAACTAGACCGCACGCAAACAGCTGAAGGACTGCTACGCTTTGGCATGCGAACTATTAGATATTTGCATCTTGGAATTACTCAATGCAAATTAAAAGAGTCGCATGGCTTCTTTATTGGAGTTCGTGGTGTTTCTGGCACCGCCGTTACGGCCGGATGCTGATCGACCCTGCACTTTGTGGCTTGCTGGAGCCGTGAGCACAGTTGAACTCATGTAACGTTAGATATCCTAGCACAAGCTGTTAGCGAAACTGATTTGGGCTGCGTTGGACAACAGATCGTTCATTTAACGTGCTAAAGGGGGTTGTTTTGGAATGTTGTTCACGTTGGCGCAGGTTAATGGGATGCTAACGGTGATTAGGGGCGTTCCTGAAGCCCCAATGGAACGACGATCTACACTGATAATCGCGTTTGGCTAACAAACTATGTACAGACATGGGAAATAAATTGTGCAACTTTTTGTTGCCGAAGGTGGGGTTTGTGGCGCACGGTGTTTTGTCATGAAAAAAGGCCTTCGGAATTCCGAAAGCCTTTGCATTCACGATGGTGGAGACGAGGGGGATCGAACCCCTGACCTCTTGACTGCCAGTCAAGCGCTCTCCCAGCTGAGCTACGCCCCCGTGACGAGGAGATACTATAGGGGAAGATTCACTGTTGTGCAAGAAGTTTTTTGGGTTGATCTTCCGCCTTACGGGTTTTCCTGGGACGGGGCAGAAATAATCACTCTTCGAGCGCTTATTTCTATCCACCGTCCCGATAAAACCCTGATGCGATAGACCTTACTTGTAGAGGTAAGCGATGGCGGTGCCGGTGTGGACTTGGATCGTGGCTGTTGACCTGACGACGTTGCTGATGCCTGTGTCGGCTAACAGGCCCAGCGGGGCGTGATCCAGTTCCCATTCTAGGCCGTGTTCGCTTACTACCGTTTCTGTGGCGATCGCGATGATAGAGAAGGTTTTGCCCTCGGCGCCCTCGACAGTCCAGGTCTCGTCCTGGTGCAGGATTCTGGCCGTCACTTCGTCTTCTTCAATCCAGACTGGGGCATCCTCGTAGCCTGCGAGCAACCCCAGCACGGAGAGGGCCATGTCGGGACGGCCGCCCGTAGCGCAGGTCGCAACCACTTCGGCGCCGGGCCACCGACGACGGATGGAATCGAGCGCCAGCGCCAGATCGGTATAGTCCTTGTAAGGGTCGTGGCGTTCTACCTCAAAGACTTCGGCGGTATCGACCAGCGCGCGGCCCGCGTCGCTCACCGTGTCGGCATCCCCCACATACACGTCGCAGCCCAGGTCGGCGCCCAGCAGCGCGTCGAGTCCACGGTCCACAGCGATGACGTGGTCGCACTCCCCTGCTAGCCTACGCAACAGATCCGCGCTCGCCACCACGGGCGAGCCACAGACCACTAACACCTTGCAAGCCACGGCCCTCACCTAGCCCTCAAACGAAAGCACGCGGGCCAGATCAAGGTCCTCATAGCTGTCGATAAAGATATCGCAGTTGGCACGCACGTCGTCGCGCTTCATGCGGCCGTGCGGGTCATAAATACCCACACGCTTAAAGCCGGCGGCCCCAGAGCTCTTAAGGCCAAAGACGGCGTCCTCAAACACCCAAGCGCGCTCAAACTTATGCCCATGGTGCTCCTCCAGGCGGCGCAGCGCCAGCTCGTACACATCGGGGAACTGTTTGGAGCGTCCTGCCTCGCCTGTCGTGGTAACAAACTCCATGTAAGCGTCGAGTCCGGCACCAGCGAGCGCGGACTGCACCAGCTCGGCCGGCGTAGACGTGGCAACGCACATGGAAATGCCCGCCGCCTTCGCCTGCTCCAAAAAAGCCAGGAGCCCCTCGCGCGGCGGCACCTTGGAGTAGCCATCGATGAGGATCTCGCTCAGCTCGCGATACAGCTCCTCGCCATTCGCGCCAATGTCCCAGGTGTCGTGGTAGGCCTGGCACTCGTCCTCGAGCGACAAATGCTCAAACTGGGCAAAATCGTCGACCGTCACGTCAACTCCGTGGCGGTGCAATAACTCGGGCTGGGCATAGGCCCAAACGGGGGTGCTATTAACCAGTGTGCCGTCGCAATCGAAAATAAAAGCAACGTTGGGGGCGGCGGTCTGGGACATAAACGAACCTTTCGATGTCAAATGGTAAACATCCTGCTAAAAACGTTTTACCAAACGTCTGACTAACAATTTAGAAACCCTAATTGGTAAAACTGTCAAGAGTTTTACCACGGCAATTCTGCCAGTGGTATAAACATGTCGCTTACCGATTAAACGCTCCCGTAAATCCGCTTTCGTCCATAAAACTAACGCACAGGTGTTATCGTAGTTTCTGCCGAAAGTTCCACCGGGCACGCGAGGTGGAACGAATCCCAGAAACTTCGCCGTCCCTTCGATTCGTGCAGCCTTGGACCTTTCGCATCTAGTCACCAAGGCAACACGCTGCCGCGTCATGATGGGATCAAACGTGAGCGATACAAAGCTAAAGCCAACGGCTAAAAAGCCCGCAACCCGCAAACCGGCTCCGCACGCACCGGAGCTCTCCAAGGACGATGTCTACCTGTTTGGCATTGGAATGTGGGAGCGCAGCTGGGAAAAGATGGGCGCGCATCCCGACACGCAGCAGCGCACGCGCGGCTGGCGCTTTTGCGTTTGGGCGCCCGACGTAAAGAGTGTCCATGTCATTGGCGAATTTAACGACTGGGATGAGGAAGCCAACCCGCTGGTGCCCGTGCATACGAGCGCTATTTGGGAAGGCTTTATTCCTGGTGCCGAGCAGGGCCAGCTCTATAAATACTTCATCGAGACCAACGAGGGCGAGAAGCTCTACAAGGCCGATCCGTACGCCTTTAAGGCCGAGTGCCCTCCGGGTACCGCAAGCGTGCTGTGGACCCTCGATGGCTACAAGTGGAACGACGCCACGTGGCTCAAGCGCCGCGCCGGCCACAACCACATGTCGCAGCCCCTTAACATCTACGAGGTACATATTGGCTCGTGGAAGCGCCACGGCGACGCGCCGCAGGGCGAGCCGGACGAGTACGGCAACTACCCTGGTCCCATGGATCCCTTCCCCGCGCAGCGCGGCGAGTTTTACACCTACGACGACCTGTCGGTGGAGCTCGTGGACTACGTGCGCGACATGGGCTATACGCATATCGAGGTCATGCCGCTCATGGAGCATCCCTTCGATGGCTCCTGGGGCTACCAGACGACCGGCTACTACGCCGCCACGTCGCGCTACGGCAACCCGCAGCAGCTCATGCACTTTATCGATGCGTGCCACGAGGCAGGCATCGGCGTGATCATGGACTGGGTGCCCGGCGGTTTTTGTGCCGACTCCCACGGCCTTGCTACCTTTAACGGTCACATGCTGTTTGAGCACGAGATTCACCCCAACTGGGGCACGCACAAGTTTGACTTCGCCCGCGGCGAGGTCCGCTCCTTCCTGGTCTCTAACGTGCTGTACTGGCTCGAGAACTTCCACGTTGACGGCATTCGCATGGACGGCGTGTCCAGCATGCTGTACCTCAACTTTGGCATCGACGATCCCGGCCAAAAGAAGTTCAACAAGTACGGTACCGAGGAGGACCTGGACGCCAGCGCGTTCATTCGCCAGGTCAACTGCGCTGTAGAGGCGCACTACCCCGACGTGATGATGATGGCCGAGGAGTCCACCGCTTGGCCGCTCGTGACCTATCCGCCGCAGGACGGCGGCCTGGGCTTCCACTACAAGTGGGACATGGGCTGGATGAACGACACCCTGCACTACATGCAAACCGATTTTCCGTGGCGCCCCGGCAACCACGGCCTGCTTACGTTCTCCATCATGTACGCCTTTACCGAGAACTTCATTTGCCCGCTGAGCCACGACGAGGTCGTGCACGGCAAGTGCTCGCTCATCGGCCGCATGCCGGGCGACTGGTGGCGCCAGTTTGCCGGTCTGCGCACGCTGGCCTTCTACCAGATGACGCACCCCGGTGCCAAGCTCAACTTTATGGGCAACGAGATCGGCCAGTTTATTGAGTGGCGCTACTACGAGTCCATCCAGTGGTTCCTGACCGAGGAGTACGAGACCCACCGTCATCATCAGGCGTTTATCAAGGCGCTCAACCACCTGTACACCGCCGAGCCCGCCCTGTACGAGCGCGGTTACACCGACGACGGCTTTACCTGGATTGACGCGGATAACTCCAAGCAGTCCATCGTGAGCTTTGTGCGCCAGGGCGAGGACGTCGATGACGACCTGGTGATCTTGATCAACTTTGACCCGGCGAGCTACGAGAGCTTCCGCGTGGGCGTGCCGCGCGAGGGTGACTGGGAGGTAATCTTCGACTCCGACCGTCCCGAGTTTGGCGGCAGCGGTTATGCCGGCGAGGAGCCCTACACCTGCTCGAGCGAGCCCTATCCCTGGAACGGGCAGATGGACTCCATTGAGATCAAGGTTCCCGGCTTGGCAGGCGTGGTGCTTAAGCGCCGCGGTCCCAGCAGCTATAAGCCGCCCGTGGTCGAGGAACCCAAGAAGGCGACGCGTAAGCGTGCGTCCTCGGTGAAGCCCAAAACCGCGGCTGCCAAGAAGGCTCCGGCTAAGGCGAAGGCTGCAAAGCCCACTGCCAAGGCTTCGGCCAAGTCCACTACGACCAAGAAGGCAGCCACCAAAAAGGCCGCTCCCAAGGCCAAGGCAGCTTCTGTTAAGCCGTCTGCCAAGGATGCGTAACGAAGCCGTTACAGCTGTAATACCCCGCCCCGCCGGGGCGTAGGATACAAGTCATAACCGTTCCGGGAGAAACATCCCCGGGGGAAAGGAACGTATGAATAAGATCTTCGACAACAAGCAGGAGTTTACCGAGCTCTATCGCGATGCCGTCATGAGCATCAGCGGCAAGAGCGTCGAGGCCGCCAGCGACCTGGACCGCTTTAACGCCCTGGCCAAGCTCGTGGCCGAGAAGGCACGCACCGTTGCCACCAAGAGCGACGCCCGTGTGTCCGCCGAGGGCAAGAAGCGCGTGTACTACTTCTCGATCGAGTTTTTGATCGGCCGCCTGCTCGACAACTACCTGCTCAACTTTGGCGTGCGCGACATGGTCGCCGAGGCGCTCGACGACATGGGCTTTGACCTGTCCGTCATCGAGAACCAGGAGCCCGATCCGGCACTGGGCAACGGTGGCCTGGGCCGTCTGGCCGCGTGCTTCCTGGATTCCATGGCAGCCGAGGGCATTGCCGGCTACGGCAACGGCATGCGCTACCGCTACGGCCTGTTTAAGCAGGAGATCGTCAACGGCAGCCAGGTCGAGGCCACCGACGAGTGGCTCACCCACGGCTATCCCTGGGAGGTCCGTCGTCAGGATAAGGCCGTGACAATTAAGTTTGGTGGTCGCGTCGAGGGCTTTGAGGAGAACGGCCGCACGTTCTACCGCACCGTGGACACGCAGGACATCTTGGCCGTCCCCTACGACATCCCCGTTGTGGGTTATGCCGGCGAGACCGTCAACAAGCTGCGCGTCTGGGCTGCCGAGCCGGTCGAGGAGCACTTTGACCTTGAGGCCTTCAACCGCGGCGACTACGCCCTGGCAGACGCCGAGCGCGCCGAGGCCGAGGCCATCAGTGCCATCCTCTACCCCAACGACGCTGGTGAGCACGGCCGTCTGCTGCGCCTGAAGCAGGAGTACCTGTTTGTCTCGGCTGGCATCTACAGCCTGCTCGACACCTTTGAGAAGGAGCACGGCGAGAACTGGGAGCTGCTGCCGCAGTTTGTGGCCATCCACACCAACGATACCCACCCCGCCATGTGCGGCCCCGAGCTCATGCGTATCCTCATCGACGAGAAGAAGCTCGAGTGGGATGACGCCTGGAACATCGTGACTCAGGTCGTTAGCTATACCAACCACACCATCCTGCCCGAGGCCCTGGAGAAGTGGCCCATCGGCACGTTCTCCAAGCTCCTCCCCCGTGTGTACCAGATCATCGACGAGATCAGCCGTCGTTGGCACGAGTCGTTCGACACCACACAGGAGGGCTGGCAGGAGCGTCTGCGCCAGACCGCCATTCTGTGGGACGGCGAGATTCGCATGGCCAACCTGTCCGTGATCTGCAGCCATAGCGTCAACGGCGTGGCAAAGATCCACTCCGACATCATCAAGAACATCGTGCTCAAGGACTTCTATGCCCTGACGCCCGAGAAGTTCAACAACAAGACCAACGGCATCTCGCACCGTCGCTTCTTTGCCGAGGCCAACCCCACCTATGCCAAGCTCGTAACCGAGGCCATTGGCGATGGCTGGCTTAAGGACGCCTTTGAGCTGGAGAAGCTTAAGCAGTTTAAGGACGACACCGAGTTCCTGAAGGCCGTGGGTGCCTCTAAGCGCGCCAACAAGGAACGTCTGGCCGCCTACGTTAAGGCCGAGACCGGTTTGGTCATTGACCCCAACACCGTCTTCGATGTTCAGGTAAAGCGCTTCCACGCCTACAAGCGCCAGCTCATGAACATCATGAAGGTGATGGACATCTACAACCGTCGCATCGCCGATCCCAACTTCCACGTGACGCCGACGACCTTCATCTTTAGCGGCAAGGCCGCCTCGAGCTACACCTTTGCCAAGGAGACCATCCGCCTCATTAACTCCGTGGCCGACGTCATCAACAACGATGCCCGTGTCAACGAGGTTATGAAGGTCTGCTTTATCCCCAACTTCCGTGTGAGCAACGCCCAGCTCATCTACCCCGCCGCAGAGATCTCGGAGCAGATCTCCACGGCCGGCAAGGAGGCCTCGGGCACGTCCAACATGAAGCTCATGATGAACGGCGCCATTACGCTGGGCACCCTCGACGGCGCCAACATCGAGATCGCCGATCTGGCCGGCCGCGAGAACGAGGCCATCTTTGGCCTGACCGCCCCCGAGGTCGAGCAGCTCTGGGCATCCAACAGCTACTTTGCGTGGGATACGCTCAACAACGATCGCGAGCGTCTGGGCCGCGTGATGGACGAGCTCAAGGACAACACCTTTGCGGGCCTTTCGGGCAATTTCGAGAGCATCTACAACGAGCTCATGAACAACAACGACCCCGATCTGGTCATGGCAGACTTCCGCAGCTACGTCGACGCCTGGGAAAAACTCACGAACAGCTACGGCGACCAGGAGACCTGGAACCGCAAGGCGCTGCTCAACACCGCCTCTTCCGGCTGGTTCTCGAGCGACCGTACCATTCGCGAGTATCGCGACGAGATCTGGCACGCGTAAAGGCCGCGAGCTCCCTTTGCCGCACGGCATTATTCGACGGGCGCGACCGAGCGCCGCGTCCGTCGCTAATGGGTTAGAAACATCGATGACAGAAGGAGAAATCGATGAGTAAGAAAGAATGCATCGCGATGCTCCTCGCAGGAGGACAGGGCAGCCGATTGGGGGCACTCACCCAAAAGATCGCCAAGCCGGCGGTTAGCTTTGGTGGCAAGTTCCGCATTATCGACTTTTCGCTCTCCAACTGCTCCAACTCGGGCATCGACACGGTGGGCGTTCTAACGCAGTATCGCCCCTACCTGCTGCATGCCTACGTGGGCTCCGGCGAGGCGTGGGATCTGGACAGCCGCGACGGTGGCGTGTCGATCCTGCCGCCGTACGAGACGCAGACCGGCGGCGCCTGGTATGCGGGCACGGCCGACGCCATCACGCAGAACCTCGACTATATCAAGGCCAACGACCCCAAGTACGTCCTGATTCTTTCGGGCGATCACCTGTATCGCATGGACTACCGCAAGATGCTCAAGACGCACATTGAGAACAACGCCGACCTCACGGTGAGCGTTATGCCCGTGCCGTGGGAGGAAGCCAGCCGCTTTGGCATCCTGACCACCGACCCCGAGGACGGCCGCATCACCAAGTTTACCGAAAAGCCCGAGAAGCCCGATTCGAACCTCGCATCCATGGGCATCTACATCTTCTCGGCCGACGTGCTGATCGAGGCGCTCGAGGAGGACGCTCTGGACCAGCGCTCGAGCCACGACTTTGGCAAGGACGTCATCCCCAAGCTGCTCGGCGAGAACAAGCGCCTGTACAGCTACGAGTTCCACGGCTTTTGGAAGGATGTTGGCACCATCGCCAGCTTCCACGAGACCTCGATGGACCTGCTGGGCAACAACCCCGAGTTCGATCTGTTTGACAAGCACTTCCCCATCATGTCCAATATCACCACGCGTCCGCCGCACTACATTGGCCCGGACGGTCGCCTGGACGACTGTCTGGTCTCCAACGGTTGCAAGATCTACGGCACCGCTCGCCACTCGATCCTTTCGACCGATGTCATCATCGAGGAGCGCGCCGTGGTCGAGGACTCCGTGCTGCTGCCGGGTGCGCACGTTAAGAGCGGCGCGCACATCTGCCGCGCTATTTTGGGCGAGAACTCCACGGTCGAAGAGGGCGTGAAGCTCGGCTCTGTCGATACCACCAAGGATACGGCCGTCGTTGGAAATGACGTCGTTATCGGGAAGGGGGAATGATCCGATGATCAATCGCAAGGCCATCGGTTACATCACCGCTAACTACTCTTCGTCCTACGGCAGCGTGCTGCTCAAGGACCGCCCCATCGCGTCCGTTCCGTTTTTGGGCCGCTACCGCCTGATCGACTTCCCGCTGTCCAACATGATGAATGCCGGCATCAAGACCGTCGGCGTCGTCATGCCGGGCAACTACCGCTCGCTGATCGACCATGTGGGCTCGGGCAAGGACTGGGGCCTGGACCGCAAGAAGGGCGGCCTGTTCATGGTGCCCGGCAACGCGTATGGCACCACCAAGGGCGGCATGCGCTTCTTGCTGCGCGACATCATCTCCAACAAGACGCTGTTCCAGCGCTCGGACAAGCCCTATGTCGTGATGATGGGCACCAACATCATCTTTAACATGGACCTCAACACCATCATCGAGGCGCACGAGAACTCTGGCGCCCAGATGACCGTGGTGTACTGCAAGGCTACGCGCAATGTTGATGACGAGACCAAGCTCGAGATTAACGAGAACGGCCGCCTGACGGGCGTGAGCGCTGGCGTCGTGTACGGCGACAACGCCTCCATGGACTGCTGCATCGTCAACCGCGAGACGCTGCTTGAGATTATCGACCACTACCAGGCCGCCGACTATCTGGACCTGCTCGAGGCACTCCAGGGCGACTTTGGCAACATTGACGTGTGCAGCTACGAGTACAAGGGCGAGGTCGTGGGCGTATTTAGCGAGAAGTCGCTGTATCGCCGCAGCATGGACCTGCTCGACCAGACCGTGGCCGATCAGCTTTTCGATCCCGAGCGCCCGATCCTGACCAAGGCTCACGACGTGCCGCCTTCGCGCTATGCGACCGGCAGCCACGCTTGCAACTCGATCATCTCGGCCGGTTGCATCATCAAGGGCACCGTGCGCAACTCGATCCTGTCGCGCGGCGTTGTGGTTGAGGAAGGAGCGTCGGTGACCAACTCGATCATCAACCAGAGCTGCATCATCAAGAGCGGCGCTCGCGTCGAGAATGCCATTCTGGACAAGAACAACGTGGTTCCCACCAACACCGAGCTTCGCGGCACGCCCGAGAACATCCTGGTGCTGGGCAAGGCTCCGTTAACTTCCGACACCACCATCGTACGTTAACGTTGGCACCGCAACATCGCTCGTAACATGTAGAATAGCCGCCCGGTTAGCGCCAGGCGGCTATTCTCGAATTGCAACATGGGAGACAATATGGCAGATTCCAGCAAAAAGATGCAGATCGTGTTTGCCTCGGCCGAGTGCGCACCGTTTGTGAAGACCGGTGGCCTGGGCGACGTGGCGGGCTCGCTGCCTGCGGCGCTCGTGCGCGCCGGCGCCGAGGTTATCGTGATGGTGCCCAAGTACGCCACCATCAAGGATGAGTACAAGGCGCAGATGGAGCACTTCTCCGATTTTTACGTGAGCCTGGGCTGGCGCAATGAGTACTGCGGGCTGGAGAAGCTCGAGCACGACGGCGTCACCTATATGTTCGTTGACAACGAGCGCTACTTTGCGCGCGACTATCCGTACGGCTTCTTTGACGACGGCGAGCGCTTCGCGTTTTTCTCCAAGGCCATCACCGAGAGCCTGCAGCACCTGCCAGCCGGCTTTGAGTGCGACATCCTGCACTGCAACGACTGGCAGACGGCGCTGGCGCCCGTGTTCCTGCGCGAGTTCTATCAGGGCCTGCCGCTGTACGACCGCGTCAAGACCGTGTTCTCGATCCACAACGTGGCGTTCCAGGGCCAGTTTAGCGACACCGTGATGGAGGACATCCTGGGTGTGGCACATATTCCCGCAGCCGCCACGCAGTTGCGCTGCGACGCCTGCAGCATCAACTACATGCTGGGCGCCCTGCGCTATGCAGATGCCATCACCACGGTGAGCCCCACCTATGCCAACGAGATCCAGACGCCCGAATTTGGCGAGGGCCTGGACGGCGTGCTGCGCGAGCGTTCGTACGCGCTGCAGGGCATTTTGAATGGCATCGACGTCGCGGGCTTTGACCCGGCGACCGACAAGCGCATTGCCGCCAACTACACCGTGGAGGACCGCTCCGGCAAGGCTGTGTGCAAGACCAAGCTGCAGGAAGAGTTGGGGCTCGAGGTTCGCGACGACCGTCCGCTCATGGTGATGGTCACGCGTCTGACGCGCCAGAAGGGCTTGGACCTGGTCATGTACGCACTCGACCGCATCTTGGCCGGCGGCGTGCAGGTGGCGGTGCTGGGCACCGGCGACCGCGACTACGAGGACGGCCTGCGCTACTTTCAGGACAAGTACCCCGGCACCATGGCCGCACGCATCGAGTTCGATCCGGCGCTATCGCAGCGCATGTATGCTGCCGCCGACATGTTCCTGATGCCTTCGAAGTTTGAGCCCTGCGGCCTTTCGCAGATCATCGCCATGCGCTACGGAACCCTGCCCATCGTGCGCGAGACCGGCGGCCTGAAGGACACCGTGGTCCCGTACAACGAGTTTACCGGCGAGGGCACGGGCTTCTCGTTTAGCAACTTTAACGGCGACGAGATGGGCGACGCGGTATTCCGCGCGGCGCGTCTGTTCTGGGATAACCGTGAGGCATGGAACCAGCTAGTCACGCAGGCCATGAGCCAGGACTTTAGCTGGACGCGCTCGGCCGACAAGTATCTGGACCTGTACTTCTTTATGCACCCGGAGATTGAGCGCCCGGCGGCTGTGGAGGCTGCTACGGCCGTAGAGGAGCCGGTTGCTGATGAGGCCGAGCCTGCGGCGCCCGTTAAGGAGCCCGCTGCTGCTGAGGAGCCCAAGGTCGAGGAGAAGCCGGCTGAAGCTGACCCGGTTAAAGCCGATCCTGAGGTGAAGCCCGCAGCGAAGCCTGCCGCCAAGAAGACGACGGCTCGCAAGACGACGGCTAAGAAGGCTACGACCACGAAGGCCGCTGCGAGCAAGACCACCGCTGCCAAGGCAACTACTGCCAAGGCATCGACCACGCGCAAGCGCACGACCGCCGCTGCCAAGAAGGCCAACGAGGTCGAGGCTGCTCCCGAGGTAAAGGCCGCCGCCGAGGCTAAGCCTGCGGCAAAGGCTCCGGCCAAGACCGCTGCCAAGAAGACGGCTGCAACCACCAAGAAGGCAACGGCAGCCAAGAAGACCACGGCTACGAAGTCGACGACGGCCAAGGCCGCTACGACGAAGGCCGCCGCGAAGACGGCCCCGAAGGCTACTGCAAAGCCGGCCGCCAAAGTCGAGGAGACGCCCGCTGAGTCTAAGGCTGAGGCAGCTGTCGAGGCAAAGCCGGCCGCCAAGACCACCACGCGCAAACGCGCCGCGACGACGGCCAAGAAGACCACGACCAAGGCTGCAGCTCCCAAGGCAGAGGGTAAGGCCGAGGACAAGCCCGCAGTAAAGGCCGAGCCGACTCCGAAGGCTGCCGAGGTTAAGGCCGCTCCCAAGACTAAGGCAGAGACCGAGCCCGCCAAGGAGACCCCGGTCTCCCCCGCCGTTCCGGCCGAGGAAAAGGCTCCGACCAAGAAGACCTCCGTCCGCAAGGCAACGGCCGCCCGCAAGCGCCGCTAATCCGGACGATTAAAACTTATTCCTCAACGCAAAAGAGGGCGCCCCAACCAGGCGCCCTCTTTTGCGTTGAACTTCGCATTAAAAAGAGGGCCGGTTTACTACGACAAAATGGCTCCGGCAGACCACGGCGAGTAATCTTCGAAATTAAGAACGTTTCTACCTGCGGTTTTAATATCACCAAAATGACTGTGGTTGAGATCATTCAATTCGTCGTAGTAAACCGAAGTACTTTTGTTTGGCTACAAATAGTATCGGTATAGACGTTCTTAAATATCGCGATAATTTGGGTGGTAAAACGATTTTCTAGGACAACCGTTCGCCGATGGTAAACGGATGTTGTTTATACAGCCTGTGTACAACAGATATACTTATATCTTGTGCGTAAAGCCCATGGCCCGCAGGCCGTGATTCTATTGAACTGGACCGTATTATGAGATTGATTCACAACAGCCGTCTACCGCAGTTTCGCACTCCGTTTGGCGCTGTGACCACTGGAACTTCCGTTTCGCTCTCGGTGATTTTGGAGGATGCCGACCCCAACCAGGCAACGCTTACGCTGCGCACCTGGGTCGATGAGATCGGTGAGTCTCTGTATCCCATGACGCACGAGGGCGACGGCATATTTACCGTAGAGCTTGAGTGCACCGAGCCCTGTCTTATCTGGTACAGCTTTATCTGCAATATCGAGGGTCAGCCCGAGGTCCGTTTGGGCGCGCCGCAGGGTCGCACCGGTGGCGAGGGCGTAACTTACAACTACGCCGAGGTCCCGTCCTTCCAGATCACCGTCTACAAGCACCGCAAAGTTCGTCCTGAGTGGTACGAGCGTGGCATGGTCTACCAGATCTTCCCCGACCGCTATGCCCGCGACGAAAACTGGCGCGAGCGCACGCTTACCGAAGTTGAAAAACCGCGCAAAGGAATCCAGCGCCGCATGGTCGAGGACTGGAACGAACCGCCCGAGTACGAGCGTGCCGAAGACGGCTCCATCAAGACCTGGGATTTTTACGGCGGTTCGCTCAAGGGTATCCAAAATGACCTGCCCCGCATTGCCGAGCTAGGCTTTACGGCCATCTACCTCAACCCCATCTTTGAGGCCGCGAGCAACCACCGCTACGACACGGCCGACTACACCAAGATCGACCCGATTCTGGGCACCGAGCAGGACTTTACCGAGCTGTGCGAGGCGGCCGAGAAGCTTGGCATTTCCATCATTCTGGACGGTGTGTTCAACCATACGGGCGACGACTCGATCTACTTTAACCGCTACGGCAATTATCCCGGCGTCGGTGCTTGGCAGAGCGAGGACTCGCCGTGGCGCGATGCATTTTACTTCCATGAGGACGGTTCGTATGACTGCTGGTGGGGCGTGGGCAACATGCCCGCCATCAATGAGAGCTCCGAACTGGTGCGCGAGCGGCTCCTGGGCAAGGACGGCGTGATCCGTAAATGGCTGCGCGCCGGTGCCCATGGCTGGCGACTCGATGTGGCCGACGAGCTTTCCGACGACTTCCTGGCCGAAATCAAAAAGGCCGTGCTCGCCGAGAAGCCCGACGCACTGCTGCTCGGCGAAGTCTGGGAGGACGCTTCCAACAAGATCAGCTATGGCCACCTGCGTCGCTATCTGCAGGGCTCGGAGCTCGACTCCGCCATGGACTACCCCTTCCGCGACATGGTCATCGGCTTTTTGATGGGCTACAAGAACGCTTACCAGGCAGCCGAGGATATCGAAACCCTGCGCGAGAACTACCCGCGCGAGGCACTGGCCTGCGCGCTCAATCTGCTTTCGAGCCACGACCGTCCGCGCATCATCTCGGTGCTCGGCGGTGGCCCCGACGAGTCGCAGCTGCCCGAGAGCGAGCGCAGCAAATGGCGCCTGGACGAGAACTCGATGGGTCTGGCCAAGAGCCGTTTTTGGCTGGCGACGCTCATGCAGATGACCTTCCCGGGCGTACCCTCAATCTATTACGGCGATGAATACGGCTTGGAGGGCCTCACCGATCCGGGCAACCGCCGTACCCTGCCGACCAAGGACCAACTCCACGACTTCGACACACTGGCCATCGTTAAGAACGCGTCTGCCGTGCGCCGTGCGCTGCCCTTTATGGTCGATGGCGAGATCAAGGCCTTTGCGCTCAACGACGAAGTCTTGGCTTACACCCGCACGGGCAAAGACGGCGAGGCCGCGACGGTTATCATCAACCGCAGTCTGCGCAATTCGCACCGCGTGACGATTCCGGCGCTCGGCGAATGCGCGAGCGACGTGATCAGCGGTCACGAGTGCGAGATCCACAACGGTACCGTCACGCTCGACCTGTACCCGCTGGGCTCTTCGATCATCTATCACCATGCCGAGAAGCGCCTGCAGGAGCCGCTCGATCATGGCGCGGGCGTTGTGTGCCACATCACCTCGGTGCCGACCGATGACGGCAAGCCCGGCACAATCGGTGCGCCCACGCGTCGCTTTATCGACCATCTGGCCGCTATGGGCATGCGCTACTGGCAAGTCCTGCCCGTCAACCCCACGGACTTCTTCCGCTCCCCCTACGCCGGCCCCTCGGCCTTTGCAGGCAATATTGATCTGCTACCCGAGAGTCACGAGGAGCTGGCCGCCGACTTTGCTGCATGGAAGGCTCACGGCGGCGAGGATGCCGACCCGCTGTACACGGCGTTTAAACATCGCAACGCCGACTGGCTCGAGAAGTACTGCGTCTACATGGCCGTTAAGAAGTACTTTGAGGGCGAGTCGCGCCACGATTGGCCGGCAGATGTCGCGCGCTACAACGAGTATCTGATCGATGACAAGCGCTTCCACGACGAGGCCGAGCTGCAGGCGTACATGCAGTATCGCTTTGACCTTGCCTGGTGCGAGCTCATGAACTATGCGCACAAGAAGGGCATCGAGGTCATCGGCGATATCCCGATGTATGTCTCGGACGATTCGGCCGACGCGTGGAGCGAGCCCGAGAACTTCTGGCTGTCCGATACCGGCAAGGCGATTGAGATTTCGGGCGCGCCGCCCGACAACTTTGCGCCCGAGGGCCAGGTGTGGGGCAACCCCACCTTCCGATGGGATCGCATGAAGGAGAACGGCTATCGCTGGTGGCACGACCGCCTGCGCCGTGCGTTTTCGCTCTACGACCGCGTGCGCCTGGACCACTTCCTGGGCTTCCACAGCTACTTTAGCATTCCCGCCGGTAAGGCCTGTGCCGACGGCCGCTGGCTGGCAGGCCCGGGCAAGGACCTGTTCCAGACCGCCTATGAAGAGCTGGGTCCGCTCAACTTTATCGCCGAGGACCTGGGTTACCTGACGCCCGGCGTTCGCGCCATGGCTTCGACCTGCGGCTTCCCCGGCATGGACGTGCTGGAGTTTAGCGACTACGACGTTCGTTGCGGAATTCACCCCACACCGGGAAAGATCCTGTACACCTCGACGCACGACACCTCGACACTTGCCGGCTGGTGCACGCGCTCCTTTGCAGGCGGCGATGAGCCGAGCGGCATTACATTGGCAAGCGAGCTCATGGGCAATGCCCTGGCAAGCGGTGCACCGCTCGTGATGATGCCGCTGCAGGACGTGCTGGGACTGGGCGACGATGCACGTATGAACGTGCCGGGTGTAGCCACAGGCAACTGGACATGGCAGGCTGACGAGGCCGACGTTGCTGCAGCCGAGGAGAAAACTGCGAAGCTCCTGCGCAACACTCATAGATTCTGGGGCGAAGCGTGATAAAACCCCCGATATAGGGTACAGTTACAGCTGTTTGAATTTTTGCGGGCAGAGCGATCTGCCCGCTTTGTGCTGAAAAGGAAGTATTATGGCGCGCTACGATTACAAGTGCACGAGCTGCGGCAACGTGTTTGAGGTTGAGCACCCCATGTCCGAGACGCCCGAGGTCGTATGCCCTAGCTGCGGTGCCCCGGCATCCAAGACGTTCTCGGCCAGCGGCATTAAGTTCGAAGGCAGCGGTTTCTACAACACCGACCAGCGAAGCGGTGGTTCCAGCACCAACGCCACCAGCGGCTGCTGCGCCAACTGCCCGCATAGCCACTAGGAACCAAACAGCCCCGCGACCGACATCGATCGCGGGGCTGTTTCTTTGCGCTATAGGTGGCTCTATGAGTTGCGGTGAAATAAGGACTTTTTGGCGGGTAGATGCCGCTATTCAATCCCTATTTCAACGCAACTTAGTAGTTACTTGCGAATCAGGCGGGCGCAGAAGTGGCCGTCGTAGGAGTCGGCGTTTACCGGCACGCTTTGGAAGAGGCCTTGATCGTTCTGGCGTACGGATACGAGTTTCTTGGCCTGATCGAACTCAGGGAGTTGCAGAATCTGCGCCTCGGAGAGCGGTGCGACGCTAAAGTCGGCGCCCTCGGAAGAGGCCAGGAAGGCATCCACGACCTGCGTGTTCTCTTCATCAAAAACCGAGCAGGTGGCATAGATGAGCTCTCCGCCGGCGGCCACGCGCGCAGAAGCCTCCTTAAGCATCGTCAGCTGAAGCTTGGGTAACTCGGTCGTCACATCATTCTCGGTTAGGCGCCACGGGATCTCAGGATGACGGCGCATGGTGCCGGTGCCCGAGCACGGCGCATCGATAAAGACCGTGTCGAACTTAACCGGCTCTCCAAGCATGGCATCAAACGATGTGAGCACCTCATCAAGCTCACAGGCATCACCCGAAACCGTACGAACGCCCTGAATACCGGCCTTATGCAGGCGAGCGAGATTCAGATCGCACTTGCGGTCATGAAGATCAAGTGCCGTATGCTGACGCTCATAGCCGGCGCGCTTAGCCTGGCACATCATCACATAGGTCTTGGTACCGCGACCGGCACCAATCTCAAGGCAGCATCCAGGGCGCGTGGCAGCCGTGGCGATAAGCTGCGCGTTGAGATCAGACGCCACCGCGGCAGCACGCTCAAACACACCCGAAGCAACGGTAACCTGGGCATCAACCGGGGCATGGCAGCCCGGGAAGACAGGCGCGACGAGCTGCGAGATATACGGATCGGGCTTGTTCGCAAAGGCGTTCTCATGCAGGGCCAGAGGCGCGGGGGCCAGATTGCCAGCAAAGTTGAGCGCACCCTCTGGGGTATCGAACGAGGCCATAATACGAGCGCAAAGCCAACGCGGCAGACCCATCAGGCGCGACAGACGAACCAAGCGTCGCTCAGACTCATCTACATCGGACGCAGTGGCAAAGTTCTCAACGTTGTCCGCGACCTTATGGAGCACGGCATTGGCCAAACCAGCGGCAGACTTAGCTCCGCTGCGCACCAGCTCAACGCCCTGACTCACCGCAACGCGGCCAGGCGTATGCAGATAGAGCATCTCGAAGGCCGAGATGCGAAGCGCCATGCGAACACGCGGCGCGACCTTTTTGGGCTTATCGAGAAACTGATCGAGCAGTTCATCCAAAATACCCTGTGTGGCGGCAACACCGAGCGCCAAGCGAGCGGCAAACGCGGAATCGCGTTGATCAATGGCCTTGGCAGAAGCACGGGAAGACAACACGTCGCGTGCATACATACCGCGGCGATCGGCCTCCATCAATACATCGAGCGCAAGCTTGCGCGCGGGTGACAGCTTGCTCATGACAAAACACCCCACGAAAGATCGGCGCCCTGCAGGCCAGCAGCCCAGGCAGAAGCAGACATAGCACGCTTGCCATCGGGCTTAACCTCGAGCAATTCAACCGAGCCATCGGAAAGACCAAGGTAAACACGCTTGTTCTTAACGTCAACGGCGCCCTCGTCAAGCGAGACATCGGCCGGTGCAGCATCGAGCACGCGCACGGTCTTGCCGGCAATCACGCATCGGGCAGGCGCGGTATCGGACGAGGCCAGCACATGACGCACGCAATTGAGCGCCCCCATCTGCGGATCAAGACGCATCTCCTGCTTAGAAATCTTGGCGGCATGGGTAACAAGCGACTCATCCTGCTCAGTCCACACGGCGGTGCCATCGGAAAGCGAAGGAAGCGTATCGGCAAGCAATTTACCGCCAAGCTCAGCAAGCTCCATGGTCAGCGCCTCAGCATGCTTACCGGCAACCGACGTGGAAGCCTGAGCACAATAAGCGCCAGTATCCACGCCATGCCCGATGCGCATGATAGAAACGCCAGCAACCTCGTCACCAGCGAGAATCGCACGCTGAATAGGAGCAGCCCCACGCCAACGAGGCAGCAAGGACGCATGAACATTCACAATGCCGAGCGGCGCCATATGCAGCACCTCATCGGGCAAAATGCACCCATAAGCAGCCACGCAGAAAATGTCAGCCTGGACAGCCTGAAGCGCCTCAACAACCTCAGGCGTCATACGATTGGCCTCAACAACCGGCAACCCCAACTCAAGCGCCTTAGCCTTAACAGGAGACGGCTCCAACTTTTTACCACGCCCACGAACAGCATCAGGACGAGTAACAACAAGCGCAATCTCATTCCCAGCCTCAACAAGCGAAACCAGCGAAGGCTCAGCAAAATCAGGCGTACCCATAAACACAATACGCATAAAGGACGTCTCCCCTCAACCAAAGCCGAGACGGCTACAAAGAACAGCGGAAAGCCAAGTACCCGGCCCATCCGCAAGAACAATTCAACAAAAACAAATATACCCAAAACCAAAGAAAGAGCCGCAATAAAAGCAGCTCTTCCAACAAAGCAATTATCAGCGAAGACGCCCTTCCCTGGCCCGACGGCACCCGGGCGAGTCAAGCAGCGTCAACGTAGTCCCCGGGGCGCCCGCCTATATCGTCCCGCGCGCAGTTTCGCAGCGCAGCGAGAATGTTTGAGCACGGGATGATATAGGCGGGCGCCCCGGGGACGGACAAACCTACTCCGTCTCGCCCGGTCGAGCGCCGCGGGCCAGGGCGTCCTGGTACTCCTTGACGGCCTTGATCCTCTGCATCGGCTTGAGTCGCTCGAACATGGTATTGCCGTGCAGGTGATCGATCTCGTGCTGCAGGCACACGCAGAACAGGTCGCCTGTGGCCTCATAGCGAATCAGGTTGGCATCCAGGTCATACGCCTCGACGACAACGTGATCGGGACGCTCGATCTCGCAGCTAATGCCGGGGATGGAAAGGCAGCCCTCGCTAAACGGCACCAAATGGTCACTCTGCTCGACAATGACGGGGTTGATGAGCACGTACGGGTCGTAATCGTTCTTGTCGCTGTAGTCGCAGTCGATGGTGACGAGCTGAATGAGCTCACCGATCTGCGGGGCGGCCAGGCCGCAACCGCCGTTGTCGAACATCATCTTCTTCATCTTCTCGGCAAGCGCCTCAATCGCCGGGGTGATCTCCTCGATGACGGCGCACTCCTGGCGCAGACGAGGGTCGGGCGACAGTACGATTCCGTTGGCTTCCATGGCCATCCTTTCGGGTTGTTACATCAAATCATAGGCATCGACGTCAACGCTCACGCTCACGCCGCGCATGGAGCCCGCCTCTTTGAGGCAGGCGTCGATATCATCAGAGACATGGTACCCCACGGGCGACTTCACAAGCAGATGGAAGCGGTAACGGTCCTTGGCTCTCTCGATTACACACGAAGCCGGGCCCAGCACCTGCGGCACCGCGCTGCCCGCCCGCAAAAAGTCTGGCGCGGCGGCATGCCAGCGGCGCTTAAGAAGCTTTGCAATGCGCCCGATGTAGTCGTGCGCGTCGTCTCGGTTCGCCGACCACACCAAAATGTTGACCAGGCGAATAAACGGCGGGTACAGCGCGTCGCGGCGCTGATCCAGGTCGTAGTCGGTAAAGATCGAACGGTCGTGCTCAGCGACGGCGCGAATGACCGGATCCTCGGGCAGGTAGGTCTGGATGATCACCTCACCGGGACGATCGCCGCGACCGGCACGGCCCGCCACCTGTTCCAGCAGGTCGTAGGCGCGCTCCCCTGCGCGGAAGTCCGGCAGCTTGAGGGCAAAGTCGGCATTGACCACGCCCACAAGCGTGACCTCGGGAAAGTCAAGGCCCTTGGCGATCATCTGCGTGCCCAGCAGCACCGCACAATCGGCGGCATCGAACTGCTCGAGCAGTTTTTTGTGCGCATCCTTGCCGCGCGTGGAATCGGCATCCATGCGAATGATGGCGACATCCTCGGGCAGCATCTGGTGCAGCGCGTCCTCGATCTGCTGAGTGCCCAGGCCCATTTTTGCCAGATAGCGGCTACCGCATTTGGGGCAACGACTCGTGGGCGCGGGATACGGCTGCACGCGCCAAGACGATCCGCAGGTGTGACACTGCAGCGTGTGCGTGCGCTCGTGATACGTAAGCGCGGTGGAGCAGTGGTTGCAGGTTGGGACGCAGCCGCACTCGCGGCACATCAGGAACGGCGCAAAGCCACGGCGGTTATGTAGTAGCACTGCCTTCTCGCGGCGCTCGACCACACGCTCCAGACCTTCCATCAAGGGTTTTGAGAACATAGAGCGGCTGCCGTGCGAGAACTCGCGGCGCAGGTCGGCAATGCGGACTGTCGGCAGCACGGCGTGTCCCGGGCGCTCGGGCATCTCGACGCGCGTCCAGGTGGCACCGTTATACGTGCCACGGCGGCAGCGGTCGAGGGCCTCGGCCGAGGGCGTGGCGGAGCCCAACACGAGCGGGCAGCGGTAGCGCCGCGCCATCTCGGCCGCCACCTCGCGCGCATGGTAGCGCGGACTAGAGCCCTGCTTGTAGCTGGTCTCGTGCTCCTCGTCGATGATGATGAGACCCAAGTCGCTGAGCGGGCAAAAGAGCGCCGAGCGGGCGCCGACTACCACGCGGGCCGCACCGCTGGCGACCATATCCCACTGGTCCAGACGCTCGCCGGCCGAAAGGCGCGAATGGAACACGGCGACCGTCTCGCCAAAGCGCGAACGGAAGCGGCCGACGGTCTGGGCCGTCAGCGAGATCTCGGGCACGAGCACGCAGGCCGAACGGCCGGTCGCCAGCACGCGCTCAATCGCCGAGAGGTAGACCTCGGTTTTGCCGGAGCCGGTGACGCCGTCGACCAGCACCACGTCGCCATGAGCGTCCAGACGGGCGCGCTCAATCTGCGCGAGTGCCTGTTGCTGGCCGTTGGTAAGAGAGACCGGCGCCTTGCCGCTTGCCGAGGACAGCGTGGTCTGCTCGCTGCAACCGCGCCAGGCACGGCGCTCCTCCACCACCACGACGCCGCGTTTTTCGAGCGCCTTGATGGTCGCCGACATACTGTTATAGAGCAGGTTGAGGTCGCGCGTCGTGACCGGGCCGCACTGGAGCGCCTCGATGAGCTGACGCTGACGGACCGCGGTCTTTGGCGGCGTGTAGTCGAAACCCTCGGGCGTGAGCATGACCCAGCGGTTTTGGATGGGTTTAACGGCAGGGCGCTCAACGGTCCACACGCCGTCATCGCCCTTGACCACGCGCGGGCTTCCGCCCGGAGGCAAGAACAGGCGCAGGCACTCGGAAAGCGTCGCAACATACTCGCGGCTCATCCAACGTGCAATACGGGCGGACTCGGCGCCAAAGAGCGGTTTGCTGAGGATGGTCTCGATGGGCTTGATGCGCGCGGTGTCGAGGGTAATGTTGCCTTGCAAGTCGCCCAGTTCGGGCGCAATATCGACGATATAGCCTGCGGCAGCACGGTTACCAAAGTGGACCAGGACCGTGGATCCGATCTGCGCCTCGTTGGCAAGGGACCGGGGGATACCGTAGGCGAATGGCTCGGACAGCGCACGGGTCGGGATGTCGAGGACCACGCTCGCGTAGGCGGCAACGGGCTCGGGCGCGGACTCGGGCTTGGCCTGCTCGGCCGAGCGGTCGGGCTTTTCGAGGGCCTGTTTTGGTTCCGGCGAACCAAACAGCGAAAGTTGCTCGGCTATGGCCCCAGCACCTCCTATCCCATACGTCTACAGAAACAAGAGCCCCGCTCTGAGTGAACGGGGCTCGGATACATACATTTGCGCAGCGATTACAGCGCCATCGTGCGGGCGCGGTCGATGCGCGCCAGGCAGTCGTCGCGGCCGACGAGCGCCATGGTCTCGCCCAGCGGAGGACTCACCATGTTGCCGCAGACGGCGACGCGCACGGCCTGGAACACCACGCGCTTCTTAAGGTCCATCTGCTCGGGAAGCGGCTCAAGCGCGGCGTCAATGTTGACAGCCGTCCACTCGTCCACGCCCTCGAGCGCGGCCTTGGCGGCATCCAGAATGGCACCCATGCCTTCCTTGGCCAGGCCCTTGTTGACGGACTTCTCGTCATACTCAAGCGTCTCGGCCGTAGCAAAGATGGGAGCGGCGACGGTCACGGCGTCGGCCGGCATCTTGGTGCGCGGCTTAACGATGGCAGCAAGCGCATCGATCCAATCCTCGCCGTACTCGACATTACCCTCGATAAGACCCGCCTCGTGCAGCTCGGGGACCATGATCTCATCGGCAAACTGAGCATCGGACATGCCATTGATGTACTCGGCATTAACCCAATCAAGCTTCTTGGGGTCGAAGGTCGCCGGGTTCTTGGAGATGCGGTCGAGCGAGAACTTGCTGGCCAGGACATCGCGCGGGATGATCGTGGTCTCGCCGTCGAGCGACCAGCCGAGCAGCGCCAGATAGTTGACGAAGGCGTCGGACAGGTAACCGGCGTCGCGGTACTCCTCCACCGAGGTGGCGCCGTGGCGCTTGGAGAGCTTTTTGCCGTCGGCACCCAAGATCATGGAGATGTGGGCGAACGTGGGCACGGGCGCGCCGAGGGCCTCGTAGACCATGACCTGACGCGGGGTGTTGGACAGGTGGTCGTCGCCGCGGATGACATGGGTGATCTTCATCATGGCGTCGTCGACGACAGTCGCGAAGTTGTACGTGGGCGTGCCATCGGAGCGGAAGATGACAAAGTCGTCGAGCTCCTTGGCATCGAAGGTCACCTCGCCGTGGACGGCATCGTGGATAACGACGTCGCCGCGGTCCTCGGGCACCTTGATGCGAAGGACGTAGGACTCGCCGGCCTCGATGCGACGGCGGGCCTCCTCGGGATCAAGATTGCGGCAACGGCGCTGATAGCCCTGGAAGGGGTCCTTGCGCTCCTGCGCGGCCTTGCGGTCGGCGTCGAGCTGCTCCTTGGTGCAGAAGCAGGGATAGGCCTTGCCCTCGTCCCAAAGCTTCTGGGCGGCCTGCTTGTACAGGTCCAGGCGCTCGGTCTGGGCGTAGGGGCCAAAATCGCCGCCCACCTCGGGACCCTCGTCCCAGTCCAGGCCCAGCCAACGCATGGCGCGCAGGATGATCTGCGTGTTCTCGTCGGTAGAGCGGGTGGGGTCGGTGTCGTCGATGCGCAGGATGAACGTGCCGCCGTTTGCACGGGCGAAAGCCCAGTTATAGATAGCGGTGCGGGCGCCGCCAATGTGCAGCTTGCCCGTCGGTGAGGGTGCAAAGCGGACGCGAACGTCTGATGCCATGGAAATCTCCTCGATTGCAGGATGGATGTCTAACCGCACCATTATAAAGCATCAAAGCAACCTCCGCACAAAGGGCACCGACCTACTCATTGGGGACAGACTTAAATGACCAGTCATTGGACAACCTGTCGGCACTTAGGTAAGGGTGGTCATTTAAGTCTGTCCCCAATGAGTAGGTGCGGAAAGGGTGTGAATGTTTGATTTACGCGCTATGATGAGCCCTTGCATAGAGAGCCCGGCGGAATGGTAACGGTCGCCGGGACACGTTTTTGAAAGGACAATCATGTCAGAAGAACTTCGTTCCATCCCGCCCCAACACGGGTCCTTTGTTTTTACGTCGGAGTCGGTGACCGAAGGTCATCCCGATAAGATCGCTGACCAGATCAGCGACGCCGTCCTCGACGCAATCCTCGCCAAAGAAATAGAGCTCCAGGAGCAGGGCTACATCGCCCCCAACGGCGTGCCCGCCAACGTGGAGAACGTCCGCTGCGCATGCGAGACACTCGTGACCACCGGCACCGTCATCGTCGCCGGCGAGATTCGCACCCAGGCCTACGTCGACGTACAGGAAATCGCCCGCGGCGTTATCCGACGCATTGGCTATAACCGTGCCAAGTTCGGTTTTGACTGCGACACCTGCGGCGTTATGAGCCTCATCCACGAGCAGTCGCCCGATATCGCCCAGGGCGTCGACGAGTCCTTCGAGACCCAGACCGGCGCTACCACCGACCCGATCGACCTGATCGGTGCCGGCGACCAGGGCATGATGTTCGGTTATGCCTCCAACGAGACCAAGACCCTCATGCCCATGCCGCACTACCTGGCGAGCCGCCTGGCCGAGCGCCTGGCCGCCGTGCGTCACGACGGCACCCTCGCCTATCTGCGTCCCGACGGCAAGACCCAGGTCACCGTGCGCTACGAGGAAGGCAAGCCCGTGGAGGTCACGACCATCGTCATCTCCACGCAGCACGCCGCCGAGATCGAGGACATGGGCAAGATCAAGGCCGACCTCATCGAGCACGTCATCACCCCGGTCATGGCCGCCGAGAACATGCCGTGGGACAACGCGGACATCTACGTGAACCCCACCGGTCGCTTTGTCGTGGGCGGCCCCATGGGCGACACGGGCCTCACCGGCCGCAAGATCATCGTCGACACCTACGGTGGCTACGGCCGTCACGGCGGCGGTGCCTTTAGCGGCAAGGACTGCACCAAGGTCGACCGCTCCGCAGCGTATGCCGCGCGCTGGGTCGCCAAGAACGTGGTCGCCGCCGGTCTGGCCGACCGCTGCGAAGTCGAGCTTGCCTACGCCATCGGCGTGTCCAAGCCCCTCTCAATCATGGTCGACACCTTCGGTACCGCACATGTTGCCGAGGACAAAATCGTTGAAGCCGTAGAGAAGACCTTCGACCTGCGCCCGGGCGCAATCATCCGCGACCTCGACCTGCGTCGCCCCATCTACGAAAAGACGGCAGCCTACGGTCACTTCGGTCGCGAAGACGCCGACTTCACCTGGGAGAAAACCGACCGAGTCGAAGAACTCAAAGCAGCCTGCGGACTGTAAGCTTACCCGAAAAGCTACAGCCAAAAACAACGTACCAAAAGAAGTACCGGCTCCAACCGGTACTTCTTTTTTATTTAAAGGTGGTGAAGATGAGCCTACCTGGGACATGGAATAGGTCATAGGCCGATAAATTTCGCAGCAGAGCGACTCCAACCATGTATCCTAAGTTCCGAGGGCTTTGGTATTTGGTCGGTCGCGAGTTCCGCACGAGCCGGAGAGCACTTAATGTGCTCTCCGTGCGAGTCAGGACTGCCCGAGCAGGCGACCAAATACCAAAGCCCTCGGAACGGCGGGACAGAGTATGCCCCGCCCCTCGGGACGAAGGGATAGGACAGGAGCACCCATGGCAGGCAAGCCGCAAACACTAGCTACGACCTCGGCATTCGAGATCTTGGGCCCCGTCATGGTCGGCCCCAGCTCATCGCACACCGCCGGCGCCCTGCGCTGCGCCCAAGTTGCCGCCAGCCTGCTGGAAGGCCGCATCACCAAAGTTACCTTTGGCCTGTGGAACTCCTTCGCCCACACCTACCGCGGCCACGGCACAGACCGTGCGCTCGTCGCGGGCATACTGGGCCTCGACACCGATGACGAGAACATCAAGCAGGCCTTCGACCTCGCGCGCGAGCAGGGCCTCGAATATCACTTTGACATCAAGGGCGACGACGCCTCCATCCACCCCAACACCGTCGACATCGAAATGGTCGACGACACGGGCGCCACGGCACAGGTCCGCGGCGAGAGCCTGGGCGGCGGCAAGATGCGCATCAGCCGCATTAACGGCGTCGGCGTCGACATCTCGGGCATGTATTCCACGCTCTTCGTGGCGCACAAGGACGTCCCCGGTGTACTCGCCGCGCTCACCAACCTGCTCGCCTACGCCCACGTGAACATCGCATTCTGCCGCACCTACCGCACCGAAGTGGGCGGCCAGGCCTACTCCGTCTTTGAGACCGACGGCGCGCCCGACGACACCGTTATCCCGATGCTACGCAAGCTCGACAATGTTGATTACGCGACCTTTATCGAGCTCCCCGGTTCTGCCTCGTCGCTCTCCCCCGGCGTCTCGGCCAAGGAAATCTTCGACGACGGCGGGCAGCTGCTCGATGCGTGTGAGGAACAGGGGCTCAGCATCGGCGCCGTCATGGCCGTTCGCGAGGCGCGTCTGACCGGCGAGGCCCACGCCGTCGCCGCCATGCGCCGCGTGCTCGACGTCATGCGCGAGGAGACCACGGCCCCACTCGCAAATCCGCTGCGCTCACTCGGCGGGCTTATCGGCGGCGAGGCTAAACTCGTCGATGCCACAGGCCGCAACGATTTGAGTGAAAGCCTGATGGGCGTCGTCCAGACCGACGCCGTGGCCCGCGCGATGGCCGTGCTCGAGCGTTCCGCCACGATGGGTGTGATCGTCGCAGCTCCGACGGCAGGATCCGCGGGTGTTGTGCCCGGCTGCGTGCTGGCGCTTGCCGATCGCCTGCAGCTCGACGACGAGCAGGTCATGGACGCGCTCTACTGCGCAGCCGCCATCGGCCTCAACCTCACCACGAGCGCCTGCGTCGCCGGCGCCGAG
>OLON01000142.1_pt1 | contig 54152 bp, 53 predicted proteins | sample 1672691 | NCBI WGS metagenome assembly OLON01 (sample SAMEA3136714, study PRJEB25190) | human gut metagenome | biome: human gut; feature: human-associated habitat; material: faeces | place: Austria | collected 2013
AATAGAGAGGAGTTTTAAAAATGCCATTAATTCCATTAAGACCTTTACTTGAAACTGTTGATAAATATCACTATGCGCAGGGTGCTTTCAATGTCAACGCTGTTGCTCAGGCAAAAGCGGCCATTGAAGTGCATGAAATGTTCCGTTCTGCAGCAATCCTGCAGGGTGCAGATCTGGCCAACGGATTCATGGGCGGCCGTACAGATTTCCAGAATGCAACTCTGGAAGACAAGAAAAACGGTGCCAAAAATATTGCCAATGCCGTCAAGAAATATGCTGAGGATTCACCTATTCCTGTTGTTCTGCATCTGGATCACGGCAAGAACTTTGATTCCTGTAAAGCAGCCATCGAAGGCGGTTATACATCTGTTATGATCGATGGTTCTTCACTGCCGTTTGATGAAAATGTAGAGTTGACAAGAGAAGTCGTTAAATATGCCCATGAAAGAGGCGTTTCTGTTGAAGGTGAGCTGGGTGTATTAGCCGGTGTGGAAGATCACGTATTTTCTGCGACATCAACTTACACAAACCCATTAAAAGCTGTTGAATTCTTTAAGAAGACAGGCGTAGATGCGCTGGCTATCTCTTATGGTACAATGCACGGTGCGTCTAAAGGTAAAAATGTTAAACTGAGAAAAGAAATCGTTATTGCCATCAAAGAGTGCATGATGCATGAAGGTATCTTTGGCGTTTTAGTTTCTCATGGTTCTTCAACTGTTCCAAAATACATTGTTGATGAGATTAATGCCCTGGGCGGCAATATTCAGAATGCCCATGGTATTTCTGTAGATGAACTGAAAGCAGCTATTCCTTGCGGTATCGGCAAGATCAATGTTGATACAGATATCCGTCTGGCTGTTACAAGAAACATGAAAGAATTCTTCCATAACTATCCGGAGAAACGTAACAGCCCATCCATCGGCGGCGTCTATAAACTGCTTGAAGAGAAGAAAGATCAGTTTGACCCTCGTGCATTCCTGCCTCCGATCATGGATACCGTTATGTACGGCAATGTTCCTGATGAAGATGTTGCTGCTCTGGTTGCTGTCATCGAAAAAGGTGTTAAAGAAGCTATTGGTACACTGATTGTACAGTTTGGTTCATTCGGTAAGGCACCGCTTGTTGAGCAGGCAAGTCTTGATGAAATGGCTGAACGCTATAAGAAGATGTAATTGCGTCAATAATAGAAGGTAAAGAAGGAATTGTACAACATGGTCTGGCTGATTGTTGCGACACTTGCTGCTAGTTTTATTAAGGGTGTCTGTGGATTTGCCAATACCCTTGTATTTACCACGATATTGAGTTTTTCGTTCAATAACATTCAAATTACGCCGATGGATCTGATTATTGGCTACCCAGCCAACGTGATCATTGCCTGGAAAGAGCGCAGGCAAATTAACTGGCGAATCAGCCTGCCGGTGGCAGCTCTGATCATTTTCGGCAACATTCCCGGCATTTTTATGCTGAAGAATGTGGACACGCGAACCATCAAAGTGATTTTCGGTTTTTTCATTATCGCCATGGGCATTGAGATGCTGATGCGGGAGAAAGCCGGAAAGAAGCAGAAACAGTCAAAAATCATACTTGGACTGATTGGTGTGCTTTCAGGTCTGTGCTGCGGACTTTATGGTGTCGGTGCACTGCTGGCGGCGTACATGGATCGTGTGACTGAGGACAGCCATGCATTCAAAGGCAATCTTTGTTTTGTATTCTGGATTGAATGTACATTCAGACTGATTGTCTATCCATGCATCGGCATATTGAACTGGCAGATCTTTCGTCAGGCGGTATGTATGATTCCGTTTATGGTGCTGGCGCTGGTTTTTGGCATGAAGTGCTGCGGACATTTGAACGAAATGGTCATCAAGAGGCTGGTCATTATCGTGCTGATATTGTCAGGAATTGCACTTGTTATCCAAAACCTTTGTTAAAACATCTTATGCCCAATCACTTTTCATTATACAAGAGGTGTCGGCTGTGACTGATTTGGTCACAACCGACACCTTTTTTGTGCATATTCAACCAAAATCGGTCATTATTTTTGTGAAGTAGTTTGATTGAATTTGACTGAATCTGGCGTTATAATATGAACATAATAAAGAGCAGGAGGTAACAAGATGATTTATACAGTGACTTTTAATCCATCACTGGATTATATCGTTGCAGTAGACGATTTTCAGCTGGGACTTACCAATCGAACAAGTTCAGAATTAATCCTTCCTGGAGGAAAAGGCATTAATGTTTCAACATTATTAATGAATCTTGGTATAGAAAGCACAGCACTTGGTTTTATGGCCGGTTTCACAGGTGATGAGATTGTCCGTGAGCTGCAGGAAATGGGTGTGAAATCTGATTTCATTCGTATTGATGAAGGCATTTCAAGAATTAATCTGAAGTTGAAATCCATTGATGGCACAGAGATCAACGGCAGTGGACCGGCAATCAGTGCTGACAAAGTTGAACAGCTGATGGTTCAGCTGGATGCACTTGGTGAAGGCGATGTTCTTTTCCTGGCAGGCAGTATCCCATCATCTATGCCGGATGATATGTATCGCCGTATTATGGCAAGACTGGAAGGTAAAGGCGTGATGATCGTTGTGGATGCAACAAAAGATTTATTGCTGAATGTTTTGGAGTACCATCCATTTTTGATCAAACCGAATAATCATGAGTTGGGTGATATTTTCGGTGTAGAGTTAAAGACAAGAGAAGAAGTTGTTCCTTACGGCAAAAAGCTTCAGGAAATGGGGGCACGCAATGTGCTGATCTCCATGGCCGGCGAAGGTGCCGTTCTGATTGCAGAAGACGGACAGGTATTTGATAAGCCTGCACCGAAGGGCCATCTGGTGAACGCAGTAGGCGCGGGCGATTCTATGGTCGCAGGTTTTATGGCCGGATGGATGGACAAACAGGATTATGAGCATGCCTTCTGTATGGGTATTGCATCAGGAAGTGCCAGTGCATTTTCTGAATATCTGGCTACAAAGAGCGAAATTGAAGCAATTTATAAACAGGTAAGAGTGGAGGATTAAAAACCATGAGAATTACTGACTTATTGGATAAGCAGAGTATTTCCCTTAATGGTGCGCCGAAAGATAAGAAAGAGGCGCTTGATCAGGTCGTAGATCTGATGGCAAAAAGCGGCAAGATCAACGATGTTGAAGCTTACAGACAGAGAGTTTATGCAAGAGAAGAAGAGAGTACAACCGGTATCGGGGAAGGTATTGCCATTCCTCATGGTAAATGTGATGCTGTTACAAAACCGGGGCTGGCAGCTATGGTTGTCAAAGACGGTGTGGATTTTGATTCCCTGGATGGTGAACCGGTGCATCTGATCTTTCTTATTGCAGCTCCGAACACAGAAGATAATATCCATCTGGACGTATTGAGTAAATTATCAGTTCTTTTGATGGATGAGCAGTTTACAGCAGATCTGCTGAATGCCAAATCTGTGGATGAATTTCTTGAAATTGTGGATAAGGCTGATGACGAGAAGAGCGATATTGATGAACGTCTGGCAGATACCGGTGAAGCTGAAGGTGCGCAGGCAAAACTTCTGGCAGTAACAGCCTGCCCGACAGGTATTGCGCATACGTATATGGCGGCAGAAGGCCTTGAGAAGGCTGCAAAGGCAAAGAATTGTTTCATCAAGATTGAGACAAGAGGATCCGGTGGTGCAAAGAACGTAATCACCGATCAGGAAATTGCTGAAGCAGACTGCATTATCGTTACAGCGGATACTCAGGTACCGTTGGATCGTTTTGACGGTAAGAAAGTCATTATCCGACAGGTGTCCGATGGTATCAGCAAGGCAGATGAACTGGTAGATCTGGCGCTGTCAGGCAATGTACCTGTTTACCATGCAGCTGAAGGTGCTAAGACAGAGGTTAAATCTTCCGGCGGCATCGGCCATCAGATTTATGCACAGTTGATGAATGGTGTTTCACATATGCTGCCATTTGTTATCGGCGGCGGTATCCTGATCGCCATTGCATTTCTGATCGATGGTCTTTCAATTGATATCAATTCACTGCCGGCGGATCAGAGAGCCAACTTCGGTACCATTACACCAATCGCAGCGATGTTCAAACAGATCGGCGGTGTTGCATTTGGCTTTATGCTTCCGATACTGGCAGGATTTATCGCCATGGCCATCGGCGACAGACCGGCACTTGCCCTTGGTTTTGTAGGTGGTATGATGGCTGCAAATGGTAAATCCGGTTTCCTGGGAGCTTTGGTTGCAGGTTTTGTTGCCGGCTATCTGATTCTTGCACTGAGAAAAGCTTGTGATAAACTGCCGACAGCACTTGAGAAGATTGCACCGGTTCTGATTTATCCGGTGGTGGGTATTCTGGTAATGGGATTCTTTATGATGTTCATTGTAGAGCCGATCATGGGTGGTATCAATACAGGTCTTAACAATGCCTTGACAGGTATGGGAAGTTCAAGTAAAGTAGTATTAGGATTAGTTCTCGGCGGCATGATGGCCATCGATATGGGCGGCCCATTCAATAAGGCGGCTTATGTGTTCGGTACAGCAGCTATTGCAGCGGGCAATTATGATATCATGGCAGCAGTTATGATCGGCGGTATGACACCACCTTGTGCCATTGCTCTTGCAACAATCCTGTTTAAGGATAAATTCACAAAAGAAGAAAGAGAGTCCGGTCCGACAAACTTTATCATGGGTCTGGCATTTATCTCAGAAGGCGCCATTCCTTATGCGGCAGCTGATCCGTTACATGTCCTGCCATCCTGTATCGCAGGTTCAGCCATTGCAGGCGGAATTTCCATGTTCTTCGGATGTACACTGATGGCACCTCACGGCGGTATCTTCGTATTCCCGGTTGTGGGCAATGCATTGATGTATCTGGTTGCGCTGGTTGTAGGTACGGCAGTTTCTGCAGTATTACTTGGTTTGTTAAAGAAAAAGGTTGCTTAAGTTAAAGATTGAAATAATCGAAATAATAAATGATGATTGTCAATAAAGTCAACGAATAATATGAATTGAGGAGGAATTTATCATGAAGGAATTTAAGTATGTGATCACAGACAAAGAAGGTATCCACGCTCGTCCAGCCGGTGAACTGATCAAAGTTGTTAAAGGATTCAACAGCACGATCAAGATTGCCAAAGACGGCAAAGAAGCAGACTGCAAGAGAATGTTCGCTGTTATGGGTCTTGGCGTTAAGAATGGTCAGGAAGTTGTCTTTACATTTGATGGTGAAGATGAAGATGCTGCATGTGAAGCAGTCAGCAAATTCATGAAAGAAAATCTGTAATTTATAATTATTGGTAACTGTTCAGAGCCAACCTCCAAAATGCTATGCATTTCGTCGGTGTGGCGTATCCGCCAAATAAAATTTCAAAAACAGTTTTAAAAATGCAAGCATTTTATACCTGGTTTTTGAAATTTTGCTTGGCTCTGAACAGTTACAATTATTGTAACGACGGCGTTATAAGGAGTTAAACGTGTTCCCGTATCAGCGGGGCGAATTGAAGAGACTGTTGCATGATGGGTGCCCTGTAATGGGTTATGCAGCAGTTTTTTCTTTAACGGAGGAGAATCAGGATGCAGATATATAAAGGTAAAAGTGTTTTTGGCGGTATTGCCATTGGTAAGATCAGTGTTTACAAAAAAGATGAACAGCTTGTTAAGCGTGTCAAAATTGAAGATGCAGATGCAGAAATGGAGAGATACACAGATGCCCGTAATATTGCGGCTGCACAGCTTCAGAAGTTGTATGATAAAGCGTTAAAAGAAGTAGGAGAGGCTAACGCTGCTATTTTTGAAGTGCATCAGATGATGCTTGAAGATGAAGATTACAATGAATCTGTTGAGAATATTATTCATTCCCAGATGGTGAATGCGGAATATGCGGTTGCCTCCACAGCAGATAATTTTGCCCAGATGTTTGAGGCCATGGACGATGATTATATGCGCGGCCGTGCGGCAGATGTCAGAGATATTTCAGAACGTGTGATCACTGTTCTGGCAGGCGGTGCAGGCAGCGGACTTGATTCTGATGAACCTGTTATTATTGCGGCAGACGATCTGGCACCATCAGAAACCGTTCAGCTGGATAAGGATAAGGTTTTATCCTTCGTTACAGCCCACGGTTCAGAGAATTCCCATACGGCCATCCTTGCACGTACCATGGGTATTCCGGCATTGATCGGTACCGGTATTGATCTGGATGAGACCGTTGACGGCAAGCTTGGTATTGTAGATGGTACCAATGGTGTTGTTTATGTTGATCCGGATGCTGAACTGCTGGAAGAAATGAAGAAGAAACAGCAGGAAGAGCAGGAGAAAAAACGTCTTCTTCAGACATTAAAGGGCAAAGAAAATATTACACTTGACGGTCAGAAAGTGATGCTGTATGCTAATGTAGGTAATATCAAGGATCTCGGTATTGCGCTGCAGAATGATGCAGGCGGTATTGGACTTTTCAGAAGTGAATTTATTTATCTGGGACAGGATCATTATCCGACAGAAGAGGAACAGTTCCAGATTTATAAGACTGTGGCAGAGACTATGGCCGGAAGAAGAGTTATCATCCGTACACTGGATATCGGTGCTGACAAGCAGTGCGATTACTTTGAATTGGACAAAGAGGACAATCCTGCAATGGGGCTCCGTGCCATCCGTATCTGTCTGACACGTCCGGAGATTTTCAAGACACAGTTGCGTGCGCTTTTCAGAGCCAGTGTTTACGGCAATATCAACATTATGTATCCGATGATTATCAGCGTTGATGAGGTCCGTCAGATTAAAGCCATTGTTGAAGAAGTGAAGGTCGAACTGGCAGAACAGGGAATTGAATACGGCAATCCGGCACAGGGGATCATGATCGAGACACCGGCCTCTGTGATGATGAGCCGGGAATTGGCAGAAGAAGTAGATTTCTTCAGTATCGGTACCAATGACCTGACACAGTATACACTGGCCATTGACCGTCAGAATTCAAAACTTGACAAGTTCTTTGATTCCCACCATCCAGCAGTCCTTCGTATGATTCAGATGACCGTTGAGAATGCTCACAAGGCAGGTATCTGGTGTGGTATCTGCGGTGAATTGGGCGCTGATCAGGCTTTGACAAAGGATTTTCTGGCGATGGGTGTCGATGAGCTTTCTGTATCTCCGGGAAGTATTCTTCCACTTCGTAAGATTATCCTTGAGACCGATGTCGAAGTGTATAAGAAGTCAAAACAGACAAAATAATACAAGATTGAATCGACATAAACAGATGAAGGATGTCTCTCATTTGCAAATGACAATTAAAATAGGCAACAGATTAATTCAGACTGCGTCACCATCAGGTGGCGCTGTCTTTGCAGAGTAGAAGAAGTAACTGCGAGGGTACAACGCAGCTGCAATAAGAGGAAATTATGCTGACAGAGCAACGATATGAAACAATTTTACGAATGTTGGATGAAAGAGGAAGTGTGACGGTCACAGAACTGAAAGACCTGCTGGATGCTTCGGAATCTACAGTGCGCCGTGATATCACAGCTCTTGGCAAAGCCGGCCGTCTGATCAAGGTTTTTGGCGGCGCCGTTGCGATGGAGCATATTATGACAGGCAGTGAACCGACGGTCGCCCAGAAGGTAGAAGTGAATAAGGAAGAAAAGTGTCGGATCGCGTCTTATGCAGCCAGCCTGATCGAACCGGAAGACTTTATTTTCTTGGATGCCGGTACCACAACGGGATACATGCTGGATTATCTGGAGGAGAAAAACGCTACATTTGTCACCAATGCGGTGGTGCATGCCCAGAAGCTGGCCGAGATGGGGATGAAAGTGCTGTTGGTAGGCGGAGAGCTTAAGAGTTCCACAGAAGCGATTGTCGGGGGCCAGGCGACGGAGATGATCCGTCGGTATCATTTCACGAAGGGATTTTTCGGTACCAACGGTGTGACGAAGAAAACGGGATTTACTACACCGGAAGCCAGTGAAGCGGTTGTCAAAGAAATCGCTATGGCTCATTGCCGCGACCGATATGTTCTTGCGGATCATGACAAATTCGGCAAAGTCAGTTCCGTAACCTTTGGAGCTTTTCAATCGGCAATTATCCTGACGGATCGCAAAGTTCCGGGAATTGAGGACGCCGGGAATGTGATTGTGGTATAAAGAGAATGAAATATTGCTGGCACGGAGTATCAGAAAAATAAATTATGATAAATAAAAATCCACTTTTGTAGAAAAGTCTATGAAAGTGGATTTATTTTTCTACAAAAGTAGATAAAATAATAAAAGTGTAAATAGCATGAGGAAAAAAGTCATATATATTCTGAAATTAGGCATGAAATAGCTGGATTTTAGGGATTATATGGCTTTTTTGCGTTAAAAAACCATGTGGCACGGGAATTGCTTTTTATATTAGGTATCAAAAATAAAACAGGGGGAATAAAACATGAGATTGGAAGGAAAAACAGCAATTATCACAGGTGCAGCGAATGGTATCGGTGCAGAAATTTCAAGACTTTATGCACAGGAAGGTGCAAAGGTTGTTCTGGCGGATTTGGCGTTAGAGAAAGCACAGGAAGTGGCAGATGCCATTGTGAAGGAATCTGGCTCAGAAGCCATCGCTGTTAAGTGCAATGTGGCATCAAAGGAAGAAGTCCAGAACGTGGTGGATATCTGTGTGGAAAAGTTTGGAAAAGTGGACATTATTGTTAATAATGCGGGAATTACTTTACCGGCCTGCCCAATTGAAGATATCAGCCCGGAACAGTGGAAAAGGGTGCTGGATATTGATTTGATGGGAACAATTTATGGCACTCAGTGTGTGATTCCGATTATGAGAAAGAATGGCGGCGGAAAAATTATCAACATGGCATCCATTGCAGGACAGGTAGGCGGTGTATTTACAGAAGCAACTTATCCGGTATCAAAGGCTGGGGTGATCTGCTTTGCGAAAGCCGTTGCCAAACAGGTGGGAAAAGATAATATTACTTGCAATTGTATAGCACCGGGGACGGTTTTGACAGCGATGACCGAGACACTGGGATCGGCAGATGCTTCATTAAATGTACCGCTGCACAGACTTGGAAATGTCAGAGATATTGCCAATGCAGCATTATTCCTGGCATCCAATGAAAGTGATTTTATCACAGGCGCCACTATTGATGTCAACGGCGGCATGGGAATGAGATAGCCGGTGACAGAAAAATCAATTTGTCATATGAAAAATGTTAAATCTGAAACAGCGTTGAAATTCGGTGTCGGGATTTACAGGAATAATTCAGAAAAGAAAGTCTATGAATGCGGAGGAAAGAAAAATGATGGATATGCATGAAAAAAGAGAAAAATTACAGGAATATTTAAGAGAGCCGGGTTGTACACCGATTATGTGCGCATATGATGTATTAAGTGCAAAATTAATTGAGAATGCAGGATTCCCGATTGTTTATACAGGCAGTTTTATCACAGGTGCTTCACAGTTTGGCATGGCAGATGTAGGACTTGTTCAGCTGAAAGATTTACTGCCGCTGGCAAGAGAAATTGCCAAAGAAGTTGACCTTCCGATTATTGCGGATGTAGATAACGGCTGGTATCATTCAGGCAATATCTGGCGTATGATTCATGAATTTGAATATGCAGGCATTTCCGGTATTCAGGTGGAAGATGGTATTATCGGCAAACATGTAGGCGGCGAACCGATTGATATGTCAAAAGAAGTGATGTGTGACCATATTCGTGCTATGGTAGATGCCAGAACAGACAAGAATTTTATGATTATTGCCAGAACAGATGCCCTCTGGCTGAAAAATGATTGGGAAGAAACAATTGACAGATGCAACGCTTATCTTGAAGCCGGTGCAGATGCGTGCTTTATCACATTTGCAGGCTCCATCAAAGAATTGAAGGAATATAGAGACCGCATTAACGGGCCTGTTGTCACAACAGCCATTCATTTTGAGGATTCTATTGCGGAGGAAACAGAAGCCGGAGCTAATATGTCCTGTTATTGGCCGACAACATTATATGCTGCGTTCTCGGCGGTTAGAGCAACCTTGGAAAAATTCAAAGAAACACAGGATATCACAAAAATCGATTATGATTTCGAAGAACATGAAATCATGGATATTCTTCCATATGACAAATACTACAGAAATATGGAAAAATTCCACGGCGCGGATCAGTATAAATAATTCGTACAAATGATAATGGGGGGGGGAAAATCATGTTACAGGTTTTATTTGTTTTTTTGACACTGGCACTGGTTATTTTTCTTGTATTTAAAAAATGGAATATCATTCTTGTATCCATCGTGGCAGCGGCAGTTCTGGCAATTTTGGATGGACAAAATATTCTCACAGCTTTAACGGATACATTTATGTCAGGTGCATCCACCTATGTCAAAAACTTCTTCCTGCTTTTCTGTGTAAGTGCTTTATTTGGTAAAGTAATGGAGGAAACAGGCGCAGCGGCAGCCATCGCAAAGTGGCTGACAAAGCTTTTGGGTGAGAAATTTGCGATTCTGGGTGTATTTTTTGCAGGTATGTTATTAACTTATGGCGGTATTTCAGCACTGGTTATCGCGTTTACCATGTATCCGATTGCACTGGCGGTATTTAAGAGCGCAAATCTTCCGAGAAGACTCATTCCGGGCGTTATTGCCGCAGGCTGTTTTACATTTGCGGCGACTGCATTTCCGGGTACTCCTCAGACAATTAATCTGATTCCGCCTCAGTATATCGGCACAACGGTGAATGCAGCGCCGGTTTTAGGTATTGTTTGTGGTTTGATCGGTACATTTTTACTGGTTATTTATGTTTATCATGAAGGCTCCGCTGCCAGAAAAAAAGGCGAAGGCTTTGAGGCTGATGAAAAAACAATAAAGATTCTTGCAGAAGCAGAAAAATTAGGGGACGGTGTGAATCCGATTCTTGCGCTGGTTCCGATTATTGTTATTATTGTTCTTCTGGTAGCAGCAAAAATGAATGCACATATCGCATTGTTGATTGGCAGTATTTTATGTGCAGTGCTGTTCCACAAAAATCTGAAATTATCAGGCATTCAGGAATTACTTGTGGCTGCTATCGGCAGCGGCACCAATGCAGTTATTACAACCGGCTGTATCGTTGGTTACGGTACAGTGGTATCTGCCAGTGCAGGCTACGCTATTCTCAGTGATGCGCTGATTCATATGGGCGGTAACCCGTTAGTGTCCTTTGGTATTGCCACAACTGTTTTGGCCGGTGCAGCCGGTTCAGGTACAGGTGGTCTGGCGATTGCCATGTCCAACATTGCACCGGAATATATTGCCATGGGTGTGAACCCTGAGGTGCTGCACAGAATCGGTACAATGGCCGCAACAGGTTTGGATTCCCTTCCTCACAGTGGTGCAGTTGTTGTGTTGTTGACATTATGCGGTATGACCCATAAAGACTCTTATAAACAGATTTTTGTTACGACTGTTGTGATTACATTGATTGTGGCTTTTATCGGTATTGCCATTGGAAGTGTGATGTATCCGATAGGATAGCAGATAAGAATAACCATATATTAAAATCCAGGATATGAATCATAGTTTTTATAAACCATAGAAAGAAGGTATGGTATGGGAAAATATGCAGATATAACAAAAATGACAGTGGATGAGAGGCTGCAACAAATTGCAGATATGACGCAAATGTCAGAATCCGATATCGAGATTTTAAAAAAGAAAAATGCTCTTAGTCTTGAAACGGCTGACAGTATGATTGACCACGTTATTGGTACTTATGCTTTGCCAATCGGTGTAGCCAGAGGTTTTGTGATTAATGGCAAAGAGTATGTTGTTCCGATGGTGTGTGAGGAACCATGGGTTGTCAGCTGTGCGGAAAAAGGTGCGCTGCTGGCGGCAGAATGTGGCGGTTTCAAAGCCACCCATACGGGTTCGGTGATGATTTCGCAGATTCAGCTGACAGGTATTAAAAATATTGAAACCTGTTCTATGATGATCCTTGAGCATAAAGCAGAAGTCTTGGCTAAAGCCAATGAAGCAGACCCGGTTCTTGTATCCATGGGCGGCGGTGCTTTTGAGGTGGAGACAAGACCTTTGCAGACAGAGGAAGGACCGATGGTGATTGTTCATCTTTTGGTAGATACAAAAGATGCCATGGGCGCCAATGCAGTGAATACAATGGCAGAGAAGGTGGCTCCTCTACTGGCTGAAATTACAGGCGGCAGACCGTATCTGCGAATTCTGTCCAATCTGGCAGTACATCGTCTGGCAAGAGTCCGTGTGCATGTAACAAAGGAAGTGCTGGGCGGAGAAGCTGTTGTGGATGGTGTTTTGCAGGCTTATGCATTTGCAAACAATGATCCATACAGAGCTTGCACCAATAATAAAGGTATCATGAATGGTTCTAGCCCGGTGGCATGTGCAACAGGAAATGATATTCGTGCACTGGAAGCAGGGGCTCATGCATATGCAGGTATCAGCGGCCATTATCGGCCGATTGTTCACTGGGAAAAGGATAATAACGGCGATTTGAATGGTATGATTGAATTGCCGACGGCTGTAGGTATTGTAGGCGGCACAACTAAAACCCATCCACTGGCTGGGGTAATGCTGCGAATGATGCATGTGGAAAGTGCAGAAGAATTATCGATTGTCATCGCAGCTACAGGACTTGCAGAAAATCTCTGGACACTCCGAACACTGGCAACCGGCGGTCTTCAGGCTGAATTTGTGCCATCATTGGAAAGAAGACAGGAAACAGAAGAATAGAGTAGTTTCGAAACAATCATTAGAAATGGAAAAACGTCCGTTAGGGCGTTTTTCTGTTATATTTTTGGTATTTTTTAGCTATGGGAAAAAGAGAGATGAAAAGAATTATCCCGAATGAGTAATGAACTTTTGAGATATTTGTTGTAAAATAGAAAGGTAATATAATTTTGATGCATGGGGAGGCATGTCAAGGGTACACTTTGTTTTTATGAGGTAAAAAGGGGGAGCAACAAGCATGCAGGATGAAATTGAATTATTACATATGATTCTAAAAAACTGCTTTGGAAATATTTTTGTTATAGATAAGGATGCCAATATTGTCTATGTGAATGATAATGCGGCCAATGCCCTTAGATTGCCGGCGGAAGAACTGATGAGGATGAGTGCCTATGAGTTGTTGGACAGAAAACTGGCAAGCAGTGTGGCTGCTTTAAAAGTGCTTGAAACGAAACAGGAGCATATCCAAGCAGTTACTTTTGCAAATGGCAATACCATGGCGGTGAATGCCCGGCCGGTTTTTGATGAGAATGGTGATATCAAAAACGTTGTTGTTTTCAGCCAGGAGCAGAAGGTCATCGAGCATTTTATGCAAAGTATTCAGCATGAAAATCAGGTCATCAGTCAGACATTATCCCATGTGCTGCAGGATTCAGAAAATAATGAGCTGATTGCTGTCAGCGATACGATTAAGCACTGCCTGATGATGGCAAAAATAGCCGCATATCGGGAGAGTACCATTATGCTTTATGGGGAATCTGGGGCCGGCAAAGAGGTGATTGCCAGATATGTACATCAAAATAGCCAGAGAAATAAGAAAATATTTTTGCCGGTTAACTGTGCGGCTATTCCACATGAATTAATGGAGTCGGAATTTTTTGGTTATGAAAAAGGGGCTTTTACAGGGTCAAGCCGTTATGGAAAGCTGGGATTGTTTGAATTGGCCGATGGCGGCACAATTTTTATGGATGAAATCGGTGAACTGGATTTGTCTATGCAGTCGAAACTTTTGAGGGTGCTCGAAAGTAAAGAGATTATGCGTGTGGGCGGAACAAAGATTAAGAAAGTGAATGTCCGGGTGGTAACTGCAACCAACCGTAATCTGCAGGAAATGGTAAGCAGGGGAGAATTCAGGGAGGATTTATTTTATCGTTTGAATGTTATTCCGATTACTGTGCCGCCACTTCGGGAGAGAAAAGAAGATATTGCTGTGTTTGCGGACTATTTTATGGAAAAACTAAATCGCAAATACAATATGAATAAGAAATTTACCAATGAAGCAGTGACTGTTTTTCAGGCTTACAGGTGGCCGGGAAATGTCAGGGAAATGCGAAATATTGTGGAGCGAATTTTTGTCGTTGTTCAGGATGATATCATTACAGCCCGGCATGTCCGTGAAATTTTGGGTATCGGAAAGAATGTGCAATTTGATAATGAGAATGAAAAAGAACAGCCAAATTCTTTGATAGCATGTGACGAGCAGACCATTCATGAGGCAACGGAAGCATTTCAACGGCAGTATATAGAAAGTATATTGAGGAAATTCAATGGAAATGTTGAGAAGGCTGCAGCGGCAGCAGGAATTGGACGGTCGGGCTTCTATAAGAAAATCGATAAGCTGGGAATGAACAGCAAGGCTTTTAAAGAAAAATAGACAAAAATTAGTAGGTTCTATGATATAATAAATCCATTGGATCAATTTTAAGGAGGACAATTTCTGAATGAAAAAAAGAATTTTGGCGGTTATGATGACAGCGGCTATGGTGCTGGGAGCGCTTACAGGCTGTGGTCAGTCTTCTAAGGATGATAAGACAGAATCAGCCACAGCAGCAGAAACAGAAACCATCAGCTATGATGTACTGACCCAGGTGCGTGTAGGGTACATGCCGAATTATGAATCTCTCTGGGAAGTGGCCACAGCGATTAATAAAGGTTATTTTGAAGAGCAGGGACTGGATATCAAGTTATCTTCTTTTCAGGTTGACGAGGCGGGAATAGGGTTAATGGCATCAGGGTCTGTTGATGTGGCTTATATCGGAGCGGATGTGCATAAGCAGTGTATTGAAGGCGCGGCGCAGATTTTCTGCAGTAGCTTGAAGGTTTCCGGTGAGACTGCCGATTGCCAGGGCTGGGGATGCCTGCCGGGTTATGCGGAGGCCAACAAGGATATCCTTGTGAGATTTACAAAGGCACTTTATAAAGCTATGGATTATGGCTCACAGGAAGCCAACTATGATGAAGTGGCCGGTTATGTTGCGGATATCTGCGGTGCAGATAAAGCAACTGAATTGGAACAGGTAAAAGAAGGCAACTGGATTGACAGCAAGACACTTCTTCAGTATCTGGGAGACGGTACATTGAAGAAATACTATGAAAGCCAGCAGAAGAATTTCATCGATGCTGGTGATGTAGACAAGAAAGTACCGATTGAAGATTATGTACTGTTTGATGTGATGGAAGAAGCCGGCAAATAGTGTTTTATAACTTTATAAATGAGTGAAGAAAGAGATGAACAAATCGGAAATGGATGCGTTTGTCTCTTTTTTTGTGAAAATTAAATGTGTAAAATTGAATACATAATACAAAATACTAATATTTAGATTGAATACTGTATACAATAGTGGTATAATCAAATTACAAAAGAGATAAAACATTATTTGACATAAGGAGGTACCGTTATGGGTAGAGAGATTAATCAGAGAAAAGCAGCGATTATTGGTTGTGGTTTTGTTGGTTCAGCAACAGCATTTACATTAATGCAGAGTCAGCTTTTTTCAGAGCTTGTTTTGGTAGATGTAGATTTTGACAAGGCAGACGGAGAAGCAAAAGATATTGCTCATGGTATTCCTTTTGCGGGTCAGATGAAAATACATGCAGGGGTCTATGAAGATTTGAGTGATGCGGCTATTATTATTGTGACTGCCGGAGCCGGTCAGAAGCCGGGAGAGACAAGATTGGATTTGGTGCATAAGAATGTGGCGATTTATGAAAGTATTATTCCGAGAATTGCAGAACAGAATAAGGATGCGATATTACTGATTGTTTCCAATCCGGTAGATATTCTGACTTATACAGCTTTGAAACTCAGCGGCTATCCTGAGAATCGTGTACTTGGTTCAGGAACGGTTCTGGATACAGCACGATTAAAATATGCTCTTGGTGAGCATTTGAGTGTAGACAGCCGGAGTGCCCATTCTTTCATTATCGGTGAACATGGTGACAGTGAGATTGCCGTATGGAGCAGTGCCAATGTGGCAGGTGTGCCGTTAGACCAGTTCTGCGAGATGAGAGGCCACTATAATCATGAGACAGCTATGAAGGAAATTGCAGAATCTGTCAAAAACAGCGCTTACGAGATTATTGCCAAGAAGCATGCCACTTATTATGGCATTGCAATGTCTGTAAAACGTATCTGCGAGTGCATTATGCGCAATGAAAAGTCTGTTATGCCGGTATCTTCAATGATGCATGGTGAGTATGGAATTGAGGGAATGTGTCTGAGCATGCCGGCTGTTGTCGGCAGTGAGGGTGTAGAGACTCATGTGCCGATTACTATGAACGAAGAGGAAACAAAGAAACTGCAGGAATCAGCAGCAACATTGAAAGAGATTATTGAGGATATTAAACTGTAAAAATCTTAGATGGCATAAGGAATAATGAGTAAATGAGCCGGGAGAACACAATTTTGTGAAGCTCCCGGCTTTTCTATTAATGATAACAAAGTAATATTATAGGAATAAAAAGACATTACGCGTTGAATACAGTTGGAATTTGCTGTTGTTCAACAAGTAATGTCTTTTTGATCAAGGTGTTAAATTTTCTTAATGGCTTTTTCTACCAAAAGTGTAAGAGCAAGGCCGATGATAGATACGATAATAGCACCGTAAAGGAAAAGCATGTAAGAACCGGTAGCTGTCTTCACAACACTGGAAACAGAATTTCCAATAAAAATGGCTGGACTGGATAATACAAAAATCATACCAAAATTCTTTTGGAAATTTGTTCCTCCAAAGATAAGTCGGGTAGAGGCGGGATTAACGGAAGAAATAGCACCATAGCCGAATCCGCATAAGAATAACGCAATAACAACAGTTGGAAGAGAATGTGCAACATATCCGATTGTAAGCAGGATGATGCCGGCAGTTGTGAGTATAGCAGATGTCAGAGTTGCGGTTGGACGTCCTTTTTTATCAAATACAATACCAAGAACAACACGGGAAGCACCATTTCCAATGCTTAGCATACCAACAGCAGTTGCGGCAAATGCCGGGCTTGCTCCCGTATCAATTGTAAACATTGCAGCTTGTCCGATGATAGCAAGGCCAACGCCGAGAAGAATCATACACCAGATTAAATAAAGCCAGAAAGCAGGGGTACGAAGCATTTGGGATGGTGAATAGTCATTACCGGCAGAAACGGTTGTTTCTGTAGAATCATTTTTTTCAGGGACGACTAAAAGCGGCAATGTAACAATAAGAAGAATGAATACAATGATGCCGATGATAATGAAAGTTTTTCGCCAGCCAAGCGGTGAATACAACATGGCAGATGCAGCTTTTCCCAGGATAAATCCACCAAGACCAAAGCCCATCAGAAGCCAGCCTGAGGCAAAGCCGGTTTTATCATTGTAATTGGCAAGGGTAGTGCCCAGCCATACATTATAGCAAAGACCAACACCATAACCACAGAAAACGCCATAAAAAACAAAGAGCTGCCATAACTGATGAATCTGGGAGCATGAGAGGAAGCCTGCCAGCAGCAGGACAGCGCCCAGAGTGACAACAAACTTTGGAGATTTAGCTTTTTGAATATAGCCCGCCGATAATCCGCCAATTGAAAAACCGAGCATGGATATACTGAATGTCATAGATGTCTGAGTTCTTGTCCAGCCAAAGTCTGATTCAATGGGTCCGACAAAAATGGACCAGGCATAGATAAGTCCCATACACAAAAGTACAAGTACGCCGCAGACTAAAATATAAGAACGATTTATTTTTTTGCCCATAATACTTAACCTCTTTCTTGATAAATTTGCGCTTCCTCATGACGGTTGAGGACACGAAGAGCACCAAGTGCAAGTGCTTCCATTTCATATTCCCCAGGAAATACAGTGACAGGTGCAATAAAAGCAGTGCGTTCGCGAATCCAATCAACAAAAATCTTGGAGTGAGCGAGTCCGCCGGTTAATACGATGGCATCTACATTGCCTAAAAGATCAGTAGATAATGCACCTATTTCCTTGGAAACCTGTACAGCCATTGCATGATAAATAAGTTCAGCCTGCTTATTTCCGGATGCAATCATTTTTTCAACATCACGACCATCGGCTGTACCAAGATAGGCAAGCATACCGCCATTGCCTTCAAGCCTTTTATAAAGCTCTGCTTCAGTAAATTTATTCGAATAGATCAGTTTAGCCAGGGCGCGGCTTGGAAGAATACCAGCTCGTTCCGGTGAAAATGCACCGGAATTGCTGTCCATACTGTCTATGATGCGTCCATGGGAATGAGCTGTTGCACTGATGCCACCCCCAAGATGTGCAATGACAAGATTCAAATCTTCATAATTTTTTTGTAATTTTTTTGCAATTTTGAAGGCAACGGCGCGGATATTTTCAGTGTGACACATATGAGAACGTTCTATTTCAGGTATACCGGAAATTTTATAAACCGGTTCCATCTGATCGGTTGTACAGGAATCATAGGTCATGACAAGAATGTCTGTACCTTGGGCTAAACGGTAAGCCACAACAGGTGTAAGGTTCATGGCATGATCAACAAGGGGATGATTGAATAATCGGTCAACCATACAGTCGTTAATCATATAAGCTCCAAAGTCTACGGGTGGCGTTACGCCGGCGCGGGCCGCGATTGCTGATAAATCTTTTACAGACATATGGTGCTGTTCAAGAAATGTTTCGGCATATGATTGACGCAATGGCAGCTGCTCATTGATAGACGAACATTTAGAAAGTTCCTCTTTAGAATGGCTGATGCTTTGTTCAGCAATGAGCTGATCATTATTATATAAAGCAAATTTAGATGATGTAGATCCAAAATTAATGCAAAAAATGTATTTATCCATATTGTATCCCCTTTCTATTTGTAGATTTATTATACTTTTTTTGATTTCAATACAACATGTGAGATTCAACAAAATGTTCTCGGGTTTTTATTGTTTTATCACAAAACAAATTCGGACGCAAATTAGGATTCAAGAGCAAAATTGGATACTCAATAAAGTGAAAGTGTAATGTAGACGGATACGCTTTATATGATTATAATAAAGACATCAGATATGAAATAAATGGGGAAACAGGGCGGGGAGAATGCAATGAAATTAATTGAAAAAGCAAAAATAGGCTTTATGGATGCTATATTGAAGAATGATTCGATAGAGGCTCTTTGTGAAGCTGCATATGAATTGTTAAATTGGCCAATGATTGTTGGTCGTGATACTGGGGATGTATTATTGATGCTGCCAAATGAACCAATTGGTCTTAAAAGGTACGATGAACTGCAGAAAAGCAGGAAAGTACCAATGGAAATTTTTATTGGGCATCAGAAAAAAATAGGACGTGGGTTTGAGTATTACGAAGATATTTCATTTATAGAGGAAAAAGGAACCAAATATCCGTTGGAGATAACGATGATTGTGAGTTCCAAAAATGATATGTTTTGTCAGATTGTTTTTCATGTTGACAAAGAAGCAGTGACAGATGAAGAAATGGATGTTCTGCGTTTGTTGAAAATAATGATTAATCGGGAATACTTTCGGGACAGCAGCGGGGAGACATCATCTTATAAGCAGGCAAAGCTTCGACTTAGAATGCTCGCAGATGGCAATCAGTCATCAGAGATGCTTTCAGGATGTGCTGCAGAGCTGAAACACATTTTGAGAGGCGGCTATATGTTGGCGGTGTCTTATTTTGAATATGAGAATCAACTGGAATATGTGCGTCCAATTTATAATGAATTATTGAATCGCCTTTATAAAAATGCAATCAGTATACAGATGGATGATTATATGCTGACTTTATTTGGGGAAGTCGGGGAGCATTATAATGGACTGGACAATGATGAATTAAGGACTTTTATAGCAAAGAACCATATTTATATTGCAAAAACAAGCTGCTTTTATGAGAATCTTCAGTGTGTAGCAGTCAAATATCAGCAGGCAATACTGGCAGCGCGTCTTGGAAAGCTGCTGCATTTAAAAGACCGGGTAATATCGTCAGAAAAATATATGCCAATGCATGTTTTCGTTCCCCTTGTGGAGCAATATGATGCCAGAGTATTTCTGCATCCGATTATTTTGGATATGATTAGGTATGATCAGGAGAACGGTTCGGAATTTGTGAAAACGCTGCGGACATATTTGGTGACGAATCGTAATAGCAAGGAAAGCAGTCGTTTGTTGTCTATTCATCAAAATACATTAACTTATCGGTTATCAAGAATTAAGGATATATTTGGTGTTGATTTTGAAAACGGTCGCCTTGTTCTTACACTTTTGATCAGTGTATTACTTGTGCAAATTATATACCCGGAACGGATTCCATTATTGGAAATAGAGGAAATATAAAAATATCCCGTTTATATTAGAAATGGATTCAATATAAACGGGATAATAGGGAGGATTTGGTAAAATATTTAATTTACACTGGCTGAGGCAAGAAGAATATTTCGTACCTTTTCTTCGACGGATGCAGCACGCGATGGAAGAACAACTGGAACGGCTGTTCCGAGAATAACGCTGCTTCCGATTGCCCTGGCATTCAGAACCAGTGCTTTGGATACGGCATTGCCGGTTACCAGATCAGGGTAAATGATCAGATCAGGATCTCCGGCCACATCACTGGTTAATCCTTTGATTTTAGCTGATTCTGGATCAAAACAGAGATCATAGGATAATGGGCCGTCAATGATACAGTTCTTGATAAGCCCCTGCTGATTCATTTCTTTAAGCTGTACTGCTTCCAGACTTTCCGGCATTTTTGGATTAGGTGACTCAGATGCAGAAAGAATGGCAGTTTTTGGACATTCTATGCCGATATTGTTTAATGCGGTTACTGCATTATTGATAATAGCAACGTTCTGATCAAGGCTTGGGTGAATACAAAGAGCCGGATCACTGGCGGCAACTAATTTGTGATAGTAAGGAATTTCCATCAGCGACATTGCACATACAACAGATGATGTACGCAGTTTATTCTCTGATTTTAACAGTACTTTCATTAATTGTCTGGTATCCAGTTTGCCTTTCATGATACCGCGTACAGAACCATCATGAACAAGAGAAACGGCGGTTTGAGCGGCTCTGGTAGGGTCCGTTTCATCAATAATTTCGAAGTCAGAAGCGTTTAAGCCATTCGCGGTCAAATACTCAGTAATATTTTTTTTGTCACCGATAAATACAGGCAGAATCAACTGTTTCTGATAAGATTCAATGACAGCTTCCATTGTGTGAGATTCATCAGCACATACAATGGCAAAAGGTGTTTTTTTTGCTTTAGATATAATGTGATCGGTTAACTCAACATAATTCTTAAATATCATAATTTACTCCTTTAATAATTAAAGACGTTCAATCAGTGCAGCAACACCCTGTCCGCCGCCAATACAGAAGCATACAATACCGAACTGTTTGTCACGACGTTTTAATTCATATAACATTTTAGTAATTAAAATAGCACCGGTTGCGGCAAATGGATGTCCAAGAGCAATAGCGCCGCCATTGACATTAACTTTATCAATATCTAAGTTCAACTTTCGAATGCAGGCGATGGATTGGGAAGCAAAGGCTTCATTTAATTCAATGAGATCGATGTCATCAAGTGTCATATTCGTGCGTTTTAAAAGCTTTTCTACAGCATAAGCGGGGCCGATTCCCATTATCTGAGGCTGGACACCGACAGCGGTATAATCAACGATACGACCAAGTGGTGTCAGGTTATTAGATTTTGCATATTCACTGTCAACCTGAACAATAGCGGCACTGCCATCGCAATATGGAGAACTGTTGCCGGCTGTAACAAGGCCGTCTTTTGTGAAGGAAGGTCGGAGTTTTCCAAGCGCCTCAACAGAACAGTCAGGTCGGAAAATATCATCTTTGTCAATGATTTGTGGTGTTCCTTTTTTGACAGGAACAGTTACAGGAACAATCTGTTCATCAAAGAAATGCTGTTCCCATGCGGCTGCGGCACGTTTATGGCTTAATACAGAGAATTCATCTAATTCACGGCGTGTAATACCGAATTCCTGGGCGATACGTTCAGCTGTTTCACCCATATTCAAGTTTTCATAAGAAGGCGGTGTTGTTTTCATTATGCACCACTTCGGCGGCATCATGCTGTAAGCGCTTGTAGGACGATCCATCATATAAACAGCAGTGGAAGAATGCTCAACACCACCGGCAAGTGCCACCTGAACGCAGCCATTTTCAATAAACATTGAAGTAATACCTGCTGCCGTCAGAGAAGAGCCGCAGCCGTGTTCAATATTATAAGAAACAATATTAGTAGGGTATTCAAGATCAAGTGTAATATATTTTCCAGGTGATTTTAAATCAAGATTATTTACATTGGCAATGAGTGCCATTTCAATGTCGTCCGGGTTGATGCCGGAACGATCAACAGCCGCACCAACTGCAATTTTTCCAAGCTGTTCAGCACGAAGTCCTGAAAAAGCTCCCTTTGCTTTGACAACAGGTGTTCTTACCGCAGATAAAATAACGGAATCTCTAAATTCTTTTTTCATATTACATCTCCATTCTGCCTGTCAGGCAAGTTATTCATAATGAAACCGTGTTTTACAATAGCCTTAATTATTATAAAAGACGATTAGCAGAGAAGTCTTGTTGTAAAAACACAAAAACAAAATTCTAATTGTGTGTTTTATACTATAGAAAAAAGATTGTTAAAATTATAATTAAACTATCAAATTTAACTGCGCGGTTGAAAAAATAATGAAGAAGAAGGAGAAAAAATATGCCAACAAGATTACCAAGTGACAGATACACAGGAATTGACTATCCAAGAATGCGTGAATACAGATTAAACAGAACACGTGAAGCAATGAAACAGTTTGGAATTGATGTTTTAATTACATTTGAAGCATGGGATATTCGTTATATTACGGGCGCTTATGTTCCGCCGGCTGTAAAATGGCCGGAAGGCTGTTTTGTTGTTCTTCCAATTAATGGAGATCCATATTTATGTGCATTCTCAGTAGATAGTCTGAAGGAAGAAATGCCTTGGATGAAAGAAAAGATTTTCCCTCAGATGGGTATCACAAAGCTTCTTTTTACACCGGAAGCATGGAATCCGTATATGGATAAAATTGAAGAAATTATTAAGGAACATGGACTTGAAGATGGTGTGATTGGTATTGATGGCTCCTCTAATGAATTGATTATGTGCAAAGCATTAGAGAATAGGGGCTTTAAGAAATATATTGATGCCAAAGAGTGTATGTTCCAGGCACGTAAGATCAAAAACGAAGATGAAATCACATGCATCAAAGAATGCTGTGCAATCGCTGAAGCTGCATTTTATGAAATCAAGAAAGCGATTAAACCGGGTGTTACAGAATGTGAAATTATGGGCGCCGGTATGAAGAAGCTGTATGAACTTGGCTGTGATGAAGTATTTGAGTTTGTTGTTTCTTCCGGTCCTCGTACAAATCCAATCAGAATTGACTGTACAGACAGAATTATCCGTCCGGGAGATATTGTATTTGTTGATATCAACGGCGCTTCCTTCCAGGGCTATAAATGCTGTTATTATCGTTCATTTGTCTGCGGCAAAGCAACTGAGGAGCAGAAGGAAGTATTCCGTGAGGCAAGAGATATGATGTATGCGGCAATGGATAAGATTAAAGCGGGAGCTACAACGAGAGACCTTTGTGAAGTATGGCCGGATTCACCAACATACTGGGGATATGAACCGGATGAATGGGATAAGGTTTCACCACATGCAGTTGGACATGGTATTGGCTTATCTCTGCATGAATTCCCATTATTCTCAAGACCAGGTATGGGCGGAGATGCAGTACTGGAAGAAGGTATGGTACTTGCACTTGAAACATGGTGCGGCAAGAAAGGCGGAGATTTCGGTATTCGTGTTGAAGAGAATGTAGTAGTCAGAAAAGATGGATATGAATTACTGACAAAATTCCCAATCGATGAACTGATTGAGTGTCCTTTTTAGTCATGATAAAGATTGCTACTGCAGAAAGTTAGTTTCTGCAGTAGCAAAATAAATGCATCTTATGATTGTAAGTTTGAATAACTTATATTTTTACAATTTATTTGGGGGAGAAAAAATATGTCACCTTTAGCGGCGTTAATTTTAATTGTTATTGCAATCGTTATTTCGGTTATCTTTGGAACTAAAAAAGCAAATATGGGGCTTATTGCTTTTGGCCTTGCGTATATACTTGGATGTTATGCCTTTGGATTAAAAGCCAGTCTGCTGTATACGCTTTTCCCGGCAAAGGTAATTCTGCAGTTTATTTTTATTTCATATTTTTATGGCATCTTGATCGAAAATGGCACCATACAGTGGATTGCAGAGAAGGCATCTTATCTTGCAAGAAATGCAACGTTTATGATTCCTATCATCATTTTTGTACTGACGTTACTGCTTTCTTTAGCAGGTGTTGCACCAATTTCTGTAGCAGCTGCAGTTGCACCGTTGTTCCTTGCAATTGCTGACAAAATGAATATTAATAAATTACTGGTTCTGTTGGCTATTCACACAGGACAATGTGCCGGATGCGGCTCACCTGTTTCAGGTGTAACGATTGTAACACGTGGTATTGTTGGCGATACACTTGGAACTGATACAGGTGCAATGTGGAATCACTTTATGATTAATTTCATTATTGTGTTCGGTATTGTATTTGTTCTGTCTTACATTTTATTAAAAGGCTGGAAGGTCAATAAAGGAGAGCTGGTTGCGGAACTGCATGATCCGGGAGCAATGAAAGGACAGCAGAAAGTCTGTCTTACGATGGCTGTAGCAGCAATGATTTATCTTATTGTGCCAAGTTTATTAAATACATTCGTACACAACCCTGTACTTGCGTATCTTTCAAGTAAAGCAGACCCGGGATTTGTATATCTGATCTTAGGCGTTATCTGTGTATTTATGAATTATGAAGAAGAGAAGAAACTGATCATGCGTCGAATTCCATGGCCGCTTGTACTGACAATTAGTGGTATGGCAATTTTAATTGGTTTATTAGGTCAGACAGGTGCAACAGATTATCTTGCAAGTATGCTGTCAGGATCAGCACCTGGTGTAGCGATTGCGCCGGCTTTAGCAGCAATCGGTGGTTTCTTGTCTATGTTCTCTGATTCTCTGGGTGCAGTTATTCCTTTGCTTGCAACAATGATTCCGTCTATTATTACAGCAAATCCAGAGCTTAGTGCAACACTGCTTATTTCAGCTGCATGTATTGGTACAATGATGACTGGATTTGCACCAATCTCAAGCGGCGGAAGCTTGCTGTTATCATTTGTAAAAGAAGAAGAGCGCAATAAGTTTTTTATTTATCAGTTAGTGACAACAGTGATTATGCTTCTGGTAACAGTGGTTATTTTCGCAGTAGGTATTGTTTTACACTAACGGCTATTGGAGGTTTAATATGTCAGTTGTTCAGACACTTAATGGTGCAATAGACAGCTCAGAAATGGGCTATACATTATCTCATGAACATATATTTGTACATGATGAGGGATTAGTTTCCAATTTTCCAAGCGTATGGAATGAAGAGTTTGTCATTCAAAAGTCACGGGAAAAAATTATTCAGGCTTATGAGGCTGGTGTACGTACGATTTTGGATGCATCTGTTCTTGGAAACGGAAGAAATGTTGCGTTTTTGAAAAAGGCAATGCAGGGGCTGCCGATGAATATCATTGTATGTACAGGTACTTTCTATAAAACAGAACTTCCGGGCTTCTTTATGTCACAGGATATTGATGTTATGACAAAATTATTTGTGAAAGATATTACAGAAGGTATTGGAGATACCGGAGTGAAAGCGGCAGTGGTAAAAGCATGTACAGACTATCCGGGTGTAACATTTGGCGTTGAGAAGGCACTTCGAGCAGCGGCAAGGGCACATCTTGAAACAGGTGCTGTACTGCATACGCATGCGCATGCACCAACACAGCAGGGCCTGGCTCAGCAAAAGATATTTAAAGAAGAGGGTGTTGATTTAAGTAAAGTTTATATTGGACATGCAATTAATTCAGATGATATGGATTATTTGCATGGTCTGCTTGATCAGGGCTCCTTCATTGGATTTGACAGATGGGCAGCAGGCCCGCTTCCGCCAGTGAAGGGAATGCCGGAACATCCGCCGGTAACAAGAGAAAAAGCAGTAAATGTACTGGCGAAACTTTTACGCGAAGGATATGAGGATCAGATTCTGATTGGCAATGATGCATGCTGTTGGCAAACCGTTGTACGATTTGAAACAGAAGAGAACTCACCGGAACTTTATACAAATAGTTATCTTATTTTTGTAAATGAGGTATCAAAAATGTTATTGGAGGCCGGTGTAACTGAAAGGCAGCTTCACAAGATGACGGTGGATAATCCACGGAGATTATTTGAGTGCAATGCACAGTGATAAAAGAAAGAACAAGAGGTATAGAATGATGGCAAAAACAATTATCACAGCTGCGCTTACCGGCGCAGTGACTCCTAAAACAGCAAATCCGAATATCCCTTTAACCCCAAAGGAAATTGCAGAGGATGCGATCCGTGTATGGAAAGAAGGCGCAGCAGTTGTACATCTGCATATGCGTGATGATAATGGCATGGGTGCCATGGATCTTGAAAAATTCAGAGAAACCGTGAGACTTATCAGAGAAAATACGGATCTGGTAATTAATCTGACAACATCAGGAGGACCAACACCGGATGATGAAAGCAGATTCCGTCATGTGCAGAAACTTCTTCCGGAGATGTGCTCCTTTGATGCAGGAACATTCAATTGGCTGCCGGGCGGACCTTTTATGAACACAGCAGAATTTTTAAGAAAACTTGGTAAAGTTTGTATCGAGACAGGCACAAAACCGGAAATTGAAGTGTTTGATACAGGTATGATTAATGCGGCTGTATATTTCATGGAGAAAGAACATGTGCTTGAAGCACCTCTGCATTTCCAGTTTGTACTCGGTGTGAATGGTATGGCAAAGGCTACACCTGAAGTAGTCACACATCTTCACAGCATGCTGCCTGCAGGCAGTACATGGTCAGCACTTGGAATTGGTGCCGGTCATTTGCCTGTATTGTATACAACACTGGCACTGGGAGGAAATGTTCGTGTAGGACTTGAAGATAATATTTACTATGCGAAGAGCCAGTTAGCAACAAATGCACAGTTGGTGGCCAGAGCAGCGCGATTGATCAAGGAAAATAATAATGAAGTTGCAACACCGGATGATGCGCGTGAGATTCTTGGCCTGAGAAAGAGAGTTTAAAGGAAGGTGCCTGACTATGGAAAATAAATATCACATTACACTGGTCGGTTCAGGCATGATTGGTGCAGGACTTGCGGTTAATGCATTAATGAATGGTCATCCAACAATTATCTATGATGTCATTGACCTGGAAAAAGTGAAGAAAACAGTGCAGGATGTTTTGGACATTATGGTTGAGGCAGGTGCAATTACAGGGGAAAAAGCGGCAGAAGCCGCTTCCCTTGCATCTTATACCAACGATCTGGATGCGGCTGTAGAAAAAGCCGATTTTGTGCAGGAATGTGTGCCTGAGAGAATAGAACTGAAACAGTCTATTTACCGTCAGATACAGGAAAAGCGAGGAGACAAGGTGGTTATATGCAGTTCAACATCTGCAATTATGCCGTCCGTACTTCAGAAGGATATGCTGTATCCGAAAAAGATTTTGGTAGGACATCCCTATAACCCATCTTACCTTTTACCATTAATTGAGGTCTGCGGCGGACCTGATGCAGACCAGGAAGTTGTTGAACTTGTAATGAACATTTACAGGAGTATGGGAAAGGAACCTATTTACTGTAAGAAAGAAACAGAAGGCTTTATTGTGAATAAATTGTCCTGGGCAGCGATGGATGCGGCAAAGAAAGTTGTTTTGGATGGGGTTTGTTCTGTTGAGGATATCGATAAAGCCATTATTTATGGACCAGGTATGAGAATGGCAGTTACAGGTCAGATTATGACGATGAGTCTTGGTGTCCAGGGTGGACTGAAAGCCGCAGCAGCCAAGTATGGAAAAGAACCAAATGAAGCGGATGTCATACTGGGTGATGGTGTAGATGCAGAAATTGCAGCCAGACCGAAAGAATTTGGAAATACAGTTGAAGATGTTATAAAATTTAGAGATAAAATATTTGCGGTTATCCTGAAAGAATATGGAAAGCTTTAAGATTTTTCGGGAGGAATGAGATGAGTAAAGAGAAAAGAGCGCTTGTTGCAATAGCAAAAGAGCCGGAAATACAGGCGAGTGTCACAAAGGTATTTGACCTGATGGGCGGTGTTACTAATATGATTGAGAAAGGCTCAACCGTTGTGTTGAAGCCGAATGCGGGACATGCAGCACCAGCTGAAAGTGCAGTCTGCACCAATCCTAAAACACTTAGAGCAGTTATTCATGAAGTACGTAAGGCACAGCCTAGAAGTATTGTTGTTGCAGAATCTGCAGCAGTTGGCTGTGATACAATGGAATGCTATCAGCTCAGCGGTATTGCAAAAGTTTGTGAAGAAGAAAATGTTGAGATGATTGATATCAAGAAGGATAAGGATCTTGTTAATGTGGCTGTCAGAGGCTATAAATCTAATATTAAGCATGCTAAGATTCCGAGATTTCTCCTGGAGGCAGATCACATCATCAATCTGCCGATTTTAAAGGCACATGCCAGCATGGTTTTCTCATGCGCACTTAAAAATATTAAAGGAACTGTTCAAGATGCTGTTCATGTAACAATGCATCAGCAGAATCTGACAATGGCTATGATGGATGTGTGGTATGCTGTAAGACCTGATATCAATATTGTGGATGCTATTAACGTTGCCAGTGGCTTCAGTCCGCATACACCAACACCGCTTCATGTGGGCGTGATTATGGGAAGCTATGATCCTGTTGCCCTGGATATGATTGCATGTGATGTTGTTGGTATTGATACAGACAAAGTTAGTTATTTTGAAGCCGCGGAAGAAGCAGAGCTTGGTATTTGTGACAGAGCTCACATTGATGTAGTGGGTGAAAAAGTAGAAGATGTTTATAAAAAGATGTGGATTCCATACATAGGAGGCATGGATAAATGGCCGGAATATGATATTCGCTGCCAGGGAGCATGTTCAAGCTGTCAGGCCATGCTTGCATTGAACATGGAAACATTGAAAGCAATTGGTGCATATGACGAAAATTCTGATAAGACAATTGTGATTGGCGGCAGAAATACAATTCCAGAAGATAAGCCAAAAGACAAAATTATCCTGCATGGTAATTGTACACGAAAGTTTGCAGACAAAGGTTTATGGATTCCAGGATGCCCTCCGGGAGAAGTTGCACTGTACATGACGATTTTAGAAGGAAAAGTGATGGACGGTGAGGGTGATATGGTTGAAAAGATTATTCGACCAAGAATGGAACATGATCATCCGGCATGGGAGGCATACGTTCGCGAACAGGCTAAAAAGTTCTATGGCGATGATTTCTTTGAAAAAAATAACGAGTAAAGGATAGAAGGAGGTATAGCGCATGGGCATATGCAAAGCAGATGACGGCTGTGATTACGTAGAAAATGATTCTGCATTCAGAAAATTTATGAGTCAGATATTTAATGACACTTTTATGAAGAAGTATACGAGATTTGATGATTGGTCAGGGTTTCAGTATTCAAGCGCAGTGTTCGTTAACTGGAAAGCCGAGTGCCTGGTTATACCGAGATATACATTTGGTAATTTTGTCAGGGAAAGTACAGACTTTGACTCCTGGGAGCAGATGCTTCATAAAGGAGTAGAAGAATTGCATTACATACAAGAATCCTCAATTTAAAAAACGGGCGATAACTATAATCAATATAGTTGTCGCCCGTTTTTTTGTTTTTAGATGTTAAATAAAGTACTACTGTGGAATGTCAGCGACCAGTGCATCTATATCAGCAGCCTTTGTGATGATGCCCATCTTCAGCAGCCAGTCAGCTGTATTCTGCCAGCTTTCTTTGTTGATAGTCAGGAAGTCAGCGCTGTTGTCAGCCATCAGAGGAAGAAGGATTTCCATACTCTTTTCTTCAACTTCTGAATCCAGAGGATAGTTGGCTTTGTCCTGGTTGTTCAGAAGAATCTGCAGGCAGCCCTGTGGATCATCGAGGACATCCTGGAAGCCTTTTCTGGAAGCGCGGATGAAGCGGGCCAGTTTGTCACTTTCGTTTTTGACCTGATTTTCACCGGTGACAAGGACAAGTTCTTCATAATCCGGACAGCCTTCTTTTGTAATATCGAAATAAGTCACGTCATAGCCCTCTTTCTGAAGAGCTGGATATTCGTGGTTAATATAGGTACCGATGACAGCGTCTACATTGCCACTGATTAGGGATGTATTCAGGTCGAAGCCCACATCCTGCATCGTCACATCGTCATAGGAGAGTCCATTGTGTTCCATCATCGCTTTGACAAAATATTCATTGTCGACAGTGCCCGGATAGCCGATGATTTTGCCTTTCAGGTCTTTGGCACAGGTAATGTTGCTGGATTTCATAGACATGACGATGTTCAGCGGATGCTGCACAATTGTACCGAGAATTCTGACAGGAACATCCTGATTTGTTGCAGTAGAGATGATGTTTGGCTGGTAGTAGAGACCGGCATCCGCCTGTCCGGCCGCTGTCATCGTGATGGCATCATTTGTATTGGCCGGGAACTGTACATGTACATTCAGTCCTTCTTCCGCATAGTATCCTTTTTCGATGGCAGTGTAGATAAAGGAATGCACCGCATTCGGATACCAGTCAAGGACAATGCTGAAATCTTCAAGGTCACCGTTGGATGCTGTGCTTTCAGCAGCTTCTGAAGATGCTGTGTCAGTCTGTGTTTCAGCAGTACTTTCTGAAGCATTTGAAGCAGCCTCAGTAGTGGATGTGCCTGCGGAAGAATTGCCGCAGGCAGCCATGGAAAGCGTCATAGCAGCAGTCAGTAAAAGTGCAGAAAATTTTTTCATCTTTTTCATAATATAACCCCTTTTTTTATTAGTGATCGCTTAGAATTGACATCTAAGCCACTGAATTATTGTTCTTCTTTCATAATACCAAGCATAGCTGCAAAAAGTGCGGTTTTCTCGGTAATTGTTGGAATATAGACCTTTTCCTCGGTTGTGTGCATGCCGGATTCCACAGGACCGAATGCGTCAACGGCCGGCACACCGAAGGAATAGAACCAGTTGGCATCTGTTGCTGTCGGTTCGGCAATTTCTTCCATGGTAATACCGAGGAGCTGACCTGCTTTTTCAGCAATCTGGAAAGCTTTGTGGCCCATTTCGTTTTTCTCAAGGGCAGGGAACAGAATACGGTGTGAAACAGTTGTTTCACATACAGGATCTTCGTTGGAAGCGGCCAGAGATTCGATATTGGCTTCGGCTTCGGCAAAGGAGGGACCATTGTCAGGAAGACCTGCTACACAGAATTCCATATGGGCATCACCGGCAACGATACCATTCGGACGCCCGCCGGAAATTGGCGCTACATTATAGTAGATCTCTCTGTCATAGTCATTGAAGCTGTACAGCTTGAGAATCTTATGCGCCAGTTCCTTGACGGCACTGTGTCCTGCCATATAAGCACCGCCTGCATGGGCTTCAACACCCTTGATATCCAGAGCACCCAGGATAACACCTTTACGCTGGCTGACAACACCGTAACCTTTGTCTGTTTTGGCAGCGCTCTCGAAGATGTAAGCACATTCTGTACCAGGTGCTTCTTTCTCGAAGACCTTGCGGCTGGTAATGGAACCGATTTCTTCATCGCAGCTGTAGAGCATAACGATTTCTTTGTTTGGCAGTAAGCCTAATTCGCTGGCGATCTTGACAGCATAGGCAGAAACGGCGAACCCGGCTTTGCAGTCACCGCTTCCCAGGCCGTGGAGCCAATTGTCTTCATCGACATAAGGCGGGAATTTGGCAGCATAGCCAACAGGGAAGACGGTATCCATATGCGAATTCAGGATGATTTTGCCTTCCGGATGTTCCGGTTTGATGCGGGCGATCAGATGGGTGCCGCATCCTTCAAAGAACATTTCTTCCATTGTCACACCGGGGATGGTTTCAAGGACAGCCCGGGCCATATCAATGACCTGCCTATTGCCTTCCACATAATTCGACTCACTGTCAACGGAGGTGAAGCGCATCAGCAAATCTACCTGCTCCTGCAGATAAACTTCTGCTAATTCTTTGATTTTGTTGATATCCATTTGTAAAACTCCTTTCATAGAGGGTGTTGTTCTAAAGGTGTTCGATCATTGTATTTACAGTTCTTTTCGCCATGGAATCGCAATTCTTTCTATAATACCGACAATCGCGACAATCAACATAGCCACTGCGGATAATAAGACAATCGGGGCGAAGACACCGGCACCATCCAGCTGTGTCAGCATACGTTTGCTGAAATAACCAAGACCGCTTTGTGCACCCAGCCATTCTCCGATGGCCGCACCGATGATACTGATCGGAATCGCCATTTTGATGGCTGAGAAGAAATAAGGCAGTGCATTCGGCAGTTTCAATTTCATGAAAATATCCATTTTGCTGGCATTGAAACTGAGCATCAATTCCTCCATTTCACGTTTCGTGGACTGAAAACCGTCATAAACCGTGATGGTGATCGGGAAAAAGGTCATCAGTACTGTTACCAGAACTTTGCTCCAGATGGAATAGCCGAACCAGAGAACAAACAGCGGTGCAATGGCTGTTGTCGGGATCGTCTGGGAGGCGATGACCAGCGGATAAAGGGTACGGCGGATGCCTTCATGCATGTCCATGGCGATGGCCAATGCCAGACCCAGGACGACGGAGATGCCAAGACCGATGAAGGTAACGGACATGGTAGCCGGCAGATGCACCATGAACAGCGGTTCACGCAGTTCCCATAACTTCTGGATAACCTGGATCGGTGTCGGAAGAATATAGGCGGCATTGATGCCAAGTGCCAATGCTTGCCAGCCGATTAAAAGAAGAAAGAAGAGAATCAGCGGCGGTAAATATTTTCTCATATGATCACCTGCTTTCTCAACTGATCGATCAGATATTCTTTTAATTCGACAATCTCCGGTCGTCCCATATCATTGCGGTTTCTAGGATAATCCATGGGAACTTTTAGAACTTCCAGCTCATGGATCGGTGTCTGCTTGACCAGATAAATTTTGCTGGACATAAAGATGGCTTCTTCTACGTCGTGGGTGATAAACATAATTGTTTTGTGGAAATGCTGCCATTGCTTCAGCAGCCATTCCTGCATGCTGATTCGGGTTAATGCATCCAATGCACTGAAGGGCTCATCTAAGAGCAGAAGATCAGCATCCGTTAAAAGTGTTCGGGCAAAAGAGATACGCTGACGCATACCGCCGGATAAATCCTTTGGATACTTGGCGGCATAATCAGAAAGTCCGACTTCCTTCAGAATATCAGAAACACGCTGTGTCTGTTCTGACTGAGAAACTTTGGCAATTTCCATGGGAAGGCATAGATTCTTCTCAATGGTGCGCCATGGAAAGAGCAGATCCTTCTGGGGCATATAGCCGGCAGCATGTTTCACGGAGGCAATATCCTGCCCGTTCAGAAGGATATTGCCGCTTTTCCTTTTCAAAAGGCCGTTGGTCAGCTTGAAGATCGTACTCTTTCCGCAGCCGCTGATACCGATAATGGAAATAAACTCCTCGGGTTCCACGGTAAAGGAAAGATCGTCAATGATATTGAAATCTTCGCTGTCATATTGAAAGGTGACATGTTGAAATTCTAACATTTTAGAATACTCCTTGGTAAAAGTTTTGCGTGCGGTCTAAAGCGTCATATTCCAGGCCATATCCCAGAAAAATGCTTCAAAGCGGCTGCATGTCTTGAAGATATCTTTGAGGTGGGCGATATCTGCTTCAGAACAGTGTTCACCGAGACGATCGACGGTGTCCAGGATGCTCTGGTTGCAGGCCACATATTCTTCAGAAACATAGCCTTTGATCCAGTCACCGTAGAATGGATGGTCAGCGGCTCCCGGAATCTGATTCAGTGCTTCTCCGATCATCTGATAGCTCCATGAGCAGGAGAGAATGGAAACAAGCAGTTCCAGAATGCCTTCATTGTGTCCGACTTCCAGCATATAGTGGGTATAGGAAGTGTTCATGATAGAAGGCTTCACATTCGCTACTTCTTCCGGGGTAATGCCAAGGCGGGCCATATAGCCGCGATGGATGTCCATCTCACCGTTTAATGTGTCGTTCACAAGCTGTGAGAAGAACTGCATCATCTCCGGTTCACGGGACTTGACGATACCCAGGGCATAAACTCTGGCATAGTCATAGAGATAAAGATAGTCCTGGAGCATATAAAAACGAAAACGTTCCAGGGAAAGGGAGCCGTCACCGATGCCGGAGACAAAAGGATGCTTCAGATAGCCGTCCCAGATCTCTTTGACGTCTTCGTATAAGATTTCTGTTAATTTCATAAATTTCCTCCTTAAACGAAGGCGTCTCAAAGAACTGTCAATTTATGGCAGGCCGTTCTCACTGCCAACGTCTCGCAGCGGTACATAAGGCGTTAAAAGACAACGCCTAAGTACCGGCGGTCGTTGAAGCACCTGCCCATAAATTGACAGTTCTTCGAGACACCATATAGTTTATTGAATGATGAATGATTTAGTTTAAATGAAAAAGGAGCTCTGCTAAGAAATGAAGCAGGACTCCCGATTAGGTACATGTGTATTCATTACTTATGGTTGCTTATAAAAAGATAATTGAGGCAATCAATCATCATAGCATATAACCATAAATAGTTCATTTACATTGCTTTCCTGCGTTGGGATTATCCACATCAAGTTCAAAGGGTCGGCACAGGCCTCTCAGCAGTTAAGCACCCCTAGCAAATTCAGTTTTATTATACAGTATTTGTATACAAAAGTAAATAAAAAAATGAATTGATAAAGAAAGTTATTGTCTGTTTGCGAATTTTGTTTTATACTTTGCGTTATGAGTAGATTAAGGAGAAATAGATCAAAGTAATATAACATCAAGCAAGGCTTGAATATTAGAGAGGAATTGACAGAATGAATCTTGATTACTACAAAACCTTTTATTATGTGGCTTTGAGTAAGAATTTTACGAAAGCTGCAGAGCTTCTTGGCAATAATCAGCCTAATGTAACCCGTTCGATGAATAATCTGGAGGCGGAGCTTGGATGCCGGCTGTTTGCGAGAAGCAACAGAGGGGTATCGTTGACACCGATTGGAGAACAACTATTTCAGTATGTGTCGGCAGCCATGAATAATCTGGAACAGGGAGAAGAGGAGATTAAGAAGACGCTGAATATTGAGAATGGGCTTGTGACTATCGGAAGTAGTGAGACGGCTTTAAGGTTAATGCTTTTGGAGCGATTAGGCAGTTTTCATGAAGAACATCCGAAAATCCATTTTCGAATTTCCAGTTATTCTACACCGCAGACTATACAGGCACTAAAAGAGGGCAAAATTGATTTTGCTGTGATTTCCACACCGGTGGACATAAAGAAACCGCTTCATAAAACACCGCTGGTGACTTTTCAGGATGTTTTAATCGGCGGCTCGAAGTACAGAGAGCTGGCATCGAAGACGCGCAGTCTCAATGAATTGATGAGCTATCCATTTGTCTCACTTCCCCCGGAGACTGGGACAAGAATGTTTTATACACAGTATTTTATGAATCAGCATTTATCTTTTCATCCGGAGATTGAGGTGGCAGCCACAGACCAGATTCGTCTGATGGTTCGCTATAATCTGGGTATCGGTTTTTGCCCGGATGACCTGGCAGCAGATTACATTGCAAGGGGAGAGGTGTGCCAGATCCATCTTCAGGAAGAAATCCCCAAACGCCAGATTTGTCTGGTGACGGATGAATCAAAGGTATTAAGCTCTGCAGCCCGGAAACTGAGAGATGCACTGGCAGCGGATGCCAGCTACAGGCCTTTTTTCTGTGATTGCTGAAGCGAAAGAACGTGTATAAAAAGAAAGAGTATATAGCTATTGAAGAGACAGCCGACGGTTAAATACGGATCTTGCCGGCTGTCTGTCTTGATGTTTTCAAACGAGCCATGGCTCTGGCCAGTGAAGCACTGGAATGGTAGTATTCCTGAATACTCTGTTTCTGACGCAGCTGTTCCAGAGCCCTTTCTTTGGCTTCTTCGGCACGGCGAACATCGATTTCTTCCGGTTTTTCTGCACTTTCGGTCAGCAAAATGACACGGTTGTTGGCAATCTGGACGAAACCGCGGCCAACATAACCGATATGCCAGGTACCGTCTTCCGTTTTATAACGCATTTCTCCGTCCGTGACGGCAATAACCATGGATTCATGGTGGGCTAAAACCTCTTTCTCACCGTCAAAAGCGGGAACAATCAGAGAGAGGCAGGGACCTTCATAGAAGACCCTGTCTGCTGCGATGATTCGCAGATTATACATATCACTCATTAGAAACGCCTGCCTTTCTATTTGACAGAAGCCTGCATTTTTTCAGCTGCACGTTTCACATCATCGATGGTGCCAACGTTAAAGAACGCATTTTCAGGGTAATCATCCATTTCACCACTGATAATGGCTTTAAAACCACGAATGGTTTCTTCAATAGGTACATAAACACCTTTGATGCCTGTGAAGTTTTCTGCCACGTGGAATGGCTGAGAAAGGAATTTCTGGATCTTACGGGCACGATAAACGGTAATCTTATCTTCATCGGACAATTCTTCCATACCCAGGATAGCGATGATATCCTGAAGATCTTTGTAGCTCTGAAGAATTTCCTGTACCTTTCTGGCAACTTCATAATGTTCCTCACCGACGATATCCGGTTCAAGAATTCGTGAGGAGGATTCAAGAGGATCGACGGCCGGATAAATGCCCTGTTCTACAATTTTTCTTGAAAGAACAGTTGTGGCATCCAGATGGGCAAATGTTGTTGCAGGAGCAGGGTCCGTTAAGTCATCGGCAGGTACATAAACGGCCTGTACAGATGTAACAGCACCATTTTTTGTGGAAGCGATTCTTTCCTGAAGTTCACCCATTTCAGTTGCCAGTGTCGGCTGATAACCAACGGCAGAAGGCATACGGCCAAGCAGCGCAGATACCTCGGAACCTGCCTGGGAGAAACGGAAGATATTATCGATGAACAGAAGGACATTTCGGTGCTCCTGATCACGGAAATATTCAGCCATTGTCAGACCGGTTTCAGCGACACGCATTCTGGCCCCAGGCGGTTCATTCATCTGACCAAACACCAAGGCTGTTTTTTCAAGAACACCTGAAGCTTTCATTTCGGACCAAAGGTCGTTGCCTTCACGGGAACGTTCACCAACACCGGTGAAGATAGAGTAGCCACCCTGTTCAGCTGCGATATTACGGATCAGCTCCTGGATAAGGACTGTTTTACCAACACCGGCACCGCCGAACAGACCGATTTTACCGCCTCTGGCATATGGTGCCAGAAGATCGATAACTTTGATACCTGTTTCAAGCACTTCAGCTACAGGATTTTGATCTTCGAAAGCAGGAGGATCTCTGTGAATAGACCATTTCTCCACATCTTTTAATTCTTCGCCGCCATCAATGGTTTCACCTGTGACATTGAAAAGACGGCCAAGAGTCTGTTCGCCGACAGGAACTTTGATACCGCCGCCGGGAGCAATAACTTCCATATCACGGTAAAGACCTTCACTGGCGGAGAGCATAACACAGCGGACTGTGTGATTACCGATATGCTGTGAGACTTCCATGATACATTTCTGGCCATTATTATCAACTTCAAGGGCATCCTTGATATATGGAAGATCATCATCTTCGAATTCTACATCGACAACAGGTCCCATGACCTGTACAATTTTTCCTTTTTTCATATCGGACACCTCCTTTTAATTTTTTCCTTTTTTCTGAGCCTTGGCACCGGCAATGACCTCAGTGATTTCCTGAGTAATAGCGGCCTGTCGGGCTCTGTTATAAAGTGTTCCAAGCTCCTGAAGAATAGCAGATGCGTTATCAGCGGCAGCCTGCATCGCCATCAGACGGGCATTCTGCTCACTGGCATAAGCTTCTACAAGGGCACTGTAAATATAACCGACGATATAATCCGGTACGATCTGTCCCATGACGGCTTCTGGTGACGGTTTCATGGCGATGTGTTCCATCGGAAGATCGACGGGGATATCTTTGATCATGAAATCCGGACGTTCAAGGGGAAGAAGACGCATGAACTGTGCTTCTTCTGTCATGGCATTTTTCATGCTTGTGTAGACCAGATAGATTTCATCTACCTTTTTTGTACGATAAGCATCGATCAGTGTTTCAGAAATATTTCTGGCACGGCTTAATGTCGGATTCTGAATGGTATAGTGGAACTGGTGGGCAATCGGTATTTTTTTCTGTTGGAAATAATGTCTGCCGATTTCACCAATGACATACAATTTTGCGTTTTTATCGTTTTGAATATGCTCTTCAGCCAGCTTGAGGATATTGTGGTTGTAGGCACCGGCCATACCTTTATCCGCAGTGACGACCACATAGGCACGGCGAATGGTATTCTCATCTATGACAGCATTCGGATCACGGAAGTATTCTGAATGCATTTCGGGAAGATGACGAAGGATTCGGCTCATGGTGGACTGAAGGGTATAGAAATACGGCTCTGTATTCGCTAACGCTTTTTTTGCTCTTCTCAGTTTCGACGAGGAAATCATATACATGGCATTGGTGATTTTCATCGTGTCCTGTATACTTCTCATTCTGTCTCTGATTTCTCTGGCATTTGCCATATCAGATACGCCTCCTTCCTGTCTTACTGCTGTTTGAAGGCTTCAGCGGCTTCATCAATCTGCTTTTTCAGTTCATCTGTCAGCTGACCACCTGTCTGAATGGCTTCACATATATCTGCATGCTGCAGATCAAACCATGCCAGAAGGTCATTCTGGAATTTCTTGACAGATTTGAGCTCCACATCATCAAAGTAACCTTTGTTAGCCAGATGAAGGGTAATAACCTGCTGGTTCAGCTGAAGCGGTTTACCGAGCGGCTGCTTCAAAAGCTCAAGAAGGGCATGGCCGTGTTTTAACTGTTGCTTTGTAATATCATCCAGATCAGATGCGAACTGGGTGAAAACTTCCATCTCACGATACTGCGCCAGATCGATACGGATACTGCCGGAAGCTTTCTTCATAGCGCTTGTCTGAGCAGCACCGCCGACACGGGATACAGACAGACCAACGCTGACGGCAGGACGCATACCTGAGAAAAACAGATGGCTTTCAAGGAAAATCTGACCATCTGTAATGGAAATAACATTGGTTGGAATATAAGCGGATAAGTCACCGGCCTGTGTCTCAATAATAGGGAGGGCTGTTAATGATCCGCCGCCAAGTTTTTCACTGAGTCTGCTGGCACGTTCCAGAAGACGGGAATGCAGATAGAACACATCACCGGGATAAGCTTCACGTCCGGGAGAACGCTCCAGCAAAAGGGAGATGGCTCTGTATGCAACGGCATGTTTGCTCAGATCGTCATAGACGATCAGGGCATCCTGACCTTTGTACATAAAGTATTCTGCCAGTGCTGTACCTGCGTATGGTGCGATGTACTGAAGAGAAGATGAGTCGCTGGCCATGGAAGCCAGGACGATGGTATATTCCATGGCACCATGTTTTTCCAGGTTGTTGACAACTCTTGCAACGGTAGAAGCTTTCTGACCGATGGCAACGTACACACAAACAACGCCTTTGCCTTTCTGGTTGATAATTGTATCTTCTGCAATAGAAGTTTTACCTGTCTGACGGTCACCGATGATCAATTCACGCTGACCACGGCCGATTGGGAACATGGAGTCAATGGAAAGGATACCTGTTTCCAATGGTGTATCAACAGGCTGACGATCAATGATCGCCGGTGCCGGTTCCTCGATGGCACGATATTCAGTGGAAGTAATATCACCTTTGCCATCGATAGGTTCACCCAGGGCGTTGACAACTCTTCCTTTAAAGGCATCACCGACGGGAATGCCGGCTCTTTTGCCTGTACGGATGACCTTGCAGCCTTCACGAATGGATTCGTCGTGGCCAAAAAGGATACAACCGATTTCATTTCGACGGATATTCTGTACCATACCTTTGACGCCGCCATCGAAGACAACGATTTCGCCGTACATCGCATGGTCGATACCGTAAACTGTGGCAATACCATCGCCGACCCAGATGACTTCACCGGTCTCTTTGGCTTCATTGTCCCAGTCGTAATTTTCTATTTCATTTTTTATAATCGATATAATATCGTCTGCACTAATGACACTCACATTATCACCTCTTTCAGAGTTTTAAATCTGTCCAACGGCATCCTTCAGCTGACGGATGCGTGCTGCAAATGTCCAATCGTATTCTTCGTTGCCGATACGGATGCGCACACCGCCCAGGAGAGAAGGATTTATGCTGATCTGATAAATCAGTTCTTTGCCGGGATACTTCCGTGAGAGGAAAGCTTTTATTTCATTTTCTTTTTCAGGGGATGGTGTTTCGGCAAAAACACATTCAACCCGTACACGGTTATGAGAAGTATCCCAGATTTTCTGCCATTCAGCATAGATGTCTGCCAGTTCTTCAATTCCGCCGTCATTGCACATGACCTTGTAAAAGTTGATCAGATGGCGGGGGAGACCGGAGCCGTCGAAGACGCGTTCAATCAGATGATGTTTTTTCTTAGATGTCACAAGGGGACTCCGAAGAACGTTCAAAAGTGCAGGAACTTTTTCTGTGATCTCACGGGCAGTCTGAAGTTCTTCAGACGTAATACCCAGCTCATACAGAACCATTGCATTATTTACCGCTCTTTGCGTCATACTGATCACCTGTCATAATAATTTTCTTTGCAGCCAGCATGGCAATATCCATGATCTGTGACTGCAGTTCTTTCTTGGCATTTGCCTGTTCTTTTTCAATATCTTCACGGGCCTGAGCCAGCATTTTGACTCTTTCAGCCTCTGTATCAGCAATTGCCTTGCTGTGTTCTTTTTCGGAACGTACACGGGCAGCTGCGATAATATCGGCGGCCTGTTCTTTAGCAGTGTCAAGCTGCTGCTCATAGTCGGTTTTCATTTTGTTGGCTTCATCCTGCGTTTTCTGTGCAGCATCAAATTGCTGCCTGATCATTTCGTTTCGCTGCTCGATCACACCCATAACCGGCTTGATCAGAAAATGCCGAAGTGCAACAAAAAGGACAAGGACATTGACGACGGTCCAGAAGATTGTCCAGGGTTCCAAACTTAACATAGCTGCACCTGCCTCTCATTCTTACTGTTCCATAAGTTCTATTAAATATCGCAATAATTATTTCAGGAAAAGAATGATCAACAGGGCAATAACGAAACCGTAAATAGCTGTTGCTTCGGCAAGGGCACAACCAAGAAGCAAAGATTTACTGATTTTGCTTTCTGCTTCAGGCTGTCTTGCGATAGCGTCTACTGCGGAAGAAGTTGCTTTACCGATACCAACACCGGCACCAATACCTGTTAATACTGCAATACCTGCACCAATTGCTACGAATAATGTTGCTGACATAATAACTCGCTCCTTTTCTTTTAAAATTGACGGATCATTGAGGATCAGTCGATAGCTTCTTTAATAAATAATGCGGTCAGGAATACAAAAACGTATGCCTGGATCAGCCCGTCGAATATATCGAAGTAGCAGCTGAATACCGCCGGCAGGATGGCCGGGACGACCATCTTCAGCAATTCCATAATGACAAACGAGCCAAGAACGTTGCCGAATAATCGCATACATAATGAAAGCGGTCTGATGAAAATCTCAAGGATGTTGATCGGTAAAATGACAACCATCGGTTCTGCGAAGCTTTTCAGCCAGCCGCGGCCGCCTTTAGCCAAAACACCAGACAGCTCGATCAAAATGATGCTGAGAATTGCCAGTGAAGCCGTTACATTGATATCCTTTGTCGGTGGTTTGAAACCGAGAATGCCGATGAGATTGGCAATACCGATATAAATTCCCACACTCATTAAATAAGGAATAAAACGTTTGCCTTTCTCGCCAAGGATATCTTCGAAGAAGCTATAAATACCACTGACAGCCGTTTCAAGAAGCAGCTGTCCTTTACCTGGGTTTGTGACCTTCAGGTTTCTGACAAAAATCGCACACAGGAGAATCACAACAGCCATGATTAACCATGTTACAAAAACTGATTCAGCCACCGGTATGCCGCCGAAAATCGGAATCGTAAAAGCTGTATCACAGTTTAATTCTTCCATGAGATTTTTTACCAGCTCATCCATATTTATTCACTTCCTTTTCACTTCCCTCTCGGGCTGTTCACAATTTTAGTCTCGTCAAAGGCAATTGTCAAATGTCGAAAAAATAATGAAAATTCACAAATTGAACACAGCTTTGTGGATATTATGCCCTAAAAGTGTGTTTAAGTTGTATTTGAAACTGGTAAAATTTGATTAACGGTCTGTAGAAGAGAATTAATTTTCTCTCATTTGACGTATGTTAGAATTATGAAACTTTATGGAATATAATCATGATACATCTTTGATATGTCAGAATTGTTTGAAGAATAGTAGACAAATAAGAAAAGTGTGTCGGAAATCTTACACACTTTTCTGTAAAAAAATAAAACTTATGAATGGCTTAAAGGGTAAAATCCTTGAGGAAAAACACAAAAACTTACAGAACAGAAATGGTGTCTCCTATATGGATGGTTCCTTCTTTGATGACTTTGGTAAAAATTCCCTGGGTAGGCATGATGCACTTACCTACTTTCTGCTGAATGGCACATCCTTTGTGGCATTCCTTGCCAATCTGGGTAACTTCCTGAATGGTTTCACCAATCTGAAGACGAGTGCCCACAGGCAGTTCATAGAGACAGATGTCCTTTGTTGTCAGATTCTCTGCAAATTGCCCCGGTGTCAGGTCTTCAACACCCATTTCAGTCATGATGTCGATACTCTCCTGAGCCAGAAGGCTGATCTGGCGGTGCCAGTTGCCGGCGTGGGCGTCCCCGACAATGCCGTGATCGCATTTGCAGATGGCAGTGTCAACAGGGGTTTTAACCACACCTTTTTCTTTGGATATGTTAATAGATGTAATAGTGCCTTTGATCATATGTTGATAACCTCGTTTTCGTTGATTAGGTATATTTTACTGTAACTGTTCAGAGCTAACCTCCAAAATGCTACGCATTTCGTCGGTGTGGCGTATCCGCCAAATAAAATTTAAAAAACAGTCTTAAAAATGCAAGTATTTTATACCTGTTTTATGAAATTTTGCTTGGCTCTGAACAGTTACATTTTACTTTTATTTGCACAAAGAAGCTAAATGTCCGGTGATATGCGGAGGGTTACTGCTGTGTGAAATGGCCGGATTTGCCGCCGTCTTTCTCGATCACCCGCAGATTTGTGATATGCATGCCACGGTCTATAGCTTTGCACATGTCATAAATGGTCAGTGCAGCAGCTGAAACGGCATGCAGGGCTTCCATTTCCACGCCGGTCTGGCCGGTTGTTTTGACGGAGGCCTTGATGTGGACGGCATTTTCCTCTGTGTCGGTCTCAAAATGGATATCAATGCCTGACAGCATCAGAGGATGGCACATCGGGATGATTGCAGATGTCTGTTTGGCAGCCATAATGCCGGCTACCTGGGCGACAGCCAGTACATCGCCTTTCTTGATCTGTCCGTCGATGATAGCCTGTAAGGTCTCCGGCTGCATATAAATACTGCCGGCGGCCACAGCGATTCGATGCGTGATGGCTTTCTCGGAGACATCCACCATTCGGGCACGTCCCTGGTCATTGATATGTGTAAGAGGCATAAAAACCTTCTCCCTTCAATAGATATGTTGAAATTCGATAGCTGCAATATAGACCATTATAGCTGAAATGAGAAGAAAAATCAAAAAATTTCATAAACTTTAGCGCAATGGTATTGATTTTATAAAAGGGACGCTTTAAAATAGGAAGATGCGGGATAAGATGTCTTGTCAACAGGACAGAATCCTGTATGTTTTTGACGTTGACAGAAGATAATTGATAGATGAAGAAGGAGGCATGCCTTATGGCAAAGATCGATATTATTTCCGGTTTCCTTGGAGCAGGAAAGACAACACTGATTAAGAAGCTTCTTAGCGAAGCATTAAAGGGACAGCAGGTTGTCCTGATTGAGAATGAATTTGGTGAAATCGGCATTGACGGCGGATTTTTAAAGGATGCAGGTGTGAACATCACAGAGATGAACTCCGGTTGTATCTGCTGCTCACTGGTTGGTGATTTTGGTACAGCGCTGAAGGATGTGATCACGAAGTTTAATCCTGACAGGATCATCATTGAACCGTCAGGTGTCGGCAAGTTATCAGATGTTATCAAAGCCGTTCAGGGTGTGGCAGAAGATGCACCGATTGAACTGAACAGCCTTGTAACAGTTGCAGATGCCAACAAGTGCAAGATGTATATGAAGAACTTCGGTGAGTTCTACAACAACCAGGTTGAGAGCGCACACACCATCGTGCTCAGTCGTACCCAGAATATGAAGCAGGACAAGTTGGAAGCCTGTGTTGCTATGATCAGAGAACACAACAAGGACGCGGCAGTGATCACAACACCTTGGGATGAACTGACAGGTGAACAGCTTTTAGCGGCTATGGAGAAACCAGTGTCTCTGGCTGATATGGTGATGGCTGAAGAGGATATCTGCCCTGTATGCGGCGGCCACCATGATCACGACCATGATGATCACGATCATGAGCATGAACATGAACACCATCATGACCACGATGACCACGATCATGAACATGAACACCATCATGACCACGATGACCACGATCATGAGCATGAACATCATCATGATCACGATGACCACGATCATGAACATGAACATCATCACGACCATGATCATGACGATCATTGCGGATGCGGTCATGACCACGATCATGATCACCATCACCACCATCACGCAGATGAAGTCTTCACAAGCTGGGGCAAAGAGACACCTCGTAAGTATACAAAGGAAGAAGTGGAGACAATTCTGAAGGCGCTTTCCGCTGACAACAATGAATACGGTATTATCCTTCGTGCAAAGGGTATGCTGCCAAGCCAGGACGGTACATGGATCTACTTCGATATGGTTCCTGAAGAATACGAGATCCGTGAAGGCCAGCCGGAATATACAGGCCGTCTTTGTGTCATCGGCTCCAAGATTGATGAAGCTAAGCTTGAGAAGCTGTTTATGCTGTAAGTGTACATGAAATAACATATAAGATGAATAGCATAAAAATAAAAGACCGATATTCCAGGAAGATAGATTCCTGGAATATCGGTCTTTTTATCGATGTATGGTAATATGCGAGATTTGCAAAGCATGTTCTATTTTGGTTATAAAGAACTGCAGTAACAATGCTTTTATAATTGGTTGGTCATGAGCTGTGCATGTTCCATCATGGCATCAAAAGCAGCCGAATGATTACCTTTACAGATTGCATCCAGAATTTTTTCATGGCAGGCATAGACATCTTGACGAGGTACTTTTTCATTGAGCTGCAGTTCAGGATGATTTAAAAATCCCATGCCTGAAGATTTTAAGCTGGAAAAATAAGGATCTTGAAGAGAGTCAATCAGTTCTATGTGAAATTGACGATCCAGTGCAAAATATTCGCCGAAATCTGTCTGTTCATCAAGATAGGCTTTCATATCCTGCATAATATATTTCAATCTGCGGACATAAATATTTTTGGGATTTTTGGCGTAGGCTTTGGCGAGTTCGGCCACGCAATAACCTTCAATGGCGTTACTGAAATGGTAGTGCTGCTTGACTTCATCAGCGGTTGGCATATGAAGTTGAATACCGCGGCTTGGCAGAATGTCAATGCGCTTTTCATCGGCTAATTTCTGAATAGCATCTCGTACCGGTGTCTTAGACATGTTCAATTCTATAGCAATTTGATTCAGGGAATATTTTTTATCATATTCGAATTTTCCATCGTCAATCATTTGGACTAACTGTTCATAGGCTTCATCTTTAAGAAAAAGTGACATAGGAATAGCCTCCTTAATTATACATACTGTGTTTATTATAAACGAAATGGCAGAGAGTTTCAACGTGATTGAAGTGTTTTGGAAATTCATCGTTATATTGTACAAAACATCTACAACTTATTAGCAGTTATGTTAATTGACATAGTTATAACAATAAAGTAATATACCATTATACCGATATATCGGTATAATGGTATATCGAAAGAATATAACCAGGCAAAACAAAATCATAAAGTAGGGGAGAAAGCGTATGGCACTGAATTATCTTTACAAAATGACATCTACAAAAATTAAGGAATTACAGCCAAAATGCAATCTTGCATTTATTCCATTGGGACCGACGGAAGTGCATGGTCCGCATCTGCCATTGATGACAGATTTTCGCAGCGGATTGGAATTGTGCGAAAGAGCAGCAAGAAAGCTGCAGGAAGAGGGGATTGAATCTATCATTGCAACGCCGGTGACGTACTGTGCAGCAGATGTGACAAATGTATTTCCTGGAAATACATCTCTTAGGGTGGAGACTGTCGAGATGCTGTTAGAGGATATATGTCTCAGCCTGGCAAGGAGTGGCTTTTATAATATCATGGTTGTATCTGGACATGCTGACCCGGGTAATGCTGCGGCAGTTGTCAGAGGTATTGAGAATGCGAAAAAGAAAAACAACAAGGTCAATGGTACCTATTCGGCGTGGTTTGACAAAGGCGTTGTTGAAGGTGGCGCAGCAGCATATTTTAATGGTATTCATCCAACATATGACCTCCATGCAGGTGAATCAGAAACAGGATTTGGTTTGATGCGTTATCCGGAATTATTGGATAAAGCGCAGATCGCATCATTGAAGCCGAATTATGAAGGCGAGTTCCTTTTTGAGAGAATTGGTGCGGGGGCAAAAGATTTTATTGAATGTGGTGCACCGGATGCTTACTTTGGTGATCCGGCAGCTGCGACAGCTGAAAATGCGGACAAACAGTATGATGTATTTTCTGATTATGTGGTGGATGAAGTGCGTGCTTTATTGGGATAACAGTAGAGAAGGATGGGGGATGTCTATTATGAATGAAAAGAAATTTGGCAGAATTCTTGAAACAGGTATGGGGTTTATCATGTCATGGGTCCTGAATACATCGGCAATGTAGTTATTAGGAGCTCCAATGACACCGGCTACGGTATTTCCTGCCTGGGTGGGGGCCTTTGCTATTGCGGTAGCCATTAACTATTTTGCACCGGTGATGGATTGGGTGGCATCATGGACAAAAAGAATTAAGAATAAAACATTGGAATATGTTGTAAGAGTGTTGATTTTCTCATTTATTGAAATTCTGTTCAATAGTGTATGGTGTATGTACAATTCGGGGAACATTGTATATTGGCCGGCGAAGTTTCCAATCCTTTTGGCGGTAGGAACAATTGCTATTTTTATTTCTTTGCCAATTATGGTACGGGTAGCCACTGCCTGTGCGAAGAAATAAAATCAGACTGTAAAATATTTGAATTTATCCGGGAAAGCCGAATTGGCAGGCAAATGATTTTGCTCACTGATTCGGCTTTTGGTATTTTATTGTTGGTTAAAATGGGGGGGCGGGTTTTGCAGTTAGCATTGCAGCAGCCCTTTTCGACTTGAATTTCATAGATTTATTTGATATGATAATGAATAGCAAAAGAAATATGAATAAATAGAAAGTTTGGTGATAGAAATGGATAAACTGGAAGTACCGGTATACCTGATAACAGGTTTCCTTGAGAGCGGTAAGACTTCTTTCCTTCAGGAAATCTTTGAAAGTGGTGAATTTGCGGATGGCGAGAGGGGACTTTTGATCTCTTGTGAGGAAGGCGAAGTTGAACTTGATGAGAAGGCAACACTGGCCTGCAAGATTGATACTGTAACACTGGATGAGGAAGAGGAACTGACGGCAGATTTTCTTGAGAACTGCAAGAATGTTTACAAACCGAAGCGGGTTTTTGTGGAATACAACGGCATGTGGGACCCGGATACAATTCTCAGCGTGGATATGCCAAGAGGATGGGAGATTTATCAGATTGTGACTATGATCGATGCAAGTACCTTTGCTGTTTATCTGAATAACATGAAGTCCATTATTGGTAATATGATTAAGTGTACAGAGCTGGTTATCTTCAACAGATGTTCTGAAGAACAGGATCTGCCGATGTTCAGAAGAAATCTGAAGGCTTTGAATTCCAATGTCCAGATGATGTTTGAACACAAGGACGGTCGAATGATCGAACTGGGCAAGGATATCCCACCATATGATCTGAATGCACCGATCATTGACATTACAGATGATGATTACGGCATCTGGTATATGGATGCGGCTGATGACAAGGATCGCTATGAAGGCAAGACCGTTCGCTTTACAGCAAGGATCATGAAGAACCGTAAGTTGCCGAAGAATTTCTGTGTACCAGGCCGTAAAGCTATGACATGCTGTGCGGAGGATATCCGTTTTATCGGTTTTTTGTGTAAATATCCGGAACTTGATAATTTAAAGAATGGTGATTGGGTGACACTGACAGCCAATATGCATTATGAACGCAGAAGAGAATACGGCGGTGTAGGTCCTGTGCTTTATGCAACAGAGGTTGTAGAATGCGCAGCACCGGAAGATGAATTAGTTTATTTTAATTAACAGAGTAAAGGGGCTGCATGCATGCGGTTCCTTTATCTTAAGCAGAATACCCTTTGGCATGTCTTTAAATGCGTGCCTGAAGGGGGAGAAGGTGTGGCTATTAATATGGAAGAAAAAATTGTTTTCTGCAAAGGCGGCGGATGTACCGCCAAGCTCGGTGCGGGGGTTCTGAGCCGTGTACTGGAAAAACTTCCGAGGGGGGAACAGGATCCATCACTGCTTGTGGGGTATGACAGCAGGGATGATGCTGCGGTATACAAGATTTCCGATGATACGGCCATTGTACAGACTTTGGATTTCTTTCCACCGATGGTGGATGATCCTTATACATTCGGACAGATTGCTGCTGCCAATGCGCTCAGCGATATTTATGCCATGGGCGGGGAGGTCAAGACAGCGCTGAATATTGTCTGCTTCCCTGAGAAGATGGATTTGAATATTCTGGGTGAGATTATGAGAGGCGGTTCAGAGAAGGTCATAGAAGCCGGTGGCACATTGGCCGGAGGTCATTCTATCGCAGACAGCGATGTGAAATACGGCTTGTCTGTTATGGGAGTGGTTCATCCAGACAGAGTATTGGCCAATAATCAGGGTCAGCCCGGGGATAAGTTGATTTTGACTAAGAAGCTGGGTGTTGGCATTATCTGTACGGCTAACCGGGTTGGCGAAGCATCTGAGGCAGCCATGCATGAAGCTATTAGATCCATGACGACCTTGAACAAATATGCGTCGGAGATCTGCAGAAAATACGATGTGCATGCCTGTACAGATGTCACCGGGTTCAGTTTTCTGGGGCACCTGCATGAAATGTTGGACGGCAAGTTGAACTGCTGTATCGACGCTTCAGAAGTACCGGTCATTGAAGAGGCCCATCGTCATGCGAACGAATTTCTACTGACAGCGGCCGGTCAGCGCAACAGAAATCACACAGGCCCATTTGTCGAGTTCAGAAATATTCCATTTTCTATGGAAGAAATCCTGTTCGACCCGCAGACATCAGGAGGCCTTCTGGCTGCAGTCAAAGCCGAACAGGCCGAGGCACTGGAAGCTGAATTGCAAAATGCAGGTCTTCCGGCGAAGATTGTCGGAACATTGTTGGAAAAGAATAGTGAGGCGCCTGAAATAGTTGTAGAATAAATCATCAGGCCAATATGAGCTGATCAAGGAGGAAACTATTATGTTAAAAGTCGTTAATGCCATGGGTGATGCATGCCCGATCCCTGTTGTTAAGACAAAAAATGCCATTAAAGAATTAAGTGGTGCAGGAATGGTAGAAACACTGGTAGACAATGAAATTGCCGTCCAGAATCTGACAAAGATGGCACAGCAGAAGAACTATGGCGTCCGTTCAGAAAAACTGGGCGAGAACCAGTACAGAGTGATTATGACCATCGGAGAATCAGCGGATGAGGCAGGAGTTGAAGCTGATGAAGAGGTAAGAACAGAAGAAACCTGTATACCGGACGGAAGAAAGGGCAATAAAGTCGTTGTTATTTCATCTTCCTATATGGGCAGCGGGGATGATGAATTGGGTGCTGTTCTGATGAAGGGTTTCATCTATGCCCTGTCTCAGCAGGATGAACTGCCGAAAACAATACTCTTCTATAATGGCGGTGCCAAACTGACCTGTGAAGAGGCACCGACGCTGGAAGATTTGATGTCGCTTGAAGCAAATGGTGTGGAAATCCTGACATGTGGTACCTGCCTGAATCATTACGGTCTGACAGAGAAACTGAAAGTCGGCGGCGTGACCAATATGTATGTGATCACTGAGAAAATGATGCAGGCGGATCTGATCGTTAAACCATAATTTAAAATATAGAATCATGGAAGAACAGGATGGCGGTGTATCGTGCGTCAAAAGAAGAATTATATGATATTGACATTTAAGACTACAACGGCAGCTATGGCCATGGAGAAGAAGTGCAGCGAGGAGGGGATTCCGGGACGGCTGATTCCGCTCCCGGGAGAAATCAGCGCCGGATGTGGACTGTCCTGGCGGATATTGCCGGAGGAGTATGAGACATACAAAGACAAGATTATGTCCCTGGATATTCCGGTGGAACAAACTGTCGAAGTGCGGATATAAAACAGAAAAATACAGGATGACAAAAGGCAATCGTCGTAAGTTGAGAAAATTTAAAGAAAAATTCTTGACAAGGATGATTGCCTTTGTTATAATATGCAAGTGTGCGCAATAGGCGTGTATACACCGTTATGTAAATGACGGCAACCAGTTCATTTTATTACCAGGAGGTGAAAATAATGCCAACATTTAACCAGTTAGTAAGAAAAGGAAGACAGACTGTTGAGAAGAAATCTACAGCTCCTGCTCTGCAGAAGAGCTACAACTCTCTTCACAAGAAAGCAACAGACTTATCATCACCACAGAAGAGAGGTGTATGTACAGCTGTTAAGACAGCTACTCCTAAAAAACCTAACTCAGCTCTTAGAAAGATCGCCAGAGTTCGTTTATCAAACGGAATCGAAGTAACAAGCTACATCCCAGGTGAAGGTCACAACCTTCAGGAGCATAGCGTTGTACTGATCAGAGGTGGTCGTGTAAAGGACTTACCAGGTACAAGATACCATATCATCAGAGGTACACTTGATACTGCAGGTGTTGCTAAGAGAAGACAGGCCCGTTCTAAATACGGTGCTAAGAGACCAAAGGACGCTAAGAAATAAGAGTTTCACAGGTTTATACTATTTGCGACGAATGTAGCATTATTTTACCGCAATGAATATAAGGTTGCGATTAAAGATAGATATACAATTCGAGCGCGAACACATAGTCAGACTACGTGAGTACCCAAGATTGAATAATCTATAAGGAGGGAAGTAACGTGCCAAGAAAAGGACATATCCAGAAAAGAGACGTATTGGCTGATCCGATTTACAACAGCAAAGTCGTAACAAAGCTTGTCAACAACATCATGCTTGACGGTAAGAAAGGCGTTGCTCAGAAGATCGTATACGGCGCATTTAATAGAATTTCTGAAAAGACAGGCAAGGAAGCTCTCGAAGTTTTCGAAGAAGCTATGAACAACATCATGCCTGTTCTTGAAGTAAAAGCAAGACGTATCGGTGGTGCCACATATCAGGTGCCTATCGAGGTTAGACCAGAGAGAAGACAGGCTCTTGCTCTCAGATGGTTAACAGTATATTCTCGTAAGAGAGGCGAAAAGACTCAGGAAGAGAGACTTGCCAACGAGATTATGGATGCTGCAAACAACACTGGTGCAGCAGTTAAGAAAAAAGAAGACATGCACAAAATGGCAGAAGCAAACAAAGCTTTCGCTCATTACAGATGGTAGTCTGTTTTTAGCGGCTGCTTAGCTGAGAAAAGGAGGAATTATCCTTGGCTGGAAGAGAATATCCATTAGAGAGAACCAGAAATATTGGTATTATGGCTCATATCGATGCTGGTAAAACAACAACAACTGAGCGTATCTTATATTACACTGGTATTAACTACAAGATTGGTGATACTCATGACGGTACTGCAACTATGGACTGGATGGCCCAGGAGCAGGAACGTGGTATCACAATTACTTCCGCTGCTACAACATGTCACTGGACACTTCAGGATCACTGCAAGCCAAAGGCAGGTGCTTTAGAGCATCGTATCAACATCATTGATACACCAGGACACGTAGACTTCACAGTTGAAGTTGAGCGTTCCCTTCGTGTACTTGATGGTGCTGTAGGTGTCTTCTGTGCCAAAGGTGGTGTTGAGCCTCAGTCCGAAAACGTATGGCGTCAGGCTGACACATACAACGTACCTAGAATGGCTTTCATCAACAAGATGGATATTCTTGGTGCTGATTTCTACAGTGCTGTTGAGCAGATCAAGACAAGATTAGGTAAGAATGCTATCTGCATTCAGCTCCCAATCGGTAAGGAAGATGAATTCAAAGGTATCATTGACCTTTTTGAAATGCAGGCTTATATCTACAATGATGAAAAGGGTGACGATATTTCTATCGTTGATATCCCAGAAGATATGGTCGATGATGCAGAACTTTATCATACAGAATTAGTTGAGAAGATCTGCGAATTAGATGACGATCTGATGATGGCTTACCTTGAAGGTGAAGAACCATCTAATGATCAGTTAAAAGCTGTATTAAGAAAAGCTACATGCGAATGTACAGCTGTTCCTGTTTGCTGTGGTACAGCTTACAGAAACAAAGGTGTTCAGAAGCTCCTTGATGCAATCATCGAGTATATGCCATCTCCATTAGACATCCCACCAATCAAGGGTGTTGATATGGATGGCAACGATGTTGTCAGACATTCTTCTGATGAAGAACCATTCTCCGCTCTTGCATTCAAGATTATGACAGACCCATTCGTTGGTAAGCTGGCATTCTTCCGTGTATATTCCGGTACTCTGAATTCCGGTTCTTACACACTGAACGCAACAAAGGGCAAGAAAGAACGTGTTGGTCGTATCCTTCAGATGCATGCCAACAAGAGAAAAGAGCTGGATAAGGTTTACTCCGGTGATATCGCAGCTGCTGTAGGTTTCAAATTTACAACAACTGGTGATACAATCTGTGATGAACAGCATCCGGTTATTCTGGAATCCATGGAATTCCCAGAACCTGTTATCGAGCTTGCTATCGAGCCTAAGACAAAAGCAGGCCAGGGCAAGATGGGTGAAGCTTTAGCAAAACTTGCTGAAGAAGATCCTACATTCAGAGCTCATACAGATCAGGAAACAGGCCAGACAATCATTGCCGGTATGGGCGAGCTCCATCTGGAAATCATTGTTGACCGTCTGCTTCGTGAATTTAAAGTAGAGGCAAACGTTGGTGCACCTCAGGTTGCATACAAAGAAACATTTACAAAAGCCGTTGATGTAGACAGCAAATATGCTAAACAGTCCGGTGGTCGTGGTCAGTATGGTCACTGTAAAGTTCACTTTGAGCCAATGGATGCCAATGGTGAAGAACTCTTCAAGTTCGATTCTACAGTCGTAGGTGGTGCTATTCCTAAGGAATACATCCCAGCTGTCGGCGAAGGTATCGAAGAAGCTGCTAAAGCTGGTATCCTCGGCGGATTCCCTGTACTTGGTATCCATGCTACAGTATATGATGGTTCTTACCATGAAGTCGATTCAAGTGAAATGGCATTCCACATTGCTGGTTCCATGGCTTTCAAGGAAGCTATGCACAAAGCAGGCGCTGTTCTTCTTGAGCCGATCATGAAAGTTGAAGTTACAATGCCTGAAGAATACATGGGCGATATCATCGGCGACCTGAACTCACGTCGTGGTCGTATCGAAGGTATGGAAGATATCGGTGGTGGTAAGATGGTTAAAGCATATGTACCACTTGCTGAAATGTTCGGTTATTCTACAGACCTGCGTTCAAGAACACAGGGCCGTGGTAACTACTCCATGTTCTTCGAGAAATACGAACCAGTTCCGAAGTCAATTCAGGAAAAGGTATTAAACAACAAAGATAAATAATTTATCCTT
>OLON01000143.1_pt1 | contig 53974 bp, 48 predicted proteins | sample 1672691 | NCBI WGS metagenome assembly OLON01 (sample SAMEA3136714, study PRJEB25190) | human gut metagenome | biome: human gut; feature: human-associated habitat; material: faeces | place: Austria | collected 2013
TGAAAAAAGAGTATCCGGAAATCCGGGAAAAACTTTGGAAAGAAGCGTTCTGGAGCCAGAGTTTCTGCCTTTTGACGGCAGGAGGGGCACCAGTAGAAGTGATCCGTCAATACATCGAAAACCAGGGAGAGAAAAAGAATTGAACATATCATATCGTTTCCGGATTTATCCAAATGATAGGATTAATTTATGAGTAATTATATATGCGAGAAAGTGGAGGAAGACATGAGATGATAAATAAATTACACCTGGCAATGATTGAACTATATAGAGGAGATGCAAAGAGAATTCAACATTTCTGTAAAGTGCATAGTTATGCAAAGTTAATTGCCGAAACGGAGAATGTAGACAAGAAAAGTTTGTTTATTATTGAGGCTGCTGCCTTGACACATGATATTGGAATCCATTTCTGTGAAGAAAAATATGGAAATTGTAATGGCAGACTACAAGAGCAGGAAGGTCCTGCAATAGCAGAAAGACTACTCAAAAAATTAGGATTTGATCGGGAGGTATCTGACCGGGTTCAGTATTTGATCGCACATCATCACACATATAATGATATTGATGCAATGGATTATCAAATATTGGTAGAGGCAGATTTTCTAGTAAATATCATGGAGGATAGTCTGACGAAAGAAGCTGCGTTAAAAGCTTATCATAATATTTTCAAAACAGCGTGTGGAAAAACAATTTGCAGAGAAATGTTCGATATTTGACAGAATAAGTTAAAACACAGAGCAGAACCGGATGAATGAAGGTTCTGCTCTGTGTCTTTTCTGTTTATGAAAATACTTCCAGAATGACTGCCTGATAGCCTTCCAGCATAATTTCATTTCCTTCTGTCTTAAGCTGCGGCAGATTGTTCAGCACGATATGTTTGATCTTGGACGGAAGTGTTAGAGTCTGTGGCTGTGTTTTGTAGTTGCCGATCACGAGCAGTGTCTGATCTGCGGACTTTCGGTAGTATGCCATGACGCGGTCCTGATCTTCAAATACAGGAAGCAGATCACCATATACGACAGTTTCGGCATAAGCCGGATCCTTGCGTAGTGCAAGCAGGCGGCGGTAGTACTGATAAACGGAATCTGGATCATCTTTCTGGCTTTCCAGGTTGATCTTTGTGTAATTGCGGTTTACCTTCAGCCATGGAGTGCCGGCCGTAAAGCCTGCGTTTGCAGAAGCATCCCACTGGAACGGAGTACGTGCATTGTCACGGCTGACACGGTTTACTGCCTTCAGGGCGGCGTCTGGTGTCAGACCGGCATCCAAGGCTACCTGGTACTCGTCGAGTGTTGAAATATCATCTACTTCGTCAATCGACTGGAATTCTACATTTTCCATACCGATTTCCTGTCCCTGATAGATAAACGGAAGACCACGGAGCATGATGTTCATTGTGGCAAGAAGCTTTTTGGCGGTGGAGGTACATTCGCCCTCCGGGATATAACGGGAAACACCGCGCGGTTCATCGTGGTTTTCGATAATATTAGAGAGCATACCGATGTTGCCGATCTTTTTCTGGCTGGCAAAGCAGCAGCTGCGGTAGTCATTCGGGGTGATCAGAGTCTGGTCGTACCAGCCCTTTTCGCTGCCGCCGAAGATGGTTTCGTTGAAATCAAACATCGTTGAGAAGTATCCGTTGTCACCGATGAAATCCGGAAGTTCCTCCGGTTTCTCATTGAAGACTTCGCCGGCAGTAAAGGCACCGTGCGGAAGGAAAGTGCGGTCACGCATTTCTCCCAGGAATTCGCCGACACCGACTGCATGCTTGAGCATCTCGGCCGGGCTGCACATACCATCTGCACGGTCTGCCGGGTAATCCTGCCATGGAAGCGCCTTTTTGATGTTGATGATCGCATCGATACGGAAGCCGGCAAGTCCTTTATCGAGCCACCAGTTGATCATCTTGTAGATTTCATCGCGCAGTTTTGGATTTTCCCAGTTCAGATCCGGCTGTTTTTTGTGGAACATATGCAGGTAATATTTGTCCGGATGGCCCGGGAGCGGCTCCCAGACACTGCCGCCGAAGTAGGAACGCCAGTTGCACGGCAGTTTTCCATCAGGACAGTCTTCAATATAAAAATACTTTCCGTACTCGCCATCCGGATCTTCGCAGGCTTTTTTGAACCATTCGTGCTCATCAGAGCAGTGATTGACAACGAGATCCATCAGGATGTACATATCACGTTTTTTGGCCTCCGCGATCAGACGGTCCATATCGTCCATTGTGCCGAAGCGTGGGTCGATGTTGTAATAATCCGAAATATCATAGCCCTGATCTGCGAGCGGAGAGCAGTAGATCGGAGAGAGCCAGATAATGTCGATGCCGAGGTCTTTGAGGTAATCGAGTTTGCTGATAATGCCCGGAAGATCGCCGATGCCGTCTCCATTGGAATCGCAGAAGCTTTTTGGGTAGATCTGATAGGCTGTTTTTTTGTGCCACCATTTTTTTTGCATAGTAAAATTCCTTTCATTAGTTATAAAAATAGTTATAAAGAGTGTTTGTTATCGGGAAAAGTTTCCGTCATACTTTGCCTTCGGAACTGCAGCGGTGTAAACTGGGTCGCTTTTTTGAATTCCTTCATAAAATGTCCGAGATTATTGAACCCGCTTTCCAGACAGACCTCCGTGACGGGCAGTTCGGTCGTGCACAGCAGCGTTGCCGCATGCCGGATGCGAAAGTCATTGATATAGGAAATGGGTGTTTTGCCGAGGGCTTTTTTGAAAAAACGGCAGAAGTACTGCTCATTCATTCCGGCAAGTGCAGCCAGCTCTCCAAGAGAAAGCGGACGCTGGTAGTTTTGGCGGATATAACTGATCACGGTCTTGAGAAGCTCTACGCGAGGGTTGTGTACCGGATCGTTCAGGGTAAGCAGATCATACTCGGCAAGAATTCCGAGAATACTCAAAAGTGCTGCCTTGATCCGCAGTTGTGAAACGGGACTTTCGATTGTAAACTGATCCAGACAGCTCCGGTTTTCGCGGGAAAAGATTGAGCGGATCCGGAAAAATTCCTGCTGTACTTCCGAAAAGGCCGGGTGATCAGATCCAAGAAAAGATGGAAAGGAAAGTTTATGTTCCGATAATGGAAGCAGAAACTGTTCCTGTGCCGGATCCGGAGCGGCGAATGTGAGCAGATCGGGAGAAAAGACGACAGCCTGTTCCTGATACTGTTCAGAATCGGAGGTAAGTGCATGCAGTTCTCCGCTGTTGATAAAACAAAAGCATGGGCTTTTGAGATGAGTCAGCGTCATATTGATATCAACCTGATAAGAGTCCTGCTCAAGATAGATGATCTCGACCGGTTCGTGCCAGTGATGTTTGACCGTAAATGGAAATCCGGGCGGATTGGTTTCAGGCACTGCCTGGTAAAATGCACATGGAAAACTGAAGCTTCCATGCTGCCTTGCTTCTTTTAAGGAAGAAGGAAACTGGCCTTTTTTTTCCTCTGCCATCGTTTTTTCTCCTGTATGGTTGCTGTCATTTGAGTCAGAAAAGTGCCTGTTAATAACACTATTCTGACTTATAAAAGCACTTTTCAGCTGGTTTTAAGAAAAACTGCCGAAATTATTCCGCTTTGTTATCTTCTACTATAACTGTGACGGAAGAAAAAATCTACTGCTAATATGACAAAAAATTACGGTATTTTGACTTATTGATCAGATTGGAAAGACAGAGATCCAATCTGGACAAACTGTATATAAGAATGATAAGATGAATGTAAAAAAAGGTTCACGAAAATACCTCAGATAGAAGAAAGGAACGGCGGATAAAATGAATTATTTTGACTGTCATGCAGATACACTGACTGAAATTGTAAAACCAGGAGACTGCCTGGAGGAAAACTCCGGTGATCTGGATCTGAAAAGAGCAGGCGATTTTGTAGAAAATTACACGCAGATTTTTGCTGTCTGGAAAGATGCGAAGAAACTGGACAGTGAAGACCCTGACCAGGATTTCCTGAGATTGTATCATCGAGCTATGGCATATCTCGAAGATGAAAACCGTAAGATCGCCTTGTGTCTGAATGGAGCAGAAATGGAGAAAGCGCACAGACAGGGAAAAGCAGCCGCATTTTTATCTATTGAAGATATGTCTGTCATGGGAAAATATATCGAAACAGTTTATGAGATGGGATTTCGATTTGCAATGCCTGCCTGGAATTACGAAAACCAATATGCATGTGGCGCATCCTTTGATCAGAGAAAGGGGCTGACATCTAAGGGAAAAGAAACAATAAAAGCTTTGACAGATCAGGGAATCGTGATAGATATTTCGCATCTGTCGGATCAGGGAGTTGAAGATCTGTTTGAGATAACAGACAGACCGATCATGGCCTCTCATTCGGATGTAAGAGAAGTATGGAACATGCCTCGTAATATTCAGAAGAGTCATCTTGCGGAACTGATCCGCAGGAGAGGAATTATAGGAATGAATTTCTGTGCTGCGTTTGTAGGTGAGAAACCACAGATATCAGACCTTTTGAAACATATGGATGCTGTACTGGAAATGGGCGGGGAGGACTGCCTTGCCATTGGAGGTGATTTTGACGGCTGTAACGGACATTTTCCGGCGGGAATAAATGGAGTACAGTCTATTCCACTCTTAAGAGAGGAAGTTATGAAACATGGTTTTTCAGAAGAACTGACAGAGAAAATCTTTTACGGAAATGCACATCGTTTTGTGATGGAAAATCTATAAAATATGATGTTCTATGAATACAGGGGCTTTTGGTTTGAGACTTTAAACTTTTATGTGACAAAAGGAAGTGCCTGTGATATTATAACAATGATATAAGCGAAAATGACTTTTGCAGAAATGAAAGAACCAGGGGAACAGTTCGAATATATATCGGCTGTTCTTTTTTGGCGTTACGTTAAACAAATAAAAAAGGAACTGGATATGAGAAAAAATCGAAAGAATAACTCCCGTACCCGGGGAAAAAGAATTTGCATTACTGCATTTCTTCTGACTGGCAGTCTTATGCTGGGAGGATGTGGAGGAAAGAAAGAGAAAACTGCGGACAGTGAACTGCCGGAGATTGTCATCGGAATGGATTATTTTGAACCTTACAGCTATCAGACGAGTGACGGCGAATACAAAGGTATCGATGTGGAACTTGCCCAGGAAGCATTTCAGAGGCTGGGTTATCAGCCGAAGTTTGAGAATATTGTCTGGGAAGACAAGGATGAACTTTTGGCAGACAGGACAATAGACTGTCTGTGGAGCAGTTATTCCATGAATGGAAGAGAAGATAAATATCAGTGGGCAGGTCCGTACCTGTACAGTCGTCAGATGGTGGCCGTAAGAGCCGAGAGTGAAATCAAGAAGGTTCAGGATCTGAAAGGGAAGAGAGTCGCAGTTCAGGCAACTACAAAGGCAGAGGATCTTTTTCTTCATAATATTGATTCAGATCTTCCACAGATGGAGCAGGTAAACTGTTTTTCTACAACGAATGAACTTTATGCCGCACTCAGGAAAAATTATGTGGATGCGATTGCAGGACATGAGGCGATGCTTAATAGTCTGGTACAGGACGGTGAGGGCTCTTATCGTATGCTGGAGGAAAGTATTTATACATCAAAACTTGGAATAGCCTTTAAAAAAGGAACTCACAAGGAATTAACGGAAGAGCTTACAGAAACGCTCAAGGAGATGCAGGGTGAAGGTATTACAGAAAAAATAGTTATAAAATATGGACTGGATGCGGACAAGATTCTGCCGGGAGGAGAAAATAAATGAACAGACAGATGAGGACGCAGATGCCGCAGACACAGAAAAGAGGGAAAAACACAGGGAAGAAAAAGCAGTTTGACAGAAATGCCTGTTTACTGGTGACTGTACAGATTTTTGCCGGAATCCTGATTTTTCTGCTGCTGACTGCGAGTGATAATAAAAAGCTGAATAATACGCTGGATGAGACATTTGACTTTGCAAAAAACCGGATTGAAAGATATGAGATCTATAATACGAACGACCAGGTGAAGAGTCTGGTACGTCTTATGGACAAGACAACAGAACTAAGCCGGGTTCTGGCACAGGAGGGAAATCTCAGTGCAGAAATGCTGGATGAATATGCCAGGGAACAGCGTCTGACAGGAATCCTTGTGCTGGATCAGAGCCTGAATGTAGAGGAACAGACGCAGGATGGAGATAGCATGCCGCTGTGGCAGAAACTGATCGAAAGTAATTATGTACGTGATATTATAGACCATCCGGAAAAGACTTATACGACCCGTCTGAGAAACGAAGGAAAGCTCTACGATTTTGCGGCGGTGGCAAGACAGGATGAGACAGGCATCCTGATTTCCTATATGCAGAAAGAGGAAGTAAATGAGCTTAACGGAGATTTGACGATGGCATCGCTATTTTCGGATTTTCCCTTTGAGATGAATGGGAGTATTGTGATCTGTGATGAGGATAAGATTGTCAGTACAAATAAACAGGATCTGGCCGCTCACTCGATAGAAGACTCAAAGTCCCTGTATGAAAATGAATTTAAGGCAGGTGTGAAGGGAATTGTCCGTCTTCATTCAAAGAACGGAAACTGGTATGGACGTCAGGAAAAGATCAAAGATTATGATGCATATATCTTTTTTCCGGAAGTTCAGGTGTACATCACACGAAATATTGTATGTGTAATCTATGTGTTGCTTGCACTGCTTCTTTTTTCTCTTTATCGAGTGAGCAGAAGCAGAACAGAAAAAAGAAGTATCCTTCAGGATCAGAAGAGACTTCGAGTAATCAATGCACTGGGTCATGCATATTCCTCTATTTCTCTTGTGAATTTAAAAACAGAGGAAATAGAAGTTGTAAAATCTTCAAACTATATGAAGCCGGATCAGAAGGGTGACAGGATTTCGAAAGCACATCAGGAAGAACTGATACAGCAGGTTATTGCAGAGCCATTTCAGAAAGCGTATCGGGAATTTGCCGATATGAGTACGGTGGCGAAGCGACTGAAAGAACGTATGACATTGAGTCTTACAGCACGGACAGTGGATGAAAGATGGATGACGATGATCATTGTGCCGCAGGAATATGATAAGGATAAGAACCTGTGTGCAGTCCTGGTTGCGAATCGTGATGTGACAGAAGAAAAAGAACGTGAGATGGAACAGGATAAGAATCTGAGAAATGCACTTGCGGCTGCGGAGCATGCGAACAAGGCGAAGACAGCCTTTCTGAATAATATGTCTCATGATATCCGCACGCCGATGAATGCGATCATTGGATTCACTGCACTTGCGACAGCACATATCGACAGCACGGAGCTTGTTCTGGATTATCTGAGAAAGATCCATACGTCCGGACAACATCTGCTAAGCCTGATCAATGATGTACTGGATATGAGCAGAATTGAGAGTGGTTCCGTCCGGATTGAATATACAACGGTACATCTGCCGGACATTCTGCACGATCTGAGAACAATCATTCAGGGATATGTGTATTCCAAGCAGCAGGATCTTTATATTGATACACAGGATGTACTCCATGAAGATATCGTTACCGATAAGCTGCGTCTGACGCAGGTGCTTCTGAATATTATCAGTAATGCTGTGAAGTTTACACCGGTTGGTGGTATGGTTAATATTCGTGTCTCGGAGAAACCATGCAGAAGAGAAGGATATACAACGGTGATCTTCAGTGTGAAGGATAATGGAATCGGAATGTCACCGGAGTTTCGGGAGCAGGTGTTTGATTCATTTTCAAGAGAACATACAGTTACGGAGAATGGAATCGGAGGAACCGGTCTTGGGATGGCAATCACCAAAAATATCGTGGATATGATGGGCGGTACGATCCAGGTTGAAAGTGAAGTGGGAAAAGGAACAGAATTTACAGTCAGGCTTGAATGCGAAACAGCAGGAGTGACAGTGAAACGGGGAGCTATTCCGGAATTTAAGGGAGCACGGGCTCTTGTGGTGGACGATGATGCGGAAACCTGCATGAGCGTAAGCCGGATGCTGCGTGAGATTGAGATGACAGCAGACTGGACTACTTCAGGAAAAGAAGCGGTGCTTCGTGCCAAGGAAGCTTATGAACAGAATCAGGAATTTAAGGTTTATATCATTGACTGGCTGATGCCGGACATGAATGGAATTGAGACAGTCCGCAGGATCCGTATGGTGGTTGGACCTGAGAATCCAATTATCATCCTGACGGCTTATGACTGGTCAGATGTTGAACAGGAGGCAAAGGAAGCGGGTGTAACTGCATTTGTGTCGAAACCTCTGTTTCTTTCAGAACTGCGGGAAGTTCTGATGAATCCGGAGCAGAGAGCACTTCTTAAGAATGAGAATCAGAAGCTTCAGGCAGAAAGCCAGAGAAATTATGAAGGAAAGAAAGTTCTTCTTGTAGAGGACAATGAACTGAATCGTGAGATCGCGACGGCGATCATGCAGGAAATTGGTCTGAGTGTGGATATTGCAGAGGATGGTACGGATGCTGTAAACATCATGTCATCAGCAGAAGGCAGAAAATATGACCTGATCTTTATGGATATTCAGATGCCGAAGATGGATGGCTATACTGCAACCCGAGAGATACGTACGCTTACGGATCTGAAATGTGCAAATATACCGATCATCGCGATGACTGCGAATGCTTTTGAAGAAGATCGTAAAAAGGCGATCAAGGCAGGTATGAACGGTCATATTGCAAAACCGATCAATGCAGATGTGATCCTGGAAAATCTGGATCAGATTTTTGGCAGATAAAAAAGAAAAGGACATCCTGAGTCTAAGGATGTCCTTTTTACTAAAAGGGAGCGTATATATTATCTGTGAAACAGACGTCTGATAAATGCAAGAAGACTGAAATGTTCAGAGTGCATATAATCGTTTATAAAATTGTCACAATACATATACCGTTCCGTTGTAATCCATTCCGGAAGAGTATCCGGTGAATTTGTATAAGTTGCGAATCTCATAATCACGCCTCCTTTAATGAATCCTTATAAGTATTTCTTAAGTTACTTATATTGTAGCACAAAATTAAATAAAAACTATAGGGGATAATTCTAAAAATCAGGGGTTAAATATGTGCTGTCAGCACAATAAGATGATATAATAAGAGAAGAAGAGACAAAAAGGTAAATCAGATGGAAGACAGAGGTGAGGGGATATGAGTTTTACAATAGAAGATATGATACTGACGGCAGAAGAGAGATATGAAATGAAGTTTCTTGCAGGAAAAAATGGCTGGGCAAATTCAATCAGCTGGGTGCATCTTCTGGAAGATACCACGATCATACAGAACTTTTGGGGAAAGGAACTCGCAGTGACAACAGGGCTTGGCTTTCCACAAAAAGAAGACTGGATGAATCTTGCAAGACTATTGAACAAATATCATGCCTCCGGACTGATCATTAATGTGGGACAGTATATTTATGAGGTACCAGAAGAACTGAAGGCATACTGTGACGAAAATGATCTTCCGCTTCTGACTGTGCCATGGGAAGTACATTTGTCAGATATGATAAAAGATTTCAGTATTCATGTGTTTTTGCAGGATCATACCGATGAGCAGATTGCCTCGGCTCTGATTGCGGCAATTGAGACACCCGAAAACCAGAAGGCATACAGAAAAGAACTGTTGCAGCATTTTGATGTGGATGGAAGTTTTCAGGTATTTTTGCTCACCTGCGAAGGACTGGATTCTATGGATACGGTAGAGAGAAGGAAGCTGTCTTATCGAATACAGGTATATCTTGAGGACATTTCGCACAATGCCAGTTTCTTTTATTATAATTCGGATTTTGTGCTGGTAGCCAATGCACTTTCGGAAGAGTATTTGTGTAATCTTGTAGAAAAAGCCTTAAAAAGAGGAAAAAGGCGTATGCCGGGATTGGAATTGTGTGTCGGGATTGGGAGCAGATGTATAGATATTTCACAGCTCTCTGTAAGTTATCAGAGGGCAAAAGCGGCAGCACAAATGGCTGTGACACACAAAAAACAGGTGGTAAAGTTTGATGACTGCGGATTGTTCCGCCTGCTTTACAGGGTAGAAGACAAGAAGATTCTGGAAGAAATAGAAAGAGAATGTCTTGAAGCACTGGAAGAATATGATCGCAGATACCACGCGGATTACGTGGAAACGCTAAAATCCTATCTGAAACATAATGGAAGTATCCAGGCAGTGGCTGCAGAATTGTATACTCATCGTAACACAGTGTTATACCGAATTGGCAATATCAGAAAAATTCTGGGAAATGAACTGAAGACACCGGAAGAGAGACTGCCCTATCAGATTGCTTTCTATATCCGAAGTATGCACGGCTCAAAGGAGTAAAATTTCGTGAAAAGAAAATTTTACCGTTTACACATCTTCTTATTTGGCTTAATATAGAAATATTAGGCTGAAGAGATTCAGCCTTTATCAAACTTTATTTGAAGAGGGGAAATTGAAATGAAAGAAAAAGGAAGCAGCTTTTCCGGCTCCATAGGATTTGTTCTGGCAGCAGCCGGAAGTGCCGTAGGCGTTGGGAATATCTGGAGATTCCCGTATCTCTGTGCAAAAGACGGAGGTGGTCTGTTTCTTCTGGTTTATCTGGTGCTGGTACTTACTTTTGGTTTTGTACTTCTGACAACAGATGTTGCAATCGGACGAAAAACAAAGAAAAATGCATTGAGAGCTTTTGAAGCACTTAATCCAAAGTGGAAATTTTTGGGACATTTGACATTTCTGGTTCCGGCACTGATCATGACATACTATTCTGTCATCGGTGGATGGATCGCAAAGTACTTTTTTATTTATGTTGTGTCTGATGGAAAGGAAGCGGCAGCAGATGGATATTTTACATCGTTTATCACATCGGATATTGCACCGATCGTATTTATGCTGATCTTTCTGGCACTGACCGCCTGGATCGTATTTCGTGGTGTGGAAAAGGGAATTGAAAAGTTTTCCAGAATTATCATGCCGGGGCTGATCCTTCTGATTCTGGTTATTGCTGTTTTTTCACTGACTCTGTCTCATACGGATGCAGATGGTACTGTTCGTACCGGTCTTCAGGGACTGGCTGTTTATATCAGACCGGATTTTAGCGGTCTGACAGTAAAGCGTTTCCTTGAGATTCTTCTGGATGCGATGAGCCAGCTGTTCTTTTCTTTAAGTGTATCGATGGGAATTATGATCACCTATGGTTCTTATGTAAAGAATGAAGTGAATTTGAATAAGGCGACAAATCAGATTGAAATTTTTGATACCGGAGTTGCATTTCTTGCAGGAATGATGATCATTCCGGCTGTCTTTGTGTTCCTTGGAAACGATGGAATGGCTTCCGGGCCAAGCCTGATCTTTATCTCTTTGCCAAAGGTATTTGAAGCCATGGGAATCTTCGGCCGTCCGGTGGCAATCCTGTTTTTCCTGATGATGGGATTTGCGGCTCTGACCTCCTGTGTATCGGTTATGGAAACTCTGGTTGCAAACTGCATGGAGCTTTCTCATAAACCACGTAAAAAAATGTGCGGCGTGGTCGGAGTATATTCTCTTATTACGGCAGTGCTGATCTGCCTTGGGTATAATAAACTGTATTTCGAACTGAAACTTCCAAATGGTTCTGTCGGACAGCTCCTGGATGTTATGGATTATATCAGCAACAGTTTTCTGATGCCATTTATCTCACTTCTGACCAGTATCCTGATCGGCTGGGTGATCGGACCCGACTGGATCATAGGAGAGGTGGAGCGAAACGGGGAACATTTCAGGCGGGCCGGTTTGTATCGATTTATGATCCGCTATGTAGTGCCGATCGTCATGTTGATCCTGTTCCTGGTATCTGCCGGATTTGCCGACTGGATATAATAATTGGATAAGTTTTCTGAGAAGATAATGACTCTTATCTGCTCAGACAAAAACAGCCGAATACTTCTGATTCTGTAAACATGATCAAAAGTATCCGGCTGTTTGTTATCTCGTAATATAGGTCTTTAACAGTTCAAAGGTGCAGCGAACTCCATTTACATGGGAACGTTCATAGTTGTGGGAAGCATAGACACCGGGTCCGATCAGGCCGTGACGGATATCGTAGCCGGCACGTAAAGAAGCCTCTACATCAGATCCATAATGTGGATAAATGTCAATGGCATAATCCAGCTTCTGCTCTCTGGCAATATTAGAAAGTGTGGTTACCAGGTCATAATTATAAGGGCCGCCGGAATCTTTGGCACAGATAGATACCATCCGTTCTGTACAGCCAAGATCGGCACCGACACAGCCCATATCTACAGAAAGCATTTCTTCGGTATCCTGAGGGATAAAACATCCGCCGTGTCCCACTTCCTCATAGACTGTAAACAACAAAGAAACTTTACGGTTCAGTTTCCAGTTTTCCTCCCGAATAGCCCTGGCAAGGCCGAGAAGGATAGCAGCAGAGAGCTTGTCATCCAGAAAACGGCTTTTGATGTATCCACTTTTGGTAATAACTGTGCGGGGATCCATGGCGATGATGTCTCCGGTCTGAATGCCGAGGGCCAGAACATCTTCTTTGGAGGATACATTTTCATCCAGCAGAATTTCCATATTTTCTTCAAGCGCTTCGACCTTCTGATCTGCAACATGGGCAGATGGTTCGGTGTTTAACACCACACCGGTGTAAACTCTGCCGTCCCGGGTATGGATAGTACAGTTTTCTCCGTCAGCGGTAGACCACTGATGACCACCGAGGGTTGTAGGACGAAGGCGTCCATTTTCCTTGATGGAACGAACCATAGCACCTAAAGTATCAACGTGAGCAGCCAGTACCAGAGGCGAGCCGCTTCCTCCCAGAGTGACAGATACATTTCCTTTATTGGAAAGTTCTGGGGTATATCCAAGGGAAGTCAGTTCTGCCAAAAGGTAATCGGCTGCTTTTTTGGTAAAGCCGGTCGGGCTTGGAACAGCAGTCAGTGCGTATAATTGTTCTGTGATAAAGTCCATATAAGAACTCATGTGTCGGTTCCTCCTGATTTGTAATAAAAAGTACAGCCCCATCAGAGGGCTGTTGTCGGATAAAGCTTGTCTGCCGAAATAAAAATCTGTCATGCGGCCGAAAAGCTTCGCATATCATTGTAACTATCGGAATAAAAAAGTCAATCAGATTTTGCAGATTTTGGAAAAATCATAGTTTCACGGACATTTCACATTATAATGTCCGCGAACAAAACACAAGTGTGTGAAAAATAAAAACAAATTCCCTGATTTAGCTTGACACTAATGTGGTAAAGTAGGTATAATATTGTCATATTGTCGACAATTTACAATCGACAGAATAGATAAAAAAGAGAGAAGATAGAGAGGAAAGGTGTAAAATATGACAAAATACACAGTACGAAGAGTCTGTATGGCATTTGTTACATTGCTGCTTGTTGCCAGTATTACGTTCTTTCTGATGAATGCTATTCCGGGTAATCCCTGGTTATCAGAAAAGACACCATCTGAGGCAACTATCCAGGCACTGAATGCAAAATACGGACTGGACCAGCCTAAGTATATCCAGCTGGGCAAATATCTGAAGAATCTGGCACAGGGAGATTTTGGAACCTCCATTAAGATGCAGAAGAACCGTCCGGTTCTGAGCATCATCAAGGAAATGTTCCCTGTTTCTGCAAAAGTCGGCAGTATTGCTCTTTTATGGGCAGTGCTCGTAGGTGTTCCCCTTGGATGTCTTGCAGCCTTCAAGAGAGGAACCTGGGTGGACAGCTTTTTGCGAGTGCTGTGTACCATCGGTATTTCAATGCCGGGATTTGTTGTAGCTACACTGTTGCTGCATACGTTCTGTGGAGGTATTGAAGGTCTGAAAGTTTTTCCGGCACTGTTTGACGGAACAACGGCAAGTTACGTACTGCCGTGTGCAGCTCTTGGATTTTATCCTATGTGCTATCTTTCCAGACAGACCAGGACATCCATGCTGGATGCCATCAATCAGGAATATATCAAGACAGCCAGAGCAAAAGGTCTGAAAAACAATAAGATTATCTTCAAACATGCTCTGCGTAATGCGCTGATTCCGGTTATCACTTATCTCGGACCCCAGATCGCATTTACACTTTGCGGTGGTCTTGTAGTAGAAACTGTATTTTCAATTCCGGGACTGGGAAGATATTTTGTACAGGCTATCCAGAACCGTGACTATCCGCTGATCATGGGAACAACGATTTTCCTGGCAGCATTTATTATCGTGATGAACCTGATCGTAGACCTGTGCTACAAACTGGTGGATCCGCGAATTAATCTGGTAAAGGGAGGAAACTAAAAGGTTATGTCTGATAAGAAAAGATTTCATAAACCGGGTTCTCTTCAGCCAAATATTGAGGACATCCTCCAGTGGAATGACCTGCCGGCAGATGCTTTTGAACCGGCAACATCTGAAGAGAAAGAGAATTTTATTCAGGACCGCAGAAGTGTGTCCTATTGGAAAGATGCATGGAGACGTCTTCGCAAAAACACAGTAGCGATGGTGGCACTGGTTATTATTATCCTGCTGGCAATCTTCGCATTTGTAGGACCGGCTGTTGTTCCGTATACATACAAACAGCAGATCCGTGGCTCAGAAGCTTTACATCCATGGCACTACAGCCTGGAAGATCAGGAAAAGATCAATGCTTACATGGAAGAGCACAGTGGTGCCGGTAAGCTGTCCCCTGATGAAGCAGTAGAACAGGCACGTAAAGAAGCAGAAGCCAAGGGTACCACTTTAAGCCGTGTGGATGAAGCCAAGATCCGTGCCAAAGCAAACGTATCCCAGCAGGAAGCAAGTAACAATGAAGAAAAAGTCACAGAGGCAGATGCTGTCAAAGCACTGGGTATCAAGCACAGTATGTTTGGTTACTCCAATAAAGAACTTCAGAAAAAAGCTGAAGGTGAAAAAGTATTCCCGCATGTATTTGGTACTGACGATCAGGGACGTGATATCATGGTCCGTGTAATGGTCGGAGCCAGAGTATCTATTATCGTAGGTGTCTGTGCAGCACTTCTGGTACTGGTTATTGGTGCACTGTATGGTTCTATTTCCGGTTACTGTGGCGGCATGGTTGATACTGTGATGCAGCGTATCGTTGAGATCATTTACTCTATTCCGGAGATGCTGATCATCCTTCTGTTATCTGCAACTCTGAAACCGGCACTGGAACAGTTCCAGAATTCTGGGGATGGTATTTTACAGAGCCTGGTAACTCTGCTTGGACCAAACCTGATCTCAATGTTTATTGCTTTTGGTCTTCTGTACTGGGTAACTATGAGCCGTATCATCCGTGGACAGATCCTGCAGTTAAAACAGCAGGAATATGTAACAGCAGCCAGAGCACTTGGTGCCAAGGGCGGACGTATCATCACAAAGCATCTGCTTCCGAACTGTATCGGACAGATCGTTACGACTACTTTCCTGCAGATTCCTTCAGCAATCTTCCTGGAATCCTTCTTATCTTTCCTGGGTGTTGGTGTATCAGCTCCGCTTACCAGTCTTGGATCCATGTGTTCCGAAGCACTGAGCGGACTCACAACTTATCCATGCCGACTGTTCATTCCGGCAGTGATCTTAAGTGTTATGATCCTGTCTCTGAACCTGTTTGGTGATGGCCTTCGTGATGCATTAGATCCTAAGCTGAAAAAATAAGAAAGGGAGAAACATAATGGAACAGAATAAAAAAACTGACAAGCTTTTGGAAGTCAGAGATCTCCAGGTTTCTTTCTTCACTCCGGCAGGAGAAGTAAAAGCAGTAAATGGAATCAGTTATGATTTGAATTATAATGAAGTAATGGGTGTTGTTGGTGAGTCCGGATCCGGAAAAAGTGTGGAAGCTTATTCCATCATCGGTCTCTTACAGAATCCAGGTAAAGTAATTGGCGGATCCATTACTTTTGAAGGCCAGGATGTACTGGCCAAGACTCCGGCAGAGATGGTCAACTTCCGAGGAAGTGAAGTGGCCATGATCTTCCAGAACCCGATGACCTGTCTGAATCCGGTATATACGATTGGTAATCAGCTGGTTGAGGCATTAAAGGCTCATGATAAGAACATCAGCAAAGAAGATGCTCAGAAACGTGCCATGGCAATGCTTGAGGAAGTAGGTATCAACAACGTTGAAAAACGTATGAAACAGTATCCACATGAACTCTCAGGTGGTATGCGTCAGCGTGTTATGATCGCAATGGGTCTGATCTGTCATCCGAAACTTCTGATCGCAGATGAACCGACAACTGCGCTTGATGTAACGATCCAGGCACAGATCCTTGAACTGATGAAAAAACTCCAGAAGACGAATCAGATGGGTATTATTTTCATCACACATAACCTTGGCGTTGTAGCAGAGATCTGTGACAAAGTATCTGTTATGTATGCAGGTAAGATGGTAGAGCAGGGACCAGTCGATGATATTTTCTATGCGCCGGGTCATCCTTATACCAGAGGTCTTCTTCGCTCCATGCCGCGAGTAGACGCAGACAGCTATGAACGTCTGATCCCGATCGAGGGAACTCCGGTAGATATGCTGAATCCTCCGGAAGGATGTCCTTTTGCACCGCGTTGTGAAAGTGCCATGAAGATCTGTCTGCAGAAGATGCCGCCATATGTAGAACTGGGCGAAAACCACAGAGCTGCATGCTGGCTGTGTGTGCAGGATCAGATAAAGGCACAGAAAGCAGCAGACAAAAATACAGAAAAAACGGAGGCAGGCAGCCATGAGTGAGAAAAATGATACTCTTGTTCGGGTTGAACACCTGAAAAAATATTTCCCGGTCAAAGGCATTAAGGGACCTGGAGTACAGGCTGTAGAGGATATCTCCATTGAGATCAAGAGAGGAGAGACTCTTGGACTGGTAGGGGAATCCGGTTGTGGAAAAACAACCTTCGGCCGTACAGTATTACAGTTATATAATCCTACTTCCGGAAAGATCATTTATGACGGAGAAACAATTTTTGAGGGACAGGATCCCTGGAAACGAGATGAGAACGGAATCCTTCATCCGGTAAAAGTCCCGAAGGCAAAACAGGTGAACATGCTTCCTTACCGTCGTAAGATGCAGATCATTTTCCAGGATCCATCTGCAAGTCTTGATCCGCGTATGACGGTCGGAGAGATTATTGGCGAGGCACTTGATATTCACAAGTTATATGCCAGCAAGAAGGACAGAACAGACCGTATCAAGGAACTGCTTGGACATGTAGGTCTGAATACAGAGCATGCAAACCGTTATCCTCATGAATTCTCCGGTGGACAGCAGCAGCGTGTCGGTATCGCACGTGCACTTGCAGTAAATCCGGAATTTATCGTGTGTGACGAACCAATCTCCGCACTGGATGTTTCTATCCAGTCTCAGGTTGTAAATATGCTGGAGGATATGCAGCATGAGATGGGACTTACCTATCTGTTTATTGCTCATGACCTTTCGGTTGTAAGACATATTTCTCATCGTATCGGTGTTATGTATCTGGGTACAATGGTTGAGCTTGCAGAAAGCTATGAGCTGAACCGCAATCCTCTGCATCCATACACCAAGACACTGCTTTCCGCTGTTCCGGTACCGGATCCTGAGGTAAGCAGAAGCAGACAGCGAATCGTGCTGGAAGGAGATATTCCGTCTCCTATGAATCCGCCAAGCGGCTGTAGATTCCATACACGTTGTCCTTATGCTACTGAGAAATGTAAACAGGTCGTACCTACGTTCAAAGAATATGACAAGGGTCACTGGGTGGCATGTCATCTGCTTGAAAAGTAAGGGTATTGCATGTTATTAATTCAAGATATACAGGACTCCCTGTTTATCAATAAAAAGAGAAAAGGAGAGAGGATATATGAAGAAGAGAGTCTTATCTATCCTGTTAGCTGCAACATTTACCGTATCTATGTTTGCTGGTGCAACAATGGTAAGTGCAGCTGAGAACGAAGCAACAGAGGAAACTGCAAGTACTGGTGATTTTAATATCACAGTAAACCTGGCTTCTGAGCCTCAGACAATGGACCCGACACTTAATACTACCAGTGATGGCAGTAACATGGCTAACCATCTGTTTGAAGGTCTGATGAAATGGGAAGACAGTGGTGTAGAAGTAAATGGCAGTGACGGTACTGCTAACAGTGCACAGCTGGCTCCGGGACAGGCAGAAAGCTACGAAAAAACAGAGAATGAAGACGGAACTGTAACTTATACCTTCAAACTTCGTGATGGAATCAAATGGTCTGACGGTAAAGATGTAACAGCAGGTGATTTTGAATATGCATGGAAACGTCTTGTAGATCCTGCGACAGCAGCTGATTACAGCTATATGCTGGATTGTGTTGTTAATGCCAACGAGATCATCGCCGGTGAAAAAGATGCATCTGAACTGGCTGTTAAAGCAGTTGATGACAAAACATTCGAAGTAACTCTCGTAAATGATCTGCCATATTTTGAAGAACTGTGTGCTTTTCCGGCTATGATGCCAGTACGTCAGGATGTTATCGAAGAAGCTGGAGATAACTGGACATTTGATGTTTCAACATACATCTCCAATGGAGCCTACAAAATGAAAGAGTGGACTCATAACTCTCAGATCGTGGTAGAAAAGAACGAAAACTACTATGATTATGAGAAACTTGGACCGGAAACAATCACATTCAAGCTGATGGATAACCAGAACGCTATGCTTTCCGGATTCAATTCCGGTGAGCTTGATTTCATCGAGGATGTTCCGCAGGCAGAGATCGCTAACCTGATCGCTTCCGGTGATATGAAGATCGTAGACTATATCGGAACATATTATGTATGCTTCCAGACTCAGAAAGCACCATTCGATGACCCGAAAGTTCGTAAAGCATTCTCTCTGGCAATCGATCGTACTTATATCGTAAATCAGGTTACACAGTCCGGACAGGTTGAAGCTGGCGGATTTGTACCGGCTGGTGTTTACGATGCTGAGGGAGCAACCGGAGATGACTTCCGTACAGTCGGTGGAGATTACTACAAACCTACAGATGCTGACTATGAAGCGAACTGTGAAGAGGCGAGAGCACTTCTTGCTGAGGCAGGATATGAAAACGGAGAAGGCTTCCCGGTTGTAGAATATCTCTATAACACAAGTGATGCTCACAAAGCTGTAGCAGAAGCTCTTCAGTATATGTGGGAAGAAGAACTTGGCGTAAAGGTTACTCTGAATAACCAGGAATGGGCAGCATTCCTTCAGACACGTAAGGATGGAGATTACTCTATCGCACGTAACGGCTGGATTGCTGACTACAATGACCCGATTTCCTTCCTTGATATGTGGATGACTGGCGGCGGAAACAACGACGCTCAGTATTCAAATGAAGAATATGATTCTCTTATCAAAGAAGCAAAAACTACAACAGATGTCAAAGAACGTATGGAACTGCTTCATAAAGCTGAGGATAAGATCATCGGCGAAGACAACGCTTTAGCTCCGCTGTACTTCTATACTCAGAAATACATGCTTGCAGATGGTATCGAAGGAATGTATTATTGCCCACTTGGATATTTCTTCTTCGGATATACCCACCAGGCATAAGATTATTTTATAAAGATACGGCCCGGATATAGTGTCCGGGCTGTTTTTCTCGAAAAACTAAGGAGATTGTGATATGAAAGCCTATGAACGCTTTTTGAAATATGTAACTGTCTGGACTTCAAGTGATGAAGACAGTACAACGGTTCCAACTACCAAAAGACAGCTGGATCTGGGAAATCTTCTCGTTGAGGAGATGAATGAACTCGGTCTTTCCGATGTTAAAATTGATGAATATGGTTATGTTTATGGATATCTTCCGGCTACGGAAGGAATGGAAGAGGTACCGGCTCTTGCTCTGATCGCCCATATGGATACTGCTCCGGATTATAGTGGGTGTGGCGTAAAGCCACAGATCATCCCGGATTATAATGGAGAAGATGTAGCACTGGGAACTTCCGGGAAAGTACTTTCTGTCAGAGATTTTCCAAGATTAAAAACATATAAAGGAAGAACACTGATCACAACAGATGGAACTACACTTCTGGGTGCAGATGACAAAGCAGGAATTGCAGAAATTCTTACAGCTGCAGAAGAACTGATGAGAGACAAGATCCCTCATGGAAAAATCTGCATCGCCTTCACACCGGATGAAGAGGTAGGCGGAGGGGCAGACTATCTGAAGATTCCTGAATTCGGGGCAGTTTACGGTTATACGCTGGATGGAAGCCATGAAGGAGAGATCCAGTTTGAAAACTTCAATGCAGCCGGCGCAGAAGTGGTAGTACATGGCGTAAATGTTCATCCGGGAAGCGCCAAGGATATTATGAAAAATGCCCAGACCATTGCCATGGAGTTCCATGGAATGCTGCCAAAAGATGCATGTCCGGAAAAAACAGAGGGATATGAGGGATTTTATCATCTGACAGATTTTAATGGAAATGTAGAACAGGCAGTGATGAAATACATTATCCGTGATTTTGATTCAACATTATTCGAGGAAAAACAGGAGAAAATGCGTCAGGCAGCAGCCCAGATCAATACCATTTACGGAGAGGGGACAGCAGAGGTAAAACTTGAAGAATCTTACCGTAATATGAGAGAAAAGATCGAACCATGTATGCAGCTGATTGACTATGCGAAAGAAGCCTGCAAAGAGGCAGGGGTAGAGCCGGATATCGCTCCGATCCGTGGCGGTACAGATGGTGCTCGTCTAAGCTTCAGAGGACTGCCGTGTCCGAATCTTGGTACCGGCGGAGATGGCTTCCATGGTCCGTTTGAACATATTACGGTGGAAGGAATGGATCAGTCCGTAGAAATCATCAAAAACATTATCAAAAAAATGTGATGCTTTTGTGATAACACTTTACAGTGAAAAAGAATTTAGATATAATATTTTATGGTAAAGTGATAAAGTAACAGATAACTGAAGATGCACTGTCAGTCCATGCAGGTGCATCACAGCTATGATATAGCAGGGAGACATATGAGCGAATTATTGTACAAAACATTAAGAGAGAGTGTAGTGAATGCTATCCGGGCCAAGATCATGAATCATCAGATCCGTCCGGGTGAGCGGATTGTGGAACTGGAACTGGCACAGGAATTTCATACAAGCAGAGGTCCGATCCGTGAAGCACTGCGTCAGCTGGAGATTGAGGGGATTGTAGAATATACCAGAAATGTGGGATGCTCCGTGCGTAATTTTTCCGTTAAGGATTCTTATGAAGTGTATCTTCTTCGTACCAATTATGAAATAGTCAGCATACGTCTGCTGAATGGAAAGGTGCCTGAAGATACGATCAGGAATATGGAAAACATTCTGGAACATATGAAAAGTATTCCTGTAAATGAATTTGACCGTGTGTTTGAATATGACAACCAGTTTCATGAACAACTGGTATTGATGTCAAAACTTCCGCGGCTTGAGAAGGCATGGAAAGAACTGTATTACAGTAATCTGCTGGCAGGATACAATTTACTGGCAGAAAAAGAAAAAATACTGGAACGACAGTATGATAATCATATTGCCATCCTGGAGGCATGCAAAGAGGGAGACTGTAACAAAATCTGCCAGGAAGTCAAAAAGCATTACTGGACAACCATTTTCCGTATGCTGCAGGATCAGAAACTTGAAGAATCTGATCTGAAGAAGAGTTGGATGATGGCAATATAAACAGAGGCTGTGGAATTTGAGAAGGAGATACAGTGTATGGAACATACAATAAATCCTGTGTATGATGAGAACTCCAGAATACTGATCCTTGGAAGTTTTCCGTCGGTAAAGTCCAGGGAGCAGAAATTTTTTTACGGGCATAAGCAGAATCGGTTCTGGAAAGTGATTTCAGGGATTCTTGGCTGTGAAGTGCCTCAGACAATTGAGGAGAAAAAGGAGATGCTTCTGAAACATCATATCGCAGTGTGGGATGTCATACAGAGCTGTGAGATTGAAGGTTCTTCAGATGCAAGTATCCGGGATGTAATACCAAATGATCTGTCGGAGATTCTGAGAACAGCAGATATTCAGGCAATTTATACAAATGGCGGCAAGGCATATGAACTGTATCAGAAGTATATTTATCCTGTAAACGGGATCAAAGCACATAAGCTTCCATCGACCAGCCCGGCCAATGCAGGTTATTCTCTGGAGAGGCTGAAAGAGGCCTGGAAACAGATTGGTGAATATATTCACTGAAGCCGATTTCACAGATAAAAATTAGGCAGAATTGTATTCCAAAATAATCAAAAAACGGGTTTACGAAAGCATAAAATGAGTATATAATATGCAAACGATGAAAAAAACGGGAGTGTATAAAAATGAAATCAGCACAAAATGATATGACTGCCGGAAACCCAATGAAGATTATCTGTGGTTTTACGCTGCCGATTTTTATAGGGAATGTATTTCAGCAGTTTTACAACATGGCAGACGCGGTGATCGTTGGTAAATTTGTAGGAAACAAAGCACTCGCTGCGGTAGGAAGCACAGGTACGATCATGTTTCTGATCTATGGTTTTGTTGTGGGAATGACGGCAGGATTCACGGTGCTTACAGCACAGAAATTCGGAGCCGGTGATATGAAGGGGATGCGTAAGACTGTGGCAGGAGCAGGAATTCTTTCGCTTCTGGTCGGAGCACTTCTGACAGTACTTTTTATGGCATTTATGAAGCCTCTTCTGATCCTTATGAATACACCAGAGGATATTTTTGCGGATGCATATGCATATATCATGATTGTCAGCGGTGGTATCCTGGCACAGATGCTTTATAATCTTTTGTCCAGCATCTTAAGAGCGCTTGGAAACAGTAAACTGCCGCTTCTGTTTCTTGTGATCAGTGCTCTTTTGAACATTGTTCTGGATCTGGTATTCATTGTCGGATTTGGAATGGGAGCAAAGGGAGCTGCGGTTGCAACTGTGATCGCACAGGGAGTTTCCGGAATTCTCTGTTTGTTTTATATTATTGCGAAGATCCCGATCCTTCATCTGAAGCGCGAAGATCTCGATGTGGGAAGTACCATTTACCAGAATCAGCTGCGTATAGGTCTGCCGATGGCACTTCAGTATTCGATCACAGCAATTGGAACTATGATGGTACAGTCTTCCCTGAATATTCTTGGTTCTACTCTGGTTGCCGCTTATACGGCAGCTGGCAAGATCGAGCAGGTTGTAACACAGGCATATGTGGCGATGGGAACAACAATGGCAACTTACGCTGCCCAGAACATGGGAGCAGGTTCTGTGAAGCGTATTCGTGAAGGATTTAAGGCGTGTACGATCATTGGCGTGATATATTCCTTTGTGGCAGCTGCTTTTATCATGACAGTTGGTAAATATATGACTTATCTCTTTGTTTCAGAGGATGTAGAGATCATCATGAGTTCGGTTGATATCTATCTGAAATGCATCGGAATTTTCTTTATTCCGCTTGCAGTAGTCAATATTTACAGAAATGGTATTCAGGGACTTGGATATGGACTTCTTCCGATGATGGCGGGTGTCGCAGAATTGATCGGACGAGGCGTTGTCGCGGTGATCGCCGGGGCAAAGAGAAGCTATACGGGTGTCTGTATGGCAGGTCCGGCAGCCTGGGTACTTGCGGGAGGTCTTCTGATCGCCATGTACTATTTTATTATGAACGTAAACATGAAAAAGATGTTCGGAACAAATGGAAAATAAAAAACCAGGACAGTCTGTTAATGGCTGTCCTGGTTTTTTATTTTCCTTTTTTTTCGATTCTGTGCAGATAAAAATGAGAATCGTCAACTTTTTGCAGGCGGTAGTGATCCTTCATAGAACGATTCATTTCTTTTTCCAAGGCATAAAGCTCCTGCGTGGAAAAATGATCGGCATAAAAAAGAAACTTATATTCCAGTTCATTTTTCTCGGAGCTTACAAAGCGGATTTTTGTGTGAAGTCCGCAGGAAAGTACTTTGAGGTAAGCCTTTCCAATAGCATCTGCAGCTTTTTTACTGCGGCTGTCAGAGCCGTCCCCGGTGTCTGCAGATGCACGATGCAGGTGAAGAAAAATACTGTGTCCGAACATGAGAAGTGCCGGAAGAAGAAACACAGGAAGAAAAACAGCCGGAAGAATTTTTCCGGTTCCCGAAAATAACAGCAGAAAGAATAAAATAAGGTACAAAACTCCGGAGAGCAGATTCGGGAAAAAAAATTGCCATCCGAAGATTCCCAGAAGGGATGCAGTGATCATAAGAAAAATATCGGAATAGTTTAAAAAAGTAGGTTTCGGGTATTCAAAAATCAACATGGAAATACCGGCAGAAATACCTGCGAGCAGAAAAAGAAGCAGGAACACACAGGATACTTTCCGGAAAAAATCTGTTTGAACAGTTGGGTTGCAGTAATCCCACAGTTCAACCTCCAGTTTGTCAGCCAGTTCTCTGGCAGCCTTCGTAAAGGTATGATTTGTCATGACAGCAGCACGGTTACAGTCATAAAAACGAGCACCGCTGTAAGCCTCCTGGACGGCCTTGTTGCCAACGGGAGCAGAATAATATTTGCATTGGATGCCATATTTCAGACCGGATTTATACGCGATAATATCAATTCCCTGGTCACCGCTTGGCGGAGTGACCGTTATCTTGTGATAGCCTTTGGTCTTAAGAAAGGCAGCACAGCGTTTTTCAAATTCAAATCCATCCTGATAGTTCATTAGAAAATCCTCTTTGGAAGTATTCTGCGTACAGAGCAGTCACGACTATTTTATAAAAAAGCTCCGGTAAAGTCCAGATATTTTGTAAAAAGGATAATGTAGTAATAAAAACCATGTAAACTAGAAAAAGATTCAACAATACATTGACATAGCGAGATAGAAAGAGTATACTATCAAATAGTTTGATAATCAAAGTAATTAATGGACCGGAGGAAGGAAATAATGGAAAATAAAAGCAGATTAAAAGCACTTCATATTGGAGAAAAAACAGCACAGATTCCAATCATTCAGGGTGGCATGGGTGTCGGAATCAGCAGAAGCAGTCTTGCTGGGGCGGTAGCACGGGAAGGTGGTATCGGCATAATCTCAACAGCGCAGATCGGCTATGATGAAGAGGGATTTGCCAATGATCAGGCAGGATGCAACCGGGCGGCAATTGCAAAGCACATCAGACGTGCAAAAGAGATTGCAGGCGGCAGAGGTCTTGTCGGTGTCAATATCATGGTGGCCTTGAAGCATTATGAAGAACATGTCAGAGAGTCGGTGAAAGCCGGAGCAGATGTGATCATCAGCGGAGCGGGACTTCCGATGGAGCTTCCAAAGATGGTCAGTGAGGAGTCCGGGACAAAGATTGCACCGATTGTCTCTTCCAGACGTGCGGCGAATCTGATCCTTAAGATGTGGGCACACAGATATGGAAGGACTGCAGATTTTATTGTTATTGAAGGACCGCAGGCAGGAGGCCATCTGGGATTTTCCAGAGAACAGCTGTCCAGGCTGGATACACTAGATTTTGATGAAGAAATCCGACAGATCATCGAATGTAAAAAAGAATATGAAGAAAAATTTTCCAGAAAGATCCCGGTGATCGTTGCAGGGGGGATTTTTGACAGAGCAGATATCGATCATGCACTGGAGCTTGGCGCGGATGGTGTACAGATCGCAAGCAGATTTGTGGCGACCAAAGAGTGTGATGCCTCGGACGCTTACAAGAAAGCATATCTTGATGCAGAGGAAGCAGATATTCAGATCGTACAGAGTCCGGTAGGAATGCCGGGAAGGGCACTTAGAAATACCTTTATCCGTAATCTGGAGACAGCGAGGGAACCTGTCCGTAAATGTTACAACTGTCTGGAAAAATGTGACCCGAAAAATGTTCCGTATTGTATTACCAAAGCACTGATCGAAGCGGTAAAAGGAAATCTTGACCAGGGTCTGATCTTCTGTGGTTCAAACGTTGGAAGAATCCATGAGATGACGACAGTTCATGAACTGATGAAGGAACTGGCATACTAAGAAATAACAGAAAACAGGCGGTACTGATTTCATAACAGTCAGATGACTGAAAATGAAAAGCAGGTACCGCCTGTTAAAGTTTGCGTATACTTATCGTTCCATCATACTGATGGACTCAATTCCGACGCTTCCGCCGCGAACGACTTCGATGTATTTGAATTCTTCCTTGATCAGTTTGACAACGGCATCATTCTTGGTTGCAGTCTGGACAAACTCAAGAAGCAGGCTGTCTTTGCCATAATCAATGACTCTGGCCTTGAAGGTTTCGGCGATCTGAAACAGTTCTACCTTATCTGCAGCAGAGCATTTCTTGACTTTGATATAAAGAATTTCCTTCATACGGACAAAGATATCTGTGAAGTCAATGACCTTGATCACTTCGACCATGCGGTTTAACTGCTTTTTGATCTGTTCAAAGGTTTCGTCATCACTGACAGTTGCTATCGTCATGCGGGAGATTGTAGGATCCTCTGTAGTTCCAACAGTGAGACTGTCCAGGTTATAGGATTTTCCGGAAAAGAGACCGGAAATTTTGGAGAGTACACCTACCTGGTTCTCTACATAGAGAGAGATCCATCTTGTTTTCATTCCTTTATCCATTCTTGTTTCCTCCTAACAATCCATGATCATATCTGCGAGTGTTCCGCCTGGTTTGATCATAGGATAGACCATTTCTTCCGGATCAATGATAAACTCAATGATCGTAGGTCTTTTGGTGTTTTTCTTTGCCTCCTCAAAGGCTTCGGCGATCTCTTCGCGATTAGTAACCCGGATGCCTTTGGCTCCGTAGCTTTCTGCAAGTTTAACGAAGTCTGGTGTGTATTCCGGATATTCCTCACCGTCTGTGCGGCGGGAGAGAGCACCGGCTCTTAAGTTGGTCATGGAGTAACGTTTTCCGTAGAATAATTTCTGCCACTGACGAACCATGCCGAGGTAAGTGTTGTTGAAGATGCAGCAGATGACCGGCAGTTCTTCCAGAACAGCAGTTGCAAGCTCCTGGATATTCATCTGGACTCCGCCGTCACCGGAGATAGAGATGACAGGAGTATCAGGATTTCCAATCTGTGCACCGATTGCACCCGGAAGACCATATCCCATAGTTCCAAGTCCACCGGACATGATAAGCTGGCGGTTCTCGGTGATGTCAACAAACTGGGAGGTCAGCATCTGATGCTGTCCGACGTCTGTGACGATGATCGCTTTGTCGAACTGTTTGTTGATCGCGTCAAAAATATCAAGAGGTCCCATGAGAGGACGATTTCTCATGGTAAGTGGATGCTCATTCTTCCATGCTTCGATTTCGGTGAGCCATTTATGGGTTCCGCAGTCGGTAACGTACTCGGCCATTTTTGTGATGGCTTCTTTGGCGTCAGCAACGATCGGAACGTCCACATGGATATTTCTGGAAATAGAAGCAGTATCAATGTCAATATGGATGATCTGTGCATTTGGCGCAAATTCATGAAGCTTGCCTGTGATACGGTCGTTGAAACGGGTTCCGATAGAAAACAGGAGATCGCAGCTGCTGACAGCCATGTTCGCTGCATAGGAACCATGCATTCCAAGATTTCCGATGAACAGAGGATGTTTTGTGGAAATGGCTCCGCGCCCCATGACAGTTGTAACAACCGGAACCTGCGTCTTCTCGACTACGGAGGTGAAAATTTCGTTTGCATGGGCGATATTGACACCGCCGCCTGCCAGAAACAGTGGCTTCTTGGCCTTCTGGAGCATTTTGAGAGCCTTTTTGAGCTGTCCCATGTGAACACTGGTATTTGGTTTATAACCGCGGATATTTACGCTCTTAGGATATTCGGCACTTCCAAGCTCTGCCATAACATCCTTTGGAAGGTCGATGAGAACAGGTCCCGGACGGCCGGTTCTTGCAATATAAAAAGCTTCCTTGATAATACGGCCGAGATCTTCACGGTTGCGGACAGTGACACCGTATTTTGTGATACTGCGAGTAATTCCAACGATGTCAACCTCCTGGAATGCATCGTTTCCGATCAGGTGTCTGGCAACCTGACCTGTGAAACATACAAGAGGAACACTGTCATAGTTGGCAGTAGCAAGTCCGGTGACAAGGTTGGTAGCACCAGGGCCGCTTGTTACAAGACATACACCGACCTTGCCCGTGGTTCTTGCATAGGCATCTGCCTCATGGACAAGGGCCTGCTCATGACGGGGAAGGATGATGTCAATCCCACTCTGTCTGTATAATTCGTCACTGATATCAATGGTGCATGCACCGGGATATCCAAATAAAGTATCAACACCTTCTTCTTTTAAAGCTTTTACCAAAAGCTTGTTTCCTGAAATCTGTCGCAAATATAAGTCCTCCTTCTGATAAATAAATTTTGGTACCATATTGCATCTGGCTGCATTCTCGCGGAGCACCTTTTACTTTACTGGAACATTACGGAGTAATTTTTCGTAAAGTAAAAAAAGTCCCAAGCATATAAATATGCTCAGGACGGATGATTCCGTGGTACCACCTGACTTCAGAGACTGTACTCTGCACTCTGTCAGTACATAAATTGTTACTGTTCACTTCATTCACAGTAGCTTGGTCGAAATGCATTCCAATGAACAGTTACCATAAATTCTATACTGCTTTCCTGTAACGTGGAAACTACGTTGAAGCCTACTGTATGATCCGGCTTGGAGGTTCTCTGACCAGCACAAGATCATGGTTCGGTTCACTGCTCAGGGACTACTTCCATAAGTTCGTCATGAAGGTTCGCACCGGCCACCTTCTCTCTGTGCATCCGAAAATTATGTACTATTTCCCGTCACTGCATTTAAAATTATTTGGAAACTGGTAACTATTCTGAGAAATTATCGAACAGCTACGAAATTTGTAATAATTATACGGGAATTCTCTGTGTTTGTCAACGGAATAGCTTGGATTTTGTGCCCTTTTTTGGTAGAATAGTAGTACTGTTCACAGATGATCTAAAAGTAAGAAAGAAGATAATTTATGAGTGAGATAAAGGAACTACAGAAAAACTGCTGTCTGTGTCCGAGAAACTGCGGTATAGACCGGCTGGCCGGACAGAAGGGGTTCTGTGGAGTAACAGCAGAGATCATGGTGGCGCGTGCTGCCCTTCATATGTGGGAAGAACCGTGTATTTCAGGAAAGGAAGGTTCCGGTGCGGTGTTTTTCTCAGGCTGTTCACTGGGATGTGTATTCTGCCAGAACAGGGCAATCTCAAGAGGACAGAGCGGCAAAATAATCACAGTGGAACGTCTGGCGGAAATTTTTCTGGATCTGCAGAGGCAGAAGGCGAATAATATTAATCTTGTGACGGCAGGACATTTCCTTGTGCAGGTGAGAGAGGCACTGATCCTGGCAAAGAAGCAGGGACTTACGATTCCTGTAGTATATAACAGCAGCGGATATGAGAAAGCAGAAATGCTTCAGCTTCTTGACGGACTTGTGGATATTTATCTTCCGGATTTTAAATACATGGAGTCGGATCTTGCCGGTAAATATTCGCATGCAAAGGATTATCCGGAAATTGCCAGAGAAGCACTGGCAGAAATGGTCCGGCAGGCAGGAACGCCGGAATTTGATGATCGTGGAATGATGAAAAAGGGTGTGATCGTGCGGCATCTGCTGCTGCCGGGACATGTGAGAAATTCCAGAAAAGTGCTGGAATACCTGTATGAAACATACAAAGATCAGATATATATCAGTCTGATGAATCAGTATACACCGATGCCGGCAGTGATGGAGGATCCACAGTTATCAAGGAAAGTTACGGATAGAGAATACGATCGTCTGCTCGATCATGCCATCTCTCTTGGAGTAACAAATTGTTTTATCCAGGAAGGCGAGACAGCGAAGGAGAGTTTTATACCAGAATTTGAAGGAGAGGGGATAGAATAAAATGAGAACAGAAAAAAACAATAAGAGAACTTTTAAGGAAAAATCTACAGGGAAACCGTGGACTGGTAAGTCAGAAACAAAGAAGTATGCGGACAAAAAGAAACCAGAGTTTAAGAAAAATGTAACAAAAAAGACAGACCAGAAAAAGCCTGAGGGCAAGAAAAACGAGGGAAAGAAAGAGGAACGGAAGAGGAAATCACTTTGTCCGGTGCATGGCAGATGTGGAGGTTGTCAGCTTCTGGATATTCCATATAAGGATCAGTTAAAACAGAAACAGACACAGGTGACAAAGCTTCTGAAACCATACTGTTCCGTAGAGAAGATTGTCGGGATGGAAGATCCATTTCATTACAGAAACAAAGTACATGCGGTTTTTGGACACAAAAAAGATGGTACGGTAATCTCCGGCATTTATCAGGAGGGAACACATTTCATTGTTCCGGTGGATGAATGTCTGATCGAGGATCAGAGAGCAGATGCGATCATCAGGGATATCCGCGGACTTCTGAAATCATTCAAGATCAAGACTTATAATGAAGATACAGGATATGGTTTGTTCCGTCATGTGCTGATCCGTACCGGATACCACAGTGGACAGATTATGGTAGTACTTGTCCTTGGTTCACCGATCCTGCCGTCCAAGAATAATTTTGTCAAAGCACTGCGTAAGCTTCATCCGGAAATCACAACGATCGTGTTAAATGTAAACGGACAGAAAACAAGCATGATCCTGGGAGAAAAGGAGACAGTTCTTTATGGTAAGGGCTATATCGAGGACGAGCTTTGCGGAAAAACCTTCCGTATTTCTTCCAAATCCTTCTATCAGGTGAATCCGGTCCAGACAGAGAAACTGTATGGGAAGGCAATCGAACTGGCAGGCCTTACTGGTAAAGAGCGAGTGATCGATGCATATTGCGGAATCGGAACGATTGGACTGATCGCCAGCGACAAGGCAAAGGAAGTCATCAGCGTGGAACTGAATCCGGATGCTGTGCGGGATGCAATTGTAAATGCAAAACGAAATGGGATCAAAAATGTCCGTTTTTATCACAATGATGCAGGCGTATTCATGCGTCAGATGGCAGAAGCGGGAGAACATGCCGATGTTGTATTTATGGATCCGCCTCGAAGCGGAAGTGATGAGAAATTCCTTTCATCCGTGCTCACCTTAAAGCCGGAGAAGATCGTGTATGTCTCCTGCGAACCGACAACACTGGCACGGGATCTGAAATATCTCACAAAGCACGGATACAAAGCGGTACGTGCAGTGCCGTTTGATATGTTTCCGGCGACAGAGCATGTGGAAACCTGTGTGCTTGCTGTCAGGGAAAGATAAATAAGAGGCGTATTAAATTCAAAGTTTCGTCACAAAATAATTTATGCAAATGCTTGCAATTGCAAGCAAAAGCGAATATAATAAAGAAAAAGGAGGCGATACTATGGCAAATACATCCGCTGTTTATGCAAGAATAGATACGAATCTCAAGGATAATGCTGAGAGCATTCTTTCTCAGCTTGGCATTTCTCCATCCAGTGCAATTCAGATGCTTTATAGCCAGATTGTACTGAAAAAGGGTATGCCGTTTGAATTGAAACTTCCTTCTTCTAAGCCATTAGCTGTTGGTTCAATGACCAGAGAAGAACTTGATGCAGAACTCCAGAAGGGTGTTGATTCCATCAAAGCAGGAAAGGTATATTCTGCAGATGAAGTCGACGCGGTACTTGCAAAGGAGTTTGGCATATGACGGATAGTTATAATGTCGGCTATTCTGTAGATGCACTTGGTGATTTGCGTGAAATCTATTCGTACATTGCGAATGAACTCCTTGTTCCGGAGACAGCTGTAGCTCAGCTGGGGCGTATACGAAAGGAAGTTCGTTCATTGGATTTCATGCCAGCTCGCTATGCGTTAGTTGACTGGGAACCTTGGCATTCGATGAAAATGCATCAGCTTCCGGTAGACAACTTTATTGTGTATTATCTTGTCGATGATAAAGAGAGGGCAGTTACAGTAGCACGAATATTCTATGGTGGTCGAGATATCGAAGGAATTATAAATTCAAATAAATAAACAGAAGTGGAGCTTTTTGTGTGAAAACAAGAGCTCCATTTTTATATGAATAAAATTCCTCTGTCATCATAGACAGAAGCGCCTGTATTATTTCCACAGCGGATCGCACGGTCAAGTCCCATAATAGTGGCGACGGCTCCGTCGATTTTCTCTGTGGATTTTTCTTTGTCAGCTTTTATATTGCCTGCTGGGTCAGTGCGGATATAGATATTATCCATCATCCAACGGAGTACCGGATGACCACCGTGGGCCAGCTTTTGTTCTAGCTAAGCTGACAGATAAGACGGCCTTCCGGGTCCAGCTCATTCAGCTTTGCATAGAGAGCGTGAAGAAGCTCTGCATCCTCTAATACTTCAGCGATAGCTGCAGACTCATCTGGCATATCATCAAGCCAGCTCTTTTCGTTTCCGTCAGAGTCACTTACAGTATTGTCGAGAGAAAGCTGATCGCCAGCTTTGGCATAAGGACAGATTAAGCAATCCATGTCGCATAAGTAGCGCTTACTTGCAGGGCAGACACAGCGGCCATGTTCCTGCTGACGCTTGCGATAGGTGTTGATGTCACGATAGTAGTTCGTATAGAATTCCTTGTTTACATCCACCTAGCTTTTGGATTCCTTGATGTAGATACGATACTGTTTGCTCTGATTGTCTTTGTTTGCCATAACATTTACCTCCGTTGGCTTCATATTTGAAGCGGAGATAACCGTTATGGCTGCCAGTGTTTTTCATAAGATGGTCACCTCATGCGGATAACTCCGCTTCTTTCCGGTGACTAGCCGTTCGTAAGCTGGCACTCTATTGATAATGTTCTCTTGCTTATCAACTACGAACACACCACGTGGCCACGAAGATGGTGAGTTGATGAAGAAGAAAGTAGTTTTACGCCTTGCTCAGGGCGATTTGTTTTAATTGTCGTTTGCTATAAGCTCCAAATCAGCGAAAACTTCACTGTAGTAGAAAGGGCTTAAATCGTGTGTTCCATGAGCGTCATAACGCTGGAACACAGATTGGGCTACTCCAGAACCATATTCGGCTGCCACAGCATCAGCGGCATTCTCAAGGTTGGTGAGCCACATTCTTTTTTCTGATTTTGTCATTAAAATCACCTGCCTAACTTATGAGTGTGAATTCATGCAAAAAACTATGCGATAGCGTAAATGTTCATCAAAAAGCATAGAAATTTGTTTGAAAGTGTGATAGAATATGACCATGTAAGTATCGCGAAACTTAACTTCAAGTCATGCCTAAATTATAAAAAATAGGGAATCAAAAGTATTTGCCATCGTTTTGCCACTGTTTTGCCATGTTTTTACCGAGGGTATGTAAGGGAGGAATTGGACATATGAATGAAATGACATTATCTTCACTTATCCAAATCATGCAGGATGGGTTTATACAACATGACAAGCAGGAAAGTGCAGGTAGATTTTTGCTTGAGTCGGTGACGATACAAGAAGACTCTCTATGTACTACCGATTTGAATTCTAAAAAAATAAGTCGCCTGGTAAGCAGGAAGGATCCTGTCCCAGACGACATAAAGCAAGCCGCGTTAAGAAACGATATTGCTGTTAAAGTCGAAGAATATTTTAGGCAAAAGGTAATGTCGGATATAAACCCTTATACAAAAGATGATGTGCTTCAAAAATTAATGAATATTATCATTCAGGATGCTGAGGTTGCACAACGCAAGAAAAACGAATTTCAGAGGTTATATGATGCGGAAGACGATGCTTATTTTTTGTATTCTGTATTTATGTATGTACTTCAGCGAAACAACAAAATCATCGCCAATGCAGTTGAATACCAGGATGCACCATTGTTAGCAGAGGTGAATTATGAATGCCCGATTACTCATGAGAAATTAGTGGAGGAAGTAAAAGGTATTCCTAAGAAGAAATACGAGATTACTCAGATATTTCCTGATGATTTGCCATCAGAACTTGCTGCAACATTTAATGCTGTATATCCAAGACCTAAGAATTTAGATGCACCGGAAAATCTAATTGCATTAAGCCAAGAGACTTCTGAAAACTATCTTATGAGTCCTATGGTTGATGAATATAAGAAACTCTATGAGATAAAGCAAGTTACCAGTAAACAGTACAAGGCTATTAATGCAATTAATAGAATCGAATTAGAAGCAGAAATAAGAGCAGCAATAGAGGGGTTGATTTCAATAAATCCTTCTGACATGCTTCCGCAGCTTGAATATGCTGCACTGAGAATAGATCAAAAAATCAGCGATGCGTTGTTAATGAATGATGTACGAAATCATGTGCTTCAATACTATAGATACATAGAAACCATTTTTTCAGAAATGACAGATGTTTTTGACGATATTGCTGGTGAAGTAAAATTAAGTTCTCAAAAGTTGGAAAAAGCCGGTCTTTCCCAAGAAGATGTTATCTATAATCTGACGGAATGGATTCATAACAAAGCATTTGCAGGAGATACCAAAGGAAAAATGGCTTGTAGGATTGTAGTGTGCTTTTTTATTCAGAACTGTGAGGTGTTTTACAAAAATGAAATTTCCAAGTAAAGTAACTTCATATAAGGAAAGTAGCCTTGCATTATTTCCAGTGATATTAAAATGTCTGGAGAAGAAGGATATGACACCTTCTGAATTGTATAAAAAAACAAGAGGAAAGATGTCAGGAATACAGGAATTTCTGGAGATTTTGGATTGCCTGTATGCCTTAAATAAAATAGAGCTTGAAGGAGGTGTGCTTCACTATGTTGGTTGAAATATACTGCGATAAATTTAAAACTGGTGGAAAAGATGGTGAGGTACGTGCACCTATAACATTCCATGAAGGACTGAATGCTATTGTAGGTGATGAGGATAGATCCAACTCAATTGGAAAATCTACATTACTTATGATTATTGATTTTGTGTTTGGTGGAAAAGACTACATAAACAAGTGTTTGGCAGTGCATGAGAATGTGAAAGAACATAACATTTGCTTTACTTTAGAATTTGAGGGTATTGAATATTCTTTTATGCGTAATACTGTCAAATACAATGAGGTAATCCGATGTGACAGACAATATGTACCTTGTGAAGATAAAAAATCGATGACTATCGAAGAATATACTGCTTTCCTTGGTGAAATGTACGGTTTAAAATTCGAAGGCTTATCTTGGAGAGGGTTGATGTCTAAATATATTCGTGTGTTTGGACGCGATACAATGGATGCTTCCAGACCTTTGCAAGAAGCAAAAGATGGAAAAGTTGAAGATGAAATAAAAAGATATTTAAAGCAGTTTTATAGATATGCCATTGTTAAACAGCAGATTAATCAGGCAAAGGTTGCGGAAGACGAGAAGAAAGCATTTGGAAAATCTGTATCGTATGAGCATATCAGAATGGCTAGCAGTGACAAAGAATATAAAGCTAATGAAGCAAGAGTTGCTGAATTGCAGATCAAAGAAAACGAATTAGCTGAAAACAGTAGTAAGGGATTACTTGATCTTACAAGTATGCAGGCTCAGCAACTAAGTGAGTTGAATAGTTTGTTACTTAGTTATAGCAGGCAGAGAGCAAGGGTGCAGATGCGGCTTAATTCTCTGAGAAAAGAAATGACTGAAGGCAAAAAGTCTTTTAAGAGATCATATTCTGATTTGGAAAGATTTTTTCCGGGAATGGAATTCAAATCGATTGCTGAAATTGATAAATTCCATCAGGGGCTATCAAAAGTCCTTCAGGAAGAATTTAAGGAAAGTGAAGCTGATCTTGCCACAACTTATGTAATGCTTGGAAGTGAGATTAAAAAGATAAAAGAGCAAATTGCAGAAATAAAAAATATTCCAAACGTTACACAAGCTGTATTGAAAGAATATGCTCGTATTACAACGGAATTAAATAATCTTAAGGCTGCTAACGAAAATTACACAACTTTTGGTCAGTTGAAGAAAACAGCAAAGGAATATGCGGAAACAAGAGACAGAATTATTGCTAGTCAGCTTTCAGATATTCAGGACATTGTGAATGACAAAATGAAGGAAATTACTGTGAAAATTGTTAGAGATAAGAATTTAATTCCACCAAGACTCAATTTGGAAAAAATTAATTCTTACACATTCGAAACAAAGGGTGATGATGGAAGTGGTGCCGGTCAAAGGGGCTTGATCACATTTGATTTGGCTAATATGGCGGTATCAAATATTCCATTTGTTGTACATGACGCAGACTTGATGGATCCAATAGAAAAGCCAACTCTTACAGCTTTGATAAGGTATTATGATTCCATAAAAGAACAGAAAAAACAGGCATTTGTATCTTTTAGATCTTATGAATTTTATGCCGAGGAGATTAGAACTACAATTGAAAAATGTAAGGTGATTGAGCTTGAATCTGGGGGTTATGAACTATTTGGTTGGGCATGGAATAAGGAGAACCAAAATGAGCAAGGAGAATAAGAGCAAGAGTAAAAAAGTATTAAAAACGCAGTTTAGTTATAATCCACTCTGGAAGATGTTAATAGATCGGGGATTGAAAAAGCGAGAGCTACAGGAAATGAGTGAAGTAAGTGCTACTTCTATAGCAAAACTTGGTAGAAATGAAAATGTGACAACAGAAGTCCTGCTTAGAATTTGTGAATCCCTTGATTGCGATATACAGGATATTATGGAGCGAATTCCGATAAAACATGATGAAACTGCAAAACAGGAAGGATAAGAATAAAATGGCAGACAAAAATACAGCCGATATTGGATTTGAAAAACAAATATGGAATGCAGCCTGCGTGCTTCGTGGCAATATGGATGCATCAGAATATAAGAACGTTGTTCTGGGATTGATTTTTTTGAAGTATATCTCAGATAGATTTGATGATAAGTATCAGGAACTTGTTGAAGAAGGCGATGGATTCGAGGAGGATATCGACGAATATACTTCTGAGGGTATTTTCTTTGTACCAGCTGGTGCACGTTGGAGTGAGATTGCAGCAAAAGCACATACTCCGGAAATCGGAACTGTGATCGATGATGCCATGCGTGCCATCGAAAAAGAAAATAAGCGTTTGAAGGATATTTTGCCTAAGAACTTTGCACGTCCGGAGCTGGACAAGCGTAGGCTTGGTGATGTTGTGGACCTGTTCACCAACATCCAGATGATTGAACACGGCAGTGAAAAAGATATCTTGGGCCGTACCTATGAATATTGTCTTTCTATGTTTGCTGAGCAAGAGGGAAAACGTGGTGGTGAATTCTTTACACCATCATGTGTAGTACGTACTTTGGTGGAAGTCTTGAAACCTTTCAAAGGACGAGTATATGACCCTTGTTGTGGCTCAGGAGGTATGTTTGTTCAGTCTGCGGAGTTTGTTGAGAATCACAGCGGTAACATCAGCAATATTTCTATCTATGGTCAGGACTCAAACCCTACTACATGGAAGATGGCGCAGATGAATCTTGCAATCCGTGGAATTGAGCCTGATCTTGGAAGCTATGCAGCAGATACATTTCTTGACGATCGTCATCCAACATTGAGAGCAGATTATATTATGGCAAATCCACCGTTTAACCTTTCCGATTGGGGATTGGATAAACTAAAAGAAGATCAGCGATGGAAATACGGAACACCACCAGCAGGAAATGCCAACTTTGCATGGCTTCAGCATATGATTTTTCATCTTGCACCAACAGGCCGTATTGGTATGGTATTAGCGAATGGTTCTCTTTCTTCTCAATCAGGCGGAGAAGGTGATATTCGTAAGAATATTATCAATGCTGATTTAGTTGAGTGCATTGTTGCAATGCCTACTCAGCTTTTCTATACAACGCAGATTCCAGTTTCACTTTGGTTTATCAATAGGCAGAAAAAACAACCGGGAAAGACGTTATTTATTGATGCTCGAAAGATGGGAACAATGGTGAGCCGAAAGCTTCGTGAGCTAACGGATGAAGATATCAATAAGATTTCAGAAACCTACGAAGCTTTTGTCGACGGAACACTTGAAAATATTAAGGGATTTTGTGCTGTTACGGATACTGCTGAAATTGAGAAACAAGATTATATCCTTACACCTGGACGCTATGTGGGTATTGAAGAGCAGGAAGATGACGATGAGCCCTTTGAAGAAAAGATGGATCGGTTAACATCTGAACTTGCGGAAATGTTTGCAAAGTCGCATGAGCTGGAGAATGAAATCAGAAAGAAATTGGGGGCGATTGGATATGAAATCTAATTGGACAACAACAACGATAGATGACGTCTGCTCTCTTGTAACTGATGGAGCACATAATAGCCCTAAAAGTGTAGAAAAAGGATATTATATGGCTTCAGTTAAAGATTTTACTGAGTATGGATTTGACTTTTCAAATTGTAGACAAATTAGCGAAGAAGATTATGAAAAACTCCGCAAACAAGGGTGTGTTCCCAAAAAAGATGATGTTTTAGTTGGAAAGGATGGAGCCAGATATTTTGAGGATATAATAATTTATAGGCAGGATGAGCAACCGGCATTATTATCTTCAATAGCAATTTTAAGAGCAAACCGAAAAAAAATAACGCCTGAATTTTTGTATTATACATTAAAAACACCTGCGATAAAAAAGGATGTTCGTGATAACTATGGATCTGGATCAGCGATACCGAGAGTTGTATTAAAGGACTTTAAGCGTATGCCATTTTCATATCCGGATATTGATGAACAACGAAAAATTACCGCCGTGTGTTCTGTAATAGATGCGAAAATTCAAGTTAATAATGCAATAAACAAGAATTTAGCGGCTTAGTCTTTAAGTTTGGAATATTGTTTTTTCCAAGCTCGTGACGGCTTTTTACAAATACAATCTTCCGAGAAAAAGGCACAGACATTCGATAATCCGTTATTTCCGCATATATCCGGATTGTTGGCTCTGCAACCGTATGTTTGTAGTTCTGTGTCTTGTGAATGGAATGGAGCATTAAAAGGTATTAAGAGGTCTTTCTTATTCATAATCCACCTCTGATATATCAATCTCTCCAGTCATAAGTTTGGGTAGAAGCGTGTCCCTTGTTTCAGCAAGTTTTTTGTTCTCTATTCGGTTTGCGATAATCAAATCGTAAATTGGCTGAAGCAAAGTTTCGATTCGCTTGTAATCTGCTTCATTAGGTATGAGAACCTCTGCTTTTGAAAGTTCGTCACGCTTGATGTGTCCCATAGTTGTAGCTTTATCAGCAGCAACGGCAATAAAACGGTCAAGATGGTGTTTTGTCCAAGCATAGTAGAACCACTTGTTATACTTGTTTGATGTTACCTTGAACAAATGCTGATTTAAGCCGCAGATACCGCCACACCAAAAATCAACTAACAAACTGCCTGACCAAGAGAAGATAACATCGCCATCGTGAATGATATACTCACTTTTAATGCTTGGAGAACACAGTTCGCTGTTATTATCACAACAGCCTTGACGAAGTTCTTTAATTTTAAGAACTGGAATACCTGTTTCGTCAGCAGTTGGACGATGTTTTTGCATAGCAAGACCATTTAGATAGTCTGCAATATCTATCAAACTGGCTTGCTTCCAACCATCAGGTAGCGTTTCAAGAGTTAAAAACTCATTTGAAAAGATAGCTTTGGCTTGTTGCTCTAAATTCTTGTTTAACCTAAATACTCCCACCAACGGCGGGAGATAAAGCCAACGGAACTGCCGTTGAGTCGTTCTCTGGAAAATAAATTTGAAGGAGAATGACCTATGAAACAACAAATTATTTCAGAGGTGATGCAGCAAATGCTACCACACCTCGACAATGCCCAAATGCAGCAGTTGCAAAAGGTGCTTGAAAACACACTGTTTGGCTGCGAGATTACAGCACAGAAAGAAAAGAAGGATACGAATGATAACCCAAAGCTGATAGACGCTTTTGTTTCAGCAAAGCGGATTGAAGGCTGTTCAGAAAAAACGCTAAAATATTATCGCACAACCATTGAAACGATGGTAGCTTCGATAAACAAAGGTATTCGTCATATTCAGACGGAAGACCTGCGTTCCTATTTGACAGATTATCAGAGCAGGAATCAGTCTAGCCGTGTGACGATTGACAATATCCGCAGGATTTTATCCAGTTTTTTCTCTTGGTTGGAGGATGAAGATTACATTCTGAAAAGTCCTGTTCGTCGCATTCATAAGGTGAAAACGGCGACTAACATCAAGGAAACTTATACGGATGAGGACTTGGAGAAAATGCGTGATAGTTGCACAGAACTTCGGGATTTAGCGATAATTGATATGCTTGCTTCTACCGGAATGCGTATCGGCGAAATGGTTTTGTTGAACAAAGTAGACATCAATTTTAACGAGCGTGAATGTGTAGTATTCGGTAAAGGTGATAAGGAACGCATTGTTTATTTTGATGCCCGGACAAAGATTCATTTGCAAAACTACATTGATAGCAGAATGGATGGTAATCCGGCATTGTTCGTCACTCTGTGCTCTCCGCATGAGAGAATCAAGATAGGCGGTATCGAATCTCGCCTGCGTGAAATGGGTAAGCAGTTGGATATTCAAAAAGTCCATCCGCATAAGTTTCGTAGAACACTTGCGACGATGGCGATAGATAAGGGAATGCCTATAGAACAGTTACAGCAACTCTTAGGGCATAAACGAATAGATACGACCTTGCAGTATGCAATGGTCAAGCAGAGCAATGTTAAGTTGGCTCATAAGAAATATATTGGTTAGATAGGGAAAGGTGATTATATGCAAATTGGAGAAGTGGCTAGCTTTCAAAATGGATATGCATTTAAGTCAAAAGATTTTGTACAGGATGGAAAGTATAAAATTATCAAGATTAAAGAATTAAAGGATGGTAAGGTTAGATTTTTTAATGATAGTGCATCAGTAAATGTTGATGATGAACGGATTATTGAAAAATACATAGCAGAAAAGGGAGATGTTTTGTTTGCGCTCACGGGGGATCCTGTTAATAAAAACAATCCCCTGAGTTGGGTAGGTAGAGTTTCTGTATATGAAGATGATCAATTGGCATTACTTAATCAACGAGTATGCAAACTGGTTCCAAAGGAAGGACTTAATGCCAAATATATTTACTATTACTTCCGTGTATTCGATAATTTTTATGCTTTGGCATCTATTGCAAAAGGAAGTGCAAGTCAGGCTAATATATCTACAAAAGATATAGAGGCGATGGAAATAGCATTACCATCTTTGAATATACAAAATAAAATAGTTTCGGTATTAGATTCTATTGAAGAAAAGATTAACCAAAATAATAAAATAAACAAGAATTTACTTGAGCAAGTGCTAACTTTATATCGCAATAAATTTGTCGATACAGCCAATAATGAGCGAACAATTTGCCGTGCTGACGAACATTTTGATATTTCCATCGGCAAAACACCGCCGAGAAAAGAACCACAATGGTTTAGCACCAATCCCCAAGATGTTACTTGGGTATCCATATCAGATATGGGGACTTGCGGTCTTTATATCAGTAGCAGTTCTGAACAACTTACGAAACAAGCTGTTGAACGCCATAATGTTAAAGTAGTACCCGATAACACAGTCTTACTTAGCTTTAAGCTTACTGTTGGCAGAATTGCAATTACAAATGGTGAGATGACCACTAATGAAGCCATTGCACATTTCAAAACCGACAAAAAAGAAATAAATGAATATCTTTATTGCTATTTGAAATGTTTTAACTATCAAACTATGGGAAGTACATCTTCAATAGCAACAGCCGTCAATTCAAAAATTATCAAAGGTATGCCTTTTGTTGTGCCTACCAATGACGAATTGGAAGAATTCCACGGTTTTGCTGCACCAATGTTTGCGAAGATTAAGGCTAATCAAATTGAAATAGATAATTTGACAGCACTTAGGGATACATTACTACCAAAACTAATGTCTGGCGAGCTTGATGTCTCGGACATCGACTTCTAAGCCGCTAAATTCTTGTTTACCATAGAAACATAACGAAAAATACAGGAGGTTGAATATGCCGAGTTTATTTACAGAAGATACATACGAACAAGCAATCATTGAATTGTTTGAAAACATGGGCTATGACCACCTCTACGCTCCGGATTTTGATAGAGATTATACCAGTCCGCTTCTGGACTCTATTTTGAGAGATAGCTTGGTGCGTATCAACCGTGGTTTGCCTGTAGAAGCTATAGATGAGGCACTAGCTAAATTGAAGAATTTTGATACCGGAAGTCTGTTGCAGAAGAATGTCATCTTTATGGATTATCTGCAAAATGGTATCACGGTTAAGTTTTTTGTGAAGGGTGAGGAGCAATCATCTATTGTTCGTTTGATTGATTATGTAAATGTAAAGAATAACTCCTTCTATGTGGTAAATCAGTTTACGTTTTTAGAAAACGGAAATAACCGTCGTCCAGATATTATTTTATTTATTAATGGATTGCCTCTTGTTTTGCTGGAATTGAAGAGCCCGGCTAAGGACGAGGTAGGAGCTGAGAATGCATACCATCAGATTCGAAATTATATGCAGGATATTCCATCTATCTTTTATTACAATGCAATCTGTGTAATTAGCGATTTGTCTACGAGTAAGGCAGGAACTATCACTTCTGGATTAGATCGTTTTATGGAATGGAAAACCAAAGACGGTAATTACGAAGATACTGCGTATGCTTCCTTTGAAACCTTCTATGAGGGTATGTTCCAAAAGGAACGTCTACTTGATATTTTGAAAAATTTTATTCTTTTCTCAGGCGTCAGCAATAATCGATTCAAAGTATTAGCTGGATATCATCAGTATTTTGCAGTACGCAAGGCGATCGAGAAGGCAAAGATAGCCACTAAGACCGATGGTAAAGGTGGTGTATTTTGGCATACACAGGGCTCCGGTAAGTCACTATCTATGGTTTTCTATGCACATTTATTGCAAGATGCATTAGATAGTCCAACTATCGTAGTCATGACAGACCGTATTGATCTGGATGATCAGCTTTATGCACAGTTCTCACAATGCGCAGATTTCTTGCGTCAGACACCGGTACAGGCAGAAAGTAAGGAACATCTGAAATCACTTCTTGATGGCAGAAGTGCGAATGGAATTATATTTACTACGATGTTTAAGTTTGAGCGTGGAGAGAAAGCTTTGTCAGAACGCAGAAACATTGTTGTTATGGCAGATGAAGCACATCGTGGTCAGTATGGTTTTGATGAAAAAATCGTTATGTCAGAGAATGAAGATGGTGAAAAGGAAGCGCATACTGTAATTGGTAATGCTCGTATTATTCATGACGCATTGCCGAATGCTACATTTATCGGATTTACTGGTACACCGATTTCAGCCAAAGACAGAAACACTCGTGAAGTTTTTGGTGATTATATCGATGTTTATGATATGACACAGGCGGTGGAAGATGGTGCTACTCGCCCGGTTTATTATGAAAGCCGAGTTGTTCATTTGAAGTTGGATGAGAACACATTAGCATTAATTGATTCCACTTACGATGTCTTAGAGCAGCAGTCTGACGCACAAACAATCGAGAAGAGTAAAAAAATGCTTGGTCAAATGGAAAGCGTGCTGGGAGCTGATTCTACGATAGAATCTCTCTGTGATGATATTGTTGAACATTACGAAAAATATAGAGCAAATCTTCTGACGGGTAAAGCCATGATTGTGGCGTATTCTCGTCCGATTGCAATGAAAATCTATCGCCGAATCTTGAAAATTAGACCTGAATGGACGGATAAAGTCGGTGTAGTTATGACTGGCGGCAACAACGATCCGGAAGATTGGAAAGAGATCATCGGAACCAAATCGCACAAAGAAGAGCTCGCAAGGAAGTTTAAAGATAACAATGACCCGATGAAGATTGCCATTGTAGTTGATATGTGGCTCACCGGTTTTGACGTACCTTCTTTGGCTACCATGTATGTGTATAAGCCGATGCATGGTTATAACTTGATGCAGGCGATTGCCCGTGTTAACCGTGTATTCAAGGATAAAGAGGGCGGATTGATCGTAGACTATGTTGGAATTGCATCAGCTTTAAAGGTTGCAATGAAGGAATATACGAAACGCGATCAGTCTAAATATGGTGATATGAATATTGCAAAGATGGCATATCCGAAGTTTCAGGAAAAGCTACAAGTCTGCAAAGATTTATTGCATGGCTTTGATTTTAGCGGATTTGTAGGTGGCTCCCCACTTACAATGGCTAAGCTCATTTCGGGTGGCGTAAACTTTATTCTCAATGCAAGTGTACCAGAAAGAAAAGATTTGTTCTTGAAGGAAGCAATGCTTTTGAAACAATCCCACTCGCTTTGTTCCAGTATGACAACGGAGCAGGAACGACATGAAGCGGCTTATATGGAGGCTCTGCGTTCAACGGTTATCAAGATCACGTATGGTGGAACAGGTGGAAAAAGTTTATCGCTTACTGAGATTAATGATCAAATCAATGAACTTTTGAAAGCGGCAGTACAGAGCGAAGGTGTCATCAGCTTATTTGATAGCAGCAAGAGTGGCGGTGAAAATTTCAGCTTGTTTGAGCCAGCAGTCCTGGATGAAATCTCTAGAATGAAGGAAAAAAATATAGCTGTCGAGATTTTAAAAAAACTTATGGCTGAGCAAGTGGCTCTCTACAAGAGAACAAATGTGGTACAGTCACAAAAATTTTCGGAGAAGATAGCACAACTGATGAACTCTTATTATAACGGACTAATCACCAATGAAGAGGTTATTAAAGAACTTCTGAAAACTGCAGAAGAGATTGCAAATCTCTATAAGAATGGTCAGGAACTGGGATTTTCACAAGAAGAACTTGCATTTTATGATGCTCTTACAAAACCGGAGCATATCAAGGATTTTTATAAGAACGATGAATTGATTGCTCTGACAAGAGACCTTACAGAAATGCTTCGTAAGAATCGCACTATCGATTGGCAGAAGAAAGAAACTGCAAGAGCGCAGATGCGTAAGATGGTTAAGCGACTCCTTAAGAAATATAAGTATCCGCCGGAAGACTATGATTTTGCAATAAGCACAGTAATTAGTCAGTGTGAGCTTTGGACGGATAATGTGGAACCACGAAAAGAGGAAAAACTCTATAAATATGTATCTGAAATAGAACTAAGCAAAGTGGCAGAGGATACGGTTTCTTATGGAGAAAAGAAGTAATGGAGGTGCGATATGGATGCACGTAAAGGCAATATTTATGAGATATTGAACGGAAATAAGCAGTTCTTGATTCCGGTTTATCAGAGATTCTACAGCTGGGATATAGATCAGTGTAAACGACTTTGGAACGATATTGTAGAGATGCAGAGAAAAGACAAAGTGGGCCATTTTGTAGGATCTATTGTTAATATTGCTGAGCAGGCAATGCCAACAGGTGTTCAGAAATATATGATTATTGACGGACAACAGCGAATGACTACCTTAACACTGCTTCTTCTGGCTTTGCGCGATTATGCAATAATGAATCCGAGTGACACAACAATTAATGCTCGTCGTATAGATAATATGCTTCTAAAAAACGAGTATGAAAGTGGGGATGAACGATATAAGTTACTGCTGACTGAAACAGATCGAGATGTTCTCATAAGCCTCGTTGAGGAAAAGCCAATTGCAGAAGGCAGCAGATCAAGACTGATTGAAAATTACAATTTTTTTGCTCACAAGCTAGCTGATAAAGAAATTCAGCCTGCAGAGGTATATGAATCAATTGGAAAATTACAAATTGTTAATATCACATTAGATCGTGCGGTTGACGATGCACAGGCAATTTTTGAAAGTTTGAATTCTACCGGTAAGGAACTTTCTGAATCTGATTTGATTCGTAACTATGTTTTGATGGGACTAGAGCCATCAGAACAAACTTATGTATATGAACATCTTTGGCGGCCTATGGAACAGCTGTTTATTTATGAAACGCAAGGAATAGTAATGGATGCTTTCTTCCGTCATTATTTGACCATGAAACTTTCTCGCATTCCAAAGCAAGGACGCGTATATGAAGAATTCAAATTATATCATTTGAATTGTAAATTTGGAACTATCAGAGAATTATGTCAAGATTTGCTTGAATATGCAAAATATTATACAAACATTGTATTCAAGCGAAATTCTGACACAGATTTAAAGAAGTTATATGAGGACATTATTGATTTAAGAATGGAAGTATCTTACCCATTCTTACTGAAAATTCATCATGATTGTATAGAAGGACTAATTACATCAGATGAACTAAAGGAAATTCTGAGGCTTTGTATTAGCTATGTTCTGAGACGTGCAATTTGTGAGATTCCGACCAACTCAATGAACAAAACCTTTGCAACATTGAAGAATTATATTAGAACAGATGATTATCTGAATTCTGTTAAGGCATTTTTCGTGATGCAGGATACATATAAAGAATTCCCAGATAACGATAAGTTTGAAGGTGCATTTGTACGCCGTGATATTTATAATATGCGTGCTAGAAATTATATTCTTAGTCGCTTGGAAAACTTTGAAAACAAAGCTCCAATTATAATAGAGAATTACACCATTGAGCATATTATGCCGCAGAACAAAAATCTTTCTTTAGAGTGGCAAACTGATCTTGGTACTGAGTGGCAAGAGGTTCAGAAAAAGTATTTACATACAATTGGCAATCTTACTTTGACTGCATATAATTCTGAAATGAGTGATAGACCTTTCTTGGAAAAGATGGATATGCAGGGTGGATTCAAAGAAAGTGCACTTAGGCTTAATAAATATGTGGTTTTGCAAAATAAGTGGAATGAAAAACATATCCAAGAGAGAGCAAACGAATTAGCAAAGAAAGCAGAATCTATTTGGCCATATCCAACTTTAACAGTTGCAGAACTTGCGCCATATCAAGTAGAGGAAAAAACAGTGCAGAAATATTCCTTGGAAACATATGATGTGAATGCTTTTACCAGAATACTATTCGAGTCTTTAGATAAGCGCATTATGAACTTATCCCCTGCGGTTAAGAAGGAATATAAAAAGTTGTATGTTGCCTATAAACTGGATACTAATTTTGTTGATATTGTTTTTCAGAAACAAAGATTGCGTATCTCGATTAATATGAAGTTTTCAGAAATTAATGATCCTAACGGTATTTGTAAAGATATTACTGACTTAGGACGTTGGGGAAATGGCGATGTAGAATTGTTTATGGAGCATCAGGATGAATTAGATCAAATCATGGAAATAGTGAAACAATCCTTTGATGCACAGGCAGAATAATGATTTTGGGATGTTAAAGGAGGCCTCTTATTTGAAAAAGAAAAACGACGAAATCACCATCCGTTCTAGTGCAGCAGAATACTTAACCCATATTGCTTCTGTAGGTGATCAGCAGGACAGTGTTGAGATGCGCTACGAGGATGAAAATATATGGCTGACACAGAAGATGATGGCCACATTGTATGATGTGGATGTTCGTACAATCAATGAGCATATTAAGAAGATTTATTCCGACTCAGAACTTGAGGAAGAGGCAACTATCCGGAATTTCCGGATAGTTCAAACCGAAGGTTCCCGTCAGGTGACACGCAATATCAAGCACTATAACCTTCAAATGATCATTGCCGTAGGTTTTAAGGTAAATTCCAATCGTGCGGTACAGTTTCGTAAATGGGTGAATCAGATTGCTAAGGACTACACCATCAAAGGCTGGGTCATGGATGATGAACGTCTGAAAAATGGTGGATCTGTACTTACAGTAGAATACTTTGACCGTTTGCTTGAGCAGATTCGTGAAATCCGTCTTTCCGAGCGTAGATTTTATCAGAAGATAACAGACATCTATGCTACAGCTCTTGATTATGATCGCACAGCAAAAACAACAAAGCAGTTTTTTACAAAGGTTCAAAATAAGATGCATTATGCAGTTCATGGTCATACGGCAGCGGAGTTGATTTACGAGCGGGCAGATGCAGATAAGCCTCATATGGGATTGACCACTTGGGCAGCAGCACCGGAAGGCAAGATTATAAAAAGTGACGTGAGCGTTGCGAAGAATTATCTTTCAGAGAAGGAAATGCGTTCACTTGAGCGTATTGTATCTGCTTATCTGGATTTGGCAGAGGACCGTGCAGAGCGTCACATTCCGATGACAATGGAGGACTGGGCAAAGCGGCTGGATCTATTCCTGATGACTGATGACAGAGATGTTCTTCAGGATGCAGGTAAAATCACTGCTGAGATTGCAAAAGCAAAAGCTGAAACTGAATTTGAAAAATATCGCGTTATTCAAGATAGGCTGTTCATGTCTGACTTTGATAAGTACATGCTGGAACTGGAGGAGAAGACGAAAAGGCCATGTGTATGAAGGTATTTACTAAGATTTGTAATAATGCGGAGCGTTGTCTGAAGGGCAATACAAAGACAGAGTGAAACGGATTTTGGGCAGAGAAAAAGAAAGTTTTCCCCGGAATCCGAGAGATGTTCTATTTGCAAATATTATTTATATTACGATCAATCAACTGAAAAAGGGCGTTAAACATGAGCGAAGAAAACTATAAGCCAAAGATGCCGGATATTATGGAGGCAGTCTTTGATGCAGGCTATCTGATTTTTGACTTACTTGCAGCAATTTTGTTTTTTGTATTTTCAAAGGGAAATACAGTATTTGTTCTTTATGGTATATTGACACTGACGCTTTGTGGTGGAGATGCATTTCATCTGGTGCCAAGGATCCTCAGAACAATACACGGAAGCAATGACAGGATAAAGAAACAGTTAGGTATCGGACTTCAGATTTCATCCATTACGATGACAGTCTTTTACATCATTCTGATGTATGTGTGGAAATACACTACTTTTCCGGATCTGAAGGCACCTGCAGCTGTGGAGGCAATGATATGGATCTCAGCGATCATAAGAATCGTTGTGTGTGTTCTTACACAGAATAACTGGTGTACAGATGAGGGAAATATGAAATTATCTGTGATCAGAAATGCGGTTTTTGCAGTTACCGGTATCGGAGTGATCATTCTGTATGCTATTTCCGGGAATGCAAATGATTATCATATGACAAGAATGGTTGCAGCGATTCTTATTTCCTTTGGCTGTTATCTTCCGGTAACATTATTCAGCAAGACAAAACCGAAGGTTGGATTATTGATGATTCCGAAAACATGTGCATATATGTGGATCATCGCAATGGGACTTCAGCTTATGTTTTAAGCAGATCAGACTCGCGAAATGGAGGAAAAATTATGTCGAACAATAAGGAAAACATGTCAAAGCTTGAAAGCTTTATGAAGGTTCTGACAGGACATTTTGATAATAAGGAACAGTATGCCAGGATGCAGAAAGCAGGAAAATTATATCCTTATGCGGAACATGTCAACACAGTCTGCAATGACAAGATCAAGAATCTCCCTGCAGGTTTTCAGGGGAAATTTCTTGTAGAAGAGAGTTATTACGAGACAGATGGGAAGAAACATGCGTCTGCACATCTTTTCTTATTCACAGAAGAAGAGGAGGGGATTCTGCTTTCATCTTATGAGATACCGGAGGGAAATGCCAAGAATACCTTCACATATGCTTCGATGCAGCCGGTGGAATACAGTGAACTCAAAAAGTCGGCGAAATTTACACCGGCACTTTATCATGAAAAGGATGGCGTCTGGGAGGGCGGCAGCACAAGTCAGTTTACTCCGGTCATGAAATTTAAACTGTGGGAACGTTTTTCCGGGGAATGTCTGGAAGTATCCGAGAGCATGGAGGTAAACGGAAAGAGAACCTTTGGGTATGATGATCCGATCATTTATAAGAGAGTGTAAGCATTAAACTGGATATTTATGCAGGGAAAAACCTTGTTCGAGAAGGAAAACTATATTATAATGAGAGGAACATATTTTATCCGACAGGCAGTGTTTCAGGAAAATGCTGTCTGATAAAAGAACAGGGGAGATGACGGTTTATATGATCACACTGAATGATTATCTGTATTCGGGAGATACACTTTTGAGAATTTTGCATAATTACTCAGAAGATCTCAGAAAAGATGCAAGAAAAAACAAGAATGAAATTGATCTGGCACACTGTAATTTCCTGCTGCAGATCACAGAACTTCTGGAGCATAATGATTTCCTTACGGCACAGTCGCAGAAAATTCGTGAATTTTATAAATATATGGCCAGAGAGTATCCATTTCTGGCTTTTACATTTAAAGGAAGGATTAAATCACTGATCCGCGCAGAGGAGAAATTTAACGGATATATTGTAGAATATATTTATGATTATCATATGGAGCATGGAACCTATCCGTCTGTCTCTGAAATCAGAAACCGTCTGAGCTGTTTCCGTGACCTGATCGCGTACAGGATTGTGATCGCCATGCCAAAATGCCATCTGAAGAGTGGACAGGACAGAGAAAAAGAAGAAGAAAAATATCTTTATGAGATTGCGAATGCGCTTCCGGAATTTCTGGAGGAGCGAGGCTTTACGGTGGAACCGGCGAGAGGTGTTATGGAAAGTTCATCGGAGTTTATGAAGGATGAGGTTCGTCCGTATTACCGTGACTATATTATGGGAAGAAGTTCACAGGATTACCGGTCCCTGCATATTACATTTTATGATAACAGTTCCAGATGTTTTGTGGAGGTTCAGCTTCGTACAAAATCTATGGATGACGTGGCAGAAATTGGTCCGGCAAATCATCTGGGCTACGAAAAGGGACAGGATAAAGCAAGATCCCGGAGAGATGCGATCCCGGAGGGAGAGTGTGTGTATTTTGATGAGGCGTACGAGAGAGGAATGCGTCTTCAGAAGCTGGAACTTTCGAAAGTGGACGTCAATATGTTCACAGCAGTGAATAACAGTCTGATCAACGATGGATGCGGATTGTTTCGGGGAAGACTGATTCTTCCGTATGAGCATTTATCCAGATTTCAGAATGATCTGATAGATTAACGGAATAGGAATAAAGGCAGATTGTAATGATAAAAAGAAAGCCCACCGCGGTAGATCTATATGATCACTGCGGCAGGCTTTTTTACTTTATATACTTTGTAATTAGGCTTCTTTATCTTCGTCTGCATCCGATTCATCAGCCACAGCTTCAGGAAGGTAGACATGTACCCGTTCAATACGGTTTTTGTCCAGCTTATCAACGACGAGCCGGGTATGATTTTCGGTGATGACCTCATCGCCATCTTCCGGGATGCGATCCAGGTGTTCGATGATCAGCCCACCGAGGGAATCATAGTCTTCAGAGGTGAAGTCTGTATGCAGATGATCATTGACGTCATCCAGGCTCATGGATCCCTCAACAATATATTCGCGGTCAGAAATTTTTTTGATAAGTTCGTTTTCGTTTTCGTCGTACTCATCGTGGATCTCACCGACAATTTCCTCAAGAATGTCTTCCAGAGTGATAAGACCGGTCATTTCACCGTACTCGTCGAGAACAATGGCGATATTGAAGGTGGATTCTCTCATTTCTACCAGAAGATCGGAGATATCCTTGTATTCATAGGTGAAATGAGGCTTGCGAAGAAAGTTGCGGATATCAAAGGGATCATCCTGATTGTAAAGAAGAAGATCCTTCATATTGACGATTCCGACGATATTGTCCTGTGTGTCTTCATAGACAGGAAGACGGGTAAATCTGTCAGTGCGGAAAATATCGATCAGTTCCTCATAGGTGTTATTTACATTGGCAAACGTTACATTTACACGGGGAACCATAATATCCTTGGCATCTGCATCACCGAGATCGAAAACATTGTAGATCATTTTCTTCTCGTCGGATTCGATGACACCATCCTCATGGCTTACATCAACGATGGTACGCAATTCTTCCTCCGTCATGACATTGTTGACATCGTCCGGATTTACACGAAGAATATACAGGAAAAATCTCGAGATCAGGTTGATCACAAAGATTACCGGCGTCATGACAGTCATCAGAAAATGAATTACTGTAATGTAGCGAAGAGTAATCTTCTCGGAATTGATCGTAGCATAGTTCTTAGGGGTGATCTCTCCAAATACCAGAATCGCAACAGTCAGTGCCAGTGTTGCGATGCTGACCATATAACCGCCCAGATGATATGCGAGTGTAGTTGCAAGAGATGATGCATATACGTTTACGATATTATTGCCGATCAGAATAGCACTGAGCATCTTGGGTGTATGGTTCTCCAGAATATCCAGAGCCAGGGCGGCACGCTTGTTGTCGTCATCTGACAGGGCACGAAGGCGGATTCTGTTTACAGACATCAATGCAGTCTCTGTTGAGGAAAAGAATGCAGAAAGTGCCAGCAGAACAGCAAGTATGATAAATTGGTAAGTGTCACGTATGTCCACTTTAAATGTTCACTCCTTTGGTGTTTTGATAAAATACATACCTTAATGGTAAAAATATGCAGTTTTCATTATATACTGTTTTTATGGCTTTGGCAAGTTCTTAAAAAAGAACCTGAAAGGATATACTGGATTACTTATAATATAAAAACTGCCCGACGGGATATCGGGCAGTTATAAAAACATATATTATGCAAGCTCTGTGCCTGTGAGCATCTTGTATGCCTGAAGATATTTGGCGATTGTCTTGTCAACGATCTCCTGAGGAAGTGTCCAGTCATTTCCCGGATTAGCCTTGAGCCAGTCGCGGGCGAACTGTTTGTCAAAAGACGGCTGTCCATGTCCTGGTTCATAGCCTTCCAGAGGCCAGAAACGGGAGCTGTCAGGAGTGAGCATCTCATCACCGATCACCATGTTTCCATCTTCGTCAAGACCGAATTCAAACTTGGTGTCTGCAATGATGATTCCCTTGCTCAGTGCGTATTCTGCACATTTCTTATATAATGCGATAGTATTGTCACGAAGTTTTTCTGCGAGTTCACGTCCTTTTCCAGGGAAATATTTCTCCAGGTGATCGATACTCTGCTCGAAAGAAATATTTTCGTCATGATCGCCAATCTCTGCTTTGGTAGATGGTGTGTAGATCGGCTCCGGCAGTTTATCAGATTCTTTTAAACCTTCTGGAAGCTTGATGCCGCAGACAGTGCCGTTTTCTTTGTAGCTTTCCCAGCCGCTTCCTGTGATATATCCACGAACGATACATTCGATCGGAAGCATATTGAGCTTACGGCACATCATGGATTTACCGTCGTATTTCTCCTGCTGGAAAAATTCCGGCATATCCTTTACATCGACAGAAATCATATGGTTGGGCAGAATATCCTCTGTCATATCGAACCAGAATTTGGACATCTGTGTCAGTACGGTACCTTTTTTGGTGACTTCGTTGTTGAGAATGACATCAAAGCAGCTGATACGGTCAGTAGCAACCATGATCAGGCTGTCGCCGTTGTCATAAATCTCACGTACTTTACCTTCTTTAATTGGTTTTAATTCCTGCATCTTCTCATACCTCGTCATTTGGTTTTTGATTGGAAATTTTACATGTAGTAAGGTATCATCTTTTGTATGGACCTGTCAAGAGAGATTTTGACGGGCATGTGAATAAATACAAAAAAATCTACAGAGGACTGGTTGTTTTAAGATAATTCTGGTATAATATCTTTAACTACCAGAGGGAGAAAATCAGAAGGCAGGTGAGCGAAATGGCAGGCAGAAAGAAGGAGCCTCTGTACAGAAGCTTTGGCTATGCATTTGAGGGGATTTTTACCTGTATCAGAAACGAACGGAATATGAAGATACATGTCGCAGTTACGCTTCTTGTTATTATTGCGGGATTTGTTCTGGGACTTTCGATTACAGAATGGTGCATCTGTCTGGGGCTGTTCGGACTTGTGATGGCACTGGAACTGGTCAATACAGCGGTGGAGGCAGTGGTAGATCTTGTGACTGCGAAATGCCATCCGCTTGCGAAGATTGCCAAGGATACAGCTGCCGGAGCGGTTCTGATCGCTGCGATCATGGCTGCGGTCATCGGGCTTCTGATATTTGTACCGAAGGGACTTATGTTTCTGAGACAACTATAAGGCAGATTTGTTTTGCAGGGAGTCGTTCATAATGAATGACAGACCCAATGAAAGGAGCGACACATTATGGAATTAGGAGACGGACTTAAGAAACTTTTACTTGCAGGAGTAGGAACGGTTGCAGTGACAGCAGAGAAATCAAGAGAAATTCTGGATGAACTGGTCAAGAAGGGTGAACTCACTGTAGAGCAGGGCAAGGTTCTGAATC
>OLON01000144.1_pt1 | contig 53967 bp, 52 predicted proteins | sample 1672691 | NCBI WGS metagenome assembly OLON01 (sample SAMEA3136714, study PRJEB25190) | human gut metagenome | biome: human gut; feature: human-associated habitat; material: faeces | place: Austria | collected 2013
GTGTTGCAGGTCTCCTGTGTTGCAGGTCTCCTGTGTTGCAGGTCTCCTGTGTTGCAGGTCTCCTGTGTTGCTATCGTCTATAAAAATATTTTTTTGTATTCTTTTGCTTATTTCTTTCTCAATTTCCTCCTTATACCCGGCCGCGTGTTCATGAAGCAGCTTTCTTAATTCAGTATTTGCTGCAGGAATAATAAAGAAACTTTTTTCGCCGTCAAACTCTCCTTCTCTCGTAATTTCCCATTCATCAGCCGGAAAATTCTTGAATTCCTCTTCGGTTACTTCCCAGGACTCGCAATAATCGCAAGGAATTTCTGCAACTCTGTCAACGTTAATCGCATTGTAGTTATCGTAAGTAGCGTAATTATCCGGTGTGTAATTCTTCCATAAAATCAACTTTTCATGTCTTTTTTTTATGTCAAGATTAGTAAAAACAGAAATTGCCGGCACTTTACCATATTTATGTCCATCATTCATTTTTTCTGTTATTTTTTCATCCCATTTCGCATAATTGTCAGGCAAACCGAAAATACATGTTTTATTTGCAAGATATCCGAGCCATATTTTGTTTTCCTTAATTAAAGGAAATACTTCTTTGTATGTAATTGAATTGTTATTGCTCCAAATAATGAAATCTTTTTTGTATTCTATTAGCTGCGCAAGATAAGTGCGATACATGGAAAACGGTGGATTCGTTACCACGATATCAGCCTCTTTCAACAGGTCAATGCACTCCTGATTCCGAAAATCCCCATTTCCTTCCAAGGGCGTTTTAACTCCGGTTTCAATATCATTGTCATCTCCGCCTTCATACTCCATCTTATAAGTTGGCTTTTCTTTATCGTAATGAGTAGCAATCAGCTTTTTCAGTCCAAGATGTTCAAAGTTCAGATGAAAGTATTTCCAAAACGCAGACGATGTCGGGTCATCGCAATTACAAAACACCACCTTTCCTTTAAAGTGTTCTTTGTAGTGCCGCAGCTCTTCTGCAACGTCACTTAACTGAGTGTAAAACTCATCATTTTTTGCCTCCTTGGCTTTATGCAGATTTTCGTTTGCCATCTATGTTAACTCTCCTTTTTGTTGTCGTTATAATTTTCTTGATTTTTTGTTTTTTTTTTGCTTTTTAGCTCTATCCAAAAAATCAGTTATAGATAACATGACGAATCTGAAAAAAAAGAGTCATTTTTATGATATTTTTTTTGTTTTTTTACAAAAAAACAGCCGTCAGCTTTCCACTGACGGCTGCTCTTCCTGTATTCCAAACTCCTTAACCGCTTTCGTTGACACATCTACATACCCGCCGGCCTTGTCCTTCCCTACAAGGGCGCAGTATCTCGCAAACTCTTCTGATTTGAAAATGTCATACGCTTTTTGCAAGCTCTCTTCCGTCTCTGCCGTGATATATCTCCCCGAATACACAACAACGTCCTCATCAAGCATAAACGGTTCTATTTTTGGATTATTTTTATCAATTATATGTTTAAACACCACTTTCTTCAGCCCGCTGTTCTGGATGCCCTGGCTCCGGCCAAACAAAAACCAATTAACGTTTTTGTCCATGTCACGCTTTGCCAGCTCATCGCGGTATGAATCAAGGTAAGCGTATGTTTTTGGAAATTCTTTTTTTAATCTTTCTTCTGAAATCGGTGTTTCTGCATACGGGAAAATAATATATGTATTGTCTGCTTTGCCTTCATATTTTGAAGCTTTCACACACCGCCGCAGTATGGGGCAGACTCTATCTCGTGAATTTTACTGGCCTTATCCTTAAAATAAACCGTCTCGCCTTTGCCGGCATACGGTTTTGTCAGTTCTTTGTCTGTGTATGCCTGGATTATGTAGATGTAATCGCGGTTTGTAACTATGCCGTTTTGCACTGTAACGATATCTGAGATTCTTTTTGGTCTGTTGTTAATTTCTTCCAGGAATTTCATATCATCAGCAGAGCCAAAGTTCCATGGGTGTCCGGTCATATTATTTTTTAGATGCTCAAAATCAATTACGTTTTCTGAAACCGGCTGATACATGTTATATTCCTTGTATTTTATATTCTCTTTTTTATCTTTATCAATCATGCAGATACATGTATACGTATCAGCATCAGGGAAGATTTTTGATGCTCCAAAATCATATATTGCAGAGATGTACTCGTTTTTTATCAGGAAATCTCTGAATTTCTGCTGCGAAGTGTTTCTGATGAATGTGTTTGGTGATATGAATCCAAGCTTGCCATTTTCGCCAAGCATATTGATTCCAATTTCGTAAAAGGTTACATACAAATCAGCCATACCATCCGAAAACTGAAAGCTTTTCACGAGGTCGCGGTATCTTTCAGGAATGTTGTGTATTCTCACAAACGGCGGGTTCCCGACAACATAATCATATTTTTCTTTATGCTTTTCCCACTCTGTCAGCGTGTCACCGTTTATCAGATTTTTCCACTCAATCTTTGGTATTTTGTATTCTTCCAGAATCCCATTAAGCCTGCTAATTGCTTTTTTATATATTTTTTCGTCTTTCTCAATACCGAACACGTTGTTCTGAATAATGTCAGATATCTCTTTTTCTGGTAATGACTGTTTTCGTCCTGCTTTAATGATTCTTTTAATGATTTCTGAAAGAAATGCTCCGTCACCAAACGACGGCTCCATTATCTTTTTTGTCAGGACTTTGTCTCCCGCATATCCAATATCATCCAGAATCATTACAACGATTTTTTCAGGCGTTATATACTGCCCTTTTTCTTTTCTGCTCTCCATATTTCGCCTCCTATATTTTCAATATGCTTAATTTTTTATGGGGCGAGATATTTTTTGCGCAAAAAAAACGCCGGCAAAAGCCGGCGGTCATTCTCAAATCACAAGTGCATCTTCAGGTCTTCCTTTTCCTTCTTCCAGCATATACGCCAGAGCGGCAGTCCAGTTCCGCTCCGCCAGACATTTTACAATATCCTCATCATATTTCAGATTGATAAAGTCAAACTTGACAAAATCAGCAAAATCTTTTTCTTCCATTTCCAGAATAATAGCTTTCGCTACATGCTTCTGGTTGTCGAGTAAAAATTCTTTTGCACATTTATTTTTTGCCTTTTTGTATGTTTTATATGCAACCGCATATTTGTACATTGAATTTGATGCATTCATATATGCTGTTTCCAGGTATCTCAAGCCACTCAATTTTTTAGCATATTTACAATCAGCCATTTGATTAATGATAATATTCGTACGTGCGCCAACTATAACAGATACGCTACACGGCAATACAAAATCAAAAATTCCATTACGATTGTCTATATGAACATTAACACACCTTACCCCATACGTGTTTCCAGGATGTGTAATTGCCAATCCAAGGTTTTCAGGTATTGTTGTTATGTTAATATTCATGTCCGGAATATGACTATATGAACCATTATAGACGAACGCATCCGTTCCGACTTTTTTTATTGATGCTGGCAGATTAATTTCCAGCAGGTTCGGACAATTTTGGAATGCTTCTTTTTGGATTACTTCCAGGCCTTCGTTAAAAATGACCTCTTCCAGCTCATAACATAAAGAAAATGCTCTCATCCCAATTTCTTTAATCTGAGGTGGAAACGTTATTTTTTTAAATGCACATCCGGAAAACATACTTTGATTTCCGTTTTCGCCAATCCTTGTAATTCCATGTCCAAAATCAATCTCTTTCAGTTCAGCGCATCCATAAAATGCTTCATCTCCAATCATTTGCAGAGTGTCAGGAAAAATAACTTTTTTGATTTTAGTATGAGAGAACGCGTGTTTTCTAATTCTTACTACGCCGTCTGGTATTCTCACTTCGCCTGTTTTCCCTCTCGGACACAAAATCAAGGTTTTCATATCTGCGGAATATACAATACCATCAATGGTTTTATATCGGGAAATATGCGACTCTATTTCTTCAATATCGTGACTGCAAAGTTTATACAGTAACGCGTCATCAGAATACATTTTATCATCCTCAATGATTACCTTTTGGGGTAGTTTTCTTATTTTTGATAAAGTGTCGATATCTGAAACGCGAATGCATTTTTGTGGTCTTTTTGGAACACAATAGCGAATCTTTTCCGGAAGAACAATCTCGTTTACTGTCTCGTCAATGTCAATGATAAATGGACCGAGACATTTAATACCTCCAATAAACGGCTGGTCTAAAAAGCCGGAGCCGTCAAATGCAGCATCACCATGAACATTTAAAAATCGCGTCTTAGTCAAACCAACAGCATTTTTCGCTTTACAGCCTTCAAACGCATAATTTTCAATCCGATTAAACTGTGTGAAATCAATTACAGCGTTCTCATTCTGTCCAAACGCATTCCGCAGCCTCATACCGGTTCTTTCAATCAGATATTTTCCGTCAATAAAGTTACTGGATTCAGACTCTACTTTTTTCACATTTGGAAACATCTTATTTGGAATTATGATTGAGAGAACATTTCTTTCAATAATCAGATTCTCAACACTTGAGAATACTTTTTGACATGTTTCCCTGTCAATCTTGAATTTCGGATAGATGAAAGAAACAGTTTTAGCATTATCCATCACCTCAATATCAGTGCATGTCGTACCATCGGTATAGAATTTAGCATTTCCAACAGTCTCCCATTTATAATTATTGTTATTCATTTTTTTAACTCCTTTCTTTTTGTTTTTCTTGAGTTAATATGCTGATTTTTTTGCGCAAAAAAAACCGCCGGCCCTTGCCGGCGGCGGTCTTAAATCAAATTACAAATGCATCATTATTATTGTTTTTTCCCTCTTCCAGAATATACGCCAGAGCAACATTCCAGTTCTGCTTTTCCAGACATTTCACAATATCTGCATCATATTTCAGATTGATAAAGTCAAGTTTTACAAAATCAATAAAATCTTTTTCTTCCATTTCCAGAGCAATAGCTTTCGCCACATACTTCTGTCTATCTGCCAGAAATTCTTTTGTATATTTATTTTTTGTCTTTCTATATGTTTTATATGCAACCACATATACATATCTTGGATATGATGCATGCAGGTATGCTGTTTCCAGACATTTCAAGTTCCATAATTTTTTATCATGTCCACGATAAGCCATTTGATTAAATACGTTGACGATATTCGAATATGCGCCATATACGCTAGCTGTAGCAGATATGCTGCACGGCAGTACAAAATTAAAAATTCCATCTTGGTTGTCTATGTGAACATTAATACACCTTGTTCTATGTATGTTTCCAGAGCGTATAATTGCTAAAGCAAGGCCTTCCGGTATTGTTGTCATGTTAATATTCATATCCTGGATTTTGTCTCGGCGAGCATTACAAACAAACGCATCCATTCCGACTTTTTTTATTGACACCGGCAGATTAATTTCCAACAGGTTCTGACAGTTCTGAAATGCTTCTTTTTGAATTACTTCCAGGCCTTCGTTAAAAATTACCTCTTCCAGCTCACGACATAAAGAAAATGCACTTATCCCGATTTCTTTAATCTGAGGCGGGAATGTTATTTTCTTAAATGCACATCCGGAAAACATATGTTGATTTCCATTTTCGCCAATCCTGGTGATTCCATGTCCAAAATCAATTTCCTTCAATTTTTCACATGCGTAAAATGCTTCATCTCCAATCGTTTGCATAGTATCAGGAAAAATCACTTTTTTGATTTTAGAATTAGAGAACGCACTTTTTCTAATTCTTACTACTCCGTCTGGTATTATTACTTCACCTGTTTTCCCTTGCGGGCACAAAATCAAGGTCTTCATATCAGCAGAATATACAATGCCATCAACGGTTTTGTATCGTGAAATATGAGATTCTATTTCTTCAATATCCTGACTGTAAAGTTTATACAGCAATGCGTCATCATAATTAATTTTCTCGTCTTCGATGATTACCTTTTTCGGCAGTACTCTCAGTGCTGCGACAGCATTGAGATTTGGAACTCGAACTGCTTTTTTGGGTCTTTTTTTAACGCAAAAGGAAACATCACTTTTTGGCAAGACAATCTCATCTGCTGTCTCGTCAATATCAATAATGAATGGACCGAGACATTTAATACCACCAACAAACGGCTGGTCTAAAAATCCGGAGTTGACAAATGCAGCTTCCTGAACCATAGCAATCCGCATTTCATCCAAGCCAGCAGCGCTTTTCGCCTTACATCCTTCAAATGCGTAATTCCCTATCCGGTTAAACTGTGTGAAATCAACTGCAGCATCTTCACTCTGACCAAACGCATTCCGCAGTATCATTCCAGCTTTTTCAACCAAGTATTTTCCTGTCGTATAACTACTGGATTTAGACTCTACTTTTTTCACATTTGGAAACAATTTATTTGGAATTATGATGGAGAAAACATCTCTTCCGATAATTAGATTCTCCACACTTGAAAATACTTTTTGGCATTTTCCCCTGTTAATCCTGATTTTTGGATAGATAAAAGAAACAGTTTTAGCGTTATCCATTACCTCGATGTCAGTGCATGTCGTACCGTCAGTATAGAATTTAGACTTTCCAACAGTCTCCCATTTGTAATTATTGTTATTCATTTTTTTTACTCCTTTCTTTTTGCGTTTCTTAAGTTAATATGCCATATTTTTCGCAACAAAAAAAAGCGGCCGCCAGAATTAACGACGACTGTTTTACACAAAAAAAACCGCCGGCCCTTGCCGGCGGCGGTCTTAAATCAAATTACAAATGTATTTCCAGTGCTATCCTTTTCTTTTTCTTCGTTTAACATATACGCCAGAGCAACATTCCAGTTTTGCTCCTCCAGGCATTTTACAATATCTTCATCATACCCCAGATTGATAAATTCCAATCTCAGAAAATCAACAAAATCCTTTTCTGCTAACTCCAGTGCAATCGCATCCGCAGCCATCTTTTGGTAATCAATCAGATATTCTTTTGCCAATTCATTTTTTGTCCTTTTATATGTCTTATATGCACACACATATTTAAATCTTGAATTAGCGGCATACATGAATGCGGTATTCAGCCATTTTAGATGATGAAACTTCTTGCAATATTCTGGGTCAGAAGCCATTAGATTGAAGCCTGTAACGATTTCTGAATAACCATTTGTTGTAGCAGATACACAGTCAGGAATTACGAAATCAAAAGTTTCGTTTTTGTTGTGAACATGAACATTAACACATCGCGGCGTCTGCATGCTTCCAGGATGGATAATTGCACGTCCGAGACCTTTCGGAATTGTTGTTAAGTTAATGTTTATATCCTGGATTTTTTCTCGTGCAATCTCACATACAAACGCATCTAATCCGACATTCTTGATTGATTCGGGAAGGTTTACTTCTGTCAGTTTCGGGCAGTTTTTGAATGCTCCCTCACGGATATATTTTAAACCTTCTTCGAAGATGATTTCTTTCAATTCACCGCATGAATAAAACGCACTGATTCCAATCTCTTTGACCTGTGGCGGAAATATAAGTTTTTCAACAGGACATCCTGAAAAAATATGCTTGTTTTCAGCTCCTCCAATCTGTTCAATTCCATTTCCAAAATCGATTTCTTTCAGATTTTCGCATCCATAAAACGCTTCATTCTGCAGTCTGACCAAACTGTCAGGAAAAACAACCTTGCTTATTTTTGAGCCAAAAAATGCCTGTTTTCTAATTCGCTCAACACCATCAGGGATGGTTACCTCTCCTGTTTTTCCTGCAGGACAAAGAATCAGTGTCTTCATGTCAGCAGAATATAAGATTCCATCAACCGTTTTATATCGTGAAACCCGAGACTCTAATTCTTCAATATATCTGTTTGAGAGTTTGTACATTAAATCATCGTCATATCTGATATTTTCATCCTCAATGATTACCTTTTTAGGGGATTTTCTCATTGCTGCAAAAACGTTGATATTTGGAACACGAACACATTTTTTTTGTATTTTCGGAACACAAAAGTAAACATCACTTTTGGGTAAGATAATTTCGTCTGCTGTTTCATCAATATCAATAATAAACGGGCCGAGACATTTAATACCACCAATAAACGGCTTGTCTAAGAAACCAGAACCAACAAATGCAGCATCCTGAATCGCTAAAATTCTCATTTCATAAATACCGGCAGCTACTTTCGCTTTACATCCCTCAAATGCATAATTTCCAATCCGGCGGAAACGTGTAAAATCAATTTCTGCATCTTCACTTTGCCCGAATGCATTCAATAACTTGCGGCCGGCTCTTTCAATAAGGTATTTACCATCAAGAAAATTACTTGACTTAGATTGAACCCGCTTCACATTTGGAAACATTTTATTCGGAATGACAATTGAGATAACATTTCTTCCAATTAGCAGTGTCTCAATGTTTGAAAACACTTTTTGACATCTTTCTCTGCTAATTATGATTTTTGGATAGATGAAGCTAATCTCTTTTGCATCATCCATAACCTCAATATCAGTACATGTTGTTCCGTCAGTATAAAACTTACACTTTCCAACTGTTTCCCACTTGTAATTATTATTCATCTATTTTTTACTCCTTTCTTTTTGCATTTCTGGAATTAATATGCTGTATTTTTTCAGACAACAAAAAACAGCCCGAAGAATTAATCTTCTGGCTGTCTACTTTCCAAAATTTTCAAATCACAAGTGCGTCTTTAGTCTTTCCATTTCCTTCTTCCAGCATATACGCAAGAGCAATATTCCAGTTCTTTTCCTGAAGCCTTTTCATAATACAGCTGTCATATTCAAGATTTATACATCTCAATTTTACAAAATCAACAAAATCCTTTTCATCCAGTTCTTCAATAATTGCAGCTGCAACGCGGTACTGTTCCTTTTCCAGAAACTCTTTTGCCACTTTATGCTTAGTTTTCAGATATGTTTTATACGCAACAATGCATTCATACCTGGAGCTTGCCGCATAGTGAAATGCCGTTTCAAGCCGTTTTGTGTTGTGTATATATTCGGTATTAGCTAGCATATTGAAATCCAAGGCGATTTTAGAATATCCGTTTCTTATTGACGTTATACTGTCCGGCAGCACGAAGTCATAAACACCGTTGGCGTTATCTATGTGAACATAGATACACCTGAGGGTTTTTAGGCTTCCGTAGTACACTAGAGCTTTCACCAGGTTATCAGGAATGGTTGTCATATTAATATGCAAGTCCCCGTAAGGACGATTGTTAGGAATGCATACAAATGCACTTTTGCCTAATTCCCTGATTGAAGCTGGAAGGTTGACCTCTCTTAACATCATACAGCTTTTAAAAGCGCCAATGGCAATTTTCTCAAGCCCTTCGTTAAAAACAATCTCCTTCAGCTTATGACATGCATAAAAAGCAGAAACCCCGATTTCTTTAATCTGAGATGGGAATACGAGTCTTTCAAAGGCGCATCCGGAAAATATAAGCTGTTTTCCATCTGCTCCAAGCTGTTCAATCCCATTGCCAAAATCAATCTCTTTTAAATTTTTACATTGATAAAAGGCTTCATCTTCAATTCTTACTAAGCTGTCAGGAAAAACAACACGGCTGATTTTAGTCAGGCAGAATGCCTGTCTCCTGATTCGAGTAACGCCATCAGGGATAATTACTTCACCGGTTTTTTCTTTCGGGCAAAGAACCAGCGTCTTCATGTCAGCAGAATATAAAATACCGTCAACTGTTTTATAACGTGGAATCCGTGACTCGAACTCTTCAATGCCAGGTTCATGTAATCTAAATAAGACCTCATTGTCATGGCTGATGTTTTTATCTTCAATAATCACTTTTCTCGGCTTTTTTGTGACTTCATCAAGGCATCTGATATTTGGAAGCCTCATGCATTTTACGAATTTATCCGGAAAATATTGAATTCCTGTCTTTGGCATTATAACTTCATCGGCAGTCTCATCAACATCAACGACAAGTGACCCGACACATTTAATGCCATTTACAAACGGTTGATTCATAAATCCGGAACCGAAGAATGCATTATTATTAATCCTTATGAAGCCTGTATCCTCGGAGTCTGACACTTTTGTAGCGCGGCAGCCCTCAAAGGCATAACTTCCAATCCGGTTGAAAAGTGTAAAGTCAATTTCTGCATCTTCGCTTTGTCCAAACACATTCAATAACTTACCGCCAGCTCTTTCAATAAGGTATTTACCGTTGATAAAGCTGTTTGATTTAGACTCAACATGCTTAATATTCGGAAACATTTTATTCGGGATGGCAATTGAGATGACATTTCTTCCAATCAACATAATTTCAACACTAGAGAATACTTTTTGGCATCTTTCTCTGTTAATCATGATTTTTGGATAGATGAAACTAATCTCCTGTGCGTCATCCATGACTTCAATATCAGTACATGTCGTTCCGTCTGTATAGAACTTGCATCTTCCTATTGTCTCCCACTTGTAATCATTATTCATTTTTTTAACTCCTTTCTTTTTGCATTTCTTAAATTAATATGCGGGATTTTCGGCTGCAAAAAAAGCGGCCTCAGGCCGCTTTTTATAATGTATAATCTGGTGTCTCACTTTTTTCATTTTGCTTGTTCAGGATATATCCTTTCAGCGTCACCGCATCAGGGCCGAATAGCTCATCTGCCATATCAAGCATCTGCTTTAAAGTTTCGTCATTGAATGCCCCGGCATTGATATACTCTATCAGTGTTTCCAGGTCATGCACACCAATCTGCAGAATCTTCCTTACATTTTTGGCCATAAACTTTTCAACATCAGCATCATGATACCGCCTACAGTATTCCATTGACGCAGACAATACGGATTCATTGTTGATGATAGAGCCGTCTATGCCATACTGATATACAAGTGCAGGAGGAATATCTCTTTTTGAGTGTAGAAAATCATAGATTCTGTCTGCCATCCAGTCCACATTTCCGTAAACGGTTTTTGGAACGATTATCTCCGGGCTGTCTCCAATTTTAATAAGACAAAATTTCGTTTTGTATTTAGTCTCAGTTCTTTCGTCATCTTTGCATGCCAGTATCAACTGCTTATCAAAGGAATCTGCATAGACTCTTGAAGCGCTTGCAAACGCTCCATGCCCAATTGACTTTAAGGATTTCGGAATATGTATTTCATACATATCTTCTGGTTTGATTTCAATAGCATAATTAGACCCATCTTCGTTTACTCCAATGGCGATTGTTTCGAATGCATAATTGCCAACAGATTTCAGGCTATCAGGAAGGTTTATTTCCGTCAGCCCGGTGTTAGCAAACGCCCTGTCTCCAATATGTTTCATGTTTTTACCGATATTGAATTTTTTAAGCCTTACACAGTTTAAAAATACGCTATCCTCGATATCTGTAATACCGCTTCCGCCTTTTACTTCTTCCAGCATACAACTGCCAAAGAATGCAAAATTCTTAATATGTTTTACGGAATCAGGGATGATGAGTTCTGACAGCATACAGTTACAGGCTGCGCCTTCGCAGATAGTTTTTGTACCGTCAGGTATCTCTACAGCGCCAGTCCTTGCACAGAAATACAGGTTTTTGCCGTTTCTGGAATACAGCATTCCGTCAATAGAACAAAGTTTCGTATCAGGATTCTGGATTTCCACCCATTCCAAATCCCTCATTTCCTTCAGTGTATTTATAATGTCTATAACTTTCTGGTCATGCTCTGCAGACTTTACAATCAGCTTGACAGTTTTCCTTTTTGCTTTGTTAAATTCTGCCGAAGAAGATTTCAAATCCCGAAACGTATCAATTATCATCGTGTTACCATCTTTTTTAATCATTTTTTTAACTCCTTTCATTGTTTTTCATACAATAAATATGCCGGATTTCCCGGCAGGCAAAAAAAAAGAGCAGCCGCAGGCTGCTCCAGGATTACAATTTGAAATTTTCATCATATGGCTTTATACCTTTTTCCTTCATCTTCTGTAAGAGTGCGGAGGCTTCAATCGTCATACGGTTCTCTACAAAGAACTGCAGCGCATCCTGCATCTGTTTATCGCAGAACACATCTTCGGCAATAAGCTTTGCTGTTGCTTCGCTTCCGAATATATTGGAAACCGTATCAAATATATTCAGATTGGACAGGCAGAGTCTGTCAGATGTATTCTCCTCTGACCTGGTGGTCAGAAATGACTCAATTACAATACCTAACGAATAATACAGATTAGAGGACATTGTCGTTATCAGCTGCCATCCGGCCATCCAGCCCCTGACGATGCTGACCATAGAAGGGAGGTCAAGATGATTGATGTATTTCTGTCTTACGACAGCTCTCTCTCCGATAGTAATTTTTACCGTACATGCTACATCACCAGTTTCTAAAAAATGATGTACCAGTTTGCGCGTGTCCTCTTCTGACGGCAGTCCGGCATATGTTGTTGTATTGAATATGGAGCTGACAAGATTTTCAACGCTGTCAATAATAGACTCGTCGCATTTTTTTCTTTTGCGGTATGCATCAACATTTTCGTACGCTTTGACCTCTTGCACGAGAACTGCATCCTCCGGGAAAACTATTTCGTTCACCGTATGGCAGCCATGGAATGCATCGCGGTCAATGACCTTGATACCTTTTCCAAAGACTATCTTTTTTAAGTTGTCACAATTTTTAAATGCACAATGCTTAATTGTTTCAACCGAATCGGGCATAATGATTTCCTTGGCCTTGCAGTCAACAAATGATAAGGGCTCAAGCACGGTTACGCCATCTTCAATTATCAATTTCTCATCTTCTTTTACCATAATTTTTTCATTCCTTTCTTTTTGGATTTATACATACAATATGCCGAAAATTAGACACAAAAAAACGCAGCGCCGAAGGCGCTGCTGCAAAATTACAACCGCATTGAAGTCTTCTTTTCGTTCTTCCCGATTGCTTCCATCAGATAAGCGGCAATCTCAACACGATTTCGCTGAACTGCTGACTCGTGGAGAGCTTTAAGGGAATTCAGTGTAAGAATGTTAAAGCTGATAAGCCTGATTGCGTCCTGTGTCCTGTTGGATTCAATCATATATTCCATTATCTTCTTTCCGACTCTTCTAATGTATGTTGTCAGTTCATCAGACGGCTTACGGTTAAAAGCGTAAAGATAAGAATATGTTGAAAAAGCAGTATCGTATGATGTTTTACCACCCCTGCCATACTGGTAGAGATTTTCATACATCTCCGGAATTCCGGAATTTAATGCACACTCACAGAGGCCTATGTTAGATTCGGCAATGAATTTTGGGAGATATATTACACGGCCGTTTACAGAAATTTCAACGGTCATTGGAATATCATATGAATCATATTTCCAGTATCCATTCCAATTTGCCGGGCTTACCGCGCGCATTAAATTATACGGTAAAACATTGCTACGAATGTTTATCGCATTAACGCGTTCAAACGCATTATCTCCAAGAACCCTGACAGATACCGGAAGGTCAAGCTTCGCAACTTCAGTTTCCGCAAAAGCATAATCTTCTACGACGAGCAGGCCTTCATTCAGCTCTACTTCCGCCAAATGGTCGCAGCCATAGAACGCAGAATGCTTAATGACTTTGACATTTTTAGGGATACTGACTTTCTGCAGTGCATGACACATAGAGAAACTTAAAGCTCCAATCTTTTCCAGCGATTCAGGGAAGCTTACGGATACAATTTCGCCGTGTCTTGAAAAGACATTATCCTTAATTGATTTAACGCCTTCAGGGATTACGAGATGTTTTAAATCGCTCTTATCCGTACTTCCATGGATTCCAACAACCTCCATATTGCTTTTTCTTACAAGTAAGCCATTACTTAACAGTTCCAGTCCTGCCTGTTCTGCGTTTTTGCCTCTTTTTCTTTTTGCCATTTTTTTTCTTCCTTTCTTTGTATGTTTTTTGTACATGGTTAATATGCTGGATTTGGCGGCGGGCAAAACAGGCAAAAATTCTTGCATTTTTGTGTGATTTTACATGTGCTTATTATGTGTACATGGGTAGTATTCTGTGTAAAAAAGCTTTCGTACTGGCATATGCTTTGTTGCAGTCTTTTTGCACGGCACGCACAAAAAAAAGCGTCAGCTGATGCTGACGCTCACAATAAATCTTACGATAAAGCAAAATCTTCTTTTTCTGTTTCTTTTGCGTTCTGCAAAATGTATGAGACACTTGGCAGCCATCCTTTTTTCTGGAGGCGGTTTAAGATTCTCTTGTTATATCTGATTTCTACAAGCTTCAGAAAATCCATGAAATCATCCTCATTCATAAATGCAATAATACTAAGCGCGGTTAACAGGTAGTTTTCCTGAATTTCCTTTTTTATTTTTTCATCCCTAGTTTTTCGGTATGCTTTGAATGCAGTAATGCTTCGGCTTGTCGTGCTTATGGCAAAAACATATGCTTCATTCAATGTCTCTGCAGCTTTTTTGTCAGGCAGCATATCAAATGCCGTATTCGTAGTAAGAAATCCATGATGTGACATATACTCAGGAATCACAAAATCAAACACATCAACTGCGTTATCCACATGGACGTTAATACATATGGTTCCTGGAGACCTTTCCTCTTTTACAAAAGCAGCGATAAAATTACAGGGTATGGATTTAAGATTTACCACAATATCTTCGGTTCTTAGTAGACCAGGGTGAAAAGCATGATTTCCGATATATCTTAGTGTTTCAGGAAAATCCAGATTCTTGATTAAGTCACATCTGGAAAAGGTATCATTTCCAATCTCCTGCAATCCTTCGTTAAATTTTACCTCTTTCAGCTTATTGCAATAGTAAAATGCCCCATCCCCGATTGTCTTAACTTGAGGTGGAATTTCAAGCTTAGCGATAGAAGAAAACGCAAATACATTCACGCCGCCAACTTCTTCAATCCCATTTCCAAAATCAACAGATTTTAAGCGAGAGCATTCGTAGAAAGCATGCTTTTCAATCTTTTTAAGAGTATCAGGGAAAGATACTTTTTCGACTTTAGAATTAGCAAATGCAAATTCCTTAATTTTGGTCACTCCTTCCGGGATTGTGATATTTCCATTTTTGCCACGCGGGCATACCAGCAACGCACTCATATCTTTGTTATACAAAACTCCATCTACGGTTTTATACTGCGGGATATGCGATTCTATTGTCTTCAAAGACTGTATGCAGTATAAAGCTTCCACAAAATCATCAGCATTATCAAAAGGTTCCGCTGTGCTGCTGCCCGGTTCCAAGATAATCTTTTCCGGAGCCAGTCTTGCTGCATAATATAAGCTTTTCGCATCCGAAACCTTAACGCATTTTGCAGGTTTTAACTGATGGAATTTGATTTTGCCTTCTGGGAGGATAACGATGTCAGCATTCTCATCAATGTCAAGGATAGTAGTTTCATACTGTGTTCTGAATGCCTTAAGGCCATTAGCAAAAGGCTGTTCCATAAACCCAGAGCCCGTAAAAGAATTTTCATACGTTGTAAATTTGCCACCTGAAAACAGATTAACAAATTTATGAGATTTGCATCCGTCCAAAGCATATTCATTAATCGAAATGAAATCGCTGCCATCAAGCGGCGTGTCTTCGCTTTGTCCAAAAGCATTCAATAATCTGAGTGTTGATTTAACTACTAGATACTTTCCGCTCTTAAATACTTTTGAATTAGACTTAACGTTTTTGACATTGGGGAACATTCTGTTCGGGATACAGATATTTACTACTTCCGGGCTGATGCAAATTTCTTCAATACTCGGGAAAACTTTTTTGTTATCCCGGTCAATATCAATGACCATATGCTGAAAACACAACTGACTGACTGTATCTCTTACATTAATGTCAGTACATGTTACGCCATTTGTAAAAAAATCAACATCATTAACAGTTTCCCAATAATAGCTTTCCAAATTTACTTTACTCATATTTTTAATTCCTTTCTTCTTTTTTGCCAGTATTCTGGCTGTATTTACATATACAATATGCCGGATTTGGAAGCAGGCAAAATAAGAAAAGCCACCATCTTCCGATGACGGCTTAAATACGTTGTGTATTATACTATATTGCAAAGTTTTTCAGCTCTGACTTCTCTTCTGGCTCTGTCGCTTCCAGCATATACGCCATGCCGGTCGTCCATTCATTTTTACGGAGCTGTTCTGCCAGCTTCTCGCTGTATTTCAGCTTTACAAAATCAAGTTTTACAAAATCAACAAAATCTTCCTCGGGCATCATCTTAGCAAGCGAAAATGCAATATCATCACTGTTATCACGAATAAACTCTTTTGCTCTTTGGCCTTTAGTCAGCTTGTAGGTTTTATATGCCGTAATGTCAACACTTCTTGCAGTTGATGCCATAAGAAATCCTTCATTCATGACTTTTTTGGATGATTCAGGATGATTTGCAAAATCATTTAAAGCAAAATTCATCTTGGAATAATTACTGTTTGGTCTTATAGCATCAGGCAGAACGAATTTGAAATCTTCTGTCTGGTTTTTAAGATGAACACAGATGCTTGTTTTTGCATCTGAGGATACATCCTGCTCGACAAAACCAAAAATAAAATCTTTTGGAATTGATGATATCTGCACTTTGATATCAGCATATACTCCATTTGGTGTAGTAGGCCATATGAAAGCACTTTTCCCGATTTTTTTGATGGATTTCGGAAGTGTAACCTGCATAAGCCTGTTACAATACACGAAAGCGCCAGTTTCAATTTCTTCCAGCCCATCATTTAATACCAATTCTGTAAGTTTATGGCAACAATGGAAAGCAGCGATTCCGATTTTTTTGATTTGTGGCGGTAAAACCAGTTTTGAAATAGCGCAGCCAGCAAACATGTTCCGGCAGCCATTTTCTCCAATACGTTCTAAGCCGTGGCCAAAATCAATATCTTCCAAGTTCTTGCATCCGTAAAACGCATCAGTTTCGATTTTTTTCAAGCTGTCAGGGAGAACAACACTGCTGATTTTTGAACCAGAGAAAGCTCCTTTTCTGATTCTTTTTACACCTTCCGGAATAATTACCTTACCAGTTTTCATCGGAGAACAGGCAATTAGTGTTGTCATATCTGCAGAATATATTATGCCATCAACTGTCTTGTATCTTGGAGTCCTAGATTCTATTTCATTAATGCCATAATACCGCAGCTTATCTCTTACGATGTCATCATATTTCACCCGCTCATCCTCAATGATTACCTTTTTAGTAAGTGTTTTTGACGGGTTAAAGTTGTTCATGCATTTAATCCTTACGCATTTTACATTTTTTTTAGCTGCAAATACCAACTTTTCATCTGGTATTACTATCTCGTCAGCCTCGCCATCAATATCAATTACTAAAGGGCCAAGCCTCTTAAGGCCATCCACAAATGGCCTTTCCAAAAAGCCAGACTTGTCAAATGCATGTATGCCAAATGACATGTATCTTGAACTGTCATAGTTACAGATGTCTTTTGCTTTGCATCCTTCAAATGCGTAATCGGTAACATTTTCAAACAGGCTGAAATCAATCTGTGTATCTTCCGATTGTCCAAAAGCATTTAAAAGACTACCTCTTCTAAATCTTTTAATGAGGTATTTTCCGCTTGAAAAATATCTTGATTTTGACGATACCTTTTTGATGTTCGGAAACATTCTGTTCGGAATTGATATGGATGTGACATTATCTCTGATAATTAGCTCCTCCACGTTTGGATATTCCTTTTTACAAGTATTACGGTCAATGTTCACGATTGGGTGCATTAAAATTACGCTCTTAACGTCTGGTGTTGCATCAATATCAGTACATACATTATCATTATCAGTGTAATACGTAACCCCGCTAAATAATTCGCACTTCATATTTTTCATTCCTTTCTTTATTTTTTTGCCAGCATACTGGCTGTATTTACACATACAATATGCCGGATTTTACTGAAGAAGAAATTATACTCTTTCCCAGGCCGTCTTTGCTTTTCTACCTCATCCTATATTTCAGCATACGAGGTCAGAAATGGTTCCTGACGCACTCTCCGGAGTACCTGAGATGCCGGATACACCGCCCGGCCGTATGCCGTTTATAAGGCTTTCGTTCGAAGCCTTTTTTTTATTTTTCCGCAAAAAAATGCCCGGGAAATTATTCCCCGGGCTGGCTGCAAATCAGCATGATAAATCATCAAGTTTAAGTTTGTCAGATTCATTCAGTAAATAAGCCTTCGCTAATGTCATACTATTCGGCAGTATTTGCAGGATTTCATTAAACGCTTCAACGTCATCTACCAAATGCATACGGAAAAGGTCAACCAATGCAGCTTCTTCGTTAATGTTGACGAATTCTCTCACACAATCAACAATATTTCCACGCAGATATTTCTCGGCAGCCATGCTTTTTAAGTCCTTGCATTCCGCCAATGCGATTTGGAATCTTACTCTTGCGTTAATCGCATACGGGAACATATTTTCGGGAAAATCGTTTTTAGCTTCAATGAAATTGCTTAACTCATTTCTTGTGTCTATCAGAATATGTGAAGGAAAATATACTGTCCGTTTTGGCGTATGTACTTTTACATACGGCTGAGCCAGCGAATCAGCCTTGTGCAATGTATCAAAATCGCAGGCAAATTTGATTGTTTCAGAGACAGAACTGCAAAAATAAGATGGAATATTAGATGATTCCAAATATACGTCAGAGGCATGAACCGGGCCAATATTCTGAAGTTCTTTAACTGACGCAGGGAACCGCAGTTCTTTCAGTTTTGTGTTCATAAGAGCGTTGTACTGTATGATTTTAATACATTTCCCTAAATGGATATTTTCCAGTCCGGAACTGCAGAACGCATACGGGCCAATCGTACTGACACTATCAGGGATTACTATCTCACGCAGTGAAATATTGGAATCAAAGCATGAATTTGGAATTTCTGTAAGTGAATTGCTAAGCTTAACCTTTTGAAGCTTCCGGCAGTTAAAGAACACTGCTTTCTCAAGGCTTTTGACTGAATCAGGCATCTCTATTCCTTCAACCTCAGAGCCAAAGAATGCATTTTTCTCAATTTCTTTTGTTCCTTCTTTGATTTTTACAGTTCCATGTCTATTTTTCGGACATGCGAGCAATGTTTTTCCGGCTTTGTCATACAAAACGCCATCATAAGTCATATATCTCTCACTTTTGTCTGTAATCTGAATATTTTGCAGATTGCTGCAATTTTTAATATAATTGCAAAAATCTTCTTTATCATCATACACCTCACAATCAATAACGAGATTCTTTGGCGCCGCATACGCATACAAAACACGCTGAAAAAACAGGCTGCTGTTTTTGACGATTATTTTGTCATAGCTTTTACACAATTCACGAATAAATGTTACGTTATGTATGTTATGCAGAAAATATGTTGCAGTTTCAGGAATTACCAACTCCTTCGCATCTTTGTCAACATCAATAATCATGCTTCCGGCCATATATGCACCGCCAACTGGTTCTAATTCCATGAATGCTGAACCAAAAAAAGCAAGCTTGAAGCCGCCTTTTACGCAGTCTTCATTAATGATTTTTGTTGACCTGCAGCCATAAAATGCATAGCCGTCAATAAACTCAACAGATTTCAAATTTATGACCTCATCTGGCTTTTTGCAGAACGTATTAAGCAGCCAGACGTCAGTACGCTTTCCGTTTTTATCCGGGAACATATTGTAGTCTACCCTTATCAGCATGTCTGAATTGAGAAAATGTCTGTTGTAAGATATGATATTTCTTACATTTGGAAACATTTCGTTCGGAATTGACATACATTCCACTTCTTCACCGATAACAAGCGTTTTTACACTCGGAAATGATTTTTCTGCTACTTTTCCGATTGAAACATCGTCAAACCCTTCAAATTCCACTACCTCAACACCGTCATCAACATCCATATCAAACACTGATGTACTACCCGGAAGACATGTGCACATAAACCTGCAGCCATCACCACTTTTAAATTCTTTTATCATTTTTTTTACTCCTTTCTTTTTGCTTTTTTACAAAATTAATATGCAGTATTTTCCATGCAGAAAAAAGCGCCCCGCAATTATTTTGCGGGACGCCGTCTCAGAGTCTACAGTTTCAGAAGCTTACAGCTTCATTGAAGGCTTTTTGATATTTTTTTTCATTTCTTCCATCAGATATGCCGCAATATCGTTGTTTTCATTATTGACAGCGTTTTCATATAAGTCTTTTGATGCTGCCGGGGTAAGCAGTCCAAGACCGATAAACTCGGCAGCTTCCGAATTTCGGCCTGTCGTCATCAAACGTGATGTGATACTTTTACTCATACGTTTCACGTATTTTCTTAAATCTTCGCATGGTTCTTCTCCTGTTTTTAAAAGATGTATATATTCTGCATATGCCGTATCGGCAGAAGCATCCCCTGAATTACAGTATTTGTACAGAGTTTGCATCTTTTCCTGAATACCGGAATTTAATGCACATTCGCAATCTGATGCATTGGCTAATTCTATATACTTCGGCAGGAAATAAGTGTCATCATCGGCCACCAGTTCAACTACCATCGGCCATTTCCTGCTAGTATATTCTGAATGTGTAGTCCAGCTCATAGGACTTACAGCACGCATGAGGTTATGCGGCAATTCTCCGTGTATCGTTACTTTTTTTGCATACTGCAGTGCCTCATCTCCTACAACCCGCAGTGATTTTGGAAGCACGAACTCATTCAGATTTTTGCATATGTAAAATGCCGACCACTCAATTACCTGCAAGCCTTCATTGAAGACAACATTCTTCAGCTTAGAACAATCCATAAAAGCCTGGCTTTCAATGACCCGTAAGCTGTCAGGAAGAACGATTTTTTCAAGCCCTCGGCACGAAGCAAACGCGATTTTTCCAATGTATTCCAACCCGTTTCCGAACTGAATGTCAGCAAGGTCAGTACACCGGAAAAACGCATTATTTTCAATCTTCTTTAACGAATCCGGAAACTTAACAGACTTGATATTACTGCGGAGAAATTTGTTCTTAGATACAAATAATACATCCGGCCCGATAATTTCAATGCCTTCAGGGATTACCAGAACTTCCGGGGCTTCTTCAATGTCAGGTTTTAACCCAAGAAGCTTTTTGTCTTTCTTGTCAACTAAGAAAATTTCATCAACAATCTCCAGGTCTGGTGTTTTTGTTTTTGACTCTTTTTTTGTTTTCATTTTTTCTAATTCCTTTCTTTTTTGCTGTTTTTTGTACAGTTTTAATATGCAGGAATTAGTGAATAAGAAAAAAGTTGTCTGTGCCTCATTCCGCAACCCCAACAATCGCCAGCGCAAACAATGCAGCAAACGCAGCCAGCCATACAAGCCAGATTGGAAGCTTTGCTCTCAACGGCTCAACTTTCACTGCATGCGGAGTCCATAGTACCATCAAGACGAAGATATCGCCAATCAGTCTTAACATGTTTTCACTTGCCGGGCTTCCTATTATATGCCTTATCCAGGCATACCAAACAAGCAGCGCGTAAACAAGATTTGCAAAGCTGTACCACCGCTTCACTCCCATGCTTACGTTGATAATTTCAACATTTTTGTTTCCTTGTTTATCAGAAGATGAGACCTCGTCTTTGTTTACACCAAGTTTTTCTGTTACGTCATCCATATCTTTTTTCATTTCTTACCTCTCTTTATCTGCATTATATTACAAATATGCCAAATTTTAAGTAGTGCAGTAGTGAATCCGTCCTATATAGACAGTATACCGGATTTTTCGTCATGCATAAATTTTCACCGAGTTTTTCAGCAGACAAAAAAAAGAACAGGCAACTCATGCCTGTTCATATCCTTAAATATAGAAATTTTGTTTAGAATCTTCACCATCATTCAGATGCTGCAGGATATACGATTTCAGAATCGGCATATCGTTCTCTTCTGCTTTTTTCAGCAGTTCTTTCAACGCTACGTTTGACACTATTCCGGTTTTGATAAACTTTGCCGCAGCCTCTTCTTCTCCATCAGCGATTAAACGCAATGCTATTTTTTTTGCGTTCTTTTTTAAGTATTCTTTTGCGGATTCCGAGCCAAAATCAACGTACTCAAGAAAAGCCATATTCTGTCTGCATGCTGCTGTGAATGCATATGACCAGATACCGGGAACCTTTTTCTCCGGATTTGTAAAGAAAGCTTCAATACTGTCAATGCTCTCATTAATCGTTGAAGGCTTCATATACCGCGGGATATACAAATACCGGTCACAGCATTGCAGTTTCATAATCGTATCATTTGACGATAATGGATTGTAACCCTTAATACATCCTACACAGATATCTTTTCTGAAAGAAGGTATTGTGATTCTTTCTACCATATCGCTGAAGCAATTTACGGTCAAATCTTTAATTGACGTCGGAAGCTCTAATGATTTAATCAGAGTACCTGCAAACGCACCAGCCTCAATCTTCAACAGTCCTTCACTAAGCTGTATATCTTTAAGTCCAGTACGAAAGAAGGCATAGCTTCCAATTGACCGTATACTTTTCGGGAGGTCAACAGATTTCAAGTTCACACACATCTCAAATGCATTATTGCCGATTGTTTCAACGTTTTTGCCAAAAATGACTGATTCAAGATTTGAACAGCAAGCAAACGCAGACTCTTTAATCTCTGTCACCGAGTCAGGTATGACGACCGATTTTAAATGACAGTTAGAAAAAGCATACTTCCCAATTGTTTTTACACCATCAGGAATCACCACATGCTCTTTTCCCATCGAGCAGGCAACAAGCTTTTTGCCGTTTGTTGTATGTGCAATGCCGTCAATTTCTTTAAACTCCGGGCTTAAGACAGAAAAGTTCTTGATATAAGTTTTTGAAGTACAAAAGTGGGCAACTCCTGCTACGTCCTGCTCATGCATAAGCAAATCGGTATTCAGAACAAGAGTGTCAGGAAATCCACATTGATAGTTGATTTGCTCTACGGTCTCAGGCCTGTGGATTATCAGCTTTTTGATTTTGGTAAAATCAATATCTGAAGAAAATACTATTTTTTTAAGCCTGTCGTCCGGAATATCAATTTCATCAGCAGTATAATCAATATCAACAATAATATGTCCGGCTTTTTTGATTCCATTTTTAAATGGCTGGCTTTTTAATGCAGATTCTGAAAACGCATCCTGTTCAATTGCCTGCCAGTCTTTGATATCCTCTCCGCCAATGATATTCAAGCTCTCACAACCTTTAAACGCAAAATTGTCAATGCTGTCTATATCTCCAAGGTCTATTGTCTCATCAGCACCACGGCAGAACGCATTAAGAAGTGTCTTAAAACCGAAGTGGTTGTAAACTAGATACGAGCCCGTTTCAAATTCATAATTCATTGACAATACCCATCGCACATTCGGAAAAAGTGTGTTTAAAATCTCTATTGACACCACATCTTCGCCAATAATCAGCTTCTCTACGTCAGGAAAGCTTTTTTCGCAGCCAAGCATAAGCAAATCATACTTAATTGTGACTTCCTTAATTCCGGGAGCAATATCCATATCAAATACCCCAGCACCTTTTGGTACATTTGACCGGTATACTACCACGCCAGGCTGCGTCTCTTCTTTTAAGATATCCTCATCTGATATGTTACTATTTTTACCCATATTTTTTCTTCCTTTCTTTTTGTATTTGCAAAAATAATATGCTGAAATTCAGCAGGCAGAAAAAAGCCCGGAGCGTTAAGCTCCGGGGTGAACTTCGCTGCAAACAACGTCTTTTATTCTTTTATTTCTTTTGTTTACGATTTCTTTTTGAATTTCTATGTTTCTAAGGTATTCTTCAACAGTCTGAGGCAGTGGATACTTTTTTGTGAACAATCCATTTTCATCCATATAATCGTTCAAGAAACAGATTACATTTCCGTCTTTATCAAGGAAATCCTGCAAAAAGAAGAACTCAACATATCCCGAGAAATTAACAAATAGCTTGAAGAAATCTTCACTGCGTTTAATCGTATTCCATAAAGGATTAAAATTAGCGTCATCATTTTCCGGATATTTATAGTATCTTTTTATACATTCCAAAGATAAATCCCATCTGTCAGCAATCATTGGATTAGTGCCTCTGTCCTGATTCATGCTTCCACGCAGTTTTGGAAAAATAATCATACCACCAATTGTATATGTAAATCGTGTTGTATCATACACAAAGCTTCTATAATTCGGCATCTGTGACTCTACTTGCCTGATTACATGTTCACATTTAATATATCTATGTTGCGTCGCGATTGAATCAGATGCAAAACGCATACCATTCCAGGTAAGATAATCAGACTTTTTGCCTTTTTGTAGCGTCATTACTTCGCCGTTTGGCAGTTTGCGGCTCCACAATGCCTGGTGGTAATTTCTTAGTGTTTCGCTTGCACTATCAGGGTCAGCATATACCGGGGCGGCTCCAAGTCCGTTTCTTCTTTCCCAGAATCCATCCCAAAAGCCAACCGTATCATCAATAAAGCACTTATTGACATCAATTTCACTCAGTTTTAGCATTTCGTTTTCCTCATTTCTCTCCATTTTCTTTCTCCCTCTTCTCCTCTTCCATCTTCTCTCTCCATGTCACCCCGACCGCAATCGCCGACCAGACATCCTTTTTCACACCGAAGAACACGTCGGGTTCTTTTTTAGTTCCTTTTCCATTTTTTTTATCTGTTTTTGCATACCGGTCAATCAGCGCCTGGCGGATATTGGCATCTTTCGCCCGCAGGGTATTGCAGAGGCAGAGCTTTTCTTCCTTTCGGTAGATTCTGTCAACCGGAATGCCCCGGTCTATCGCTGCCTGGATAAGTCTTCCATTCCATAAGATGGATTCAATTGTGCTCTCCCCGACAGCCATTCCAAAGCTCTGAAACTGTTCGTAGACAAGCTGGTCATAGTCGTTATTTTTGATTATCTGCATAAGAGCCTCATTTGCAATTTTTCCGAATGATAATAGTTTTATATCGTCTTTATCAAACCGCATGATTACATATCCGGATTCTGTAGTTCCGACATCTATTGCAAAGATTTTATCTGTTATCATGTTTTTTATCTCCTTTTTTGAGTATATATCTAATATGCCGGAAAATTCTTTAAGGTGAACGAAAATAAAATATTTTGTCAAAATTAAATTTCGACATATTATTAGCAAATCATAAAATTTACAATAATTAACGGCTATGATATAATCATATATAGAATTGGAGGTGTAAGTATGAGGCACATCAAAGAAATTTTTAATCATAAAGATTTATCATTCATTGATGATGAATACGACAATTTTTTACAAAAAAAAGAAACATATTTACAAAATAAGACAAGCAGTAATTATTTGGAATTAACTTTCGCTTACGAATTAATAGACGCTTATCTAAAAAGCACATTAAGTGATGGATATATTACGCTAAATGAATTGCAATATATTAGAGCTGAATTAAAGGAGGGGCTTATAGAATGAATTTAAACAAGCATATTACAAAAACACTATTGAACGAATATGCTGGTTCCGAAAAAAAGAAAACAGTATTAATGGATGATGGAAATAAATATTTATTAAAGTTTCCTGACCCAACAAGAGAAAAAGGACGTGATTTGTCATATATTAATAATGCTATCTCAGAACATATATCCTGTTCTATTTATAACATCATTGGAATTCCAGCACAAAAAACAATCCTTGGCGAATATGTTGATGAAAATGGAAAAACAAAAATAGCATGTGCATGTCAAGATGTAAGAAAAAATGGAGAAATGATGTATGAAATTAATAAATTGGAATTAAGTAGTCTCGATAATACTCACGCTAAAAAATTGTCTTTGCCATATATGGATGAAGTTTTTAATAAAATGGACGATATCATATCTAAGGAGCAACTAAGCGATTTCTATTACGAAATGTTCATTATAGATGCATTTATTGGTAATACCGATAGGCACAATGGAAACTGGGCTCTCTTACAATCTTCTGATGGCATTCGAATTTCTCCTGTATATGATTGTGGGTCATCGCTTGCCCCTCTTGTTGATGAAAGCACTGTCTCTTCGGATGCTGGGATGGATTGTGCAATGAATACATCTTCTGTATTAGTGGACGATAAAGGGAAACGTATTAAATATTGTGAATTTTTTAAAAGCGAGTTAAGTCCTAAAACACAAAAAGCTTTGTTGCAGATAGTGCCAAAGATTAATCTTGATGCAATTGATAAGTTAGTGTTTAATACTGAATATATTTCCAGAAATAGACAGGATTTTTATTTTAGCTTTTTGCACACAACATATGAAAAAATATTAATTCCAGCAATTGAAAAATGTTTTGCACAACCAGAAAATTCTTTTGCTGATTTAGCCCCAGATAAATGTTACGATTTCTATAAAACTATTATTCGCCCATTAAAAGAAAATGCGAACTATCAAAAACAGTCTTTGAGCTTTATTGGGCTTAATGATTATCAGTATTCCAAAGGTGGGAAAAGTAGAATTTTTATTTATAAAAACGAGGATATAGTGGGGATAATATCTTCTCGTAGTAACAATAGGGAAACCAGAGAAAATTATGCAATACTATCATCATTTGGTTTAAATATTGAAAAGACCATTAAATCCATTAAAATAGAACAGGAAAAAGCAAAGCATATTCAGGAAGAAAAATCTAAAATAGAGATATCCAAAGATGAAGAGTTTAATTATGATAATAGTTCATACGATGATTTAGAAGAAAAATAGTGTTTAAATAACTTGAAAAGAGCGAAGTCAAAAACTTCGCTCTTATTACTCTCTTCGCTCTTTTTCAATATACAATCACACCCACAGCTCTTTCCTCAGCTCCTCAACCTTCTCTCTCTCCTCATCAGTAATCTCGCACCACTCAAAATACTTCTCCCAAAACTCCTCTCCTTCTTTTTCAAGCATTTTTCCGTATGTTTTTTTGAAGTACTCGCAGTAAAGCTGCCATTCCTTTTGACGGTCAAAAAAGATGTTGTGTTTTTTGGCTTCTTCAATCTTTTCTGCTGATTCTTTTTCCTGTTTTTTTCTACATTTCAAAGTCAGGATACCAGATTCAACACTCTCGCCAAAATCAGACATCTTGAGGTATTCCTCAGAATCTTTTTCTATCCATTTATCAACAAAGTCCTTATTGAGTTTAGAAATAATTGGCTTAATTTTAGCCAGCTCTTCATCATGCCGTTTGATAAAGCCATGCACTTTTTCCTGAAATGCGGCATATTCTTCGCTTCCTTTTTCCAGATTCTTAGATTCATGAAGTGTCTTAGACCACTCTCTCATAATCGCATTGGCCGGCTTATACATATCAGTAATCTGGCAACGCAATGCGTTTGCCTCTTTGGCATACTGATTTACATCTTCAAGCGTCTTAAACTTAAAGTTGTCATCGCCATAATAGCCGATATTTTTGGTGCTTTTTTTAAGCATTTTTTCAAATTCATCATCAGCATCTTTTCTGTAAAAGGAAGCTTTCAAGCGGCCATTTTCAATCACATGTGCAACCCATTCTCCGATTTCATCAGTGCCAAGCTCTGGTGTAAAATCAAAAATAATGAAGTTTTTGCCGTAATTGTAAGCTAGGGAGCGGTAAGGGATTTCGCTTCCGTTACCGTAATACTTTAAATCTCCACCATGACTTGTGACAACGCCCTTTGTGTCCATTGCTGACACATAAAAGCTAAACCAAGGAAAACATTTTACCTGTTCACCGTTTAGTGTATCGTACATACCCATAATTTAATCTCCTTTTCGTTGTTATTTTTTTTGATACATTATTAATATGAGGAAAAAACAACGTTAAAGAAACGCTGCAAATTCAGCAATACGTTTATATTCTTCGGAATTAAAATCTAAATCTCCATACAACGCAATAAGTTTTTCAGAAGCCCTCTTAATACAATACCTTTCTTCTGCTCCAATATCTGAGCTGAACCTTATTAAGATTTTTTCAAACATCAGCTCTGCACTTGTATATTTTCCATCAAACATAAGCAAACTTCCAACTCCAAGCATTGCTTGACATTCATCAGGGTTTAACAACAATGCTTTTTTATAGTCTTTTAACGCTTCTTTTTTGTCTCCAATGGATTCCAAAAAACGTCCACGCATACAATACAGGCGGCTTGCATATTCCGAAGACTCATTAATTAGTGAAAACGCCTGTTCATAACATATTTTTATCATTTCCGTTACGTCTTTACTTTCGAATTTTTCAAGTATTTCCGCTTCAAGCAGATATGCACTTACAAAATCAGTATTGTTGAATGTAATGATATTAAGCATTCTCAGTATTTTTGAGATTGAAACCAATGGCTTATCTCCAAGCATTCTGCAAGTCTCATTAATATAGAGTGCCATTTTTGACATCGCATATCGTATTAAGTTAGTCTCATCATTCGCCTTTTTCGATAATTCGCAATAGGTATTCACAAACATATTCTGCGCCTCAGCAATCATTTCTTGTTCTTGCCGAATATTACATTTTTGCATTATTGACTTACAATTAATACAATGCTGACCGATATTATATTTTACATATATCTTTGCAATCATTAGTAATTCTTGAATTTCATTTTCTGAAAATTGCAATTGAAAATTGTTGATACATTCGTTCAGGTATTTTTCATCAACACAAATATTATCTTGCAGACTCAAAAATATATCGTATTCACATTGATTCCGTTCTCGTGTCGTAATATAAGTCAACATTCCGGCAACATTAAAAAAGCCATTTAACATTTCTGCATTTTAATACATTTTGGCGCATATAAAATTTTAACAGTCTTCATCTTTTTCCTCCATAATTCCAACTTTTCTTACATCTAATATGCAGAATTTTTTCCGGTGTTTAATATTATTTTTTTCTCCCATATTGTTTTTAATATGCAAGATTCTGGCAAGAAAAAAGACAGCGGAAAAATCCGCTGTCTTTAAAAATCAAAACAATTTTGTTACGTCTACCAGGTATTTTGCTGCATTTTTCTTAATGTATCCTAAAGCTTTCTCTGGCATCTCTGCTCCAGAACCTTCAAAAATAACATTTCCGTCATTCTTAATCCTGCAAACACAGCCTTCAGAAACCTGCACCCTCTCATCATTTTCAAAGGTAACATCAAAAGGTTTTGCAAAGGCATAATATTTTCCAAGCCGAATCTTATTTGCAGCTTCAAAGTTTTCAGGATGTTCTTTCACCGCTTCAAAAATGCGTTTCAGCTTCTCTTCTATCGTCTCCTCCGGCTCTTCCTTATGCATCGCCTTCAGCGCCTTAACATACCACTGACTATTGATATCATCATCGGTAATATCCTTCAGTTCTTCCGGATTCTCAATAATGCTCCACCAGCTCTCAGCACCAAAAATAATTTTCTGCAAATCAAAAACGTAAATCGCCGGATTTGTTGCCATCCCGACAGTCAGTTCACCTAATTCTTTATTGTAACTTACAGTCTGGGACCACGGCTGGTTTCCAAGATACAGACCGAGATATGTTTTACCGCCATATTCTTTATTGCACGGGCGAATCTTAACCAGACTTCCAGCACGTCCCATCATCAGCTGTTTTGGCTTATCATATTTGATACTATTGACCTGAATCGGATACTCAATAAACCGGCTTTCATAGTCCGGGCAGTTCTCGCACTGCTCATTGCTGACACATACAGACATATCATCCTCTTCTGCATCTCTTCTTTCCTGCATCAGTTTTCTGCAGTATGTTTTGTTCATTTCCTTTCCCATATACGGAAACGAATTTTTGCATTTCTTCTGTCTCTCGCTTGGTTTTTTGTCCATTTTTTTAATTCCTTTCTTTTTGTATTTCCGGATTTTCCGGTGTTTTTTGTGTACACATACAATATGATGAATTTTTCATGCAAAGAAATACCGGCAGGTTTCACTGCCGGCATAATTCTTTTTATTTTTTCTTTACACATTTTAACCACAGCACCCACGCAAGCAGTAGCAGCATTGCATCAATTGCTGCAAATGGCAGTATGTATTCAGCTTCAGATTCGTATGGCAGAACTTCTGACTTATCAGCCTTGCTTATTTTAATTTCTTTTTTGTCTCCTCTTTTCATTTCTTCAACGCGGGATGAACGTTGTGTCGTATATTCTTTGCCGTCGTATGTATATCTGTAAGTTACCTGCACGTTACTCTGGCTGTCAATTGCGATATCATCAATCTCTGCCGTCACCTGAATGCTATTTTTGTAGCAGCCATGCAGTTTCAAGGTATACGCAAAAACCCCGGCCGCTGCAATCAGAAACAGTACAAGAAATACGATTGCAATGCGTGTTGTTTTTATTGTTTCTTTTTTGTCGTCCACAAGAGCACCTCCTTATTTTTTTGTAAAAACAATATGCCGAATTTTTTACCGGCTGGTGATATTTTTGCGGATTTTTTTTTGCAATTGTTTTTGTTGCTTTTCAGGTGCACAAAAAACTGTTGGTGAATAAGCAATCTTGTGTATATGTTTTCATTATTTTTTTTCTCCCTTCTTTATTTTTTTGCATAATTAATATGCAAAATGCCGATTACGATTAGAAAAACACATGTAGGCTTTTTTTGTGAATTACTTATTTTTTGTTTTTATTTTTGCTCTCTTCCGCAATTGTGCAAACGTTATGCACATGATTTTGTCGCAGTCCCAACACTTTCCGCCTTAACTTATTCCTCCACAGACGGCAGCATACAGATTATCATCTTATACATCCATAAGACCGCCAACTCAAGACACAATCCAATCAATACATCACAGAGCACGGCATAATTGATATCATTATACTTAAGAATCACCTCCGGATTGTTTTTCTTAACCCGGATTCCTTTTTTATCTCCTTTTTTAATTTTTTCTAGGTATTGCATTTTGTCAGATTCGTATTCCTTACCGGCGATATTATACCGATATGCTACATTGATATTTTTATCATCAGCACCTTCGACATTAATTACTTCAGCCATTACAAGCTGGCTTCCAGCATAATTGTTGTAATCCTTCTGCGCGTGAAAAAGCATAAGCGCAGCGACAATTACTGCCAGCACGAAGGCATGTTTTCTAAGCAGCGATATTGTGTTCTTGCTTCTGTCGGCTTTCTCAGCGAATTTTTTTTCTTTTAGCTTTTTCAAATTTTTCATATTTTTCATCGGCAGATGCTCCTTTTTTCATTTCTTAAGAAGTATTTTGTTCTATTTTAGTATGCTTGATTTTTTGCCGGCCGAAAGATTTTTGCGAAAAAAAATACCGGCAGAATTCCTGCCGGTAGGTTTTCAATATTAAATTTCAATATCAGAATCTTCTTCTGCTTTTTTCTTCGCCAAACCAAACAACAAAACTATCGTTGCCAAAGACGCAAAAAGAGAAAGAGCAAAAGCGATATTATTACATATTACAGTCGTTATTGTCGTGATAATTATTTTTTTTGGAATGCTTTTCCGTATCCGGATTTCTTTTTCGTCTCCAGCTTTAATCTCGCCGACGGATTGTCTGGCGCTTTCCTCATACTTCTTGCCGCCATAGTTGTATTGATATTTAACATCCAGCATGCCATTTTTCATACCGGATACATTAATGACATTTGCTTTCACAATTTCGCTGTCTGTATATGTCCTGTAATCAGTTACGACATTGATTACGAAAAGTATGATGCCGACTATGCCGGCCAAAAAGAATACGGAGCAAATAAGTTTAATAAGCTTTTTGTTTGTCATCTAAATTTTCCTCGCTTTCTGAAATTGCTTTTACATTTACAATATGCTGGAATTTTTTCCGACAGGAAAGTTTTTGCGAAAAAAAATACCGGCAGAGGATTTCTGCCGGGTAATTTAAATCTTCTTTTCTGTATTTATTTTTTCGTTTTTTTTCTTATTTTCTTCCACGATTGACGCAAACGTCACCCCCGGCTTCGTTGTAAACCCAACACTTTCCGTCTTAACTTCCTCCACCGCAAACGGTAGTGTGCAGATTGCCATCTCATATATACATAAAACCGTCAATCCAAGACACAATCCAATCATTACATCGTAGAATATTACCAAATTGATATCATTATGCTTAAGAATTATTTCCGGGTTGTTTTTCTTAACCCGGATTTCCTTTTTGTCTCCTTTTCTGCTTTTTTCTGTGTATTGTATTTTGTCCGATTCGTATTCCTTGCCGGCGATATTATACCGATATGTTACGCTGATATTTTCATCACTGGCACCTTCAATATCAACCACTTCAGCCATCACAAGCTGGCTTCCAGCATAATTATTATAATCCTTCCGCATATGAAAAAACATAAACGCAGCGGCAATCACCATCAAAATGTAGACAATTTTTTTAAACCGCGACATTGTATTTTGAATTCTTTCGGCTCTCTCAGCGAACTCTTTTTCTCTTAGTCTTTCCAAATCTTCCATATCTTTCATATCTTCCATTGGCAGGCGCTCCTTTTTTAAGTATTTCTTTTGCTCTATTTTTAATATGCTTGAATTTTGGCGGCAGGAAAAATTTTTCGAAAAAAATACCGGCAGAGGATTTCTGCCGGGTAATTTAAATCTTCTTTTCTGAATTTATTTTTTTGTTTTTCTTCTTATTTTCTTCCATGATTGACGCAAACGTCACCCCAGGCGTCGTCGTAAATCCAACATTCTCAGTTCCAGCCTCCTCCACCTCAGACGGAAGCATGCAGTTGGCCATTTCGTACAGGTAAAAAACTACTGTCAATCCAAGACAGAACCCAAGCATTACATCGCAAAATATGACAAATATAACATCATTATATTTAAGAATTACCTCCGGGCTATCTTTCTTAACCCGGATTTCTTCTTTATCTCCGTTCTTTATTTTTTTTAGATGCTGTACTTTGTTTGATTCATATTCCTTACCGGCAATATTATATCGATATGTAACACTAATATTTTCATCACTGGCGTCCTCAACACCAATCACTTCAGCCATCACAAGCTGGCTTCCCGCATAATTGTTGTAATCCTTCCGCACATAAAAAAACATTAACGAAACGGTAATCACCAGCAGCACACAGACAAGTTTTCTTATGAGTGATATTGTGTTCTTGATTCTTGATATTGTGTTCTTGATTCTTTCGTCTCTTTCAGCTCTTTCATCGAGTTCTTTTTCTCTTAGTTCTTCCAATTCTTCCACCGACAATTTTTCCATCAACAAAGTCTCCTTTTTTAAGTATTTTTTTCTATTTTTATTATGCTTGATTTTTTGCCGGCCGAAAGATTTTTGCGAAAAAATACCGGCAGAATTTCTGCCGGGTGATTTAAATCTTATGTTCTGGATTTATTTTTTTGTTTTTCTTCTTATTCTCTTCCACGATTGACGAAAATATTACGCCAGGCGTCATCTTCCTCAAGCATACAAGTTGCCATTGCATACAGCCACAAAACTGCCAGCTCAAGGCACAATCCAATCACTACATCATATATTACAATAAAATCGACATCATTATACTGAAGAATCACCTCAGGGTTGCTTTTCTTAACCCTGATTTCCTTTTTATCTCCTCTTTTGATTTTTTCTGTGTATTGTATTTTATCCGATTCATATTCCTTACCGGCAATGTTGTATCGATATGTTACGCTGATATTTTTATCACTGGTACCTTCAATATCAACCACTTCAGCCATCACAAGCTGGCTTCCGGAATAATTATTGTAATCCTTCCGCACGTGAAAAAATATAAACGCAACGGCAATTATCACCGCCAAAACACAGGCAATTTTTCTAAACAGTGATATTGTGTTTTGGATTCTTTCGGCTATTTCAGCCAGTTCTTTTTCTTTTAATGTTTCTAAATCTTTCATATCCTTCATCGACGAATGCTCCTTTTTCTTTCTTAAGTATTTTTTTGTTTATTTTTAGTATGCTGGAATTTTGGGCGGCAAGAAAATTTTTGCGAAAAAATGCCGGAAGAACTTCTTCCAGTATGAAATATCATCCGTGAACTGGTGCAAGCGAGCGTAAGCTCGCTGCATCATATTCAGCCAATTTGTTCAATAAGGTTAATTGATGCAAGGACATATGCAAAAAGGCAAAGCGCAAAGGCGACATTCTGCAAGATTGCACTTTTAATTGATGCGGTAACTATTTGCTCCGGAGCATTTTTTCGTATTCGTATTTCTTTTTTGTCTCCCACTTTAATTTTGCCGACAGATTGTCTAGCACTTTCCTCGTATTTATCGCCGTCATAGTTATATCGATATTTGACATCCAGCATACCGTTTTTCGTACCGGATACATTGATAACCTCTGCTTTCACAACTTTGCTGTCTGTATATGTTTTGTAATCAGTCGCGGCATTTAGCACGAAAAGTATAGCCTCACCAAAAAATATCACAATACAAACGACAGCAAAAACCTTTTTTCTTTTGGTAATATTTTTGCCAGTCATTTTAATCCTCCTATCTCCTATCTTTTTTTTGTATATTTATAGTATGCTTGATTTTTTTGCCAGTACTGATTTTTTTGCGAAAAATATGTAAAAAAAACTGCTACCATACCTGGTAGCAGTAAATGATTTGGTGATAACGCAGGCTTAACGCCTTCGTTACCAGATTAAAAATGAACTTACGTTCATCTTCGCCAAGTCCGCAATGGCTAACAAATGACGGCAAAGCCGGAGTGCAGAACGTGGACGTGGTTTCCGACTCCCAGTACACGTCCAGCAACCTTCGAACCGACGGACAACCAAATTGTTCATGGTCGGATTGCCGTTGCAATCCTTCCCTGACGGCAAGCCTGGCCATGGTCTCTCGTCCATCGATAATTAGTTCAGAAATTTTTCTTTACTATCAATTTTAAGGTTTGTTAACACATACAAAATTCCATCATGCACTCCGGCAGCATACGGATTTTTGTCAACATCATCAGCGTTCTCGTTTTTGCGATTGTCTGCTAACAGTTTGTTTGCAATTTTAAGAATTTCATTCTGTGTGTATGTTTTCACTCCAGCTTCCTCCACATCAGACGGAAGCATACAGTTTGTCATTTCGCACAGACGAAAAAAAACTACTGTCAATCCAATACAGAATCCCAGCGTCATATCGTAAAATATGGCAAAAATAACATTATTATATTTAAAAATTACCTCCGGGCTATCTTTCTTAACCCGGATTTCTTCTTTATCTCCGTTCTTTATTTTTTTTAGATGCTGTACTTTGTTTGATTCATATTCCTTACCGGCAATATTATATCGATATGTAACACTAATATTTTCATCACTGGCGTCCTCAACACCAATCACTTCAGCCATCACAAGCTGGCTTCCCGCATAATGATTGTAATCACTCCATACATTAAAAAACGTTAACGAAGCGGCAATCGCCACTATCACACAGTTAAGCTTTCTTATCAGCGATATTGTGTTTTGGATTCTTTTGTTTCTCTTAGTCAGTTCTTTTTCTCTTAATGTTTCCATATCCTTCATGTCCTTTATGTCTTTCATCGGCAGACGTTCCTCTTTCTTTCTTAAGTATTTTTTGCTTCAGATTTTATCTTTCATCCACAACCTGTTTTTTTTATAATTTGAAATATAAAAAACATAAACATAAAAACAACAATCATACTGCATGCGATTAGTGATACCAACTTTTTAGCAACTACAATTTTATAAGGTTTTTCAGGATTATATAAGATTCTTTCATTTTTTCCAACATCATTAACTTTATTGTTTCCATCTATCGTTGATTGATATTTTTGACTATCAACAATATATTCATATCTGACTTTTGCTGTTGCCTGATTTAGATATCTTTCAAGATAGTAGTCGGAGGAGACCTTTACATTGATGATTTTAGCCATTACTGTTTGTGTACAGTCGTGATACCGTTGATAAGTCTTAACATCTGCAATCATTAGAGCAAAACCCGCAATCATTAGTATAATAATAGCTAACAAGTAGCTTCCTTGTTCTCTTTTGACATTGTGCCTTTTCCTTCTTATTTTCTATTCGTATTTCGCCTTCAGCTCCTTCAGTAGTCTCAGTTCCTCTTCTCTTTTTGCTTCCTCTTTTTCTGCCTGTTTTTTCTTTTCCTCTGCTTCGCGTTTTTCTTTGTACCAATCTTTATGCATTTCTGCAGGTTCGAACAAAAATTCCAAAGGGAATTTGCAAGATACGGAATCATATATGTCGTAATGTCCGTCGTATGCTACAACATGTACGAAGTCTTTCGTGAAATTAGTTTTATTGATATCCAGCGTATCAAATTCTTTGTCTAGGAATCCGATTTCGTGAACAACTTCTTTTACACGCGACATTAACATCGAGTAATTTTTAAGTGTATTCATGGCATCTTCTTTCGTCATCTGAAACATGTTTTTCCACCTTTCTTTATTGTAATTTGCATCTTCAGTATGCCATATTTTTTCAAAAGAACAAAATTTTTGCGGAAATATTTTGCCCGGCAGATAATCCACGCAAGCAAGTTTTCTTAGTAGCGATATTGTGTCCTAGATTCTTTCGGCTCTTCCAGCCGCTTCTTTTTCTCTTAAAGTTTATTGTGTTTTTAACGATTTTATATTATAATGGAAACTAACAAGTAATAATTAATCGTGATACTTAGGAGGGTGATTATGGCTGACGATGGATATATTAAATTTGGTGATTTCTTTACAGAAATAAAAAGAATTTGTAATTCATTTATAGGGAAAGAGATTATAGACACTTCATTCATTTCTTCCGAGATTTCAAGTTTCTATGATAGTTTGGATTGGCGCAATCATTTGCTATGTATCAATATAACTCCAACAGCGATAATATATGACAGGACAGACAATAATATTGAAGGTATTGATGAGTATAGTGCAAATACAGGCAGTATAACAATAATATCTTACAAAACCAAACCAAGCGGTGAAGAAGATGGGATTATACAAGACATCAAAGTCACAAACCATATCTCAGAATTTAATGACTGTTATTTAACTGACATCTCACAAATATTGGATTACATACTTGCCAAAAAAGAAAGAAAAAAAATAATAGCAAAAAACGAAAAGCTAAAGCAGCAAATCCAAGAAAATGATAAAAAAATCAATACGTTAGAAAAAATTATGAAAATTAATGCGTACGACAAAACAATGTTAAACAAAGATTTGAGTAACTGAAAAATATGTAAATTAATGCAAAAAAATTCCCGGAAATATTCTTTCGGGAATTTTTTGCTTTTTCTTTTTTTACACATCCAAATTTGCTTCCGTCGCGTTACTGTAAATATACTCTTTTCTTGGCTGTACCTCATTCCCCATCAGTAAGGCTGTCAAATCTGAAGCTGCCTGCGCGTCCTCAATTTCAACCTGCTTCAGCATCCTTGTCGCCGGGTTCATAGTAGTCTCCCACAGCTGCTCCGCATCCATTTCCCCGAGACCTTTATAACGCTGCAGTTTAAAGTCTTTATGCGTTTTTCTGTATTTTTCAAGTGCCTTGTCGTCATACAGATACTCTTCTCTTCCGTTCTTTCCGTTCGGAATCGCTTTATATAATGGCGGCATCGCGATATATACGTGGCCTTCATAAATCAGTTCAGGCATAAATCTGTAAAACAGAGTCAAGAGTAGTGTGGCAATATGTGCCCCATCCACATCCGCATCGGCTGCGATAATGATTTTGTTGTATCTCAATTTTGAGATGTCAAAGTCATTGCCATACCCTTCAGAGAACCCACAGGCGAAAGCATAAACCATTGTTTTAATCTCGGCATTTGCCAGGATTTTATTGATGCTTGCCTTTTCCACGTTCAGAATCTTACCCCTGATTGGAAAGATTGCCTGAAATTCACGGTTTCTTGCTGTCTTAGCTGAACCACCCGCAGAATCACCCTCAACGATAAAGATTTCGCATTTCTCCGGGTCTTTGCAGTTACAGTTTGCCAGTTTTCCATTGCTGTCAAAAGAATACTTCGGCTTTGTCAGCATATTTGTTTTTGTTTTTTCTTCTGCTTTTCTGATTTTTGCAGACTTTTCAGCACAGCCGATAACAGCTTTCAGTTCTTCCAGATGGCGGTCAAAATACATCTGCAGCTGTTCTGAGATAACGGATGAAACCGCTTTTGCAGCATCCGGGTTATCCAGCTTTGTCTTTGTCTGGCCTTCAAATCTCGGGTCCGGGTGTCTTACGGAAACAACAGCCACGAGACCGTTTCTTACGTCCGCTCCGGTGAAGTTTGCATCCTTTTCTTTAAGGATACCAAGCTCCCTTGCATATGTATTGATAAGTGTTGTCAGGGCTGTCTTAAAGCCTGTCAGGTGAGTGCCACCCTCTGTTGTGTAGATACTGTTGCAGAATCCGGTCACATTTTCGTGAAATTCTGTTGTGTACTGGAAAGCGCATTCAACTTCAATCCCGTCACTCTTTCCAGAAACAGAAACCGGTGCGTCCTGAACTGTTTCAGAGTCTTTCGTCATAGACTTCACAAGACCGATAATACCTTCTTCTTCGTGAAAAGTAATTGACTCTACTTCTTTCTTTCTCTTGTCTTCATAGTGAATTATCAGCTTCGGGTTTAAGTAAGCTGTCTGATGCAGCCTGTTCTTTACCTCTTCTGCTCCAAACTTCACTGTATCAAAAATCTCATCATCCGGCAGGAAATTGATTGTAGTTCCGTGTCCTTTTGATTTCTTAATCATCGGGAGCAGGCCGTCAATCAGTTCTGTTGTCGGATGCCCTTTTTCGTAAGAGTCATGGAACAGGCCGCCATCACGTTCAATATCAATAGTAAGACGTTTTGATAACGCATTCACGACAGAAGAACCGACACCGTGCAGACCACCGCTGGTTTTGTATGATTTGTTATCAAATTTACCGCCAGCGTGCAGGGTGGACAATACCAGACGCTCCGCCGAAACGCCTTTTTCATGCATTCCAACAGGGATTCCTCGTCCATTATCTCTCACGGTCACAGAACCATCTTTTTCCAATGTCACCCAAATCTCACTGCAGAATCCTGCCATATGTTCATCAACAGAGTTATCAACGATTTCATAAATCATATGATTCAGTCCTCGTCTTGAAGTGCTGCCGATGTACATACCAGGACGTTCCCTTACGGCTTCAAGCCCTTCAAGAACTGTGATACTGTCTGCTCCGTAGAAATTAGTATTTTTTGCCATTTTTACCTCTCCTTTTTGTTATTTTTTTTCTTTCTTTTCGCGCTCCACGCGTTTTCTCAGTTCACCAATACCGCCTTTTGTTCTAAAAGCTTTTCTGCTGAATTGCATAAACCTCTTTTATTCTTCTAACTGCAATTATTTCATTGACTTCATAAACTTTACACAATTCGCGAACTAATCTTTTTTTCTTTCCTTTCGATACCCTTTGATAATTGTTTAATTCAAGATATTGATATACTCGATTCAGTGGCATCAAAAGTGCTGCTGCTGTATAATCTGCCAGATGCTCAACTTTGGGCTTATTTCTTTCCAACGGTCTTGTTAACGGTGCTGTATTTCCATTTATCAAATGCGCACATTCATGAGCAAAAACAAATCTTTTTGTTTCTCCAGATAGTCCTTCCTTAAAAATAACTTTTCGAACTCCATTTTTATCAGGTTCACATAATACTGCCTGACTCTGTATATCTTGTGAACCATTTCCCCATGTAACTTTCAGCACTTTCGCAATTTCCTCTAAACTAGTTTCTGGTTTAAGGTTATTTTTCTTATAGAATGATGCTATTGTGTTTTCCATATTACACATATCTTTTAATTCAATATCCATCTCATTAATTTCTTTTGATGTTTTACGAATTTCTAACCCAGTAACTATTGTTATAACAATAATCACTATACTTGTTATAGACAAATATAATTCTATGCTCATTTTTCCCCCTTACTATTATTTTTTCCTTTCACTCTTGTTTATCTTTGATTTAATTATGCCAAATTTTCTTCATTTCCAATTTTTTTTGCGCATTTCTTTTTGCATGCTTTTTGTTCATGTATATTTAATATGCCTGATTTTTTAAGAATCTGTACAGGCACACAAAAAAACAGCCGGCAAAATTTTTTTACTGGCTGTCAGGTTTAGCAATTTTTTATTCATTTTTTTGATAGCTCGCCGTTCCGGCTTACAACCAGCATGAAGTGCGCGAGCGAAGCCGCAAGACTGAGTGTAGTGTACGAACGGGAATTCAGACCCGCGTGCATTTGGACCGCGGACGACTTTTTGTCAACCTGGGATTTCCAGTTCTTCGTTAATATGTAAAATTTTTCCAAAAGCGAAAAAAGAGAGAAAAGCTTTTCGCTCTTCTCTTTAGAAAATTACTTGAAAAAGTCCATCATGTCTTTATCCGAAATCTCGTATCCGGGAAAATTCTTCAGCCCTTTCATGAATGGTGGCTGTTTCCGAATGATACTCATTAAATATGTATTGTCATATCCAAGCAGCAGGTCTACAATACCGTTAATCAACTTAATATCTTCAATGTATATTTTTTCCGCTGTTTTTGTATATTCTTTTTCTTCTTTTACAAAATTGATTCCAAGAAGTACTGGAATATAGCCATTTCCGCAGGATTTGTAATGCGACCAGACTTTTCTCTCCACAGGCCCCCAGTCCATGGCAACAATCTCATCTGAGAAAGCACGTTTCTTTCTGCTTATCAGAAACTGCGCCTGCACGAAGTACAGAATTTTCATCAGCTGCAAGACAGACAATCCATGTCCGCATTTCTTGGCGTAATACAAAACATATCTTGAAATATCCAAAATATCGTACATATTATCATCTCCTCTCAGGCAACCGTTCCGGCTTCAATTACTAACGCTTTTCGTTCTATATCCAGAGCGATATGCTGCACTCTCATTGCCAGAATTTTATCATTCGGGATGACCCAGCCTTCGTTTATTGTAGAAAAAATCTTCTTCGCGCCTTTCTGCCAATCAGAGCCTTTTTCGGTACAGTCGTATATCTCGAAATTGCAGTTAACGTCGAACTCCCGATTCTCTACCAAATCCCCGACCAGCATATCGTCTTTGTATGTTTTCTTTTCTTTAAGCATTTTTTTTGCTCCTTTCTTTTTGTTTTTATACATACAATATGCAGAATCATTGCCGGAATGGATATGTCTGGCGATGAGTTTTGTATATTTTTTTAGATTTTTTTGTTTTTCTTGACGACTTTTTCCGAAGTGGTATTCATGACAGCATTAAAAATCGTACATACATCATCAACAAAAATCCTACCAATTGCCTCAGCTACTTTTTTAACATATTTTTCTACTTCCTTTCTTTTGTATACGTATATGTAAGACGGATGCTGTACCGGTAGATACCATATGCCGTTATGTTCTGTCGCAAAATATTCAAACCCGCACCAGCGCTTTAGCTTAATGTTTAATTTTTTCTCTACCGCAGAGCATACTTTCTCCCCAAGCAGAGCCACGACCTTCGGCTTGACCTCTGCGATTTCTGCAAGCAGATTCTTAAAGCAGCATTGAAACCTCCACACGACTAAAGTCGCGGGATTCCCGCACCTGCAAGCAGGCACTTGAAGAGGACTCGGGCTTCACTGTAGCAGGCGAACCTCTGCAGGTATATCTCCGTGAAACAGACGGCCAATCTTTCAGGCATGGCCTGGTTCACGGTTTTGCATGACTCTCTTCCATTTTACGGGCTCAGCTTTCAGAGATGACAAGAATCCGAAGATTCAGGCTCCCTTACTAACAACCGAAGGAGTGATTTCTGCCTCCTGTGCTGGTTTACAAGTTACTTGGAAATCTGTGTCTGCTGTTATTTCAGCATAAGATTTCCGGTAAAAATCAGACCATTCCGGTTCTTACCGGAAACCTTATGCGTTTCCTAGAATCCAAAGCATGACGGATATGATTTTCCGGATGCTTTCATTTCCGTTATTAGGTCATTCTGCATTTTTACAAAGTTATCAAATAGTTGTATACATTTCTTTCTGTCAGGTTTTTCCACAGTATCCATACATGACTGGAGAAATGCGCTGTATAAATCTCTCTGAACGGTTATGGCTCCGATGTTCTTAAACCTTTCTGAGAGTGCTGTTTTTATGTAGTCATCAAGAACATGGTTATACTGGCTTGCCTTATATTTCCACTTATCCGTTTCCAGATATATCATGCTGTACTGTTCACATTTCTGTTTTAATCTTGCAATGAGGAAACTTGGACTTCGGTCTGTGATTGACTTTCCAAAACGTTTCTTCCGTTTATATTTATATACGGTCTTTTCGGTTCCATCAGCATTTTTTATCACAGAGGCTTTATCCCGACGCTTTGTTTCGCGGGATTTCTTCGCAAGGGCCTTAAAGTCCATCGGTTCGTTGATAAATATTGATGAATCTTTTATCATACTGTTCAATAAGGTCTCATGTTGACATTTTGTGTATTCTGCCTTCCTGCGATATAATTCTCTTACTCTTGCTTTATTTCTTTGGCAGGCCTTCGAGAACTTCCACGGTGGAAGGTCTTTCGTTTTCTTCTTCGCTGTTCCATCTTCATTAAATCTGTCAGGATTTGTCATCCTTGTGGATTTATCAATCTTACGCTGCAAGGATACAATCTGTTTGTTGTAGTCCTTACATTTTGGAGATAATTCTTCAAGAAAGACAGAAGATTCTGATACCGCAGCCATTGTAGAAGGTCCTTCATCAATACCCATTGTTGATTTTCCAGGTGTTATTTTCTTAGGTGCATTCTCCGTCATATACAGTTTTACATAATAATGCCAGCCACTCTTAAACCACAGCCTTTCAATCTCACAGTATTTGATAACTCCGATAGATAAAGATTCATTTATATAATTTTTCTCATCAGGCATATCTGGTTTTGAAATATCATATTTTACCGGAATTTTGAGACCATTCCATTTGATATAACAATCAATCTGGCGCTTTTCGTTATTCTGGTCAAAGCGAATTGCGACACCGCTTAGGCTCTTTCCCGGAATCGTATGAAAATCAGATTCTTTCTTATAATGGACATCTTTTCCATTGCCGAATAATACCGCATCCACCCCTTTCATTATATGAGCTACTTCTGCCTGTACCTGGTGTGATGAAATATTTTTTTTATATCTACGCTGCATTACGCTTGCATACTTCTCAAGCCCGTTTTTTGTCAATCCGATGCTTTCACGTGTTTCATTCATGAACTTTGACAATCGCTTCATATCAGCTACGACCTGCTTGTCATCAGACTCTGATTTTTTAAATCGTATATATTCATTCAAAGCCTGTTGATACTGTTTGTCATTTTCTAATCTTGATAACAGCTTCTTCACATGTTTTCTTATCTGATTACTGATATGTGCCAGGATACGAAAACGCTTTTCCATGATATATGCTGTGTTTTTATCCACTTCCAGCTTAAGTCTTAAAGTATGCATGCGTCATGCCTCCTTTCTGTTTCTTACATATTTAATATGCCGAAAAATTTTATAATCGGACACTTTTTTGCGAAAAAAATAAAAAAATATTCGCATTCATCATGCGAATATTAAAATCTGTAAACAGTATTTTTATTTTTAAAACACGTTTTTACTATTCGACTATCGCCGAAGCGGCTTTATCCCCGACGCAAGCATCGGGGTTTACAGCCGCGGCTATCTATCACCGTTTTTAACCTTTCTTTTCAACTGTTGTCACTATCTCTTCCTGTATCCTGTCAGCGCGACGCATAAGATAATTGATTATGCCGCCGTAGAATTTTTCTACATTAAGGCACTTAATCGCAATCACCTCGCCTGTCTTAGAGCTTGTTTCTATCTGCAGGTCTTTTTCATATTTTGGAGGATACGCAAAGCAATAATTTGATTTTTCAGCCTCAGCGGCTATCTTAAGAAGCATATATTCTTTCGCTTCATCAACAGAACATGTGATTTCCGTCATCTCTATCTCACAACCACGTGAAGAAGCAAAAATCCATTTGTATTTTTCCATGCCTGCTCCTTTCAGACAATGGAGGCTTTAACTCCAAAGTCCTCAATGATATCCATTACAATGTCTGCATCAGAATCATCAACCATCATACGACCACCATTATCGTAATCAAAATCAATGTTATAAGCCTCAAGCTCAGACTCAATGTCTTCATAATTTTCAGCGTCATCAGTATCAATAAAGATTCTTGTCATAGTACATTCTCCTTTCAAATATGTTTTAATACGTCTTCAGGTTCACTGTAGTTCTCGTGTTCAAGCTCGTGTGCGGTGTAATCAATACGGTATGTATCAAAAACATTGTAGGCGGTGAATCCGATGTCAACAGCAAACGGAGCATCATGTTTTACAACCTGCAGCTGGTCGATATCATCTGTACCATGCTTAAAAGCAGCTGCATCTTTCCTTGCGTCTCTTTTTGCCAAATCAACCAAAATCTGTTTAATCTCGCTTACTTTGCAGTAAGTTTTCAAGATTTTGATTCCACTTTCAGCAGAATTTGAAACAGCAATAATCCAGTCATATCTGGGCCCTTCTCTCATTGGTTTCTCCTTTCTCAGACTTCACGCATCTGCATAAAATCAAGGCGCTGCGCCGTATAGTCAATATGATACCGCGAGCTATGCTCGCGTGTACCAGACACGGACGATGGAGCCGTTCGTCGATGATAATCAGAAAATACATTGTACACGTTCAGCACTGTCACCTCATTCGTTTTACTGTCAGCGGTTTCTTCAACATCTGAGATGTCCTCAGTACCGTAATTAAAACTCTCTTCATCATTGCTTTTATCTTCCAGGGCGAGCTCTACAAGAGCCCGCTTAATCTGGTCAACACTTCCAATCGTATAAAGCATTCTGACGCCGTCAGCTTCAGTATTTCCGATTGCAATAATCCACTTCGTCAGCATTATTTTTCTCCCTTCTTTTCCTCTTCCTTCGGTTTAGCCAAAACGGAATCTGATTTATAAGGAACTGTACCTGCCGGCACTACAAGTGAAGCGCGGTCAGTATGTACGTGCTGGTCATCAAAGAAAATCTGCGGCTTAAACTCTTTTAAGACATAAGTTTTATCAAGTCCTCCAAGGAAGAACGCCTGATTTACTTTAATTCCCCATGCTCTCAGTGTCTTGATTGTTCTCGCATGAGCCGGTGCGCTTCTGGCAGTAACAAGGGCAGTAACGATTTTTGTTTCGTTATTTTTCCCCTCTTTTTCCTGCTTTGTCTGGATTTTCGCAAGGGCGCGTAAGAACTTCGCCATCGGTCCTTCCTTCATCGGGATGTTAGCTTTTTCGCTTTCATTCTTACCAAACGCCTCAAGACCTTCAGCCTTAAAGATAGCTTCTGACTCATCGCCAAAAAGTACAGCGTCACCATCAAAAGCAACGCGAAGCTCTGTCGATTCAGTCATATACTTCGCTGCTGATGTAATCATCGTTGCAGCCGGGATGCCGTTGTCAATAGCGGCATTTGCTGAGTCATCGTTTGCGGTTAAAAACAGGTCAATATCCAATGATTTCAGATAATTGATAATGCTTTCACCGCCGGTAAAGAATCCTCTGCAGATATTAAGATTGTGAGCCTGAATTGAGTTAAACACCCGGAGACTCATATCTGCGGTATTTCTTGAGACAACGATGACCTCAACATCATCTTCGCCAAGTTCAAGCAGGGCTTTCACGACCGGAAAAGCGGCACCGGGCTGAAGAATATCTTTTTCATGTTTTATCTGATATTTTTCATATGCTTCCTTACCTTTTGTTGTGAAGATGTCATCTTCCTTTTCCAGCTGAAACAGAGCACGGCTTGAAACTGCTACTTTCAATTTTCCATCAATTGTATATGCCATATTGTTATTCCCCTTTCTTTGTGTGCATATTGTTTCTACAAAATCAATATGCAGGAAAATACGGCATACAAAATGCTATCTTTTTCCATCCCTGACAGATTCTATCTCCATCTGCCTCGCAGCCACACATCCGTCCTCATGCATCTTCACCTTTTCCCAGTATTTTTCAGCTTTTTCTTTCTGTATTGCTTTTTGCCTTGCTGCTATTATTTTTTTTGCTGTTTTCTTACTTATCAGAATATTTTTTTGCATTTTTTTTCACCTCACTTTTTTGCATACAATATGCCAGATTTTCAGCTCTTCGATTGAGACAAAAACAGCCCCAGCGGTTAAACCGCTGGGGCGCTATTTTTTTGTGTTCTGTATTACACCGCTTTTTTCTGACAGTCTGCCGGCATCGTCTGCGTCCTTATAATTTCCAATCTGTACATCAGGATTGATGCTGCCATATGTACAAGCATACCACAGCCAAACATACCGATAATAAACATCATGTTCTCGGCAAACATACCGCGCTTAAACGCAAGATATATGATGCCGTAATATCCCACATTAACAATCAGGGAGTTTATCGCATTGTATATTGTCCTTCCATGTGACACAAACCAGCCATCAATGACCGCAGAAATCATATATGTGATGTAGAACGGAACAAGCGGAAGCACAATCTTCATTATGACATTCCCATCGCTTGCCATCGGGCCACTGATGAAAGATTTCCATCTTGGCATTGTAATCAGCCATACTGCGAAAATCATGATGAGATACCGCCAGCAGTTCTTCATCGTAAGGCGGATTTTGTCGTTCTTCTTGATGACCTCCACAAGGCAAGTGACCGGCACCAGGAGCCAGCCCCAGATAAAGTTATTTGCCACCCAGTAGTTTCCAGACTCAGACACCGCATTGACCATCTTGCAGACCATCACGGCGTAAATGAAATTGTCCAGAAAAATCTGAATACCGGCAAATGCTCCAATCTTGCACCAGTCTTTCAGAAATGTTTTTCCCGGCATCGCAAATTTCAGATATCCTTTACTATATGCAGACAATACGGCAATCAGCCCAATTACTGCGTTAACTGCAATTTCTGCATACGCCGCTCCGACATCCTTGAAGCTGGAAATGAAAATCCAGTCAGCCACAACCTGCAGACATAACCTGCTTACAAGCAGCCGCATCACCAGCTTGTCGTCATCATTAAGCGTAAATATCATTACCATGAACGTTCCGACAAACCCGGCAAGCATTGACAATGCCTGCATGAACAGGTATTGTACTGCATTTTCTGCATTCATGAATTTAGCGATACTTCCAATTTTCATCATTACAATAATTGTAAACACCGTATACACCGCAAACGACACCAGAAATGCTGCACAATTCTTATCCGGTGCTGTCTTTTCCTTATCAGGTTTCAGCAGAAAATACAGAGGAACCGTCAGCGCCGTCACCAGAACCTCATCAATCAGGTCAAACCATTCTATCTGCCCCATTATGTTTATATCGACGCCGCTGACCGCCACAATTTGCATTCTTATCAGCAAATATACCGACGGCAGCAGGGTATACAATATCAGCGACCCATACAATTTGAAATCTTTTTTTGTCATTTTCTTAAACCTCCGTCTTCTTTTTATATTTTTATACAATATGCCGCATTTGTTTTCTTTTTATATTTTTTTTGCGGATTTTTTTCTTCTACCATATTCCAAATCCGGCATATTAAATCTGAAACCATTAAAAACTATAAAGAAAGGAAGCAAATAGAATTATGGATGGAGTTAGATTTAAAACCCGCCGTATCAACATATGGAATTCGGCAACTATTGATATTGAGGTAGATGACGGTGTAAAAGTTGTTGATTTCGGTAAAGCTGAATCTAGTATTGAGTTAAGAAGTGTAAAAAAACAGTTTCCGAGCGTTGAAACTCTTATCATAGGAAAGTCAACATCAATTTTGGAAATTTCAAATTTTATGTTTCCAAATGTGAAAGAAGTTATCTCCGAAGACAATCAAAATTTCAAATCGGGAAATGTGCTAATTAAACATGACTATAGCGGGTTTAAGCTTTTAAATACCTTTTGCAAACAGGCAGATGAGGTCATAGACCTGCAAGATGTCATCTCTATTAGCAATTATGCTTTTGAAGGATGTCTGTCAAAAAATATTATCAACATCAAGCTTCAATATACAGAGCAGTATGCCTTTCATGGATATCCATATATGGCATCTGTTGAATATGTCAGTGGAGCGTATTGTGTCGGGAATATCTGCTTAAGCATTGACGAAGACGCTGATGTTGTTGAAATCCCAAAGAACGTTGAAAGCGTTGTCATCAGCGAAGATTTTAGCGGTAGCACAAAAATTAAGTGTAATAAGCTTATTATAAATAACGCAAAAACGCTTGAATCATGTTCATATGTCACTGGTTTGTCTTGTGATACTATCTGTATAGCTTATGGTGGATACATAGACACAAACCGCCTTAACATTATGGAGTCCAACTGCTTTGAAGTTGTAGGCAACAACAGATATACAACCCGCGATGGATTTTTATATGACTATTCAGGGAAAATGCTGCTTCTGTGTCCAAAATTACGAGGAGGCAAAATTACTATCCCAGACAAGACAAGATATATTGCTAAAATAGCATTCCGCAATAATCTTAATATAACAGAGCTTATCCTCCCTGACAGTCTTATATTCATAGGGGAACAGGCCTTTTCGGGATGTAAAGCATTATCTTCTATTGATTTTGGTAAAGGTTTATCCCAAATTGGAGATAGCGCACGAAATAAGTTTGTATTTTCTGATTGTCATAAATTAAAGAAGCTTCATATTCCTTCAAATATTAAGTCTATTGGTTCTAGTGCTTTTTCAAACTGCAGTTCATTACAGGAGATAATATTTGATGAAGGGGTTGAGATGATTGACGAATCTGCATTTTCATGGTGTGAATCAGCCAAAACTATTGCTTTTCCTGAATCATTGCGCTACGTGTATCAAAATGCATTCTCAAAGGCAAGTAAAATCATAACTAAAGATTATCTTCCTGATGGCTTATTTAATGCTGCTTTTGTGGCTGACACACCATCGGAAAATAATATGTATGACATTGTAGAGATTACTGACGGTAAATATAAGTTATTTTTACCAAGATACCTTGGACGAAATGCTATTGACGATTATACACATGATTTTTATCTTGCCAGGTTTTCTGATATTGCATCAAAGGGCAGTTACGAAAACAAAATCTTAAACTATATTTCGTTAGTTCCATTGAGGCAAAATTTATCAATTTTACTGTATGGATACAATCACGATAAGGCCTTGGGGGCATATCTCAGAAGAGCAGCTTCAAGTATTATACAGCGTTTTGTAAATAACGACGATGACGAAAGGCTTGTTGAATTTTTACGGTTTGGTCTTACATCAGCAAATACTCTTGGAAAGTTCCAGAAGAATATGAATCCTGAGAAAATGCCATTGTCATCCGCTTACATATTGAACGAAATTAATAAAGCAGGTAGCAAAAAGGCAAATACATTCAGAATTTAAAAATAGCAGCTTCGGCTGCTATTTTTTTTGGATGTCAAAATCAAGCATACTATATCTGAAAACAAAACAAGAAAGGAAGAGTAAAATGAGTAAAAATGTAAAGTTTAAAGTAGAAAAACGTTCATATCCAAAAAATAGTGCAATCGTTGATATTGACGTTGACGATGGAGTCCAGGAAGTTACGTTTGGCGGGGATACATGTCTTGATGTAGACTTGTATGATGTTAAAAAACAATTTCCGGATGTGAAAAGGCTTATCATCAAAAACAATATTGCATCAATTTCAATATCAAACTTTATGTTTCCGAACGTGGAAGACGTAGTCTCTTACAACCGCAATTATCAATCTGGCAAAGGCAGACTTGTCTATTGTGGAGTCGGACCCTATAAGTTGCGCAACATGTTTATCAAACATGAAGGCGACAAGATTGATTTAAGCAATATTCTGCGAATAGGAGATAAAGCACTTGAAGGGTGCATGTCAACATCATTCATATCTGCAGGCAACTTCAGGTATATAGATGAAGACGCATTTACAGACTACCCTCCAGCTTCATTTGGCCCGTTTACCAATGGGGTTTTGGTCTGTGGTAATGCTATTGCCGGAGTTGATACGAAAGCAAAAGAGCTTGTGATTCCGCCTAAAGTTTCAATGTCAGGCATTAAATCACAGCCGGATGTCACATTTAAAAAAATAACCATTACAAGCGAAAAAAATATGGGGGCAATTTACAAATTCAGTGCAGAAGTATTATATATAGACTTTGATACTATAATGACTTTTACAAACTGGAGGAATATGAACATTAAAAAAATAGAGGTTTCTAGCTCTAATGTGTTCTATACATCAAGAGATGGTATTTTGTATGACAAGACAGGAACCATCCTGGTCAAGTGTCCTGTAAATTACTATAAAAACGAAGTTGTAATTCCTGAGGGCGTAAAAAAGATTGCCGAAACCGCATTCATGTCATGCCATATCAAATCTGTTAAATTTCCAGATTCACTGGATTTAATTGAAGACCGTGCATTTTTTTGCTGTGACGAACTTGAGAGTATTGATTTCGGAAATTCTATTTTTTCAATCGGTGGAATGTACAGCGAATCTGTGTTCTCATACTGTAAATCATTAAAGCGGATAACGTTTCCCTCTCAGATTAAAGACATCGGTGACCGTGCATTTATTAATTGCATCAACTTATCTTCTGTTACGCTTAATGAAGGGCTGTTGTTCATTGGAGAGTCAGCATTTTCAAATAATAAAGCTCTTACAGAGATAAACATCCCAGCAACAGTGCAAAAACTTGCCGACAGGTGTCTCGATAACGTGAGAAGAATCCATATCAGCGGTTATCTGCCAAAAGATTTCTTTAAATCATGCATACGGAACTCAGAAGACGATTATAATTATTCAGATGATAACATATATGATATTGTGGAAATTACAGATGGAACATACAAACTATTCATCCCGCGTTATATAGCAGCACGGGATATCGCAAAAATGGATGATACATTTTATATGCGTAAATTCTCAGACATTGTATCAGACAACAAGTTTGTGGAGTCTATACTTGACATGGCATTATATACAGAAACCAAACAGAATCTGGCCATTTCCATTTACAAATACAACAACAGCTCTTCTATCAAAACCTATCTTAGAAGAACTGCAGTAAACCTGACAAACCGATTGCTTGATTCCAAAAAGGAAAACGAGCTGGTTGATTTTCTGAAATTGAACATTATGTCATCGTCTTCAATGAAAAAACTTCTTGCAGACGACAGAATTCATCAATTCACATTGGCAGAAGCTTATTTGCTAAATGCAATCAGTCAGTCTGACGGCTCATCTAAAACTTTTAAACTCTAAACAAAAATGAGCAGGCGGTTATCGCCTGCTCATTTTTTCAGCTTTCAATAAATTTATAAATTTCTTCAAACACACGCTCGTATCCAACATCATGCAGGATATCATGAGTGCCCGGGAAAGACATAATCTCTGTATTTGGATTATATTTCTTATATTTTCTATATACTTTTTGTATTCCTTTTCCAAACCCCGAAACAGGGTCATTCTCGCCATACATAAATATTGTCGGAATAGTATTGTTTGGCATTTTTAAATGAACGCTCGCAAGCTCCATTCCTTTCAGGAATTCACAGAAAAATCCAGGTGTTACACTTGTTTTCACAAGTCTGTCATCTTCATATTCCCGGCGCTTTTCCTCATCAGTCAGCAGCCAATAGTTTTCTGGCTTTCCAGGAAATTTTTTGGCATAGCTGCCAAACAGAAGTTCTTTGATGTCATCAGAGATGTAAGCCATCTTTCCGGCATATTTTTTACTGATTTTTTTCTGCATCAGTTTCATCAGCATTTCCTGCTGGTCTCCCGTTCCAATCAGGATTTCTTTTTTATACGGAAGCAGGCTGCCCATTGTCCTTACAACATAAGAGCCAAGTGAAAAACCAAGAATATACACCGGAAGGCCAGGATATTTTTCCTGAACATACTCTCTTGCTTTTTCCGCATCATCGTAAACATTTCTCCAATCAGTAAAGTACAAACCCAATGATTTTTGAGTGTTGCTTCTTCCATGGCTTATAATGTCATTGCCAAAGACAACGTATCCACGAGATGTAAAGTATTCAGCAAAGAATTTATACCTCCATACATATTCTGTCATTCCATGGCATATCTGTATCATTCCTTTCAGATTACTTTTGTCCTCTGGTGCGTAAATCTCAAGATGCATAACTGCATCTTTATCGTTTGAAGTAATTGCTGTACAAGTTCTTTCCATTTTTGCATATCTCCTATCTTAGTTTTTATTACAATATGCTGTATTTTTCTCAAAACGGAAATTGCCAGCAAATACTTACTGCAATGTCACTACTTTTCCCATAAACAACACCTCGTCATTTGTGGAATCATAGATTAAAAACGCAAATGGCCTTGTCAGGTCTACGTTCTTCACAACCGGGTCAGGAGCAGCCACTGAGCATGTCTCCATAGAGATTGAAGTCACTGCTGCCGCTTTTGTTCCGTTCTCATCCAGCTCCAGTTTTGTCTTCTGTAACACAGAACCGACCTTCAGCTTTTCATCTGAGATACCAGAGAAGTCTGCTTTATTTGAAAAGATATTTTTAAGTCCCATGTTACTTAAGATATCACTTAATTCAGCTGTTGTTTCAAAATTCAGCTTTGGCATTTTGCAGTATACTTCATCATACTCCGGCTCTGATTTTAACAAGTCTTTAATATTAAGGCTGTCAAGTGTGAAATCATCTTCATTCTTTGGCAGGATGCCAATAAATTCCAGGCCGTTAGCATAGCTTTTCCCAAATGCTGTTGCTGCATCATTTTCGTAATAAACATCGCCTTTGCTTTCCATGTATTTTGTTTTCTCTTTTGCCCCGAATTTTTCTTCTTTGTCTGATAACTCCCACGGAGAAGACCATCCAGACTCAAAATATAAAGAGTTTGTCAGGAATAATTGACTGTCCTGGTTAATCGCTTCGGGCTTTACGATTTCTGAAATAAGGCCTTCAGTATTTTCATTACACCATTTGTTGATTGTACTGCATGTCTTCTTCTTGTCTGAAAAATCAAGAACCTGTGCTTCTGCGTTGAAATTGTCAGATACACTTTTCTTAAAGGTATCTTTAAGCGTCAGGCCTTTGTTAAGCCATAACGCATCAGCAATCTTCAATTTTGAAGAATAGCCGTATGTCTGTTCTTTATTGTCCGGGTTGAAATATTTAGCTGCCTTCAAATAGTATTTCGCATATTCTGTAAAGTTATCTGTTCCAAGATAGTCAGATAAAACTTTTTTCGTGTCACCTTTTGCACCTTCCGCAATCATACCAAGTGCAAAGTTAAGGCTTGTAGGGCTGAACATCACATTTGATGTCTCATCTCCTTTCGCAACCTCATCAGTAAGGTTAACTGAATTTTGGAAATTCGCAGCCTTATCTACCTTCGGCGTTTTCTCTTCTGCTTCGTCATCTGACGTATAACTTACATCTTCAATATCCGGCATGCTTGCATATGTTGTAATCAACGGAACCGTGGCAAGTGACGCCGCCAGGATTCCGGCTAATATTTTTTTATTAATCATAGATAATCCTCCTGTTTTCAGTATATCATTTTTTAGTTTCATATATGTAATATGAAGAATGCTGAATTTTTTTAACGTTTTTTTTGAATATTATTTTTAAGATTTTGATTTTAAGAAACAATACTGGAGGTGAAAAAAATGGAATACGCATATTACGCGAAACTAATCAAAGACGGATTCCATACGCAGTGTACTTTGGATTTGGAATCCGGAGCAGTTAAGATACAGGATGCACCATTTGAATTTCGGAACACTGAGGCATATGAGGCTGCACATTTGTATGCAAGAACAATCAAGGATGAAAAAGAACGGCATGACGCATACTGGCAGATACAAAAACAGCTGGAATCAGATATTGTACAATGCGAGGCCGAGCACCAGTGGAGGAATGATGGAAAACATAGGCATCAGGCGATAATGCCTCGCGATACATCGTGCTTTGTTTTGGAAGAAAGAACGGATGCTTTAATGGCAACATATGATTTTCTGTTCATAATAAATTTTAAGCCCGGAAACCCCATACCTTTAGGTGCGGGGAGGAAGGGCTCTTTTTTTTACAAAAAAATAAAAAAAATCTCTTATTTTTTTTACTCTCTCCTGGAAAATCCAGCATATTGAATATGACTGAACAGAAGTCAAAGAAATCTGCTGAAAGGAGGAGAGCCAATGGCAGCA
>OLON01000148.1_pt1 | contig 53009 bp, 59 predicted proteins | sample 1672691 | NCBI WGS metagenome assembly OLON01 (sample SAMEA3136714, study PRJEB25190) | human gut metagenome | biome: human gut; feature: human-associated habitat; material: faeces | place: Austria | collected 2013
ATGGTACTTGGTGGGCAACCGCCTGGGAGAGTAGCACGTAGCCACGTAATCTTTTTTATTTTATATATTTAAAGCTAGAAGGGATATATCTTCTAGCTTTTTTATGTATAATAAAGTATTAGATGCTCATGAATATAAGAGTATTAATAATAGATTTATTTATTCTAGAGATTAAAATCATATAAAAGCTAGAATCAAGCAACATATATTTTAATATACCCAAAAATTTACTTAGCAAATTCAATACGCTTAGTAAAAAATTAGCACAACAGGTTATTTAAATATTTTATAGAACTATTTTATTAATCTAAAAACAGAATATCTAAATTATTGTATACATAATTTGATTTATATAATTAGTATATAATTAATAAAATTTACATATTTTATACAAAGAGAAAAGATAGTCTATAACATCTCTCATAAAAACACATCATGATAGATAGTAAACCCTGCAAAACAAAAGAGTATTTTAATAAATATTTATATTTTAAAAGGGTAGGTGCTTATATGAAAGTTTATGATAGTAATATGTTAAGAAATATAGCAGTACTAGGTCATAGTGGATGTGGAAAGACAAATCTAATAGAAGCAATAGCTTACACCTCAAATCTTACAAATAAAATATCCAAACAAAATGATAAAGTTAACATGACTTATACTTTAGGATTAGTACTAGTTGAATACAATAACTACAAATATAATTTATTAGATACTCCTGGATATTTTGATTTTTGTGGTGAAGTTATATCATCTCTTACTGCAAGCGATGCAGCTATAATTGTAATAGATGCTACTACAGATATTCAAGTTGGGACAGAAAAGTCTTTAGAGTTAACTGAAGATGTTCCTAAGATAATGTTTATAAATAAAATAGATAATGAAAAATCAAGATATAAAGATACATTAGAAATATTAAGAGAGCAATATGGAAATAAAATAGTGCCTATGATAATACCTATATATAAAGATAAAAAATTTGTGAAGCTACATAATATATTTGAGAATATAGATGAATTAGATGGTGAGTTCAAAGATGAAGCTATGAGTGTAAAAGAAGCTCTAATGGAACTTATAGCAGAAACTGATGACGAGATACTAGATAAGTATTTTAGTGGAGAAGAATTAGATGCGCAAGATATACAGAAAGGACTGACTATAGGTATACAAAGAGGGGATATAATACCAGTAATCTGTGGTTCCACGTTAAACAATATAGGTACTATAGAAATATTAGATACAGTATCTAAATATTTAGAGCCTAAATACTTAGATAAAGATAGTACATTCAAAGGTTTTGTATTTAAAACAGTAGTAGACCCATTCATTGGCAAGATATCATATCTAAAAGTTACTCAAGGTGAAATAAAAAAAGATGATGAAGTATTTAATATAAATAAATCGAGTAAAGAAAAAATATCTAATTTATATACTATGAAAAATAAAGAATTAGTAGAAATTAATAAGGCTAAGTGTGGAGATATAGTTATAGTAACAAAGTCTAATAGCTTACAAACAGGAGATACTATATCATTAAACAAAGATGATGAAGCTATGCCAGCAATTCAATTCCCTAAGCCTCAAATATATTTTGCAATAACTCCAAAAGATAAAGGAGATGAAGAAAAAGTAAGTGCTACTTTAAATAAGATAGCAGATGAAGACCCAACTATAGATTGGTATAGAAATTCAGAAACAAAACAGGCTCTTATAGGGGGGCAAGGTGAGCTTCATATAAATATTGTAAAAGATAAGATGAAAGAAAAATTTGGCGTAGATGTTAATTTAGAAGACCTTAAAGTTGCATATAGAGAAACTGTAAAAGGAAAGTCTGATGTTCAAGGAAAACATAAAAAACAATCAGGTGGTCACGGTCAATATGGAGATGTAAAAATAAAATTTGAAAGAAGTAAGAAGGATTTTGAATTTACAGAAGAAATCTTTGGAGGATCTGTACCTAAACAGTATATACCAGCAGTAGAAAAAGGTTTAAAGGATTCTATGTTAAAAGGAGTACTAGCAGGATTTCCAGTTACCAATATAAAGGCTACTCTTTATGATGGTTCATATCATGATGTCGATTCATCAGAGATGGCATTTAAAATGGCAGCTAGTTTAGCCTTTAGAAAAGGTATGGAAGAAGCGCAACCAGTTTTATTAGAGCCTATAATGAGCCTAAAAATAACAATACCTGAGGAGTATATGGGCGATGTTATGGGCGATATAAATAAAAGAAGAGGGAAAATATTAGGTATGGAACCATTAGGTAAAGGAAAACAAGTAATATATGCACAGGCACCTCAAGCTGAAACCTTTAAATATGCCATAGATTTAAGATCTATGACACAAGGTAGAGGATATTTTGAAATGGAAATTGAGAAATATGATGAAGTTCCTTATCAAATAGCACAAAAAATAATAGCTCAAGCTAATAACAATAGATAAATAATAAAAGGGGTCATCAAAATTCACGATAACCCCTTTTTCGATTTAAGGCATAAACTTAAAAGAAGTTAATATAATACTTGAGATAAAATTTATTTAGTATAATTAATAATACTTAACATAAGCATATATTATATAAATTTTATAAAAAAATAAATTTTTATAGTGTAAATTTTACTGAAAAAAATCATATAAATGATATTAGTCGATAGTCAAAGTAAGTCAAATTTATATGATTGAGTGGTGATGTATATGGCCTCGATAACTGATAAAATTGAACTTTTCATAAATGAGTTAATGAACAATAGCAATAGCATACAAATTAAGCGTAACGAGTTAGCAAACTTATTTAACTGTGCACCATCTCAAATAAATTATGTATTAATGACAAGATTTACAATAGACAGAGGTTATTATATAGATAGCAAAAAAGGTGGAGGCGGATATGTACAGATTACTAAGATAAGCTCAGATAAAAAGAAATATATAAAATCCTTAATATATGAAAGGATTGGTGAAGAGATAAGTTATAATGCAGCTAAAGAAGTCATAAAATCACTAGAAAAAATCAATATACTTACAGAAAGAGAAAGTAAGATAATATTATATTCAATAGAAGATAAGGTGTTATGTATACCTATTTCAGAACTTAAAGATAAATTAAGAGCAAATATATTACAAAATATAGTAATTGGCTTATTACATATAGATGAAAGTGCTTAAGAATTTAATATATAAAATACAGAATATACAAAATACGGATAAACTAAAAGGAGTGAGAGAGTATGTATTTTAGTAGATTTACACAGAAGTCTAAAAAAGTTATAGAGCTTAGTTTAGAATGTGCTAGAGAATTTGGTCATAATAGAGTTGATAGTGAACATTTATTATTAGGTTTATCAAAAGAAGGCGATGGTGTAGCATCTAGGGTATTATTAAAATTAGGCATAACACCTAAGTATATAGAGGGGAAAATAATAGAGAAAAAAGGTATTATACCTATAATGCCAATAGATTTAGTACTAAGCCCTAGAAGTGAAGAGATATTAGAAATTTCAGGTATATTTGCAGATAAATTTAAATCTGAGTATATAGAGACTGAGCATATATTACTAGGTATACTTCAACAGGGAGAAAATTTAGCAGTTAATATATTAAAAGAAGCAGGTATAGATGATAAATCTATAGTTGAGTTAATTATTGATACTGTTGGATTAGATAGTGTTACAACAAATAAAGAGAGTAAGCCTAATTATCCAACTAGAACACAAACATCTTCAAAGATATTAGATAAGTATGGAAAAAATTTAACTCTAGTTGCAAGCCAAAATAAAATTGATCCTGTAATAGGAAGAGAAAAAGAGATAGAAAGAGCTATACAAATATTAAGTAGAAGAACAAAAAATAATCCAGTATTTATTGGAGATCCAGGTGTTGGAAAGACATCTGTTGCAGAAGGATTGGCTGCAAATATTGCAAGTGGAAATGTTCCAGATAATCTTATTGGAAAAGTTTTATACACTTTAGATATGGGATCTATGTTAGCAGGGGCAAAATATAGAGGTGAATTTGAAGAGAGAATAAAGCAAGTTGTAGATGAAGTAGTTAAGAATGGAAATATAATTTTATTTATAGATGAGTTACACACAATAATTGGTGCAGGATCAACTGGAGAAAGTACGATAGATGCATCTAATATATTAAAGCCAGTACTATCAAGAGGAGATATACAGATCATAGGGGCTACAACAATAGATGAGTATAGAAAGCATATAGAGAAAGATTCTGCGTTAGAAAGAAGATTTCAACCAGTTTTAATAACAGAACCAACAAAGGAAGAAACTATAAAGATACTAGAAGGATTGAGAGAAAAATATGAATCTCATCATAATGTAAAAATAACAGATGAAGCCATAGTAGCAGCAGTAGATTTATCTATAAGATATATAACTGATAGATTTTTACCAGATAAAGCAATAGATTTAATTGATGAGTCAGCATCTAGAGTAAGATTAAGAGAGATTAATTCACAAAAGAACATACTAAATTCAGAAAAATATATTTTAAGTAAAGAAATAAATGATGAATTAAATAGAGATATTGGAAAGAATCTGGACTTAGATATAAGTACAAAATCAAGTCAGGGTATAGTAAATATTGAAATACCTAAAAAATCATATATAGGTATAGTAGACAAAGAAATAATTGCTGAGGTTGTGGAACTTTGGACTGGTGTACCAGTTAATAAAATAGTTGAAGAAGAAGCAGAAAGATTACTAAACTTAGAAGAAATATTGCATGGTAGAGTAGTAGGTCAAGATCAGGCAGTAAAATCGATCTCTAGAGCAATAAGAAGATCTAGAGCAGGTCTTAAAGACCCTAAAAGACCAATAGGTTCATTTTTATTTTTAGGACCAACTGGAGTTGGAAAAACAGAACTATGTAAAGCTTTAGCAGAAGTTCAATTTGGTGATGAAAATCAAATAATAAGAATAGATATGTCTGAATATATGGAAAAACATGCAGTATCTAAATTAATAGGTTCACCTCCAGGATATGTAGGATACAATGAAGGTGGTCAATTAACAGAAAAAGTAAGAAGAAATCCTTATTCTGTTGTTTTATTTGATGAAATAGAAAAAGCTCATGAGGATGTATTTAATATATTACTACAAATATTAGATGATGGTAGATTAACAGACTCAAAAGGTCGTATGGTTGACTTTAAAAATACAATATTAATAATGACATCTAATGTTGGAGCTACTAAAATTAATAAGAAGAATCATCAAGTATTAGGATTTGGTACAAATAAAGATAAGGAAGAAGAGACAAAAGATCAATATGATAAAATGAAAGAAAGTATAATGGGAGAATTAAAGCAAAAGTTTAAGCCAGAGTTTTTAAACAGAATAGATGACATAATAGTATTCCATCCGTTAGAAGAGTATCATATATATGAAATAGTAAAATTAATGACAAGAGAAGTAATTGAAAGATTAAAAAGTTTAAATATAGATTTGAAAATGAGTGAAGAAGCTGTAAAACTAATAGCTCAGGAAGGTATGGACTTAGAGTATGGGGCAAGACCTTTAAAAAGAGCCATACAGAAAGAATTAGAGGATACATTATCTGAGGCAATACTAAAAGGTGATATAAAAAAAGGTAGTAGTGTAGTTGCTGAAATTGAAGATAATAAAATAGTATATAAATGTAAAGTGCTATAAAATTAAATGAGGAGGAAACTCCTCATTTTTTATGTATAAGGGAATTATATCATGAAAAAATTTATAGATAATATATGAATATAAGTAATATCAATAAATTTACAAACGTAAAAAATGACATTTTTGAGCAACGGATGTATCCGTAGTGGGAGCAAGGATACATCGTTGGCGAAATGAGCGAAGCGAAATTTTTAATTTTATAATAATTTACATAATACACTATAGATATGTTAAAATTAAATAGACAATAGTAAATTAAGGGTGATTTGTAAATGGCAAAGATAAAGACAAAATATGTATGCCAAGAGTGCGGATATGAAACATCTAAATGGTTAGGTAGATGTCCAGAGTGTACAAAATGGAATACATTAGTAGAAGAAATAGAACAAAAAGGGTCGAATAAAGATGTATTTATTATAGATAAATCTTCATCAAGACCTGTAAATATAAATTCCATAGAAACAAAAGAAGAAGAAAGATTTTCAACATGTATAGATGAACTAGACAGAGTACTTGGCGGAGGTATAGTAAAAGGGTCTTTAGTACTAGTAGGAGGAGATCCAGGAATAGGAAAATCAACACTTTTAATTCAAGTATCGAGCAATGTTGCAAATTCAGGAAAAAAAGTATTATATATATCAGGAGAAGAATCTGAATCTCAAATAAAAATGAGGGCTCAGAGACTAGGAATTAATTCTGATAATTTATATATTTTTGCAGAAAATAACTTAAGTTTAATAGAAGCGCAGTTAGATAATATAAAGCCTGATCTTATAATTCTTGACTCTATCCAAACTGTATATAGTCCAGAAATATCATCAGCACCAGGAACAGTTAGCCAAATAAAAGAAGGAACTTCGAAATTTATGAAAATATCCAAAAAAATGGGTATATCAACATTTATAGTTGGACATGTAACAAAAGAAGGTTCTTTAGCTGGACCTAAATTATTAGAGCATATGGTTGATACCGTATTATACTTTGAAGGAGAAAGATATAATACCTATAGATTAGTTAGAGCTGTTAAGAATAGATTTGGTTCAACTAATGAATTAGGAGTATTTGAGATGAGGGATTTAGGTTTAGTAGAACTTGAAAATCCATCAAAAATACTTATATCAGAAAAACCAAAAGATGTAGCAGGTTCAGTTATAATATCTACTGTAGAAGGTACAAGACCGATGCTACTTGAAATGCAGGCTTTAGTATCACCAACAAGTTATGGTATACCAAAAAGAACGGCTACAGGTGTTGATTATAATAGAGTAGGTATGTTATTGGCTGTTTTAGAGAAAAGAGTAGGACTTCAAATTCAAAATCAAGATGTATATCTTAATATAGTAGGAGGAATAAAAATAAATGAGCCTTCAATAGATTTAGGTATAGTAATAGCTATTGCATCTAGTTTTAGAAATGTTGCAGTTGATGAAACAATAGCAGTAACAGGAGAAGTTGGACTTACAGGAGAGGTAAGAGCAGTAAGCTTCATAGAAAAAAGAATAGCAGAGTGTAAAAAGCTTGGTTTTACAAAAATAGTTATACCAAGAAATAATTATGAAGCAGTCAAAGATACTAAAGGTATAGAAATTTGGCCTGTAGATAATCTAAGACAAGCAATAAATATAGTATTAGGGGGTAATAAAGAATAATGGAGGATTTCCTAAGAAATAAAAATCTTATACATGCATTAAAAATGATATCACCTGGAAGTCCACTAAGACAAGGGTTAGATAACATACTAAAAGCTAAAACAGGAGGGCTTATAGTAATCGCAACTGGTGAAGAAATAATGGAAGTAGTAGATGGAGGATTTTGTATAAATGCAGAATACTCACCAGCGTATATATATGAATTAGCTAAAATGGATGGTGCTATAGTTTTAAGTAGTGATACAAAGAAAATTCTTTTTGCTAATGCTCAACTTATACCTGATTACTCAATATCAACATCAGAAACTGGGACTAGACATAGAACTGCAGAAAGAGTTGCTAAACAAACAGGGGCTATAGTTATTGCTATATCTCAAAGGAGAAATATAATCACAGTATATAGAGGGGATAAAAAATATGCTTTAGAGGATATATCTAAAATACTTACTAAGGCGAATCAAGCATTACAGACTCTTGAAAAATATAAATCTGTATTGGATGAAGCTATAATAAACTTAAATGCTTTAGAGTTTAATGATTTAGTAACAATATATGATGTAGCAATAGTTATACAAAAGATGGAAATGGTAATGAGAATAACAAATATAATTGAGAAATATGTAATTGAGCTTGGCCAAGAAGGAACGCTAGTAAAAATGCAGTTAGAAGAGTTAATGGGAACAACTAAAATGGACCAAAAGCTTATTTTTAAAGATTATAGTAAAAAGAATGTAGATATGGCAGAATTTAAGAAAAAGATTAAAAGTTTTTCATCTGAAGACTTACTGGATTTAACTAATATGGCTAAATTATTAGGTCATAGTGGTTTTTCAGAAAATATGGATATGACTATAAAATCTAGAGGGTACAGAATACTTAGTAAGATACATAGGTTACCATCAGCTATAATTGAAAACTTAGTAAATTACTTTGATAATTTCCAGGAAATATTAAATGCATCAATAGAAGAATTAGATGATGTTGAAGGAATAGGTGAAATAAGAGCAACTTATATTAAAAATGGACTTATAAAAATGAAACAGTTAGTTTTATTAGATAGGCATATATAAATAATCGTTACTACTTTGTTCTTGAACATATGCGGTATTATAGATTATAATAAGTAAATATTAACAAAACAATCAGGGGGTGAAAATTTGATACAAAAAATAATAAGAGCAATGATAGGTATATTTGGTTTTGTTTTAGGATTTACCATATATTCATCATTAGCAAGTACATTTCCAGTACTTTTATTTGGAATAGAAAAGGGTACAATATTGATATCAGCAGTAGTAGGTTTAATTATAGGAGTTATATTCTACATAATAGGACCTTGGGTTATAGATAGATTTAAATATATAGCTAAACTTATGGATAAGGAAATATCAAAATATCCTCAAACTGATATATTATTAGGTTCTATAGGTCTTATAATAGGGTTCGTTATAGCATATTTATTAGGTGGTTTAATAAATTCAATACCTATAGTAGGAGGAATTTTAACATTTATTACATATGGATTTTTGGGATATTTAGGTATAAAAATAGCTTTAAAAAGTAAGGATGATTTATTTAATATAAGTAGATTATCTAGACTATCACCATCAATAAAAGAAAAAAGTACTAAAAAAGAAGGGAAGACTATTCCACCAAAGGTATTAGACACTAGTGTCATAATTGATGGAAGAATAGCAGATATATGTAAAACAGGATTTATAGAGGGAAAACTTATAATACCTAAGTTTGTACTTGATGAATTACAACATATAGCTGATTCCTCAGATGATTTAAAAAGGGTTAGAGGAAGACGAGGCCTTGATATATTAAATATAATTCAAAAGGAATTAGATATAGAGGTTGAAATAAGTGAAGCTAAGTTTGATGATATTCCTGAAGTTGATAGTAAGTTATTAAAATTAGCTCAGGTTTTAGGCGGTAAGGTAGTTACTAATGACTATAATTTAAATAAAGTAGCTCAATTCCAAGGTGTTGAGGTATTAAATATAAATGAACTTGCCAATGCTATAAAACCAGTTGCAATACCTGGAGAAGAAATGATTGTTCAGGTTGTCAAAGAAGGGAAAGAACATAGTCAAGGTATAGCTTATCTAGATGATGGAACTATGATAGTTGTAGATGGAGGTAAAAAGCATATGGGAGAAACTATAAGAGTATTAGTTACATCAGTGCTACAAACTCCAGCAGGAAGAATGATATTTGGAAAACCAAAAAACTAATAAATTTTAAGGAGGGTGTCTCATAATATAAATTACTTTATGTTGAGGCACCTTTCTTTAATATAAGGACTTTAGTATTTAATAAGAGGTGCAAATATGAATGGTGTTGTCATAGTAGCTGCAGGAACAGGCAGTAGAATGAATATGGGAATTAATAAACAATTTATAAAGCTTGAAGGAAAAGAAATTATAGCTTATACAATTGAAAAATTTTATAATAATTCAAACATAGAAGATATAGTGGTTGTTGTAAAAGAAGATGAATCTGAGTTTTTTAAAAAAGAGATACTAGATAAGTATAATTTTAAAAATGTAAAAATAGCTTATGGTGGAAAAGAGAGACAAGACTCTGTATATAATGGATTAAAGTTATTAGATGAAAAATGTGATGTCGTATTAATTCATGATGGGGCGAGACCTTTTGTATCTGATAAAATTATAGATAAAAGTATTGAGGAAGCAAAAGAGCATAAGGCTATAGTTGTAGGAGTACCAGTTAAAGATACTATAAAGGTTATAGATAATGATAAAAATATAGTAGATACGCCAAATAGAAGTGTATTATGGGCAGTTCAGACTCCGCAAACATTTGATTATAATATACTTATAGATGCTTATAAAGATGCATTTAAAAATAAATTTTATGGAACTGATGATGCAATGCTAGTAGAGCGAATCGGATATAAGGTTAAAATGTTAGAAGGATCATACAATAATATAAAAATAACAACGCAAGAAGATTTAAATATTGGAAGTCAAATATTAAGAGTTCAAGATTAGTAGGAGGACAAACATGAGAGTAGGATTAGGTTATGATGTACATAAATTAGTAGAAGGAAGAAAGTTAATAATAGGTGGAGTAAATGTTCCACATGAAAAAGGATTATTAGGCCACTCTGATGCAGATGTATTGATACATGCTGTAATGGATTCTATATTAGGTGCATTAGCTTTAGGTGATATAGGTAAGCATTTCCCTGATACAGACGAGAAGTATAAAGGTGCAGATAGTATGAAATTATTAGAGTTTGTATATAATTTAATCAATGAAAAAGGATATGGTATAGGTAATATAGATTGTACTATAATAGCTCAAAGTCCTAAAATGGCTCCTCATATACAAAATATGAGAGAAAATATTGCTAAAGCATTAAATACTTCGATAGAGAATATAAATGTAAAAGCAACAACAGAAGAAGGGCTTGGATTTACTGGAGCGAAAGAAGGAATAGCAGCTCAAAGTATTTGTTTATTAGTTAAAGTTGACAAGTAATATTAAATAATATAATATTAGTAAATAAGATAAAGATTAAATAGTAATATTACAATATATATTGTATATACTATACATAAATAATAAATTAAAGCAATGATTAAGAAATAGTAAAAGATGAAATCTTTACAGAGAGGAAACGGTGGTGAAAGTTTCTAAGAAGAAGTCTTTGAACCAGTCTTTTAGCTTAAAAACGGTAAAAAGTTTTTACGGTAGGGACCGTTATATCCCATAAAGAGAGCCTTTTGGCTAATTAGAGTGGTACCGCGGAAATTCAACCTTTCGTCTCTATACATAAGTATAGAGTCGGAAGGTTTTTTTGTGGAAAATTTTTACTATTAAAAATAAAAAATATAAATAAATACAGGAGGAAATGTAATATGAAAATGTCAAAAATGTTTATGCCAACATTAAGAGAAGTTCCAGCTGATGCAGAAATAACAAGTCATCAATTAATGTTAAGAGCTGGTATGATAAGAAAAATGGCATCAGGAGTGTATAACCAATTACCTATGGGTATAAGAGTTTTCAATAAAATCCAAGAAATAATAAGAGAAGAATTAAATAAAAAAGGATGTCAAGAAATACTTTGTTCAGCTCTTATACCAGCAGAACTTTGGAAAGAGTCTGGTAGATGGGATGTAATGGGAGCAGAAATGATGAGATTAAAGGATAGAAATGATAGAGATTTCTGTCTTGGACCAACTCACGAAGAAGTATTTACAGATTTAATAAAGCAAGAAATAACTTCTTATAAGCAATTACCATTAAACTTATATCAAATACAAGTTAAGTATAGAGATGAAAGAAGACCTAGATTCGGAGTAATGAGAACTAGATCTTTCACAATGAAAGATGCTTATAGTTTTGATACAGATGAAGCAGGATTAGATAAGTCATACCAAGATATGTTTGATGCATATACAAACATATTTGCAAGATGTGGATTAGATAATAGCCCAGTTCAAGCAGATACAGGAGCTATAGGTGGTTCAGTTTCAGCTGAGTTCATGGTTAAATCAGAAGTTGGAGAAGATGAAATAGTATTCTGCAGCGGATGCGATTATGCAGCAAACATGGAAAAAGCAGTAGCTGTAGTAGCAGAACCTTCAACTGAAGAAATGAAAGAATTAAAAGAAGTACACACTCCAGGTGTACACACTATAGAAGAATTAGAAAACTTCTTTAAATTATCAGCTGATAAGTTTGCAAAAACTTTAGTATATGTTGCAGATGGAAAAACTGTAGCAGTAGTAGTAAGAGGAGATAGAGAAGTAAACGAAACTAAAGTAGGAAATGCTGTAGGTGGAGTTGTTGAGTTTGAACTTGCTAATGAAGAAGTAGTAAAAGCTGTAACTAATGCAGAAATAGGATTTGCAGGACCAATAGGAATAAAAGCTGACTATGTATTAATAGATAACGAAGTAGCTAATGCTAGAAACTTAATAATAGGAGCTAACAAAACTGAGTACCATATAGAAAATGCTAACTATGGAAGAGACTTCGAAGGAACAGTAGGAGACTTCAGAAATGTAACTGAGCAAGATAAGTGTACTAAGTGTGGAAGTCACTTTGAAATAGCTAGAGGGGTAGAAGTTGGACATATATTCAAGTTAGGAACTAAATACTCTGAAGCTATGGGATGTAACTTCATAGATAAAGATGGTAAGTCTAAGCCAGTAGTAATGGGATGTTACGGAATAGGTGTAGAAAGAACAGCTGCAGCTATAATAGAGCAACATCATGATGAAAATGGTATAACATGGCCTTTAGCAATAGCTCCATATCATGTTGTAGTTGTACCTGTTAACATAAAGAAAGAAGAACACATAGAAGCTGCTGAAAAGATATACAACGAATTACAAGATATGGGTGTAGAAGTATTATTAGACGACAGAGATGAAAGAGCTGGAGTTAAGTTTAAAGATAGTGAACTTATAGGTATACCAATGAGAATAACTGTTGGTAAAGATATAGTAGACGGAAAAGTAGAATTCAAATTAAGAAAGTCTGAAGAAAAAGAAGTAATATCTTTAGATGAGATAAAATCAAGAGTTGAAGCTGAATTTGTAAAAAATAACATAAAGTTAGGATAATTACAAAATAACTAAATAGTATATATAATCCACGAACTTATTAACATTTTAAGTTAAAATGTGGATATATATACTATTTTAATTTTCATAAAAAGTGAGTTATCAACAGATTATCTGGATAACATATAAATTGTATTTTTTATATTATTTGGATAAAATAACATTACAATAAAGGCTTATTTTGATATTATAGATACATATAGATATTTATAGGAGGTAAAGACATGAGTGTAAAAGTAAGATTTGCTCCGAGTCCAACTGGATTTGTACATATAGGTAGTTTAAGAACTGCTTTATATAACTACTTATTTGCAAAGAGAATGGGTGGAGAGTATTTATTAAGAGTAGAAGATACAGACCAAACAAGATTAGTTGAAGGTGCAATAGAAAACATGCTTCAAGCTATGAAATGGGCTGGTGTTAACCACACTGAAGGTGTTATGTTAGATGAAAATGGTAATATAGTTCAAAAAGGTGAGAACGGTCCTTACATACAATCTGAAAGATTAGATATATACAAAAAATATATACAAGAATTATTAGATAATGGAAAAGCTTACTATTGCTTCTGTACAAAAGAAAGATTAGATGAAGTAAGAGAAAAGCAAAAAGAAGCTGGTGAAACTCCAAGATATGATGGTCACTGTAGAGATCTTACAGAAGAAGAAGTACAAGCTAAAATAGCTGCAGGAGAACCATACGTTATAAGATTAAGATTACCAGAAAACCACGTTATAAAGTTCAATGACTTAGTTAGAGGAGAAACAGAATTTAATACTAATGACTTAGATGATCAAGTATTAATAAAAACTGATGGATTCCCAACATATCATTTCGCTGTAGTTGTTGATGACCACTTAATGGAAATAACTCACGTTATAAGAGGAGAAGAATGGCTTTCTTCAACACCAAAGCATGTTTACTTATATGAAGCATTTGGATGGGAGCCAACAACATTTGTACACTTACCAAACATACTTAACAAAGAAAAGAAAAAGTTAAGTAAGAGACATGGTGATGTTGCAGTTGAAGATTTCAAGAAAAAAGGATACTTACCAGAAGGTTTAGTAAACTATGTTGCATTAGTTGGATGGTCTCCAGAAGACAACCAAGAAATATTCTCAATGGAAGAATTAGAAAATGCATTTTCTATAGATAGAGTATCTAAGAGTGGTGGAGTATTTGATACAGAAAAATTAAACTGGGTTAACCAACATTATGTAAAAGATGCAGATGACAGCTACTTAACAGATTTAGCTATACCATTCTTAGTTGAAGCTGGATTTATAACAGAAGAAGAAGCCGAAACTAAATATGAATTTATAAAAGGTATGGTATCAGTTCTTAAAGAAAAATTACAATATGTAAAAGAAATAACTGAACATGCTAATATATTCTTTGGAGACACTGTTGAGTTAGAAACTGAAGAATGTAGAGAATTCTTAAACTTAGAGCATATACCAACTTTAATAGATGCATTAGAAGCAAAAGTAGAAGCTGCTGAAGTAGTAGATGAAGCATTTGTAAAAGCAATGTTTAAAGAAATACAAAAAGAACATGGAATAAAGGGTAAAAACTTATTCATGGGATCAAGAATAATATTAACAGGTCAAATGCATGGACCAGATCTTCCAAAAACTATGGAAGTTCTAGGAAAAGAAACTTGCTTAAATAGAATAAAATATGTAAAAAATAATGTTTTATAGTATATAAAAAGTCCACTAATTTTAAGTGGACTTTTTTATATATAAGTATATTAGAGTATTTTAAATTTATCTGTTAATTAATAAATTAGAGTAATATCAATATATCTAAAAATTGATTAATATATTAATTTAAAGAATTAGTTAGGATATATAGTTGTCGATATAAGTGAGATAAGTATATTTTATTTATGTAGTTATTTGATGAAAAGATTTGGGTATACTTGTAAAGGAGTTTGTTCTAAATAAAAGTAATATATTAAGGTGTGTAGATTGAGTATAACTTTAGGTAGTATAGTTTCAGGGAGGATAAAACAATGGTAGTTGAGGAAGTAAAAGAGGAGTTAAAGAAATTATGCACTGATTATTTAAATATATTACAACAATTAAAGAATGAAGACCTAATAAGTGAAGAAACTTTTGAAAAGTGTAGCATAAATAAAAAGTCTTTTTTAGAAGAGTAGGAAATAATATTTAAATAAAGATAATTTTTTATACTAAGGATATAATAGTAATACTATTAATTAAATAAATTTTAAATTATAATATAGTATATAAATAATAATGGCAAGATATAACAATATAGCGAGGTGATAAGTATGAAATTATATAATACATTAACTAGAACAAAAGAAGAGTTTATACCATTAGAAGAAGGAAGAGTAAAAATGTATGTATGTGGACCGACAGTATATAACTATATACATATAGGGAATGCTAGACCTTTTATAATGTTTGATACATTAAGAAGATATTTACAATACAAAGGATACGATGTAACATTTGTTCAAAACTTTACAGATGTAGATGATAAAATAATAAAAAGAGGACATGAAGAAGGAATAAGCCCTGAAGATGTAGCTAATAAATACATAAACGAGTACTTTGTAGATGCAGACGGTCTTGGAATACAAAGAGCAGATGTTCATCCTAGAGTTACAGATAATATACAACAAATAATAGACTTTGTTAAAGATTTAGAGGACAAAGGATATGCTTATGAAGTAAATGGAGATGTTTACTTTGATACTAAGAAGTTTGAAGGATATGGGAAACTTTCTAAACAAAATCAAGATGAGCTAGAAGCTGGAGCAAGAATAGAAGTAAATAGTCAAAAAAGACATCCAATGGACTTTGTTTTATGGAAGTCTAAAAAAGAAGGTGAACCAGGATGGAATAGCCCTTGGGGAGAAGGTAGACCAGGATGGCATATAGAATGTTCTGTTATGTCTAATAGATATTTAGGTGAAACTATAGATATACATGCTGGAGGTCAAGACCTAGCATTCCCTCACCATGAGAATGAAATAGCTCAAAGTGAAGCTAGAAGTGGAAAAACATTCTCTAATTATTGGGTTCATAATGGATATATAAATATAAATAATGAAAAAATGAGTAAATCAAAAGGTAACTTCTTTACAGTAAGAGATATATCTAAGAAATATGACTTAGAAATAGTAAGATTCTTTATGTTATCAGCTCATTATAGAAATCCTGTTAATTTCAGTGATGAAATGCTTAATCAAGCAAAGGCAGGACTTGAAAGACTTTATAATGCAAAGGAAAAATTAGAATTTACTATAAGCAACCTATCAGAATCTGCTATAAAAGATGAAGAAAAAGAACTAATAAATGAATTAGAATCTTATAAGGATAAGTTTATAAATGCTATGGAAGATGATTTAAATACAGCAGATGCAGTAAGTGCTATTTTTGAATTATCAAAGTTTATAAATACAAATGTAAATGAAACATCTTCATTAGAATTTGCAAAGATGTGCTTAGATAAATTCAATGAATTAACTGGAGTTTTAAATATAGTAAATAAGAAAAACGATGATATTTTAGATAAAGATATAGAAGAGCTAATACAAAAAAGAGCAGATGCTAAGAAAAATAAAGATTTTAAATTAGCAGATGAGATAAGACAAGAATTATTAGATAAAGGTATAGTATTAGAAGATACTAGACAAGGAACAAAGTGGAAGAGAGTATAATTATGAATAGAACAGAATTAATAACTATGTCTCCATTAGTATTAGCATATTTAGGTGATACGGTTTTTGAATCGCATATAAGGGAGTACCTAATAACTAAGAATATAAATAAAAAAGTTAACGATCTTCACAAGTCAGCAGTAAAATATGTAAATGCTAAGGCTCAAGCTACTATAATACACAATATAGAAGATCAATTAACAGAAGATGAGCTAAGAATTTATAAGAGGGGAAGAAATCAAAAATCTCACACTTCTCCTAAAAATGCAGATATTATAGATTATAAGCATGCGACAGGATTTGAAGCTTTAATCGGATATTTATATTTAGATAAAAACTATGAAAGATTAGAATATATAATATCTGAAGGAATAAAAATCATTGAAGCTAATATGTAATTAAGAAAAGTATTGCTATACAAGGCAATACTTTTCTTAATTTCTTTCTTAATTATGGGATTTTAATGTATAATATTTATAAAATAAGTTAAGGGAGGAACTAGGAATGAAGGTAAAAATATTATCTCATACACCAGAGCCAGAGAAAGTTATATCAATGGCTGCCAAATTATGTTATTCAGCAGTTGGCGTTGACCAAATAGAAGAAAATTTAACACCAGAGAGCATAGATAAGTTTTTAAATATGCTGATAAGTATAGGTCATGAATCTCCTCTGGAACACGTGTCATTTACATTTGCAGTAGAGGGAATATCTAGGGCTTGTTCTCACCAAATAGTGAGACATCGTATAGCTAGTTACTCACAACAAAGTCAAAGATATGTTAAGTTAAATCAATTTGAATACATAATTCCTCACCATATAAATGAAATAGATGAGGCAAGAGAGCTATTCATAGAAACAATGAAGAAAGATCAAGAAGCTTATGATAAGCTTGTGGAAATATTATTTGAAAAACACTATAATAAATTAATACAAAATGGAAAAAATGAGAAAGAAGCAAAAAGAAGTGCAGAAAAGCAAGCTATAGAAGATGCTAGATATGTTTTTCCTAATGCTTGCGAAACAAAAATGGTATTTACTATGAACGTAAGAAGTTTATATAATTTCTTAAACCACAGATGTTGCGAAAGAGCACAATGGGAAATAAGGGAGTTAGCTATAGAAATGTTAAGACAATTAAAACAAGTAGCTCCGATATTATTTAGAAATATGGGACCAAACTGTGTTCAAGGACCATGTCCAGAAGGTAACATGACTTGTGGTAAAATAGTTGAAATAAGAGAAAAATTTAAAAATTTATAGGCGGTGGAAAGTTTGGCAACAATAGAAGGAAGAAATCCTGTAATAGAAGCAATAAAAAATGATAGAGAAATAGATAAAATAATGATAGCAAATTCGGCTAAAGAAGGTTCTATCAAAAAAATAATAGGCATGGCTAAAGAAAAAAATATAGTAATACAATATGTAGATAAACACAAATTAGATGAAGTGAGTACTAGCCACTCTCATCAAGGTGTTATAGCTCAAGTAAGTGAGTATAAATACTGGGAGTTGGACGAATTAATAGAAAGTGTTAAAGCTAAAAATGAAGATCCATTTTTCATAATACTAGACGAGATAACAGATCCTCACAATCTTGGATCTATAATAAGAACAGCTGATGCAGTTGGTGCTCATGGAGTTATAATACCTAAAAGAAGGTCAGTACATATAACACCAGTAGTAGCTAAAGCTTCTGCAGGTGCAGTTGAATATGTACCTGTTTGTAAGGTTACTAATATAGTTAATACTATAAAAAAATTAAAAGATGAAGGTTTATGGATAGCTGCAGCTGATATGGATGGACAGACATTCTATGAACAAAATCTTACAGGTGCACTTGGATTAGTTATAGGTAGTGAAGGTTTTGGTATATCTAGATTAGTTAAACAAAATTGTGACTTTACTGTTAAGATGCCTATGATAGGAAATGTAACATCATTAAATGCCTCAGTAGCAGCAGGAATTCTACTATACGAGATATTTAAACAAAGATCAGGTAATAAGTAAATTGATGAGAAGAAATAAAAAAGACTATTTAATAGTAGATGGTTATAATATTATAAATGCCTGGGATGAACTAAAGGAGATAGCTATATCAGATTTAGAACATGCCAGGGAAAAATTGATAGATGCTATAATCGAATATGCTGAATTTACAGGAAGATTAGGTATAATAGTTTTTGATGCCTATAACATAAAAAGTTGTAAAGAGAAAATAGAAAAAAGAAAAAATATAACTATAGTTTATACAAAAGAGTACCAAACTGCAGATAGTTATATAGAGAAATTTATAGGATCTTTATCTAAATATGATGATGTAAAGGTTGCTACTAATGATTATGCAGAGCAGCAAATTGTATTAGGTAAAGGTGCAAGCAGAATAACTTCTAGAGAATTAAAACTAGATTTAGAAAATGCAAAGTCTAAAATAAGGGAAAAAAATACTAGCGTGCATAAAAAAATTCAACGAAATTGGTTGGAAGATAGGTTAGATAAGGAAACATTGTCGAAACTTGAGAACATTCGTAGAAACCGTTGAAAACACTAAATTTGTTAGATTATAATAAAGCTATGAAAATGTTTGATGGGGGAGATAAACATGTTAGTAGCTAATGATGAATTCTATGAATCGATAGATAACAGTCAACAAGATGAATATGACATAGTATTAAAAGCAAGCAAAGGGGATAAAATAGCATTAGAATATATTATAAAAAAATATAAAAATTTTGTGAAAGCAAAAGCAAAGTCATATTTTTTAATAGGTGCAGATAAAGAGGATATAATTCAAGAGGGAATGATAGGACTATATAAAGCGGTTAGAGACTTTGATGCAAGTAAAACAAATTCTTTTAAAGGATTTGCTGATATTTGTATAACAAGACAAATAATAACAGCAATAAAAACGGCAACTAGACAAAAACATATACCTCTTAATTCATATATATCTTTAAATAAACCTGTGTATGATGAGGAATCAGAAAGAACACTTTTGGATATAATTGCAACTAGTATAGTTACAGATCCAGAAGAACTTATAATAAGCAAAGAAGAACTAAAGCACATAGAATCAAAAATGAATGAATTACTAAGTGATTTAGAATTACAAGTTGTGGAATACTACTTAAATGGTAAGTCATATCAATACATAGCGGACAAGCTTAAAAGAGATGTAAAATCAATAGATAATGCTCTTCAAAGAGTGAAGAGAAAATTGGAAAAACATCTTGAAAACAGAAATGATTAATAGTAAAATACTTACCATAAGCTTATTATAAGCGTAATAAATTAAAAATATTAATCAAGGAGGTATTTCAAAATGGCTAAAGCTAAATTTGAAAGAAATAAACCACACGTTAATATAGGAACAATAGGACACGTTGACCACGGTAAAACTACATTAACAGCTGCAATAACAAAAACATTACATGAGAGATATCAATTAGGAGAAGCTGTAGACTTCGCTAACATAGATAAGGCTCCAGAAGAAAGAGAAAGAGGTATAACAATATCTACTGCTCACGTTGAGTACGAAACTCCAAACAGACACTACGCTCACGTTGACTGCCCAGGACATGCTGACTACGTTAAGAACATGATAACAGGTGCTGCTCAAATGGACGGTGCTATATTAGTTTGTTCAGCAACAGATGGACCAATGCCTCAAACAAGAGAGCATATATTATTATCAAGACAAGTTGGTGTACCATACATAGTAGTATTCTTAAACAAGTGTGATATGGTAGACGACGAAGAATTATTAGAGTTAGTTGAAATGGAAGTAAGAGACTTATTAAATGAGTACGAATTCCCAGGAGATGACACTCCAATAATAAGAGGATCTGCATTAATGGCATTAGAAAACCCAGCTTCTGAGTGGGGAGACAAAATAGTTGAATTATTCGAGCAAATAGATGCTTATATACCAGAACCAGAAAGAGATGTAGATAAGAACTTCTTAATGCCAGTAGAAGACGTATTCTCTATAACAGGTAGAGGAACAGTTGCTACAGGTAGAGTTGAAAGAGGTATATTAAAGGTTCAAGACGAAGTTGAAATAGTAGGTTTAGCTGAAGAACCAAGAAAAGTTGTAGTAACAGGAGTAGAAATGTTCAGAAAGTTATTAGACCAAGCACAAGCTGGAGATAACATAGGAGCATTAATAAGAGGTGTACAAAGAAATGAAATAGAAAGAGGACAAGTTATGGCTAAGCCAGGAACAGTTAAGCCTCACACTAAATTCATGGCAGAAGTATACGTTCTTAAGAAAGAAGAAGGTGGAAGACACACTCCATTCTTCGATGGATACAGACCACAATTCTACTTCAGAACAACAGACGTTACAGGAGCTTGTAAGTTACCAGATGGTATAGAAATGGTTATGCCAGGAGATAACGTAACAATGACAGTTGAGTTAATAAACTCAATAGCAATAGAAGAAGGATTAAGATTCGCAATAAGAGAAGGTGGAAGAACAGTAGCATCAGGAGTTGTTGCTTCTATAGTTGAATAATCTTCTTTAAGTGGATTAATTAATAGACAAAAAGAGAGGAGTTATGCTCCTCTTTTTTTAACATGGAATCTACAAAAACATTGACATGACTATTATTTTATGATAACTTATACAAGGTAATGATTCAGGAAGGTGATAATGCCTCAATAATATAAGTTAAGGTATTATTTAACTATATATATTATTATATTAATAAAGTTGGAGGTGTAGCAGATGAGAGTTAAAGTAACTTTAGCATGTACAGAGTGTAAGCAAAGAAACTACAACACTACTAAGAATAAGAAAACTAACCCAGACAGAATAGAATTAAACAAATACTGTAAATTCTGTAAGAAACATACAGCTCATAAAGAAACAAAATAGTTTTATTTAAGGATGTGAGTGTAAAGTGGCTGCCCAAGCAAATCAAGGCACGGAAACTAAAAAAAGATTCAGTTTATTCTCTTACATAAGAGAAACAAAGCAAGAATTAAAAAGAGTTTCATGGCCTACAAAAAAAGAATTACTTAAAAACACAGGTGTGGTTTTAACTGTAGTTACTTCAGCTACTATATTAGTGTGGGCTTTAGATACTGGATTACAAGGTGCACTAGGGCTTATACTGAAATAGACGAAAAGGAGAAAACAATATGTCAGAATTACAAGAAGCAAGATGGTATGTTGTGCATACCTATTCAGGGCATGAAAATAAAGTTAAAGCTACGATAGAAAAAGCTGTAAAAACAAGAGGAATGGAAGACTATATAACACATTTAGTTGTTCCAACTGAAGATGTAGTTGAGACTACAAAAACAGGAAAAGAAAAAACTAGACAGCGTAAGGTATTTCCAAGTTATGTCTTAGTTAAAATGATAATCACTGATGAATCTTGGTATATCGTAAGAAATACTAAGGGGGTTACTGGATTCGTTGGACCAGGTTCAAAGCCGGTACCGTTAAGTGATGAAGAAGTAAAGGCTATGGGCATAGAAATAGACGTTCCTAAAGTAGTAAACCCTGATGTAGACTTAGAAATAGGTGATGCAGTAGAGGTTGCTAAAGGTCCTTTTAGTGGACAAGTAGGTACTGTTGAAGAAATTAACCTGGAAACAAGAGAAGCAAAAGTGTGTATAGATGCATTTGGCAAGAAGACTCTATTTGTAATAGAGTTTGAAAATATACAAAAAATATAATAAAATTTAGATAGAAAATTTTTGAGGAGGTGCGCTCAATGGCTAAAAAAGTTATAGGTCAAATAAAATTACAAATACCTGCAGGGAAGGCAACGCCAGCTCCACCAGTTGGGCCAGCGTTAGGACAACACGGTGTTAACATAATGGGATTCACTAAGGAGTTCAATGCTAAAACTGCAGATCAAGCAGGAATGATAATACCAGTTGTTATAACTGTATACCAAGATAGATCATTCTCATTCATAACAAAAACTCCTCCAGCTGCAGTATTATTAAAGAAAGCTGCTGGATTAGATACAGCTTCAGGAGAACCTAACAAGAAGAAGGTTGCTACTTTATCTTCTGCTAAGATAAGAGAAATAGCTGAATTAAAAATGCCTGACTTAAATGCTGCATCAGTAGAAGCTGCTATGAGTATGATAGCTGGTACTGCAAGAAGTATGGGTATCGTTGTAGAAGACTAATTTTAAAAAATTAGACACTTCGGATAGAAGTGGGAGGCTTAAAGGCCGAATATAACCACAAGGAGGAAAATAAAATGGCAAAGAAAAGTAAAAAATACGTAGAAGCGTTAAACAAAATAGATAGAACAAGATTATATGATGCTACAGAAGCTTTATCTTTAGTTGCAGAAGTTGCTACAGCTAAATTTGATGAAACTGTTGAAGCTCATATAAAATTAGGTGTTGACTCAAGACATGCTGATCAACAAGTTAGAGGTGCGGTTGTATTACCACACGGAACTGGTAAAACTAAGAGAGTTTTAGTTTTCGCTAAAGGAGCAAAAGCTGCTGAAGCTGAAGCTGCTGGAGCTGACTTTGTAGGAGCTGAAGAATTAGTTCAAAAAATACAAGGTGAAAACTGGTTCGAATTCGATATAGTTGTTGCTACTCCAGACATGATGGGTGTAGTAGGTAGATTAGGTAGAGTATTAGGACCTAAAGGTTTAATGCCAAACCCTAAATCAGGAACTGTTACTTTCGATGTAGCTAAAGCTATAGACGAAATAAAAGCAGGTAAAGTAGAATATAGATTAGACAAAACTAACATAATACACGTTCCAGTAGGAAAAGTATCTTTCGGTGGAGAAAAGTTAGCTGAAAACTTTGCTGCATTAATGGATGCTATAGTTAAGGCTAAGCCTGCTGCTGCTAAAGGACAATACTTAAGAAGTGTAACAGTAGCGTCTACTATGGGACCTGGTGTTAAGATAAACCCTGCTAAAATAGCAGAATAATAAAATTGTTGACAAGCAAAAACAAAAATGTTAATATAACAATTGTTGATATAAAAAAGAATAGATTTGCCGTAGACAGTAGGTGCTGAAAAGCTTAATTTCCTACCGAGGTTTTAGATAAATTGAAATTACTAAAGCTTTTGTTGTCTCGTTTTGCCATCAAAAGCTTTTTTAAATGAGATTGCGGCGAATACTAAACCTTATTAGGTGAAGGAGGTGCACATCTATATGAGAAAAGCTATAGAACTTAAATCACAAGTTGTTTCTGAAATAGTTGAAAAATTAGAAAAATCATCATCTGCTATAGTTGTTGATTACAAAGGATTAACAGTTGAAGAGGTAACTGAATTAAGAAAGAAAATGAGAGAAGCTGGTGTTGAATACAAAGTATACAAAAACACTTTAGTTAGAAAAGCTGCTAAAGAAGTTGGTATAGAACAATTCAACGACGAGTTATTAGTTGGAACTAATGCGATAGCATTCGGATACGAAGATCCAGTTGCTCCAGCTAGAATATTAAAGGAATTCATGGATTCTCATCCAAAAATGCAATTAAAAATGGGTGTAGTAGAAGGTGAATTCTACAACGAATCTCAAATAGTTGAGTTCGCTAACATACCATCAAGAGAAGTTCTTCTTGCTAAGTTACTTGGAAGCTTAAAGGCTCCAATGTCAAACTTCGCATACTTAATAGATGCTTTAATAAAGAAACAAGAAGGACAAGAAGCTTAATTGTCAATTTAGAAAAGTTAGATATTGTAATATAATAACTTAAAAATAAAATTATTGAAAAAAATTCGGAGGTGCTAAAAATGACAATAGAACAAATATTAGAAGCTATAGAAAACATGAAAGTTTTAGAATTAAATGAATTAGTTAAAGCTGCTGAAGAAAAATTCGGTGTATCTGCTTCAGCTCCAGTTATGATGGCTGGTGCAGTTGCTGGTGGAGCTGCTGAAGAAAAAACTGAATTCGACGTAGTATTAGCAAACGCTGGTGCTTCAAAAGTTGGAGTTATAAAAGCTGTTAGAGAAGTAACAGGATTAGGATTAAAAGAAGCTAAAGAAGTAGTTGATAACGCTCCTAAGACATTAAAAGAAGGTGTTTCTAAAGAAGAAGCTGACCAAATAAAAGAAAAATTAGAAGCTGCTGGAGCTAGCGTAGAAGTTAAGTAGTTTTCTTTCAAAAAGATGTCCTTATGGACATCTTTTTTTATTTTTTATAAAATTTAAATAAAATATGTATAAAAATAGAATTTTAGATTAAAATTATGTGCATAATAAATAATGCATATTTTGTGAAAAAGTATTAATTATACGGGTTTAGGTATAAGTTACATATTGAAAAAAGTTGGTTGTTATGATAGAATTATTAGATGCGTTACAATGAACTATGGTTTTATTTTTAATTATTGAGAGGTGAAGAGTGAATGCCACATCCTGTCACGATAGGTAAAAGGACTAGAATGAGCTTTTCTAAGATAAAGGAAATAGCTGACGTGCCAAATCTTATAGAACTACAAGTAGATTCTTATAAGTGGTTTATTGAAGAGGGTCTTAAAGAAGTATTTGAGGATATTTCTCCGATAGAAGATTATACAGGTAATCTTATATTAGAATTCGTAGATTACTCTTTAGATGATAAGCCTAAATATGATATAGAAGAATGTAAAGATAGAGATGCTACATATTGTGCACCTCTAAAAGTAAAAGTAAGACTTATAAACAAGGAAACTGGTGAAATAAAAGAACAAGAAGTATTCATGGGAGATTTCCCATTAATGACTGAAAAAGGTACTTTTGTTATCAACGGTGCAGAAAGAGTTATAGTAAGTCAATTAGTTAGATCTCCTGGAGTATACTATGCTTTAGAAAGAGATAAAACAGGGAAGAAATTAATATCATCTACAGTTATACCAAACAGAGGTGCATGGTTAGAATACGAAACAGATTCAAATGATGTAATATCTGTTAGAGTTGATAGAACTAGAAAACAACCTGTTACAGTTTTATTAAGAGCTCTAGGTATAGGAACAGATGCTGAAATAATCGAACTTTTAGGTGAAGATGAAAGATTAGCTGCAACTTTAGAAAAAGACAACACTAAAACAGTTGAAGAGGGTCTAATAGAAATATACAAAAAATTAAGACCGGGTGAACCTCCAACAGTAGAAAGCGCATCTTCATTATTAAATGCATTATTCTTTGATGCAAAGAGATACGACCTAGCTAAAGTAGGTAGATATAAGTTTAATAAGAAACTTGCTCTATGCTACAGAATAATGAACAAAATATCAGCTGAAGACGTAGTAAATCCTGAAACAGGAGAAGTATTCGTTAAAGCTGGTGAAAAGATAAGCTATGAAGTTGCTAAGAATATACAAAATGCAGGTATAAATGTAGTTACTCTATTAGTAGAAGATGAAAAAGTTGTTAAAGTTATAGGAAATAACTTTGTTGATATAAAATCACATGTTGATTTTGACATAGATGAATTAGATATAAAAGAAAAAGTTCACTATCCGACTTTAAAAGAAATTTTAGAAGCTTATAGTGATGAAGAAGAAATAAAAGAAGCTATTAAGTTCAGAATGAAAGAACTTATACCAAAACATATATTATTAGATGATATAATAGCTTCTATAAATTACCAATTTAACTTATTCTATGATATTGGAAACATAGATGATATAGATCACTTAGGAAACAGAAGAATAAGATCTGTTGGTGAATTATTACAGAACCAAGTTAGAATAGGTCTTTCTAGAATGGAAAGAGTTATAAAAGAAAGAATGACTGTTCAAGATATGGAAGCTATAACGCCACAAGCGTTAGTTAACATAAGACCAGTTTCTGCTGCGATAAAAGAGTTCTTTGGTAGTTCACAGTTATCTCAGTTCATGGATCAAAACAACCCATTATCTGAGTTAACACATAAGAGAAGATTATCTGCATTAGGACCAGGAGGACTTTCAAGAGAAAGAGCTGGATTCGAAGTGCGTGACGTTCATCATTCTCACTACGGAAGAATGTGTCCGATAGAAACTCCAGAAGGACCAAACATCGGTCTTATAAACTCATTATCTACTTATGCTAAAATAAATGAATTTGGGTTTATAGAGTCTCCTTATAGAAAAGTAGATAAGGAAACTGGAAAAGTTACAAATGAAATACATTACTTAACTGCTGATGAAGAAGATTTATTCATAAGAGCCCAAGCAAATGAACCATTAGAAGAAGATGGTACTTTCGTAAATAAGAGAGTAGTATGTAGAACTAAAAATGGTGCTGTTGAGCTAGTTCCAACTCATAGAGTTGACTACATGGATATATCTCCAAAGCAAGTTGTTTCTATAGCTACTGCTATGATACCTTTCTTAGAAAATGACGACGCCAACCGTGCCCTAATGGGAGCGAACATGCAACGTCAAGCAGTGCCTCTAGTTAGAAGAGAAGCACCAGTTATAGGTACAGGAGTTGAATATAGAGCAGCTAAAGACTCAGGTGCAGTTGTTGTTGCTAAGAACTCTGGTATAGCAGAGAGAGTAACAGCTGATGAAATAATAATAAAAAGAGAAGACGGAGTAAAAGATAGATACAAATTACTTAAGTTTAAACGTTCAAATGCAGGTACTTGTATAAATCAAGCTCCTATAATAAATAAAGGTGACCAAATAGAAAAGGGTGACGTTATAGCAGATGGACCAGCTACTGACCTTGGGGAAATAGCATTAGGTAGAAATATGTTCGTAGCGTTCATGACTTGGGAAGGTTACAACTACGAGGATGCTATCTTAATAAACGAAAAATTAGTTAAAGAAGATAGATTATCTACAATTCATATAGAAGAATATGAATGTGAAGCAAGAGATACTAAGCTTGGACCAGAGGAAATAACTAGAGATATACCTAATGTTGGAGAAAGTGCTATAAAGAACTTAGATGACAGAGGTATAATAAGAATAGGTGCTGAAGTAGATTCAGGAGATATATTAGTTGGTAAGGTAACTCCTAAAGGAGAAACTGAACTTACTGCTGAAGAAAGATTACTTCGTGCGATATTCGGAGAAAAAGCTAGAGAAGTTAGAGATACTTCACTTAAAGTTCCTCATGGTGAAGGTGGTATAATAGTAGACGTAAAAGTGTTTACTAGAGAAAATGGAGATGATTTATCTCCAGGAGTTAATGAACTTGTTAGATGTTATATAGCTCAAAAGAGAAAGATAAAAGTTGGAGATAAGATGGCCGGACGTCACGGTAATAAAGGGGTTATCTCAAGAATATTACCACAAGAAGACATGCCATTTACAGAAGATGGAACTCCACTTGATATAGTTCTTAACCCACAAGGTATACCATCTCGTATGAACATCGGTCAGGTACTAGAAGTTCACTTAGGACTTGCTGCTAAAGCTTTAGGATGGTATGTAGCTACATCTGTATTTGATGGTGCTAAAGAATCAGACATAAGAAAAGCATTAGTACAAGCTGGATATCCAGAAGATGGTAAGTTAACTTTATATGATGGTAGAACAGGTGAAACTTTCGACAATAGAATAACAGTTGGATACATGTACATGTTAAAACTACATCACCTAGTTGATGATAAGTTACATGCAAGAAGTACAGGACCATACTCTTTAGTTACTCAACAACCATTAGGTGGTAAAGCACAATTTGGTGGACAAAGATTCGGAGAGATGGAGGTTTGGGCTCTAGAAGCATACGGAGCTGCTCACATACTTCAAGAAATACTTACTGTTAAGTCAGATGATGTTGTAGGACGTGTTAGAGCGTACGAAGCTATAGTTAAAGGTGAAAATATACCTGAACCAGGAATACCAGAATCATTTAAGGTTCTTATAAAAGAACTTCAAAGTTTATGCTTAGATGTAAAAGTATTAACTGAAGAAGATCAAGAAGTAGAAGTAAGAGAATCTTTAGATGCTGATGATACAGCTGGAGAGTTCGAATTAGATGTTATAGATAACATGGATGAAGTAGAACAAAATCATATAATAGAAGAAATAGATGATGAATTCATTGAAAATGACGATGAAGATATAGATAGTTTAGATTTTGAAGATGATACAGACTTCGAAGAATTAAACTATGAAGATGAAGACTTTGATGTATAAATTTAATTAACGCAAATATCAAATAGAAGGGAGAGAACTCCTTGTTTGAATTAAACAATTTTGAGTCGATAAAAATAGCACTAGCTTCTCCAGAGAAAATAAGACAATGGTCTAGAGGAGAAGTAAAAAAACCTGAAACAATAAACTACCGTACATTAAAACCAGAAAAAGATGGTCTATTCTGTGAAAGAATATTTGGACCTCAAAAAGACTGGGAATGTCACTGTGGTAAATACAGAAGAGTAAGATATAAAGGTGTAGTTTGTGATAGATGTGGAGTAGAAGTTACAAAAGCTAAAGTAAGAAGAGAAAGAATGGGACATATAGAGCTAGCAGCTCCTATGTCTCATATCTGGTACTTCAAAGGTATACCAAGTAGAATGGGTCTTTTACTTGATATGTCTCCAAGATCTTTAGAAAAAGTATTATACTTTGCTTCATATGTTGTAGTTGATCCAGGAGAAACTGGATTAAATGAAAAACAACTTTTAACAGAAAAAGAATACAGAACTGCAGTAGATAAGTATGGATACAATTCTTTCACTGTAGGAATGGGTGCTGAAGCTGTTAAGCAATTACTACAAAATATAGACCTAGAAAAAGAAAGTAAAGAATTAAGAGCTGACTTAAAAGATAGTACAGGTCAAAAGAGAGTTAGAACAATAAGAAGATTAGAAGTGGTAGAAGCATTCAAAAAGTCTGGAAATAAACCAGAGTGGATGATATTAGATGCTATACCAGTAATACCTCCAGATTTAAGACCTATGGTTCAACTTGATGGAGGAAGATTCGCAACTTCTGACTTAAATGATTTATATAGAAGAGTTATAAATAGAAATAACAGATTAAAGAGATTACTAGAACTTGGAGCTCCTGATATCATAGTAAGAAATGAAAAGAGAATGCTTCAAGAAGCAGTAGATGCTTTAATAGACAATGGTAGAAGAGGTAGACCTGTAACAGGACCTGGTAATAGACCACTTAAGTCTTTATCAGATATGCTAAAAGGTAAGCAAGGTCGTTTCCGTCAAAACTTACTTGGTAAGCGTGTTGACTACTCGGGACGTTCAGTTATAGTTGTTGGACCAGAACTTAAATTCTATCAATGTGGTCTTCCTAAGAAAATGGCTCTTGAATTATTCAAGCCATTTGTTATGGATAAATTAGTTAAAGAAGGTTTTGCACACAATATAAAGAGTGCTAAATCTATAGTAGAAAAAGTAAAACCAGAAGTATGGGATGTTTTAGAAGATGTTATAAAGAGTCATCCAGTTCTTCTTAACCGTGCCCCTACTCTTCATAGATTAGGTATACAAGCATTTGAACCAGTTTTAGTTGAAGGTAAAGCTATAAAGCTACACCCACTTGTATGTACAGCATACAATGCCGACTTCGATGGTGACCAAATGGCGGTACACGTACCTTTATCAGTAGAAGCACAAGCAGAAGCAAGATTCTTAATGTTATCTGTAAACAACATACTTGCACCTAAAGATGGTACTCCAATAACTACTCCTTCTCAGGATATGGTTTTAGGATGTTACTACTTAACTATAGAAGCTCAAGGTGGAGAAAAAGGAACAGGAACAGTATTCAAAGACTTTAATGAAATGTTACTTGCTTATCAAAACCAAACTGTTCAATTACACTCTTTAGTAAAAATGAGAGTAGTACTTGAAGATGGAAGAAGCTCTATAGTTGAAAGTACAGTAGGTAGATTCATATTCAATGAAAATATACCTCAAGACTTAGGATTTGTAGACAGAAGTGTAGATCCATTTGGATTAGAAATAGACTTCTTAGTTGACAAAAAAGCTTTAGGTAAAATAATAGATAAGTGCTTTAGAAAGCATGGAAATACAGAAACTGCTGTATTACTTGACCATATAAAATCTCTAGGATTTAAATACTCAACTAGAGGTGGTATAACAGTTGCAGTTGCTGATATGAAAATACCAGAAGCTAAAAAAGGTTATATAACAGCAGCAGAAGAAAAAGTTGATAAATATGAAAAAGCATACAGAAGAGGTCTAATATCTGACGAAGAAAGATATGAAAGAGTTATAGAAACTTGGACAGAAACAACTGAAAAAGTTACAGATGCTCTGATGGCAGGATTAGACAGACTTAATAATATATATATAATGGCACACTCAGGAGCCAGAGGTTCTAAGAACCAGATAAGACAGTTAGCTGGTATGCGTGGTCTGATGGCCAATGCATCTGGTAAAACAGTTGAGGTTCCAGTTAAATCTAACTTCCGTGAAGGTTTATCAGTAATGGAATACTTCACATCTTCACACGGGGCTAGAAAAGGTCTTGCCGATACAGCGCTTCGTACAGCTGACTCAGGATACTTAACAAGAAGACTTGTTGATGTCAGCCAAGATGTTATAGTAAGAGAAGTTGACTGTGGTACAACAGAAACTACAGAAACATTTGCTATAAAAGATGGAAATGAAGTAATAGAAGTATTATATGATAGAATAGTGGGAAGATATACTATAGACCCTATAGTAAATCCAACTACAGGAGAAGTTATAGTAGAAGCTGATTCTATGATAAAAGAAGATGAAGCTGAAAAAATAATAGCTGCAGGAATAGAAACTGTACAAATAAGAACAGTTCTTAACTGTAAGACAAACCATGGGGTTTGTTCTAAGTGTTATGGTAGAAACCTTGCTACAGGTAAAGAAGTTAATATAGGGGAAGCTGTTGGTATAATAGCTGCTCAATCAATCGGTGAACCAGGTACTCAGCTTACAATGCGTACATTCCATACAGGTGGGGTTGCCGGAGGAGATATAACTCAAGGTCTTCCAAGGGTTGAAGAATTATTTGAAGCAAGAAAACCTAAAGGTTTAGCTGTCATAACAGAAATAACTGGTAGAGTTGAAATAGACGAAACTGGTAAGAGAAAAGAAATAAGTATAGTTCCTGAAAATGGTGAAACAGAAGTTTATGCTATACCTTATGGATCAAGAATAAGAGTTAAGCATGGACAAATGGTTGAAGCTGGGGACCCATTAACTCAAGGTTCTATAAACCCACATGACATAGTAAGAGTTAAAGGTATAGGTGGAGTTCAAGACTATATCGTTAAAGAAGTTCAAAGAGTTTATAGAATGCAAGGGGTTGACGTTAACGATAAGCATATAGAAGTTATAGTAAGACAAATGCTTTCGAAAGTTAAAGTTGAGGATCCAGGTGATACAGAATTAATCCCAGGTGGATATGAAGATGTATTAACATTTGATAAGTGTAATGAAGAAGCTATAGCTCAGGGATTAAAACCTGCTGTTGCTAAGAGAGTTTTACTTGGTATAACTAAGGCATCTCTTGCTACAGAATCATTCTTATCAGCTGCTTCATTCCAAGAAACAACTAGAGTATTAACAGAAGCTGCTATAAAAGGAAAAGAAGATCACTTAATAGGTCTTAAAGAAAATGTTATAATAGGTAAGTTAATACCAGCAGGAACAGGTATGAAGAGATATAAAAACATAGCTGTTGAAAAAATCCAAGACTAATATAATAAGAGATAAAGAAATCTTGACATTATCTATGTTTGGGTGATAAAATGTAAAAGTGTGTAATCGAAGGTCTTCTAAAACTTATATAAGTTATTAGAGATCTTTGATTAGACTTTTAATAAATGAACTAGCAGCACCAAACTGCAAAGAGCTAAAACCACATATAATGTGTGTAATAGACATTTAATTGTAAAAGTAACGTTTTGTTACAATCATATCAGTACATGTACTGATGTAGTTGGCGGTCATTTAAAGATCGAAAATTTTGGAAGGAGGTGCAGATGATGCCAACAATTAACCAATTAGTTCGTAAAAACAGACAAGCAATAGAAAAGAAATCTACTGCTCCAGCATTACAAAAGGGATTCAACTCTTTACACAAGAAAGCTACTGATGCAAGTGCTCCACAAAAAAGAGGAGTTTGTACTTCAGTAAAAACAGTTACTCCTAAGAAGCCTAACTCAGCTTTAAGAAAAGTTGCCAGAGTTAGATTAACAAACGGGATAGAAGTTTCTGCTTATATACCAGGAGAAGGACACAACTTACAAGAGCACAGTGTTGTTCTTATAAGAGGAGGAAGAGTTAAAGACCTTCCAGGGGTTAGATACCACATATTAAGAGGTACTTTAGATACTGCAGGTGTTGATAAGAGAATGCAAGCTAGATCTAAGTACGGTGCTAAGAGACCTAAAGCTGCAAAGAAATAATAAAAACTAACAATTAATTATATGTGCGGTGCTTTAAATATATATATGTATTTATGGCATCACGGCATTATTTATGTCGAGTACCTATGATTTAAGATTAAATAATTAAGGAGGGAAGCAAAATGCCAAGAAAAGGTAATGTTCCAAAGAGAGAAGTATTAGCTGATCCAATATATGGAAGTAAAGTTGTTACTAAATTAATAAACAATTTAATGATAGACGGTAAAAAAGGGAAAGCTCAAACTATAGTTTATGATGCTTTCGCTATGGTAGCTGAAAAAACAGGAGAAGATGCTTTAGAAGTATTCAACAAAGCAATGGATAACATAATGCCTGTTTTAGAAGTTAAAGCAAGAAGAGTTGGTGGAGCTAACTACCAAGTACCAGTTGAAGTTAGACCTGAAAGAAGACAAACTTTAGGTTTAAGATGGTTAGTAAACTACACTAGAGCTCGTGGAGAAAAAGGAATGGTTGAAAAGTTAGCGAAAGAAATAATGGACGCTGCTAACAACACAGGAGCTTCAGTTAAGAAGAAAGAAGATACTCATAAGATGGCAGAAGCTAATAAAGCATTTGCTCACTACAGATTCTAATAAAATAGGATATAATTGATACCTTTAAGGGATATCGCAAGGAGGAGAACCATGGCTAGAAAGTTTCCTTTAGAAAGAACTAGAAATATAGGAATCATGGCTCATATAGATGCAGGAAAAACTACTACTACAGAAAGAATCCTTTTCTATACAGGGCAAACACATAAGATAGGAGAAACTCACGAAGGAGCTTCTCAAATGGACTGGATGGAGCAAGAGAAGGAAAGAGGTATAACAATAACTTCTGCCGCTACTACTGCTGCATGGAAAGACCATAGAATAAACATAATAGATACACCAGGACACGTCGACTTCACAGTTGAGGTTGAAAGATCTCTAAGAGTTCTTGACGGTTCAGTTGCTGTATTCTGTGCTAAAGGTGGGGTTGAACCTCAATCTGAGAACGTATGGAGACAAGCTGATAACTACGGTGTACCTAGAATAGCATTCGTAAATAAAATGGACATCATGGGAGCTGACTTCTTTAACGTTGTTAACATGATGAAAGAAAGATTATCTGCAAATGCTGTACCTCTTCAATTACCAATAGGAAAAGAAGATTGGTTAGAAGGGGAAGTTGACTTATTAGAAATGAAAGCTCATATCTATAAGGATGACTTAGGAAAAGATATAGAAATAACTGAAATACCAGAAGATATGAAAGAATTAGCTCAAGAGTGGAGAGAAAAAATGGTTGAAGCAGTAGCTGAAACTGACGAAGAGTTAATGATGAAATATCTTGAAGGTGAAGAAATATCAGTAGAAGAATTAAAAGCTGCTATAAGAAAAGCTACAATAGCTTGTGAAATGAACCCAGTATTCTGTGGATCTGCTTACAGAAACAAAGGTGTTCAATTATTACTAGATGCTGTTGTTGATTACTTACCAGCTCCAACTGATATACCAGCTATAAAAGGTGTATTAGACAATGGTGAAGAGTCTGAAAGACATTCATCTGATGAAGAGCCATTCTCAGCTTTAGCATTCAAAATAATGACTGACCCATTCGTTGGTAAGTTAGCATTCTTCAGAGTTTACTCAGGAATAATGCAAGGTGGATCTTATGTTCTTAACTCTACTAAAGGTAAGAGAGAAAGAATAGGTCGTATCCTTCAAATGCATGCTAATACAAGAGAAGAAATAACAGAAGTATACGCTGGAGATATAGCTGCAGCAGTAGGATTAAAAGATACTACTACTGGAGATACTTTATGTGATCCAGCTCATCCAATAATACTTGAATCTATGGAATTCCCTGAGCCAGTTATATCTGTTGCTATAGAGCCTAAATCAAAAGCTGCTCAAGAAAAAATGGGTATAGCACTTCAAAAGTTAGCTGAAGAGGATCCAACTTTCAGAGTTAAAACTGATGAAGAAACAGGACAAACTATAATATCAGGTATGGGTGAATTACACTTAGAGATAATAGTTGATAGATTATTAAGAGAATTCAAAGTTGAAGCTAACGTTGGTGCTCCACAAGTTGCTTACAGAGAAACTATAACTCAACCAGTAGATGTTGAATACAAGTACTCTAAGCAATCAGGTGGTAGAGGTCAATACGGACACGTTAAGATAAGAGTTATACCTCAAGATCCAGGAACTGGTTACAAGTTCGAAAACAAAACTGTTGGTGGATCTGTACCAAAAGAATACGTTGGACCTACTGATGCAGGTATCCAAGGTGCAATGGCATCTGGTATAGTTGCTGGATATCCAGTTGTTGACGTTGCTGTTGAATTATACGATGGTTCTTACCATGAAGTCGATTCATCAGAAATGGCATTCAAAATGGCTGGTTCTATGGCAATGAAAGATGCTCTTAAGAAAGGTAACTCAGTATTACTTGAGCCATTCTTCAAAGTTGAAGTTGTTACTCCTGAAGAATACATGGGAGACGTTATGGGTGGATTAAACTCTAAGAGAGGTTTAATACAAGGTATGGAAGCTAGATCTGGTGCACAAGTTATAAATGCATTCGTTCCACTTTCAGAAATGTTTGGATACTCTACTGAGTTAAGATCAACTACTCAAGGTCGTGCAACTTACACTATGATATTTGACCACTATGAGCAAGTTCCAGCTTCAGTTGCTAAGAAAATAGCTGAAGGAAGATAATAAACTGTTTATTATTAATAAAATTAATATAAATTAAAATGAGTAAGGCGGGTATAACTCGTCTTACCTAAAATATATATAGGGAGGTATTTCAAAATGGCTAAAGCTAAATTTGAAAGAAATAAACCACACGTTAATATAGGAACAATAGGACACGTTGACCACGGTAAAACTACATTAACAGCTGCAATAACAAAAACATTACATGAGAGATATCAATTAGGAGAAGCTGTAGACTTCGCTAACATAGATAAGGCTCCAGAAGAAAGAGAAAGAGGTATAACAATATCTACTGCTCACGTTGAGTACGAAACTCCAAACAGACACTACGCTCACGTTGACTGCCCAGGACATGCTGACTACGTTAAGAACATGATAACAGGTGCTGCTCAAATGGACGGTGCTATATTAGTTTGTTCAGCAACAGATGGACCAATGCCTCAAACAAGAGAGCATATATTATTATCAAGACAAGTTGGTGTACCATACATAGTAGTATTCTTAAACAAGTGTGATATGGTAGACGACGAAGAATTATTAGAGTTAGTTGAAATGGAAGTAAGAGACTTATTAAATGAGTACGAATTCCCAGGAGATGACACTCCAATAATAAGAGGATCTGCATTAATGGCATTAGAAAACCCAGCTTCTGAGTGGGGAGACAAAATAGTTGAATTATTCGAGCAAATAGATGCTTATATACCAGAACCAGAAAGAGATGTAGATAAGAACTTCTTAATGCCAGTAGAAGACGTATTCTCTATAACAGGTAGAGGAACAGTTGCTACAGGTAGAGTTGAAAGAGGTATATTAAAGGTTCAAGACGAAGTTGAAATAGTAGGTTTAGCTGAAGAACCAAGAAAAGTTGTAGTAACAGGAGTAGAAATGTTCAGAAAGTTATTAGACCAAGCACAAGCTGGAGATAACATAGGAGCATTAATAAGAGGTGTACAAAGAAATGAAATAGAAAGAGGACAAGTTATGGCTAAGCCAGGAACAGTTAAGCCTCACACTAAATTCATGGCAGAAGTATACGTTCTTAAGAAAGAAGAAGGTGGAAGACACACTCCATTCTTCGATGGATACAGACCACAATTCTACTTCAGAACAACAGACGTTACAGGAGCTTGTAAGTTACCAGATGGTATAGAAATGGTTATGCCAGGAGATAACGTAACAATGACAGTTGAGTTAATAAACTCAATAGCAATAGAAGAAGGATTAAGATTCGCAATAAGAGAAGGTGGAAGAACAGTAGCATCAGGAGTTGTTGCTTCTATAGTTGAATAATCTTCTTTAAGTGGATTAATTAATAGATAAAAAGAGAGGGGTATCCCTCTCTTTTTTATTTAAATGAAGAAAATTCATAAATAGTAATAATATACTAGTTATATTTCATTGACAAAATGCTATAAATTTTATATACTAAGTGAGTGCTTTGTTAGAGGAAATAAATCAAGTTTAAACCAGGTTTTACATAATAAATAAAATTTGTGAAATTTTAAAAAAAACTTGAAAAAAATAAAAAAATAATGTAAAATATAATAGTGTGCTTGAGAGATACGAAAAATAAACTAAATCTTAGTTAGTAGCGACCTATTGTCGATTTTTAAAAATGCAACACACCCGGAGCAGTGTATCGGCATAAGTCGCGCGTAACTTAAAGATTAAACGTGCGATAAAGGAGGGAAATTAAAATGGCTCAAAATGAAAAAATAAGAATAAGATTAAAATCATATGATCACAAATTATTAGATTTTTCAGCTGCTAAAATAGTTGAAACTGCTAAGAAAGCTGGATCACAAGTTTCAGGACCTGTGCCACTACCAACAGAAAAGCAAATAGTAACTATATTAAGAGCTGTACACAAGTACAAAGACTCTAGAGAGCAGTTCGAAATAAGAACTCATAAGAGATTAATAGACATAGCTAACCCAACACCTAAGACTGTTGACTCATTAATGAGATTAGATTTACCAGCTGGTGTTGATATAGAAATAAAGTTATAATAGCAACCTAAGATTATTATCCTATAAGGAAATTCTCTTAGTATGATTATAGAATTATAATCCGCTGTAAGATTATAGGAGGTGCTAATATGAAAGGAATATTAGGAAAAAAATTAGGTATGACTCAAATATTCACTGAAGAAGGTATAGTAGTACCTGTAACAGTTGTTGAGGCAGGACCAAACGTTGTAACTCAAGTTAAAACAGTTGAGAAAGACGGATACAACGCAATACAAGTAGGTTTTGAAGATGCTAAAGAAAAATCTTTAAACAAACCACAAAAAGGACATTTAGCTGCTGCTAATGTTTTAAAGAAACACTTAAAAGAGTTTAGAGTAGACGCTGTAGAAGAATTCACAGTTGGACAAGAAATAAAAGCTGACTTATTCGCTGCAGGAGAAAAAATAGATGTTACTGGAACAAGTAAAGGTAAGGGATTCCAAGGTCCAATAAAGAGACATGGACAATCTAGAGGTCCTGAATCTCACGGTTCTAGATACCACAGAAGACCAGGTTCAATGGGAGCATGTTCTTTCCCAGGTAGAGTTTTCAAAAACAAAAAACTAGCAGGACACATGGGTAGCGTTAAAGTTACTGTTCAAAACTTAGAGGTTGTTAGAGTAGATGCTGATAAGAACCTTATATTAGTTAAAGGTGCTATACCAGGACCTAAAGGTTCAATGGTAACTATAAAGGAAGCTGTTAAGTCTTCTAAATAATGACTAACCTAAGAAAGGAGGAAGCACAATGCCAAAATTAAATGTATTAAATATTAATGGACAAAATGTTGGAGAAATAGAATTAGTAGATTCTATATTCAACGTAGAAGTTAATGAACATGTTTTATATGAAGTTGTTAAAAATCAATTAGCAAACAAGAGACAAGGTACTCAATCTGCTAAGACTAGAGCAGAAGTTAGAGGTGGCGGAAGAAAGCCTTGGAAACAAAAAGGAACTGGTAGAGCTAGACAAGGTTCTATAAGAGCAGTACAATGGGTAGGTGGAGGAGTTGCTTTCGCACCAAAGCCAAGAAGCTACAACTACACATTACCAAAGAAAGTTAGAAGATTAGCTATGAAGAGCGCTTTAACTTCTAAAGTACAAAACGGAGAAATGATAGTATTAGATGCTTTAAACATGGAAGCTCCTAAGACTAAAGAATTCGTTCAAATATTAAAGAACGTAAATGCTGCTAAGAAAGCTTTAGTAGTAACTGCTGAAAATAACGAAAACGTAATAAAATCAGCTAAAAACATAGAAGGTGTTGCAACTGCTACAGTTAACACTATAAATGTTTACGATATATTAAAGTATGATTCATTCATAATAACAACAGACGCTGTTAAAAAAGTGGAGGAGGTGTACGCATAATGACTAATCCACATGATATAATAAAAAAGCCAGTTGTAACTGAGCAAAGTATGATGGAAATGGCTAACAAGAAATATACTTTCGTTGTTGCTAAAGATGCAAACAAGACTGAAATAAAGAAAGCTGTAGAAGCTATATTCGGAGTAAATGTAGAAAAAGTTAATACATTAAACTACGATGGAAAAGTTAAAAGAATGGGTAGACATGAAGGAAGAACTGCAAGCTTTAAGAAAGCAGTAGTTAAATTAACTGCTGATAGCAAAGAAATAGAATTCTTCCAAGGAATGTAATTAACCCCTAACAAACGAAGGAGGGAAAACAGATGGCTATAAAAAAGTTTAAACCAACTTCTCCTGCCTTAAGACAAATGACAGTTTTAGTTTCTGATGAAATAACTTGTAATCAACCAGAAAAATCTCTTTTAGTTTCTTTAAAGAAAAACTCTGGTAGAAATGCACAAGGTAAAATAACTGTTCGTCACAGAGGTGGAGGAAACAGAAGAAAATACAGAATAATAGATTTCAAGAGAAATAAAGATGGAATACCTGCAAAGGTTGCAACTATAGAATACGATCCAAACAGAACTGCTAACATAGCTTTATTACACTATGCAGATGGTGAAAAAGCTTATATATTAGCTCCAGTTGGATTAGAAGTTGGAACTACAGTATTATCAGGACCAACAGCTGACATAAAGCCAGGAAATGCTATGGCGTTAAAAGATATGCCAGTTGGTACAGTAATACACAATATAGAATTAAAGCCAGGAAAAGGAGCTCAATTAGTAAGATCTGCTGGGGTTTCTGCTCAATTAATGGCTAAAGAAGGAAAGAAAGCTTTATTAAGATTACCATCAGGAGAAATGAGATTCGTTTCTATAGATTGTAAAGCTACTATAGGACAAGTTGGTAACATAGAACACGGTAACGTTGTTATAGGTAAAGCTGGTAGAAAGAGACATATGGGTATAAGACCTACTGTTAGAGGATCTGTAATGAACCCTTGTGACCATCCACACGGTGGTGGGGAAGGTAGAACTTCAATAGGTAGACCTTCACCAGTTACTCCATGGGGTAAACCAGCTCTTGGATACAAAACTAGAAAGAAAAACAAAGCTTCTGATAAGTTAATAGTATCAAGAAGAACTAAGTAATAGATTTACTTTTTGCCCGGAAAGGAGGAAATTAAATGTCAAGATCAACTAAAAAAGGACCTTTTGTCCACGCAAGACTTTTAAAGAAAATAGAAGAAATGAACGCTAACGGAAATAAAGAAGTTATAAAGACTTGGTCAAGATCTTCAACTATATTCCCACAAATGGTAGAACATACTATAGCTGTTCATGATGGAAGAAGACATGTTCCTGTATTTATAACAGAAGACATGGTTGGACATAAATTAGGTGAATTCGTTCCTACAAGAACTTTCAAAGGACACAAGGACGACGAAAAATCTAATAAGAGAAAATAATAAATTTCTGACTAAGGAAGGAGGAATAGCAAATGGAAGCAAAAGCTACTGCTAAATATGTACGTGTATCACCAAGAAAAGCAGGACAAATCTGTGACCTTGTTAGAGGAAAAAATGTTGATGAAGCATTAGCAATATTAAAGTTCACTCCAAGAGGAGCGGCTGAGATAATAGCTAAGGTTGTAAAGTCTGCTAAAGCGAACGCTGAAAACAATCATGAAATGGATGCTGATAAATTATATGTTGCATCAATAGTTGCAAACCAAGGACCTACAATGAAGAGATTCATGCCTAGAGCTATGGGTAGAGCAACAATGATAAGAAAGAGAACTTCTCACATAGAGGTTGTTCTTAAGGAAAGAAAATAATTAATAGATAGGAGGGATAATAATGGGTCAAAAGGTTAATCCACACGGACTAAGAGTCGGTGTTATAAAAGATTGGGACTCAAGATGGTTCACAACTGATAAGAAAGAATTCGGAAACTTATTATTAGAAGACCATAATGTACGTAATTTCTTAAAGAAAAGATTATACTCAGCTGGAGTTGCTAAGATAGAAATAGAAAGATCAGCTAACAAATTAAAATTAGACTTACACGTTGCTAAGCCAGGTGTAGTTATAGGAAAAGCTGGTGCTGGAATAGACGCATTAAAAGCTGAATTAGAAAAAATGACTAAGAAAACTGTAATAGTTAACATAGTTGAAGTAAGAAACCCTGATAAGGATGCTCAATTAGTAGCAGAAAATATAGCGTTAGCTATAGAAAGAAGGGTTGCATTCAGAAGAGCTATGAAGCAAGCTATACAAAGAGCTATGAAGTCAGGAGTTAAAGGTATAAAAGTATCTGCTTCTGGTAGATTAGGTGGAGCTGAAATGGCTAGAACTGAAGGATACAGCGAAGGAAATGTTCCTTTACAAACATTAAGAGCTGATATAAACTATGGTTTCGCTGAGGCTAACACTACTTACGGTAAAACTGGTATAAAAGTTTGGATATGTAACGGAGAAGTTTTACCAACTAAGAATGGTGTAAACCCAAGAGAAGAAAGAAGAAACGATAGAAGAGATAACAAGAGAAACGATAGAAGAGATAACAGAAGAAATAACAGAAGAGGTAATGATAATAGAGGAAATAATAGAGGACAAAGACCTCAAGGATCAAGACCTCAAAGAACTGAAAACAAAGGAAACTAATAAATAAGGTTCGAGGAAGGAGGAAATACTCATGTTAATGCCAAAGAGAGTAAAACGTCGTAGAGTTCATAGAGGAAGCATGGCTGGTAAGGCTCAAAAAGGTAACAAAGTTACTTACGGAGAGTTCGGATTAGTTGCAATGGAAGCTTCTTGGATAACTTCTAATCAAATAGAAGCTGCCAGAATCGCGATGACAAGATCAATAAAAAGAGGCGGGAAAGTTTGGATAAAAATATTCCCTCATAAGCCTGTAACAAGAAAGCCAGCTGAAACTCGTATGGGTGCTGGTAAAGGTTCTCCAGAATACTGGGTAGCAGTAGTTAAGCCAGGAAGAGTTATGTTCGAATTAGCAGGTGTTTCTGAAGATAAAGCTAGAGAAGCTATGAGACTTGCAATGCATAAACTTCCAGTTAAATGTAAGTTTGTAAAAAGAGAAGATTTAGAAGTAAAGGGTGGTGAATAGGATGCAAGCTAAAGAATTAAAGAGTTTAACAAGCGAAGAGCTAATGAATAAGTTAAATGACTTCAAAAGTGAATTATTTAGCTTAAGATTCCAATTAGCTACTGGTCAATTAGAAAATACAGCTAGAATAAAATTCGTTAAAAAGGATATAGCTAGAGTTAAGACTGTCCTTGCTGAAAGAAAGTTAAACGAAACTAGAGCTTAATTTGGAAAGGAGGCTTTTAAACATGGAAAGAGGAAGAAGAAAAGTTAGAATAGGCCGTGTTGTAAGTGACAAAATGGATAAAACTATAGTTGTTGCAGTTGAAGATTTCGTACGTCACCCATTATATAATAAGCCAGTTAAGAGAACTAAAAAGTTCAAGGCTCACGATGAACAAAATGTATGTAGAATCGGAGACAGAGTAAAGATAATGGAAACTAGACCTTTATCAAAAGATAAGAGATTCAGACTAGTTGAAGTTGTTGAGAAAGTTAAGTAGTTTTTTGGAAAAGGAGGGATTACGATATGATACAACAAGAGACACGTCTAAGAGTTGCTGATAACTCTGGTGCAAAAGAAATACTATGTATACGTGTACTAGGCGGAAGTAAAAGAAAATTTGGTAACATAGGCGACGTAATAGTTGCTACTGTTAAAAGTGCAACACCTGGTGGAGTTGTAAAAAAAGGTAAAGTTGTTAAAGCTGTTATAGTTAGAACAAAGCAAGGCGTAAGACGTAAAGACGGAAGTTATATATCTTTCGATGAAAACGCAGCTGTTATAATAAAAGACGACAAAACTCCAGTAGGAACTCGTATATTCGGGCCTGTTGCTAGAGAGTTAAGAGATAATGACTTTATGAAAATAGTTTCTCTTGCTCCAGAAGTACTATAATAAGGAGGTGCAATAGGACATGATGCGTGTTAAAAAAGGTGATACTGTTGTAGTTATAGCAGGTAAAGATAAAGGTAAAAAAGGTACAGTTGTTAAAGTAATGCCTAAAGCTAACAGAGTTGTAGTTGAAGGAGTTAACGTAATAACTAAGCACCAAAAGCCAAATGCTATAAACCCACAAGGTGGAATAGTAAACAAAGAAGCTTCAATACACATATCTAACGTAATGCCACTTGATCCTGAGACAGGAAAAGGAACAAGAGTTAGATTTGAAATGAAGGATGGAAAAAAAGTAAGAATAGCAGTTAAGAGCGGAAAAGAAATATAATATAGCTTGAAAGGAGGGACCTTAAATGGCTTCTAGATTACAAGAAAAATACATGAAAGAAGTTGCTCCTGCTTTAATGGAGAAATTTGGATACAAAAACGTTATGGAAATACCTAAGTTAGACAAGATAGTTATAAACATGGGTATAGGCGATGCTAGAGAAAATCCAAAAGGATTAGAAAAAGCTGTAGAAGAAATGGAAATAATATCTGGACAAAAACCAGTTATAACTAGAGCTAGAAAATCAGTTGCTAACTTCAAATTAAGAGAAGGAATGCCAATAGGAGCGAAAGTTACATTAAGAGCTGACAAAATGTTCTACTTCATGGACAAGTTAGTTTCTGTATCTTTACCAAGAGTTAGAGACTTCAGAGGAGTTAACGCTAACGCATTTGATGGTAGAGGAAACTACGCTTTAGGTGTTAAAGAGCAATTAATATTCCCTGAAATAGAATACGATAAGGTAGACAAAGTAAGAGGAATGGATATAATATTCGTTACGACTGCAAAGACTGACGAAGAAGCACGTGAATTATTAAAATTATTAGGAATGCCGTTTTCTAAGTAAGCTTAGAAAAGGACATTTTCTAAGTTAATTATGAAGGAGGGATTCCAGTGGCTAGAAAAGCGATGGTTGTAAAGCAACAAAGAAAGCAAAAGTACGCTACTAGAGAATACACTAGATGTACTATATGTGGTAGACCACATTCGGTTTTAAGAAAATTCGGTATATGCCGTATATGCTTCAGAGAATTAGCTTATAAAGGTCAAATACCTGGTGTAAGAAAAGCAAGCTGGTAGAAGCTTGACCAAAATGGAAGGAGGGTTTCAATATGACAATGACAGATCCAATAGCGGATATGCTAACTCGTATAAGAAATGCTAACGTTGTTAAGCATGAAACTGTTGATGTTCCAGCATCTAATATGAAGAAAGAATTAGCTAGAATCTTATTAGAAGAAGGTTTCATCAGAGGTTACGATGTTATAGAAGATGGAAAGCAAGGAATAATAAGAATACAATTAAAGTACGGACAAACTGGCGAAAGAGTTATATCAGGACTTAAGAGAATATCTAAGCCTGGTATGAGAGTTTATGCTGACAAGCATGAAGTGCCAAGAGTATTAAACGGATTAGGTATATCAATAATATCTACTTCAAAAGGGATATTAACTGATAAGCAAGCTAGAAAAGAAAATGTTGGTGGAGAAGTAATCTGCTACGTTTGGTAATATAAACGAACAATGTAAGGAGGTGCGACTATGTCAAGAATAGGAGTTAAACCAATAACTGTACCTGCAGGAGTTGAAGTTACTATAGCTGAAGGAAACTTAGTTACAGTAAAAGGACCAAAAGGTACATTAACTAAGAAATTTGATGCTGCTATAAGCATAAAGCAAGAAGAAAATACTATAACTGTTGAAAGACCTACAAACAACAAGCAACACAGATCTTTACACGGATTAACTAGAACTTTAATAGATAATATGGTTATAGGTGTTACTAATGGTTTCGAAAAGAAATTAGAATTAGTTGGTGTTGGATACAGAGCTCAAAAGCAAGGAAAGAAATTAGTTATGAACTTAGGATTCTCTCATCCAGTAGAAATGGAAGATCCAGAAGGATTAACAGTTGAAGTTCCTAACCAAACTGAGTTAATAGTAAAAGGTATCGATAAGCAATTAGTAGGAAACTACGCTGCTAAGATAAGAGACTGGAGAAAGCCAGAGCCATACAAAGGTAAAGGTATAAGATACGCTGGTGAAGTTGTAAGACGTAAAGAAGGTAAAACTGGTAAGAAATAATACCAAACTTAAACACTAGAAAGGAGTGGGCCTGATGTTAAAGAAAGCTGATAAGAATGCTAACAGACTTCAAAGACACAAAAGAGTTAGAAGAAAGATAACTGGAACTACTCAAAGACCAAGATTATGTGTATTCAGAAGTTCTAACAATATATACGCTCAAATAATAGATGATGCTAACAGAGTTACTCTTACAGCTGCGTCTTCTTTAGATGCAGAAGTAAAAGGTGCTGTTAACCACGGTGGAAACAAAGAAGCAGCTAAAATGGTCGGAGAAATGATCGCTAAGAGAGCTATAGAAAAAGGAATCACTGAAGTTGTATTTGACAGAGGTGGATACTTATATCACGGTAGAGTTCAAGTTTTAGCAGAAGCTGCTAGAGAAGCTGGACTTAAGTTCTAATTAACAAAAGAAACAAAGGAGGGAAATGCACATGTTACGTCGTAAGCCGATAGATGCAAGACAACTTGACTTAAAAGAGACAGTTGTTGAAGTTAGACGTGTTACTAAAGTTGTAAAAGGTGGTAGAAACTTCAGATTTGCAGCGTTAGTAGTAGTTGGAGATGAAAACGGACACGTTGGTGTTGGTACTGGTAAAGCAATGGAAGTACCAGACGCAATAAAGAAAGCTGTAGAAGATGCTAAGAAGAATCTTATACACGTACCAAGAGTTGGTACAACAATACCTCACGAAGTTAACGGACACTTCGGTGCTGGTAAAATATTAATAATGCCTGCTAAGCAAGGTACAGGGGTTATAGCTGGTGGACCTGCTAGAGCCGTACTTGAGTTAGCTGGATTAACAGACGTTAGAGCTAAATCTTTAGGATCTAACAACCCAAGAAACATGGTAAATGCTACAATAGAAGGACTTAACTCTCTAAAGACAGTTGAAGAAATAGCTAAACTTAGAGGAAAAAAAGTTGAAGAACTTCTAGGGTAAGGAGGTAGTGAAAGATGGCTAAATTACAAATAAAATTAGTTAGAAGTACAATAGGAACTACTCCTAACCAAAGAAAGAACGTTGAAGCGTTAGGATTAAGAAAAAGAGAACAAGTAGTTGTTAAAGAAGATAATGCCCAAATAAGAGGGATGATAACAAAAGTTAAGCATTTAGTTGAAGTAACTGAAATAGCTGAGTAATAATAACAGAAGTACGATAAGGAGGTGCAATCCATGAAGTTACATGAGTTAAAACCTGCTAAAGGTGCAGTAAAAGCTAAGAGAAGATTAGGTAGAGGTACTGCGACTGGACAAGGTAAAACTGCAGGACGTGGACAAAAAGGACAATGGTCTCGTTCAGGTGGTGGAGTTAGAGTTGGATTCGAAGGTGGTCAGATGCCACTTGCTAGAAGACTTCCTAAGAGAGGTTTCTCTAACCCAAATAAGAAAGTATTCACAGAAGTTAATGTTGAATTATTAAACAGATTTGAAAATGGAACTGTAGTAACTGCAGAATTATTAAAATCTACAGGTGCTATATCTAAAATAGAAAAAGACGGCGTTAAGATCTTAGGCGAAGGAAACTTAGAAAGAGCTATAACAGTTCAAGCTGCTAAGTTTACTGCTTCAGCTCAAGAAAAAATAGAAAAAGCTGGAGGAAAAGCAGAATTAGTTTAATCTAATCTGCTAACTCTTAGCCATTATAGGCGGGGTGAGTTAACGTGCTGTCACAAATAAAACAAGCTTGGAAGCTTAAAGATGTAAGAAGAAAAATATTATATACTTTGATGATGATTGTAGTATTTAGGATAGGTGCAACAATACCTGTTCCTGGAGTAAATACAAATATTATAAAGGGAATGGTTGACTCAAATGGTCTTCTTTCCCTATATAATATGTTTACTGGAGGAGCATTCAGTCAGTTTACATTATTTGCTTTAGGTATAGGTCCTGCAATAACTGCATCTATCATAATACAACTTCTAACTATAGGTTTTGAAAGTTTGGAAGAACTTCAAAAGTCTGGTGAAGAAGGTAAGAAAAAGATTAATAAATATACAAAATATATAGCACTAGTATTAGCGTTTATACAAGCAATAGCTATTACATTAGGTATTGTTAAAGGGGCGTTAATATCAAAAAGTGCATTCTTTATAATTACAGTTATATTAACATTAGTATCAGCAAGTATGCTGTTAATGTGGATAGGAGATAAAATTACTGAAAAAGGATTAGGTAATGGAAGCTCGATTATAATATTCATAGGTATTGTTTCGGGAATACCAAAAGATATTATATCAACTGTAAGTCTAGTAAAATCTGGAAAAGTACAAATATGGGCAGCGGTTGTGTTAGCAGTAGTAATACTTTTAACAATAGCAGCAGTTACATATATACAAGAAGCTACTAGAAAAATACCTGTACAATATGCTAAGAGAGTTGTTGGAAGAAAAATGTATGGAGGACAAAGTTCTCATATACCAATGAAAGTTAATCAATCAGGGGTTATTCCGGTAATCTTTGCTAGTTCACTTTTAGCTTTTCCTCAAACTATAGCAATGTTCATGGGAGCAGATGCTCAAAAATTTGTTCAAACATATTTAAGCCCTATGCAAGCGCCTGGAGTTTGGATATATAGAACGCTTGAAATTCTGTTGATAGTATTCTTCTCTTATTTCTACACTACAGTATCATTTAATACTGAAGATATAGCAAATAATATGAAAAATAATGGTGGATTTATACCAGGTATAAGACCAGGAAAACCTACTATAGATTATTTAAATAGAATATTATCAAGATTAACTCTAGCTGGAGCTTTATTCCTATCAGTTATAGTTATGATATCAGCAATTGTTATGTTCTTCATGAAGATACAAATAACATTAGTTGGGACATCATTACTAATAGTTGTTGGAGTTGCATTAGAGCTTAAGAGACAGTTAGAATCAAATTTAGTTATGAGAACCTATCAAGGATTCTTAAAATAAATTGGAGATGATAATATGAGAATAATATTACTTGGACCTCCTGGTGCCGGTAAAGGTACACAAGCAGCTGGTATTGTAGATAAATACAAAATACCTCATATATCAACAGGAGATATATTCAGAAAGAATATAAAAGAAGGAACAGATCTTGGTAAGAAAGCTAAAGAATACATGGATCAAGGATTACTAGTTCCAGATGAGTTAACTGTAGGTTTAGTTACAGACAGAATAACTCAAGATGACTGTAAAAATGGATTTATGTTAGATGGATTCCCAAGAAATGTATCTCAAGCACAACATTTAGATGCGTTTTTAAAAGAAGCTAATATAGCTTTAGACAAGGTAGTTAATATCGAAGTTGATAAAGAAATATTAGTTGGAAGAGCTGTAGGAAGAAGAATATGTAAATCTTGCGGTGCTACGTATCATGTTGAGTTTAATCCTTCTAAAGAGAATGGCGTATGTGATGTATGCCAAGGAGAACTTTACCAAAGAGCAGATGATAATGAAGAGACTGTATCAAAAAGAATACAAGTGTACTTAGATGAAACAAAACCATTAGTAGACTATTATAGTTCTCAAGGTATAATAGCTAACATAAATGGTCAACAATCTATAGAGAAAGTATTTGAAGACATAGTTAATGCTCTAGGATGTGAGAAATAATGATTATTATAAAATCACAAAAAGAAATTGAAATCATGAGGGAAGCAGGTAAAATAGTTGCTGAAACTCATGAGATCTTAAAGTCAGCTATAATTCCGGGAATATCTACTTTAGAGTTAGATAAAATAGCTGAAGAGAATATAAGAAAATACAATGCTATACCATCTTTTAAAGGATATGGTGGTTTTCCAGGTTCTATATGTGCTTCTATAAATGAAGAGGTAGTACATGGAATACCAGGAAATAAAATTTTAAAAGAAGGTGACATTGTAAGCTTAGATGTAGGAGCCTATTATAAAGGATATCATTCAGACTCTGCGAAGACTCACGGAGTAGGTGTAATATCTGAAGAAGATAGGAAATTAATAGAAGTAGCAAAGGAAAGCTTCTATGAAGGCATAAAATTTGCTAAACTAGGATATAGATTATCTGATATCTCACACGCAATACAAGCACACGTTGAGAAACATGGTTTCTCAGTTGTTAGAGATTTAGTAGGTCATGGAGTGGGAGTTGATCTTCACGAAGACCCTCAAATACCTAACTATGGCCCAGCTGGAAAAGGACCAAGACTTCAAGAAGGAATGGTTTTAGCTATAGAACCTATGATAAACGCTGGTCGTTATCAAGTTAAGACTTTAGCTGACGGTTGGACTATTGTCACTGTAGATGGCAAAAAATCAGCTCATTATGAGCATACGATAGCAATAACAAATGATGAACCTATAATATTATCAAGTCTATAGTTGCTAGATAAATAGGAAATATGCTATCAAAGTTAAGTCAATGATTTAACTTATTGAAATGGAGGTTTGGTTAGTTAATGGCCAAAAAAGATGTTATAGAATTAGAAGGTACAGTTGTAGAAGCTCTACCTAACGCTATGTTCAAAGTAAAACTAGAGAATGGACATGAAATATTATGTCATATATCTGGAAAGCTAAGAATGAACTTCATAAGAATTCTAGAAGGTGATAAGGTGAATGTTGAACTTTCTCCATATGACCTTACAAGAGGAAGAATTACTTGGCGTAAGAAGTAGACTATTTAAATATTAGTCTAAGGAGGGATTAACAATGAAAGTAAGACCATCAGTAAAACCAATGTGCGAAAAGTGCAAAGTTATAAAAAGAAAAGGTAAAGTAATGGTTATCTGTGAAAATCCAAAGCATAAGCAAAAGCAAGGATAAGAAATTATTACTAGTAATTTGTTGAAATTTATAGTATAATATAATACTGTGAAGTTAACAAAGGGTAGATTTTAATCGTAGATAAATCTATATTTAGATTGATATGATATTAAGATTTTAACACTAAAATTAAGTGTAGGAGGTGCGAATATGGCAAGAATAGCTGGGGTAGATTTACCTAGAGAAAAAAGAGCGGAAATAGGCTTAACTTATATATACGGTATAGGGAAAGCAACTGCTAACGAAATATTAGCTAAAGCTGAGATAGATCCTAACGTAAGAATAAAAGACTTATCTGAAGAGCAAGTTAACGAATTAAGAAAGATAATAGACAATGATTTCTTAGTTGAAGGTGACTTAAGAAGAGAGATAGCTTTAAATATAAAGAGATTAAGAGATATAAAATGTTACAGAGGTATGAGACATGCTAAAGGTCTTCCACTAAGAGGACAAAGAACTAAGACTAACGCTAGAACTAGAAAAGGTCCTAGAAAAACTGTATCTCGTAAGAAGAAGAAATAATAATTAGATAGGAGGGAAAACAATGGCTAAACCAAAAAAGAAAGTTACACGTGTAAGAAGAAGAGAGCGTAAAAACATAGAACGTGGTCAAGCTCATATACAATCAACTTTCAACAACACAATAATAACTTTAACTGATGTTCACGGAAATGCTATATCAGCAGCATCTTCAGGACAATTAGGATTCAAAGGATCAAGAAAAGCTACTCCATTTGCTTCTCAAATGGCTGCAGAAACTGCTGCTAAAGCTGCAATGGAACACGGCTTAAAAACTGTTGAAGTATTCGTAAAAGGACCAGGTTCAGGAAGAGAAGCTGCAATAAGAGCTTTACAAGCAACTGGACTTGAAGTAACAATGATAAAAGACGTAACTCCAATTCCTCACAATGGATGTAGACCACCAAAGAGAAGAAGAGTGTAATTATATAACGAGAAAATTAGGAGGTGTAAAGACATGGCAAGATACACAGGTGCATCATGCAGACAATGCCGTAGAGAAGGAATGAAATTATTCCTTAAAGGTGAAAGATGTTATACTGATAAATGTGCTATAGTTACAAGAAACTATGCTCCAGGACAACATGGACAAGGAAGAAAGAAAGTTTCTAGCTATGGTTTACAATTAAGAGAAAAGCAAAAAGTTAAGAGAATATACGGAGTATTAGAAACTCAATTCAGAAACTTATACGCGCGTGCTGACAAAATGGCTGGTATGACAGGGGTTAACTTATTAAGTTTATTAGAAAGAAGATTAGACAATGTTGTTTACAGAATGGGATTAGCTTCATCTAGAAAAGAAGCTAGACAATTAGTTGGACACGGTCACTTCTTATTAAATGGACATAAAGCTGATATAGCTTCTATGACAGTTAAACCAGGTGATGTTATAACAGTTAAAGAAAGATCAAAATCTTCTGCTAAATTCAAAGCTTTAGTAGAAGCTAACACAAAGGTAGCTCCTAAGTGGTTAGAAACTAACTTAGAAGAAATGTCTGCTAAAGTTGTTGCTTTACCAGCAAGAGAAGATATAGATCTTGAAATAGCAGAACACTTAATAATAGAGCTTTACTCTAAGTAATAAGCATATTTTAAAGATAACTTTTAAAGTTATCTTTGAAAAATTGTTTACCCTCAGTGGATTAATAAATTTAAGGGAGGGTTTTGTCCATGATAGAAATAGAAAAACCAAAAGTAGATATAATAGAACTTAGCGAAGACTATAGATATGGAAAGTTTGTTGTAGAACCTCTAGAAAGAGGATACGGCATAACTATAGGTAATGCTTTAAGAAGAATATTATTATCATCTTTACCAGGTGTTGCAGTTAATTCTATAAAAATAGATGGAGTTCTTCATGAATTCTCAACTGTACCAGGTGTTAAAGAAGATGTTACTGAAATTATATTAGCATTAAAAGAACTTTCAGCTACTATAGATGGTGAAGGTAGTAGAACTCTTAAAATAGAAGCTCAAGGACCATGCACTATCAAAGGATCAGACATAATATGTCCTCCTGACGTTGAAGTATTAAGCAAAGATTTACATATAGCTACGCTAGATGAAAATTCTAAGTTTAATATGGAAATACATGTAGACAAAGGTAGAGGATACGTTTCTGCTGAAGAAAATAAGACAGAGCATATGCCTATAGGTGTTTTACCTGTAGATTCAATATATACTCCTGTTGAAAAAGTAAGCTACCATGTTGAAAATACTAGAGTAGGTCAAAAGTCAGATTATGATAAATTAATACTAGAAGTTTGGACTAATGGAAGTATAAATCCTCAAGAAGGAATATCTCTAGCAGCTAAAGTTCTAGTTGAACACTTAAATCTATTCATAGACTTAACTGAGCATGTAAGCAACGTTGAGATAATGGTAGAAAAAGAAGAAGACCAAAAAGAAAAAGTTCTAGAAATGACAATAGAAGAATTAGATTTATCTGTTAGATCTTACAACTGTTTAAAGAGAGCGGGAATAAACACAGTTGAAGAATTAGCTAATAAATCTGAGGACGATATGATGAAGGTTAGAAATCTAGGGAAGAAATCTTTAGAAGAAGTAATCCAAAAGTTAGAAGAACTTGGACTAGGTCTTAAACCAAGCGAAGAATAGGCAAGAAGGAGGGATATAGTATGGCTACTTACCGTAAATTAGGACGTGAGACATCTCACAGAAACCTTATGTTAAGAAACTTAGTAACTGATTTACTAAGAAACGGAAGAATAGAAACAACTGTAACTAGAGCAAAAGAAACTCGTAGAATGGCAGAAAAGATGATAACTCTTGCTAAAAGAGGAGATCTTCACGCTAGAAGACAAGTTTTAGCTTACGTTATGGATGAGACTGTAGTAAACAACTTATTCACTGATATAGCTCCAAAATATGCAGAGAGAAACGGTGGATATACTAGAATAATCAAAAAAGGACCAAGAAGAGGCGACGCTGCTGAAATGGCTTTTATAGAATTAGTATAGTATAGAAAAGGATTAAGTTATATAACTTAATCCTTTTTTATTATATTATGTTAATTT
>OLON01000186.1_pt1 | contig 47130 bp, 67 predicted proteins | sample 1672691 | NCBI WGS metagenome assembly OLON01 (sample SAMEA3136714, study PRJEB25190) | human gut metagenome | biome: human gut; feature: human-associated habitat; material: faeces | place: Austria | collected 2013
TTGCACCTGTAGCCCAGTTCGCACCCGTCGCCCAGTCCGCACCCGTCGCCCAGTTTGCACCCGTCGCCCAGTTCGCACCAGTTGCCCAGTTTGCACCCGTCGCCCAGTTTGCACCCGTAGCCCAGTTTGATATTGCGCGCCTCAAATTCGGAGGATAATTCAGAAAGTTCGTTGTACTGAAAGGGTGTCCAGCCTTTGTCTGAAACCCAGAGATAAATTGTTTTCATGGTGGGTATGTTTTGTGTTTAAAGTCCGTGGTTAATCCTCAATTACCGTAAGTATCTCTATATCGTCAGCTCTACGCCTTGCTCGGCGCATCATGCGACACTCAAAGCTGGAGCTCAATAATTCAACCGAGAACAGGCAGAGAAGAATCGCCGCTCCGACCCGCCGGGTCATTTCCGATATGTTAAGCGTGATGCCGAAGTTCTGCGTGAAATACCAGGTGACAAGTGCATGCAATGTTCGCTTGCAGCCCGTCTTGTCGTAGATGCTTTGCAGATGATTCGCCACACACTGGTAGATGACGTTAAGCCGCTCTGCGATCTCCCGGGCGGAATAGCCCAATACTACGAGGTTAATCACCTCACGCTCGCGCTTACTAAGTATGGTGTCGGTTTTCATTGTCCTATGCCAAACCCCAAGGGCTATCTACACCCCACTTCATGAAAATCTGCTCTATCTTCTCCCGCTCCGTGGGGGTGTGGTTCACATAGCCGTACTTGCGGTTGTGAAATGCCTTGTTCGACAGCCCGCCATCTTTTAATGCCTGACTGATTTCGTCCATTGCAATGCTGGCAAGGTCACGGCCCTTTCTTCGAGCACGGATGATATTGTAGCCTTTTACAAAGGCACAGCGTTCGATGTCGTTCTTTTGAGTATTCATAGATTTATTTATCCAGTATCGCCATTATTCGTTCGATGCAGGCGGCTTGCTCCTCGAGTAGTGCCGTCAAGCGGTCACTAGTTTTGATTAATTCATTCATGGTATGGTTATTTTTTAGTCGCCATAGTACATTCCGCGGACGCCATAGAAATCTGACGGCACCGTCAACAGCTCGGGGCGGTACTCCGTGGCCTTCGGCTGCTCCGTCGGGCGGTTCTCGATCTTCGCCGTCAGCATCGCCAACTTCTCATTGCGCCATGCTTTTTTCAGGCAGGCCGAAAAGGTCATCGACGATTGCACCCGTTTCAGGTACCACGCATTCTTCATAATCTTGCTTTTGTCGTAAGTTTTCATGGCGCTATTGTTTTTTTTGTATATATTTACATTTTAATTATCGGTAGTTGGCTATACCTTTGCGGTGTATCACAATGCAAATATAATCATATTTCGATTATCATCAAATTAATTCGCGATTATTTTTGCTCGGTATTTAATTATAAATTCATAACAAGTTGGTTTATATGAGTTTGGATATTGAAAAAATTTTGCGGGATCGCGGTGTAACTAAGAGAGAACTTGCCGAAAAACTTAAAATAGCACCTCAAAATGTGAGTAGAACAATAAAACGGTTAACCGATAACTACTCGGAAATTGAGAGCATCCTTCAAATGATAGGCTACGAATTGAACGCGCCAGGCGATAACATGTCGGCCTCCCAGCAGCGCACTATCGAGAACCTTTCCGAAACCATAAAAAACCTGACATCAAAGAACCAGTAAGACATGCAAGAGCGTCACAAAGAAATCCTCCGATACGCTGATTCACTTGTACAAAAACATAGCGAATTATTGGATCAGACCGCAATCTGGAAATACCGTGTACATTCTACCATGTTTATTGCGGCGGCAACGATTCTGACTCTTGTTTGTTCGCTGGGGGATTCCATATCGGGCAGTAGCCCCGACATAGGATGTTGCGGCCCCGATCGCGCCATCTGGTATCTAAACACTGCGACAGTATTGCTGAACGGAATATGTCTGCTCGCTCTTCTGGGCTCTCTGTATCAAAATATTCGCGCCACAAGCCAATTGATGCGCAGGATCGAAGAACGATTTGACGCCTTGAAAAAAACGCTATTGATTCCTGCCGACGACGCTTTGCTCGTTGACGGCGAATACAGAACAATTTCCAGCGTCGGTAAATCGTGGTTCTTTTCGGTTTGTGAGTGGGTTGCATATATTTCCTTTATATTAGTGGTTGCGGGATTGATATTCCGGTATTACTTTGCATAAACCCTATTGGCACAATATTTTGCCCCTTCGGATTTGGTTATTTCAATTATTTTTGTATATCTTTACATTGTTTATCGGTGTAGAACACTCTACCTTTGCGGTGTAGTTTAGTTCTACATTGCAAATATAAACTTTGTTTAGCATACAAACAAATAAATACTAAACTATTTTTAGTTTATTTTACAAATGACTGATACTGAGAGAATAAAAAAAGCTATAAAATGGCTTATAGGGACTGGAATCGCTAAAAACCAAGAAGGAATTGGGGTTCTTATGGGTTATTCTAATAAATCTGCATTCTCTCAAGTGGTTAATACTCCAAACAAAAGACCTGAAGACTTTATAACAAGACTTTGCAACCTAAACAACAATCTAAACAAAGATTGGCTATTGACCGAAAAAGGGTCAATGCTCAAAACTACCGACCAACCTGTCAGCCAAGGAGGCGAAGACGTCACGCCAACGAAAGCTGAACTAAATAACCCAAAAACTATGGAGAGATTCTTAGATTCACTACTCCGCCAAAACGAGGAGTTGATTCGGCAAAACGGGGCTTTAATTGACCTGTACCGAGAAGAGAGAGCGAAAAGCAAGGGCGATGTCGCCCAAAAAAAAGAGGCATAGCGGTATTCTAATTAGCCTTATGCCATCTTCATTAGAGCGGAAGCAATATGATAAAATAGAACCACCCAAAATAAGCTCCATATAATCGAGCTACACATTTAAAGGAGATTACGGTCTCCTTTAAAAATGACCGGGGCGCCCGCAGACCAAAACATAAAAACTTCGGTTTATTTCAATAGCACAAATATTTTTTTACTCTTTTGCCAAAGTAATTAAAGGGAGTTATATATGACCGAGCTAATTAAATTCAGTGATGTGCGTGATAAAGTCGTGCGACTTCGCGATCAGGATGTTCTGTTGGATGCCGACGTAGCAGAACTATACGGAGTAGAAACAAAACGGGTAAATGAGGCAGTCCGAAACAACCCCGAAAAATTCCCGGATGGATATATATTTGAGCTTCAACAATCTGAAAAACAGTATGTAGTCGAAAATTTCGACCACTTGCAAGGATTGAAGAAGTCGCCCGTAACACCCAAGGCATTCACAGAAAAAGGCCTCTATATGCTGGCGACGATCATGAAAAGCGAGCGAGCTACGCAGACGACCCTTGCGATTATCGAGGCATTTGCCAAACTCCGGGAATTATCCCGAACCATTGGTGAAATGTCGACCAATCCCGATGAGTTCAAGCAAAAGACGCTAATGCAGAAAAGTGGCGAAATAATGGCCGACCTTTTCGGTGAAGATATGCAGACGACGGACACGGAAACAGAGATCGAATTGAATTTCGCAGTCCTGAAATTGAAACATACTATAAAAAGAAAAAAATGATATAGAGAAACACCCGAATATATCCCCGCCCCGACTTTCGCCGGGGCTTTTTTATACGCTGGGACAATAATCGCATCATCGACTGCGTTTTCATTGTGCAACTAAAAAGTTGGTGAAAAATTTGCACGTTTAAAAGTGAATGTGTAAATTTGCATACACAATTACGCTTCTGGCTTCCGTATATTCCCTCTTTGATAATGAATATGCCGACCCAGAAGCCTTTTTTATTAAATATATGCCAACTAATAACTCGCCCAAAAAGCGCACAGATGTTCCCTGTGTATCAACGCCCGTAAAAGTAGCTGTACTTATTGACGGAGGATTTTTCATTAAACGATACAACGCGATGTACAATAAATCCGGTCGTAAATTGCCTCAAACGGTCGCGGATGATATTTACAGGTTGGCGCATTCTCATGTAGGTAATGAAAATTACTTGTATCGGATATTTTATTACGACTGTATTCCGTTGGACAAGAGGGTTCATAATCCTATATCTCATAAATGTATTAACTTCGGAGGCTCCCCGCAAGCTAAATTTAAAAGAGAACTTATTGAGGCCCTGAAAAAGAAACGAAAGGTTGCTCTACGATTAGGCACTCTTAAAACAAACTCGTGGCAGTTTCGCCCTCGTGTAGTTAACGACATAATAGCAGGTACAAAAAATACTTCCAATTTCGTAGAGGATGATGTGTGCTTTGAGATAAGGCAAAAAGGCATTGATATGAAAATTGGGGTTGACATTGCGTCTATTGCCCTCAAAAAGTTTGTAGACAAGATTGTGCTTATCTCCGGCGATTCTGATTTTGTCCCCGCTGCAAAATTAGCACGCCGAGAAGGTATCGATTTCGTTCTTGATGCAATGTATGCTCAGCATATAGACAATGGGCTGTACGAACACATAGACGGGCTGAAAAGTATGCCTTTATATGGCAATACTAAACGTAATGCAAAATCTGCGGACGCCAAAACCACTATGTCACAAAAAAAACAGGATACATCTGTCGTAAGCGGAAAAATTATCGTATCCCGAAAACAATAAGGGCGCTTAATGCCATCGACCTGTTAATCTGGTATGCTTACTATCAGCCCCAGCTACACAGTCGGGGCTTTTTTGTACCTTTAGAACAATAAACACCACCAAAGTAAGGTTCCCTTATAGAGAAAACACAAACTTTTAGAACAATCCATCCAAAGATAAAAGCCTCAAAAATTAGGGGCGGAATCCATTGTTATTAAAATGCCTGCTCCCACCTTTGCCCTGAGAGATTGTTTTTCATGGCAGAAGGGAAGCTGACGATAAAGCAGGAGAAGTTCTGCAACAAGTACCTCGAGTGCGGCAACGCATCCGAGGCGTATCGTTTTGCGTATGACTGTTCCAGAATGACAGATAATGTGATATCTGTCAAGGCATCTCAATTGCTTTCTAACGGTAAGGTTACGGTAAGGGTAAAACAACTTCAAGCCCAATTAGCCGAAAAAGAACTTATCACCAAAGAGGAGCTAATCCGGCTTAATGTATCCATCATTAATGCCGACGTACTCGACTTTGTCGATGCCGACATGGTTGATATGAAAACCGAATATGGCGTACGGCAGGTTCCCTCAATTTCTTTCCAAGACCTAAAATCTCTTCCGCCTGAAAAACGGCGTTTAATCCAGTCCATAAAGATTGACCGTTCAGGTAGCCCCGTCGTGGAATTGATGGACAAAAGCAAGGCGATAGAAACCATCAACCGCATGCTCGGATACAATGCCCCGGAGAAAACTGCCAACACTGACACTAAAGGTAATGACCTTCCGCAGCCGACATTCAACACAGATCGTTTCTTTCAATTAATACAAATGAGCAGGAGCGATGACTGATTATTCCAGTGTAGGTGACTTCTTGTTGAAGGAAGGGTGTTTGGCATTTACGTCCGTAATGTTCGAGGCTGTGAACAAACAACCTTTTCGGATTGCGCCCCATCATCGAATAATATGCCATAAACTCGACCAAGTACTCCGTGGAGAACACCCGACTAATAGGCTCATGTTTAACATTCCTCCGCGACATTCTAAAACAGAGTTAGCCGTCGTGTCTTTCTCTGCGATAGGATTTGCCATCAATCCGCGTTCCGAGTTCATGCATCTTTCGAGTAGCGATCAACTCACTACCCGGAATGTTACGAACATACGAAGGATCATGGAGGATCCCAACTACCGCGCATTCTTCCCAAATGTCGAACTGTCCAACAATGCCAAAGGAAGTATATCCACCTCAAGCGGGGGTGTAATGTATGCGGCTCCCTTTATGGGTCAAATAACAGGGTTTGGATGCGGTAAACTGGGAGCACAAGAATTCAGCGGTGCAATGAGTATTGACGACCCAATGAAGGCGCAGGATAGCTACTCCAGTACTACCAAAGAGCGTATTGGCGAACTGTGGACTTCTACATTCAAGAACCGTCTTAATGACGTTCACACCCCGGTCATTGTAACGGCTCAAAGGCTCGCTCCAGATGATTTTTGCGGATACTTATTGCAGCTTGAAGGCATGATAGAGGAAGGTGGAGAATGGGATGTTGTCAAATTCCCCGCAATCTTAGATGCAGGGCTACCTACCGAACGTGCACTTTGGGAGGATCGGTTCGCGCTTGATAAATTAAAGCGATACCAAGAAGCGGATCCCTTCATATTTGAGACCCAGTACATGCAGAATCCCAAGCCTCTTGAGGGATTAATGTATCGTGAATTCCGAACATACGACGTTATCCCCTACTCCAAAGATTGCACGCATAAGAATTACACCGATACAGCAGATACGGGAAGCGACTATCTATGTTCGATATGTTACGATGAATTACCCGAGGGAAATTATGTGACCGATGTGCTCTACACAAAAAAGCCCATGGAGTATACCGAACCCAAGACGGCCGAAATGCTTGCAAGGAACAGGACGGAATGGGCTAATATTGAAAGCAATAACGGAGGGCGGGGCTTTGCGCGCAATATAGAACGCATCCTTCGCCAGATGAACATTACCCACACAACGGTTAGTTGCTTTTCCCAGACCGATAATAAGCAGGTGCGCATATTTACCAAGTCGGCAGACGTCAACAACATGACATTTTTCCCGACAAATTGGGACAAAAGGTGGCCGGAATTCTATCAGGCCATTATGGGATACATGAAAGAAGGGGGCAATGCGCATGACGATGCCCCCGATGCGCTGACCGGATGCTTTGAAAAGCGCAGCACACCGATACAAGACGATGATTTAAGTGATATTAATATTTGGTAAACAATGAACTTTTTAGATCGCCTTTTTACATTTTTCCAAAATAAAACGCTCAATGCATTAGGTGTTGAGCGGGATTTAATGGAGCTTATCAAGGCAAAAGACATCAGCCGGGCTATGTCTTTGATGGAAGATCATGATGTCGAAGTGTCCAAGGCCCTGTGCGAATACAATCCAAAATCCCACGCCGTAATGGGGCGTCGAGACAAAACGAGGAAGGGACAGGAAGATTACCGCACGGAGAAATTGCCCCGCACTCGTCAACGCTATATAAATGAGGTGGAATTGTTCTTCCTGCTTGGAAATCCGATAAAATGGAAGGTATCCGACGAATCCGGTGATGCCGATGCATTTTCGGCTTACAAACAATTCCTTCGAGAAATACGATTCGACAGTAAGATGCGACAGGCTAAACGGCTGGCCGGAGCCGAAACCCAAAGTGCAAAGCTGTATCACATTTACAGGGACGAGGCAACGGGGCTTCCTTGGGTGAAAATAGTTGTGCTGTCGAAGTCTAACGGATATACCTTGCGCCCCATGTTCGACCAATATGGTAACCTCCTCGCATTTGGATGTGGGTATTATTTGAAGGAGGGCGCCGGAACAGTAGAGCATTTCGACATTCATACACCCACTTTTATATTCCGGGGCAGAAAAGCCAAAATAGGTTGGGATGTGACCCCAGTGCTTAATCCAACTGGTAAAATTAACATCATTTATTACAAGCAAAATACGGCATGGGATGGATTGCAGCCCCGAATTGATCGGGAAGAAAGTATTGACTCAAAAACCGCAGACACCAACAATTACTTTGCGGATCCAATGTTCATTGCCACCGCAGAGGTTATCAAAAGTCTTCCCAAAGCTGATTCCCCCGGAAAGGGGATCAAGCTGTCAAGCAAAGATGATCGGTTTGAATACCTTAATCCACCTATGTCGTCTGAAACGAGGCAACAGGAAAAGTCGGATTTAAAAGAATCTATACTTTTCGATACTTTCACTCCGGAGTTCACTCCAGAGAAAATGGTCGGATTGGGGACTTTGTCCGGTGAAGCCATTAAGCGCGCAATGGTTCTCGGATATATCAAGCGTGATAATCGAAAAGAGATATATGACGAACTCGTCGACCGGGAAAAGAATCTCATTTTGGCGATTATGATGAATGTAACTCATATCCATATGAGAGACAAACTCGCCACCCTCAAGATCGAGCATGAATTTTCGGAGCCCTTCAACGAAGACATTACTGCAAGGTGGCAATCCATAGGGAAAGCCTATGCAGATGGAGTGCTTTCACTTGAGGAATCTGTAAAATTAATGGGTGTTGCAGATAATTACCAAGAGGAAATCGAAAGAATTAGGCAAATGAAAGAAGCCTCTGCCACAAGCATCTACGAGGATGCAAAAACAAACCTTTCGACCAAAAAAGACGAGAATTCAAGTATCAATACCCCGACGGAATAAAACTTTTAGGACAATGACGGCTATTATACATCAATTTGATCCGCAAATTTATCCTCGGTTAATTTGGGTGGTAATAGGTGAAAAAAGCGCATCTGCAATAAGCGATAGGTTTGAAAATATAACAGATATGGACGACACATCTGCGGCGGATACGCAGAGTACATACGACATCACAAATAAAAGGGGTGGAGTTCTTATCAGGTTCGCCACAAAGGCGAACGCTCAAAATATCCAGTACGTTTGCCACGAATCTACACATGCGGCTATGGAGATATTCGATTATATCGGTGGACGCATTGATTGCAGTAACCAAGAGCCATTCTGTTATTTGGTCGGCTGGATATCTGAATGCATAAAAGAGGCTTTGAATTACCGTACAAAAAAAGTATAAATTTCCATCCTGCCCATTGTTATTAAAATGCCCGTCGAAATCTTTGCAACAGAGATTAATTAAAATAATATGAAAGAAAAACTTTTAGCACTGCTCCAAACCAAATTTACGGGGGTGGACAATGCGATCCTCGACCGAATCGCAACGAAAAAGTCGGAGAATGTAACGGACGAAGCACAATTACCTACCATAGCAGAGGGGATTGGCTTTCAGGACGTGTTAACCAGCTACGGCGACTACCGTGCAGGGGATGCGCAGCAGACCGCAGTCAAGAACTACGAGAAGCGGCATAACCTCAAAGACGGGAAGCCTATCGAGCAACCTGCCACAGGGGAGCGGCAGGCGAATACTCCTCCCAGTAGCGAAGAGCCCGAATGGTTCAAAGCCTACAAACGCCAGCAGGAAGAGCGTGAAAATGCTGTAAAAGCAAAGTACGATGCCTTGGAAGCAGCGCGTGTAAAGGCCGAACGGGATTCATTGCTGCGCACAGCGGCCAAGGCGGCAAATATCAACGAATCGGCATTGGATGATATCCTAAACCTCGCATCTGCAATGAGCGAGGAAAATCCGGACGAAGCGAAGCTCAAAGAGAAGTTCGCAGCACTCCAGACGCGATTCGTTGCCGCAGGGCTTGAGGGGCAGGAAACGGCATTCCCCTTCTCCACATCTGAGGCTCAAAGCAAAGAGGAGGCCAAAATGTGGGCTGAAAATCTGCCGGATGCAAAATAAAAACAACAACAAACATGGCTATTAAATTCGAAAAGACACAAGTTAAGGGCGGGTTCCCGGTATTCTGGCGCGGAGAGCGCGAAGTGCTGCCGGGTGATTTCGCCGTGAAGGGCACCTATCCGGAAGGCACGATACTCAAAGAGGGAACGCCTATCAAACTCGATTTCGAGAACATGGAGTGCACCATCTGCAAATCGGCACGAATCGTAGAGGGCGGTACCACAACCAAACCGCGTGTCATCAAGGGCTCTATGTTCCAGATCAACGATGCCGTCAAAGTAGGCGATTCCTCCGGCACCATCAAGAGCATTAGCACCGCCAACGAATCATACGACGAAATCACATTAAGCGCAGCAATGACAGAAGCAGTAGCAGGCGCTGATCTGCTCGGAGGGGATGAAATTCCGGACGCCGTCATCGAAACGACAAAGGAATACACCAAGGCCAATGGATTTCCGACTGTCTCGGCAGCTTATGGGGCGCGAATCCTCAAGGATGTAGCATACCCCATCCCCGAGACTTGGCTGCAAGGCTACAGTATGAAAAACAACCCTGAAATCAAGTACATCAGACAGTAAAAGACAGGTAAACAATGAGCGAAGTATATTATTCTTCTATTTTCAGCGAGCTGACCAAGCAGGTGCAAGCTCGCATCGACGCAGCATCTGAACTGCGCAAGCGCTTGTTCGACCAAAATGTCTACGAGCGTTTTTTGGAGTGGGATACTCCCACGGTAGGGTTCAATTTCGAAGAGATCATCGGATCGTATAATCTGGGCGTAGCAGCTGCCACCTTGGATTCGAAAGGCAAGGAACCCATTATGGGAACTGAAGGCCTGGCTACAATAGCCAAGAAAGTCCTCATTCACCAAATGACCCTACCGATGCCCATTGAAGACTATCGGAAGGTACTTCAGCTGCTGGATTCACGCATGATCTCAGATCAGGCAAAGAAACAGCAGCTCGTAAACCTCATGTGGGGCGGCGTTGAACGGGTCGTGGAATCCGTACAGGCCAAAATAGACATCATCTTCCTAGGTGCCCTCTCGAACAAAGGGGTATTTTCATTCACTCAGGAAAACAACCCCGAAGGAGGTGTGCGAGGCAATATCGACTATGGCATGCCGCAAGAAAACATCGCCACAGCAGATACACAGTGGACGGAGGGCAACATCGACACGGTCGATGTATTCGAGGATATCCAAGGCATTGTCGATGCGGCTCAGGAGAAGGTGACCTTCGACCGCATCCTTCTGGATCAAAAGCGGCTTTCGTACATCCTGCGCAGCAAGAAGATGAAGCAGGTCATCTTCGGCACGGACAAATCATCGTCACCACTTCTGCTGGCCAACCTAAACGAGTTCATGCGGTCGAACGGATTGCCCGTATTCGAGGTGATCCGACGGATGACGCGCATTCAGGACAATGGCAAGATCCGCGAATACAAACCGTGGAATGACAAGAGCCTCGTATTCGTGCCGGAGGGTCGTCTCGGCGTTATCAAAAACGCCTACGCAGACAACGAGCTTCGCCCCGAGCCGGGAGTTGCCTACTCCAACTACGGACGCATCCGCATCTCGCAGTGGGGCAAAGGCGAGACGGATAACTCGAACGGCGTGGAGTTCACGAAGGCGCAATCCATCTCTTTGCCCGTCATTACCGAAATCAACGGTATTTACTCGCTGAGTGTAGAATCGTAGGAGTGCATGACGGTCGCAGAATGCATACATCAGGAGTTCAGCATGGTCGGAACCATCTCCGACTATGGCGTTCGCCGCTTCGCCAGGGAATGGGGTTACGATCCCAACTCCCTGGCGGGTAGCGACCATCAGCAACAACTAATCGCCAAGCGCGTATCCGAATTCATCGACAGCCTGATAATGCACCCTCTGTCGGTAAGCGAAAACGGGCATTCGGTGTCCTGGTCTGAAAGCGCCATGAAGCAACGGGCACAACTGATGCTTCGGCAATATGGCATCACGCCCGGCGAAGAATTGAGCAGCTCTATTGGCCTGTCCTCGATAAAGGATGCTTCGAACTTGTGGTAATATGTATTTCGCGCCCCACATACTCTATTTGAGGATCGATCCTCCCAAACAATACGACGAACTGGGACGTCCGATAGCTATGTCCGAAAATGATGCATGGCAGGAAATAGGTGATTGTCGTTGCGACGACGACACAACCGTCCGCCTTGTATCAGAGAACGGGGAGGTGCGCCAATCGAAATACCACATCGTCTACGAAGGGAGAGGAGTACCCAAAGGAGGTTACGTGAAATGCATTGACAAGGCGACCGGCACAGTACGGGGCGAAGGCTCTGTGGCAATAGCCAAGGTAAACAACTATTTCAACGCTTCAGACCTTTGGATATGATTACAACGGGAGACGCGCGTAACATACTGTTCTCGGCGTGTAAGGGGGTTGGGATAAAGGACATGCACACTTCATGGGCTATCCCCGAGGGGAAAGTCAATAGAGAGCGTATCGTCGTCATCACACCACCCGAGCAGACGTCGGACACGTATTGGGAAAATTGCTTTGTTGCTGTAAACCTGTGCGTCCCCGACATCAAGGGAGAAGCGAACCTAAAACGGCTGGACGAACTCGAACGGGCAGCCAAGGCGAGGTTCAAAGAATGGACATACGGTACTTACGACGGATCCGCATACAGGTACAGGTATGAGAATATCGGCCGCGAAGAAGATGTGAACCTCGGATGCCACTATATCTACATCAGAGTACTATTCAGAGTATTAAACATTAAAAACAACTAAAACAATGGCAAAAGTAATAGCAGTAGGAATCAAGAAGCTGTATTATGCAGACCCTGCGAAGGTCACAGGAGATCTTACGGGTACTCTTCTGGCAACCATCATTAAAGATGTCAGCACGAAACAGGTGGAGAACATCCATCAAGACACATGGAGCATCGAAGAGGAGGAGCCGTCTACCACGGAGTACAGGAACCAACTCACCAATGGCGTATATCGCCAAGACACCGAAATGGGTAACATTCAGATGTCGTTTACCATCGGGCAATACGACTATGAAACCAAGGCGGCTTTCATGGGCGGCACGGGGTCGGAGACGTCATGGAAGCGTGCGCGAGGTGTCACGCGCATTGAAAAATGCATGATCGCCCTAACGGAGGACAACCAGTATTGCGTCTTTCCGAAGGCCTCGGTTATCGCCCGCAACACCAACAATGAGGGCGCCGTAGGTATCGGTGTAGCAGCTGCTGCCCTGGAACCCGACAACACGGCGGTCTCGTCGGAATATTGGTTCGATTCTTCGGAGGTGGACGTCGAATAAAAACCTCCAAGCCATCAGCAGTCCAGGGGTGGGAGGCGTGTGCCCCTCACCCCTATTTCTTAAAATCAATCTTATGAAATTGGAGTTTATCAGTATCCGCATAGCATCGAAGGGATACACTGTATACAAGATGTCCCCCATGACGGCAACGCGCATCATGACGGCGCGGGATGTCAACAAAGATCCGGACGAGAGTAAGGCATGTATATCGGCGATGGCGCATAGTATAGCCTTGGCGGTTGTCGGCAGCCGCAACATATTCGCGGGTGTCAGGGTGTGGTTTTTACGCCGAAGATTCATGAGGCGGAGCACATTCAACGAGTTGTTCGACTGTTACCAGAAAATACTGCTGATGATACCCCTTGAGGATATTGCCTCGGTTGCAGCCGTAATGGAGGGATTGTCCACAACAATATCCAAAGACCATGAGTAAATCGGCGGATATTGTCGCCAGGTCATTGTTGAATACGCATCATGCGTCGGTAAAGCTCGGGGTGCTGACATTCCGGGTATACCAGCCGTTCGTGAAAGATTTGGCAAGGGCATTCGCCGGAGGGAAAATAGACGTTTCGATCTCCGGAAGGCAAAAATATTCCATGGAAACAATATCCAGGCTGCTTTTCCGGCGCTCATGGTGCCAGAAACTATTCCTGTGGTACGCCAAGCGGTATGCCACCTGTGAAGAGATTTCCGCCGCGACCATGAAAATAGCCGACATCGTATCGGGCAAAGACTTGTTCGATTCGGTGAAGATCGACAAAACACGCCGGAAAACAGTATCTGAAACCGTCGGGAATAATACGATAACGGGCATTATCGCAACGATGATGGATCAATTGAACATCTCCTACAACGAAGCCCTCCAAGGCATAAACTACCCTACCATGCTCCTCATGATGACTGACAAGGTGCGCACACTCGTAGGGGACGAGGAAAAAATAGTGCGGGGATCGGGCGCCGATATGGCCCGGAGAAGAAACAATAAGAAAAGAGGCAATAAAGAGCAGTAATGAGTGCATTATCATTCAAAATAAACGCGGAAACCGATAAACTCAAGAGTTTTATTACCATGCTTGAGCGGTTGCGGCAGGTACTGGCCGAAATCCCGGACAGTACAAAGGAATTCGACGTCATAAACCGTAAAATTGGCGAGATGGAGGCGCGTGTCGAACAGGCAATGCGCAAGATCGCCCAGATGGAGCAGCAGGCAATGGATGCGGCGTCCAAGGCTGCCGCATCGGCCACGACCGGAACTGCTGGCGACGGTTCTACGGCAGGAACAGCGGCTACCCAGGCCGAAACTGCGGCATACCATGACCTGCTTGGTGAGCTGAAAGCCGCTAACGACGAAAAAACAAAGGCAATAGCTCAAATTAGGCTATATTCAAATGAGATCGCACGATTAAAAGCGGATGTCGCCGCGCTCAATAAGGAAGAGCAGCAGAACGGGCAATTGTCTGCAAAGAAAAGGGCGCAAGTATTGGACGCTGCCGTATCTATCGAGGAATACAAGCAGGAAATATCCCAATTGAAGCGGGAGCTCGCCAACCAAATCAAATTGGAGAAGGCCGCCGTCGGCTCGATCAACGAAATGTCCCAGGCACTTACCCGTATGCGTGCGGTGTATGAAAATATGAGCGCCGCGGAACGTGAGGGGGTGCAAGGGCAAACGATGCTTAAAAACATCGAATCGCTCGACACGAAGATCAAAGAACTGGATGCGTCGATGGGCGTCCATACTCGCAATGTCGGCAATTATGCCTCGGGATTCAATATGCTGGGATTCCAAATTCAGCAAGTTGCCCGCGAGTTGCCGTCGCTGGCATATGGCCCGCAAATATTCTTTGCCGCCATATCCAACAACCTGCCGATGCTGGCCGATGAAATAGCACGGGCGAAGAAATCGGTTGATGAATTGAAGAAAGCCGGGCAAACCTTCACGCCCGTATGGAAACAGATAGCATCGTCGATCTTCTCCTGGCAAACCCTGCTTGTGGCAGGCGTAACCGTGCTTACCCTTTACGGCAAGGAGATAACCAACTGGGTAGCGTCGCTGTTCAAAGGTAAAACGACGATAGACGCCTCTGCCGCTGCACTCGAACGCTTTAATTCCGCTATGGCTCAAGGTTCGGTGTCGGCTCAATCCGAATTAACCAAATTGAATCTGCTGTATAGGGCTGCGACAGACCTTTCCAAGCCCTATGAAGAAAGAGCCGAAGCGGTCAAAAAACTGCAAGACATATACCCCGCTTACTTCGGCAATATGGCTGCGGAACAGGTTATGGTCGGGAATGCTGTCGGTGCTTATGAAAACCTGCGCGACGCAATTATCGAGGTCGCAGAGGCGAAGGCTGCCCAAGAACTTATTACAGAGGACAAAAAGAGTATAGCACGCATCAAAAAAACAGGGAATGCCTATACCAATTATTCTAATGCACTGAAAGAGTACAGAAAAGAATATGATAAGGCAATACAGACATACATGGATTTGGGTCAGGGTGGCCAAAGCGCTATTTGGGGTGCTAAAACTTTTGCAGAGGCTAAAACAAACATAACCCAATTCCGGAAAGAATTTATTAGCGCACTATCGAAGCTTGGTGAGGAAGGGAATACTATATGGAAGCACATTAATGAAGATTATGAAGGTGATGTAGATGCATTTATCACGGCAATAAATGTCGGCATCGAAAAATTGACCCCCGCAGCAGAAAAATTATACACGACCCTAACGCCGGATGAACTTAACGCAAAGGCGGAAAAAGCCCGCCAAGAGGCAAAAAGCGCAGCAAAAAAAGCCGCATCCGATCAAGAGCGCAATCTAAAGGAGCTCACCAAGCAATTGCAAAAGCTCCGGGATGATGCGTTGCAGGCGGAGGTAGATTCCATGAAGGAGGGCACAGCCAAGAAACTCGCCCAAATCGACCTTGACTACCAGAAACGCGCCCGTGCCATACAGGAGGCAGAGGAGCGCATCAGGGAGTTGCAAGGTGGGGAATTGACCAAGGGGCAGCAAGCCCAAATAAAAGCATTGAACGATGCCAATAATGCCCAGCGTACTGAAGAACGGGCAAGCGTTTCTTCTATTTCGATAAGCCCCGAAGGGTTGGCATCTACAATCAATAAGAATATACAATCTTGGGACGAGTATTTGAAAGCGTATGGAACCTTCCGGGAAAAACTACAAGCTACAAAAGACATTTACGACCGTAAGATCGAAAATGCTGGCAGCATTGGAGAGCGGAAGACACTTGAAGCCGAGCGAGATGCAGCAGTAGCTGAAATCGAAGAACAAGCCGGGCAATGGGTACGAGAGCTTACAGATAAGACAAAGAAGCAGTTGGCGGATCTGAAAACCGAACTGGAAGCATCATTGCAGTCTCTTGAGTCGGAATACAATGCTTTGGATTCATCCGATACAGAGCAGGCCCATAAACTTCGCGGTGATATCAATCAGACGCGAGCAAGAATTAATGCAGTAGATAAAGCTGCTTCGAGTACAAAATTAGCCCCCAAAGATAATGCGATCAAGAAATGGCAGCGATTAGAGAGGACACTCGGTGATATTGCAGATGGATTCGAGGGTATTGGTGATGCCGTTGGGGGCACTACTGGCGAAGTCATTAGTGCGGCGGGCGAAATTGCAACTAATGCAGCCAGTATGATTAGCAGCATTGTCACTCTTACTGAATCGTCGGCGGCAGCTATTACAACGACATCAACAACCGCCGCCAGTGCGATCAAAGCTGTTGAGCGAGCATCCGTTATTCTTGCTATCATTCAAGCGGTATTGACAATAGCAACTAAAATAGCCAGCCTATTTAATAATGATGATGAAAAACAAGCGGAAATAGACCGACTGCAAGGTAGAATTGAGCAACTGCAATGGGAATTGGATAATGCCAATGCAATTCGGCTCCAAGAAAATTCTTTTAATGCTATTCAGAAGGTAAAAGACGCTTATAATGATGCGACGAAAGCGATATTGAGCGCATACGGAAAACTAAGCCCCTTCGGGGAAGCCATCGTTAAGCGAATCAACGCGGCTAAAATAGAAGAAAAGGCAATCAAAAGTATAGCAGATGCCTATTCAAACCTTAAATATACAGACAGCAATCTTCTGGGGGGAAATAAGTTTAGTGATACCCGAGATAAACTTAACAATCTTGCAGAACAGCAGTTGTTGCTTCAAAAGCAGATTAATGCAGAGAACGACAAGAAAAAAACGGACAAATCAAAGATAAAAGAATGGGAACGTCAAATTCAAGAACTTGGAGAAGAAGCTGCTGAAGTAATAAATGAGGTTGTAGAAACTATTATCGGTGGCACGGCAGAAGATATTGCAAAAGAGCTTGGCGATGCCTTCATAGAAGCGTTTTTAGAAGGTGAGGACGCCGCTAAGGCCTGGGGTGAAAAGGTAGACGAAATTGTTGCTGACATCATGAAACAAATGTTAGTCAGCAAATTTGTTGAAGAACGTATCGGAGATATTTTTGACCAGTATAAATCCAAATGGTTCAAGGATGGAGTTTTTGTCGGGATTGACGGTGTGATTGATTCCATGGGAAACTTTGCTGACGATCTCAACAAAGTTGGTGAGGAATTTCAAGCTATTTGGGACAGCCTTCCCGCTGAAACAAAGGAATTACTTGGGAATGCTGGCGCAGCTCGTCAGGAAGCCACGGAAAGAGGCTTTCAAACAATGTCGCAAGATACGGGCGATGAATTAAGCGGGCGCATCGCTGACGTCCAAGGCAAAGTAACCGACATCCGCGGCTATGTAATGGCGCAGACGCAATCAATAATCGGTCTTTTAACGTCTATGGCCAATATTGAAACAGCCATGTACGCAAGCGTACAGGTAAATAATGAGCTGCTCCGATATGCTGTGATGACCTACATGGAAATTGTGGAAATAAACGGCAATACAGCAGCCATGAGAGTTGCATTACAAGGTATTCAAGAGGATATTGCCGCAATCAAGCGCAACACCAGTGAACTATAACATGAAAATTGGTAAAGACATAGCAGACCTTGACAAGTTCATCAACGGCATTGAGGATGAAGTTGTAGATTTCATGGATGAAAAAGCACGGGAGGCATTAATAAGACAGAAAGAAGCTCGGCTACTATCTGGCAAACGCGACTACCTAAACCACACATGGAACTTACGCAGCGCCCTTGGTTACGTAGTTACTTATGAAGGCAAAGAAAAACGGCGATTTATTGGCGACCAAAATCATCCAGATCCGACGGCGGCCATTGAAACCAATAAAGTACTCAACGAAGAAAATAAAGCCGGAACAAGCATTATTTTCGCAGATGGCATGTACTACGCCGGCTTTGTCAGCTCTAAAGGTTATGATGTGATAGATACAGCCGAATTATTTTTAGATAAAGCATTAAACGGAAGAAAATGAAAAGGGATTTACTCATAAACGGCTACGATGCCTATGCAATGGGTATCGCAATGGGATCGGGTTTCATTGCAAGTCTGAGAACACCGGCAAGCCTCAAAGATTTTGTAGAGAATGACGACCCTAAAAAGCATGGCAAGCAGGTAATTTACCCCGAGGAACCGAAAGTTGCCGCCCGCGATCTGACGCTGACATTCGTGATCTTCGGCGACACGCTCGCAGAGCACACGGCGAACTACAACAGTTTTATAGAACTACTAAAAAGAGGCAAAATGGACATCAGCGTCCCTTCAATATCTGCGGATATTTACCACTTGACTTACAAAGGCAATTCCGGCAGCTACATGATGTCCGCAGACCTTACCACCTCACAACTGACAGTAAAATTCAATGAACCCAACCCAGCAAACAGGGTCGCAGAAACAGAAAATATATGACAACCCAACACAATAAGAGTGTAGATGCCATACGGGCGATGGCACTACAAACGGGCGCTTGTAAAAAGATAAACCGCGTCCAAGACTTCCCCGAGCTAATCAAACTGATGTTTACCCCACAAGGGATCGAGTTCTGCCAAGACCACAACTTCCCCTCGGTCGAAGTGTTCAGGGAAAACCGAAGCAATCTTCAAGGATTGGAAGTATATGTCGACGCTGGCGACATCACGCTAAAGGGCAAAGAATATGTATGCCTGGTCGGTGATACGAAGGCCACTATCGAGGCTTCACGGCCTCAATTCACGCATACAATCATATTAATGCACGGCGCACGAGCCAAGATCAACGCAAAGGACTACGCCGTACTGAATATCGTAAATATCAGCGGGGAGTATTCGGTAAATAAGGATGGAACTGTTATTATGTTATAGATAAAGCCGGGATTAACCCCGGCCTATCTACAATTTTCCCTCGAAAAATAATCTATAACAATCGTCATTTTTAATATTTTCAATTTCAGACGGGAACTCCACCCCGGCTCGTTGATATAATATTTTGTACTCGTTAATAATGTGGCTATAAGATAAATCTTGCTTGTAAGCGCGCTCCAAATCAGCCCAAAGATTGTCATAAAGAATATTCGAAATATCCGGATTTTTCTTATGTATTTCTCGCGCAATAACAGAGCCTGCATCAGGAATAATTTTATTTTTTATCTCTAATATGTTTTTCGTCATCCCCCAAATTTTGAAGAACAAAACAATTTGAAGAATGGCGAATATTAGCATAATAAGGCTTAAAATAATGTAAATAATATCCATTTATCACTATATTTTATTCTTAATTTCTTGCAAGGTGTCCGATATATTACATATCACTTTCAAAAGAGCATATACTGTTGCGGATGTAAGCATAATGGGAAGTATGCTCCAAAAACACCAATACGCCTCTTCTTTGTCATGATCTGAATATAATCCCATTCCATAAAAAGCAAGAATAACAGAACATATAATGCCAGCAATTAAAATTGCCAAGGCTAATGTTTCAAGAAGTTGCTCTGCGTTCCTTTTTACAACAATATTATATCTAATGTATTCAGCCCCATTCTTTTCAAAGGTTTCAACAGTCCCTTTAAGTGCAGAGCATTTCCCGCAGACTTTTGCTATCACAGGATTTTCATGCCCGCAATTTTGACATATCCAATTTTCACTCATGTTATTATGCATTATGGTTAGTAACCCAAATTTACATTTTCAAATTGGAAGATCCAAAAAAGCGAGGAGTGATTTTCGCCACCCCTCACCTCATGTTTTAATGTTGCCTCTCCTTTATCGCACGTTATGCGCGTATTTGTGCCAAATCACGGCCTATCTGCCGCAAGGCATCTAATATTTCCTCCGTGCGTTTCTCAGATGGTTTTTTGGTGCCGTAAATATATTTCGACAACAAACTTTTGTGAATACCTATCGTGCGGGCAATCTCCGACACATTCAACTGCGGGAACCGACGGAATACATCCCCTATCACATTATTTGTGTCCGGTTCATCCGTGGCGTAGAAACTCGACAGGTGTATATCTTCGTCGATCTCCTCCCAGCGGATAGCATCCCCAAACTTGTTTATTTTCCACGCCTCGCGCTGGTCGTCGGTAGCTTCTTTGAGTATGGGGAAATACTCCAGCGGGCGGCTGTATGTTTTGCCGTCATTAGTGGCTATGTATATCCGGCCACCCTCGAACCAAACTTTTGTAATCTTCGCCATAATCATAATGTTTTGTACTTTGCAGTTTATTCCTCTTCTCCGAAATACTCGTGCCACTTGGCGATGATCTCCGCCTCGTACAACTCGATCACTTCGAGCGCGCGGCGCATATCGTTCGCTTTTATCCCCCGGTTGTACTTTATTTCTCGTGTAGCGATTTCTACCTTTGCGTCGTTGTCGCCGTACTCGATATGAACATGTATTGGCAAATGTTCGTCAGAGTAGAAATAAAATCGCAATCCAAAAAGGTTTAAAATTGTAGGCATCTTTATTCGTTTTTATCTACTGCAAATATAAGTCCAAAAATTTAGACCCGCAAATGAAAGTAGAAATATTTTACCATTTGACAATCGAACAGACAATAGCGATGCTGGACAAATAAAAACCGAGGCAGATACCTCGGCTGTAAAAAATAGATACCTATTATCTATTTTGTTTTGATTTGAAAAATATGAAGACACCAGCAACTGCAGCAATAGATCCCACTGCAATAGATCCTGCAACCGTATCGAATCCCTTATACAAGGCATAAAGTACTGACCCGGAGAGAACCAATACCGATAAGAAAGCAAATGTGATACCTAAATAAGTCGTACGAATGGCATTCTTGGTCATTGCATTTTCTGTATCGTGTCGATGCACCATTTCTTTTTCAGCCATCGTTATAATGCGCTCCGCAGCTCCCGGAACAATCTGATCGTATTTGGCCAACGTTTCGGGGTGCGGAAGAGGCCCTGAATAATGATGCTGCAACTGAACGTGCTGAACGTTGTCAGCAGGACTTATATTTTTCATATGCTCTCCGGATGTCGTTGCCCACATTATACCAATCCTGCGTCATATTCTCAAGGTCAGTTTTTGCCTGACGTTGTTTGCGGCACCTCTCTATCGGATTGGATTCCAACGAAAAGAAATGCAAAACGCTGTCTATAAATATAATCAAAAGGCTTTTCATAATAAACATCTTTTCTATGCAAATATACTTTTTTATTAATAAACTGCAAAAAGCGTACTGTTATTGTATCTGCACTAACGAAGTGGGAGAAATAAAAACCGAGGCATTTGCCTCGGCTCTATTATTCAAAAGAAAGTTTATTTCATCTTTTCTTGCATTTAATTTCAACGCTATCGCCGTCCATCGTCATTGTCATCTCTGCGACATTATCCGATAGACTATGAATATTGTATCGCGCATATTCAGTGTTTTCTATATAACAAATAATCGTCGTTCCTTTAGCCTTATAAGTTCCGCTCCCATTGCCGAAATACCCACTTCCATAATAGGTACCATCTGAATTAAATGTAGCTGATGCATGGAACTGATCGAATATAGACGATGTAATATCCAGCCAGCTACCATCCTTCTGCTTTAGATGGGTAATATCCCACGTTCCGTATATGGCGTCGCCATATTTGAAATTGGGCTCGTCATCATCCGAACACCCTACAAAAGCAACCGAGGCAATAGCCACACACAAGAGTAAAAACTTTTTCATATTCCTAATTGTATTGGTTAGTGCCGCAAAATTATAAAATTCCCCCCCCCCGCCAAATTTTGGAAGTAAAATTTACTCCTGATGTAAAAAATAGTGCAAAATCCTTTGTGAATTAAAAATAATTTCCCATATTTGTAACGCTTACATAAACTCAAGAGTGCACAAGATGCACCATTATTGGTGCTTTTTTTGTGTCGGAAATTGAACATACGAACGGGTAACCCTGTGGCGTTGCTGTAATGGCGCGCCAACCTCTTGAGTAAAGATGTAAGCAGCAGGTAGTACCCGTTCGTTTTTTTTTGTTTTATTAAATGCTTACATCTATGAAAAAACAATCGCTTCCGGAAACGGATTATCAAACTCGCTGCATCGAAGCCGAGCGAAAAGCACGAGATTTCGAAAGCGCCTACTTCAAGGCAGAAGAGCGCTACTCCAACCTAATGGACGCCTATATCAAACTACAAGGTTACTATCTTGAATTGCTGGGCGCTGAAAAATCACCCCGCAACAAAATCAAAGAGATCGACCCGTTTATTCTGGTCAAGATGGGCCGCGGGATGAATGTCGCACAATGTAAATAGACCAACAGCTATGAACAATATACAAATCTTCAATAATGAACAGTTCGGGCGTGTACGGATTATTATGTCCGACGAAAACAAGCCGATGTTTCTTGCGAATGATGTAGCGAGATCATTAGGATATATGCGGACAGCGGATGCAATTTCAACACATTGTAAAGGGGTCGCCATTTTGCCGACCCCTACCGATGGCGGCATTCAAAGGGTGAAATACATCCCCGAATCCGACGTTTACCGTCTTGTCATGCGGTCGAAGCTCCCGCAGGCCGAACAGTTCCAGGACTGGGTATGCGATGAAGTTCTCCCCGCGATCCGCAAGACTGGCGGATACATGTCGGCCAAAGAGACGGACACGCCCGAAATGATAATGGCACGTGCCGTGCTGGTAGCCAATGACACTATAGCCCGCCAGAAGCAACAGTTGGAGCAGGCACACAAGCAGGTCGCAGCGCTCGCCCCGAAAGCCGAACTAATGGATAAAGTACTGGACACAGACCAGAAGATCGACGTCGGGCAGGCGGCAAAGATTTTGAACCTTCCCTTCGGCCGCAACACGCTCTTTCAACGGCTCCGTGAACGCGGCATATTCTTCTGCAATCGCAATGAGCCTAAGCAAGAGTATATTAACCGTGGTTATTTCGAGTTAAAGGAGAAGTTAATAGATCGCAACAACCACGAATCGTTCACGGTTATAAAAGTCCTCGTGACGCAGAAAGGGTTGGATTTCCTCGCAAGACAATTCGAAGTAGTCCAAACGCCAAAGAAGATGGCACCGATAAAGTAACCCCCGTATACCACTATTTCCACACCACGTTGGGGGCGCCTCGCAGAAATGCGGGGCGTTTTTATTCCCTTCCTTCCAACCTCACTACAAAGTGTAGTTAACTACATCCTAACGGTGTAGTGTAGGAGGGTAAAAAAGTCAGAGAAAAATTTGCATTTTGCTAATACGTGCATTATATTTGCAGCACGAATAAGATATAGACGTACGGGTCTATCCGTATAATGTGTAAATTGAAACATCTGTATAGAGCCCTAAATAGTTATTTTAGGGCTCAATTTTATTTTACGATTAATTTTAAGTCCCAAAACATATGTTCGGGCAGGGAGAAATCCCTGCTTTTTTATTGATATTTTTACTGCTCCTCATTGTTATTAAAATGCACAGACGCACATTTGCATCAGAGGCTTGAGAAATCGTCGAGCCCTTGATGACATAATGGTTATTTATTCTCCGACAGGAACAGAAATATTGGACGCGCCGGTCACCAAAGAGGCTATCATCAAATATGTCCTCATGGGTGACTACTATATCGAACTGCCCTTTAATCTCCTTGAACCAACGACATTTGCTCGTGGTTCCTACATCACATATAAAGGCCGTAAGTTCGAGATAATGTCCACGGTACGCCCTGAGTTCGATAGCAAGACCGGCGGCTATAAATATACTCTCAAATTCGAGGCCCAACAAAACCACATGAAGCGTTTCGTGTGTTTCTGGCTGGGTGGTGATAATCCGGAAGCCGTATTCCACAACACCGCCGACCTCGAATCATTCGCTGCCCTGATCGTCGCCAACATGAACAAGCAGCTCGGAGGCGAAAACTGGCAGGTAGGCACGATCACCGTTGACAATCCTAAAGCTACGAAGCTTGTATCGTTCAATGGCGATAAGTGCTGGGACATCCTCAATACGATTGCCGAAACCTTTGAGACGGAATGGTGGACAGAGGAAAACGGCGACCTCGTATCGTTATGCTTTGGCAAACTGGACTTCGGATCCCCCGAAGAGTTCAGACAGGGGAATGTAGTGAAAAACATTCCCGCAAAGAAAGGGGATGATTCGAGCTACGGCACCCGGTTCTACGTCTTTGGCTCTACTCGCAATCTTACAAGCGACTATGGGCAAGCTCCGCAAGGAGGTGAAACGAATCATGTATCTGAAATTCGGCTTCGCCTGCCGGACGGACAGCGGTATATCGACGCAATACCTGGTCTTTCGGGAAGCGACATTGTGGAGCAGGTCGTGTTCTTCGATGACATATACCCCAAGAATACGGAGACTGTCACCAGCATTGAGACCGTAGAAGGGCAAACGGATAAGGCGTATGTCATGTACTGCAAAGACACGCCGTTCCGGCCTTCGGACATGATTAAAGGCGAAACCCTAGGTGCTACCTTCACGAGCGGCAGTCTTATGGGGCGGGATTTTGAGCTAAGTATAAACTACAAACCAGAGACGTGGAAACCGGAGGATGGATTTGATAAGAAGTTCGAGATCATCGCGCAAGTAGAATCATCCGGTGAAAGCCAACTTATCATCCCCAACGAAAGCCTGCATCCCGAGCCTGGAGATACGTTTGTCATAACAGGCGTAAAACTACCTAAAGAAAGGATCGAGGAGGCTGAAAAGGAGCTCTTGAAGGCCGGGGAATCATATGCCGCGAAACACAGCAGCGACACGGACGTATACGACTGCGAAACTAATCCCGTATACTGCCAAGAAAACAAGAAGAATTACGATGCCGGGCAAGCGGTTCGCCTTGTGGATCCACGCTTCGGAGAAAGCGGCCGATTATCACGCATCCAGGGATACGAAAAAAAACTATATAACGAATATATCGCCACATATACGGTAGGCGACAATACGGCATATTCTCGTATCGGCAACATAGAATCGGAGGTGAAGGCAAACCTGTACGCACAGCGCATAGGCGTTACCGAATCGGGAGCCTCAATCTACCTTATCACCCGCTACGATTCCACTGCCGCCGCAGACTACAATGCCTATTCCGCCAAGCGTGCACTATGGGAATTCGCCAACAAACAGTTCCCGGACACATTCAAAGGTAAAATGACCTTTGACGACGGTGCCCAGTTCGGGGGGTTCGCATCCGGCATGACTGGCTTTGGCGGCATAATCGACAAGAAAGGGAACGCAGAGATGCAGAGCCTGAAACTTCGGGGATTCCTGGAGGTACCGGAACTCCGCTACAACCGTGTCGAAATATCCATGGGCGATACGTGGTATGCTCCAAGTGCCGGGATCATCGAAAGCGTCGACACCACGGCCCAAACCATCACCCTCAAGCTCGAAGAAGGCGAGATCGGAAGTCCTCGGGTCGGGGATATATGTATGGGCATCTTCCACAATTTGAACACTTCGGAGAATGCAACCGCGGATTATGACGACGGCCGTGGCAACAGGCGCTTTGCCGGGTTCGCTACCTGCTATTTCCGCATCACCGAAGAGCTGGACACTGCAACTTACAAGACATTCAAGTATCAACTACGCCCGGTATCGGGAGCTTACCCCACCCAATATCATCCGGCGGCGTCGATGACCTTCGTGGGCTATGGCTCCTTCTCGAATGAGGATCGGCAGACCTCCCGCTACGAAACTCGGACATACCAGCGTTATTTAACGGGAGTTTCCGATTGGGAGTTCACTGCGTCCAATATCGCCGCGCAATATGGCGACCTGTCAAACCTGTCCATATTCGGAATAGAGATGAGGGGGTATTCGGCATACCTGAACAACATCTATATGTCGGGCGTCATCCAGCAATTCACGCCCGGCGGCGAAGAGGTGCCCACGATCATAGACCGCGGAGTGTGGAGCGCCACGGAAACATACAACCGCAACGACGACGTATATTGGAACAACGGGCACTGGCGCTGTCTGGTCGACGGCACCAAGACCGAGCCCGGCAAGGATGCCGAGGAGTGGGTATACTTAGGCGGATACGGGATGCTCGAAACGGTCAGCATATTCAAAAAATCGGAGAGCGAACCGGCGAAACCTACGGAGCTTAAAATACCGCCCGAAGGTTGGACTACGGAGACGCTCCCGATGTCGGATCAACGTCCTACATGGATGTGTACCGGCACCGTTGTCGACGGAGAGGTCAAATCATGGTCTGATCCTCAGCGTATATCCGGCGAACACGGCACGGATGGCAAGGACGGCAAGGATTACGAGTGGATCTTCGCACGTACATCGGAATACAAAGCCCCTGCACAGCCACCCACCGCGCAGCAGGACGATTACATTCCCTCGTCCTCCGAAACCTCGGACGGGCAGGTGTGGACGGACGATGCCGTCGGGCCCGATAACGACAACCCTTATGAGTGGGCAAGCAAGCGTGTGAAAGTAAATGACACGTGGGGCGAGTTCACACACCCTGCGCTTTGGGCAAAATTTTCGTTCGACGGAGCGCCGGGTGTCGACGGAACCGATGTAGAATGGATATTCAAACGCACAAGTTCCAACACGGCCCCGAATACGCCGTCTGGCAGCGACGAAGACGGATATGTACCGAGCGGTTGGACGAACAACCCCACGGGCCCGAATTCCGAGCGCCCCTACGAATGGACTTGCGTACGCTATAAGACAGGCGGACACTGGAGCGGATATTCAGCAGCGTCCTTATGGGCGAAGTGGTCATTCGACGGCGCGGATGGTGTGGATGGTGAAGGTGTAGAATACATATTCACGCGTACGGAAACCGAGGATCCGGGCACCGTTCCGGATGTTCCCGATGTTGCGGAATACGATAATCCCCCGGCTCCATGGACGGATGACCCCACGGGAGTAGATGCCACATATCGCTACGAATGGGTGTCGAAACGCAACAAGGTGGAAGGTGTTTGGGGCGCATTTTCCTCGCCCTCGATTTGGGCGCGGTATTCTTACGACGGGCAACCGGGGAACTGGACATCCTATGTATTTAAAAATAGCGATACGGAGCCAGCAAAGCCTACTTCCTCCGACCCCATTCCGTCCGGATGGAGTGACGCGCCCACTGGTGTCGGTATATGGTGGATGTCCAAGGCTACGATAGACGCATCGACCGGAAAGGCCGGGGCGTGGTCGACGCCTATCCGCGTAACGGGCGAGGATGGGGAGCCGGGGCCGCATACTGACTTCAAATACGCCAAGAATAATAGCACCACCACGGCGCCGGCGCTGGTCAAAACGGATCGCACCCCCGCAGGTTGGAGCGACACCCCGCCGTCGCTCTCTTCGGGTGAATATCTGTGGATGACCCAGGCGGAAATAGACGCCGACGACAATCTGTTGCACCCGACGGTAGGCTGGGCAACTCCGGTACGCATATCGGGAGAGCAGGGCCCTAAAGGTGATGATGGCGCCCCCGGCGAAGACGGCGCTCCCGGCAAGGATGGCTTGCAGGGTTGCATAATCCGCCTCACGGAATGGGCATCGGGAGTGGAATACCGCAATGACCTCGACCTTGTCTCCAATGGCCCCAGATACATAGACATAGTTACGATCTATGCGAACAATAAGCAGTTGAAATTCCAGTGCAGCCAAACGCACACTTCGTCGAACTCCAACAAACCGACGGCGGGATCCGCGTCGGCATATTGGCAACAACTCAACGACATGGTGCCGATATATACGCCCCTGTTATTCGCAGAGAATGCCGTCATCAACTTCCTGCAAGGTATGGAGTTCGTGGTGCACAACTCCAAGACGGACATTTCCGTGAATACCATCATCGCAGGGCTCGTGGGTGGCGATATTCCCCTGTTCGTCGGGAGCAATACCCCGTCGAAAGCGCCGTTCAGGGTCGCTAAGGACGGATCATTCGTGGCCACCAAAGCCGATATTACAGGGACTATCAACGCATCGAGCGGAACGATAGGCAACTTTACAATTGACGAAGGAGCATTAAAATCCACAGACAGCTTCGGTGAGATGCTTCTATCTTCCAATCTGATTAAGTTTACAGGCAGTAAGACCAATCTTTATCTTGGAGTCGACACCTGGCCGGCATCAGCGGGTGGTGCCCTCTATGGGCCTATAAGAGCAGAAGTAAGCCGCAGCGTAGCCAGCGGCAGCATGGCAGGCAATTTCGGAGTGTATATAGATGTCACCGGAGCAGCATCATCGGATGGAACCACTACCGCTGCACGTCAGTCCGGAAACCATGCCTTATATATCCCCAATGGGTTCATAACGGGTTTCAGGCTGAGGAATGTGCGAACCTCTTCCGATAGAACCCTGACCGACATGGACAGCGTGGTGTTCAGTACGGCTACGAGCGAGATTACGCTGACTTTACCGTCTTCACCAAAACAAGGGCAGATTTATTTCATCCGAAAGGTCGGCAGCGGCAATGTCAAGTTGACGCGTGGGAATACCCAGCACAGGATATGCACGAATTCCAACTCTCAGAACAACACCACTATTACCCTGGACTGGGGTAAGCTGTGGATCATATTGTGGGATCATATGAACAGTATGTGGACAGCCAACTGGTGCCAATATTAACACAAAAACAGGATATATGAAAGTATTGAATTTAAAAGAATTTAAACTGTTCACCGACATTTCCCACGCCGGGCATATTGTTGTCGACGCCCGGAAAGAGTTTGCCAATGCCATATACATGAGCATGAACGGCATCGTAGCGCATGACCTGGCATTCCGCATCCTCCACAGCGAAGGTGGCATCGAAGTTTCCGACGAGGAGGAATCGATTATCGTCGATACCGCAAAGATGTGCAAGGCGGTCTTCTACGACAGCATCATGTCCGTCCTCAAAGAAGAATAAACGCTCGAAAGGAATATGAAACGCATCCGGATAGGCAAGGACATAGAGATACATTGGCCGATACTTACCAATGGAGAGCAGGTAGCACTCGAAGGGCGCGACCTGAAACTCTTCGTCCATTTGCCTTCGCATATGGACATTCCCGTCGATTTCACCACCGAAGGCAATACCGCAATTTTTATCATAACCGGAGCGATGCAAAAATCCATCGGGGTGTACCGCCTTACCATGTGGGAAAATTTACAGAAAAGCGGGCAAACAGCGGTTGACTATTGCAACGCCTTCGAGTTAGTTCCTACGACCTGTATGGAGGGTGGTGAAGATGACAATAACCTTACAACGGAAACTGTCGACCTTGAGGCGTCAAGCCTTGTTGTTGGATTGCCCGGCGAGAGTGCTTACGAGGCATTCAAGAAATACAACCCGAATTCCGAACTTACGGAGGAAGAATATGCCGAGGCCCCTATTAACGCTGCAAACGCCGCGAACGAGGCGGCAAAAGCGGCAAATGACGCCGCAGGTAAAATTGGGGATATTGACAAAGCCCTTGCCGAAAAGGTCGACAAGGAAGAAGGGAAAGGGCTTTCGACGAACGACTACACCGACCAGGAGAAGGAGAAGCTGGCCGGGCTCTCCAACTACGACGACACGGAGATAAGGAAGGAGTTGTCCGACAAGGTGTCCAAGAAGGAGCTGACGGAGGCTGCAGCGGGCACGCTGGCTGAAGCAAAGTCGTATACGGATGCCACAAACAAAGCAATAAAAGCAGATGTGACTGCCGCTTTTGAGCAAACGCTTGTAACAATTGACTATGGGGATGCGGCTACGCTCAAAGAGAGCAAGTCGTACACGGACACAAAGACGGCAGAACTATGGAATAATGTCGGTGATACGTTTGACGCTATGTCCGAGGAGCTCAATAGCAACATATCCGGCGGGGATGCGCAGGCACTGACCGAAGCCAAAAACTATACAGACAAGGCGATCTCTGAAATTCCCACCCCGGACGTCAGCGGGCAGATCGAGCGGCACAATACCTCCCCCACGGCGCATCCCGACATTCGGGAACTGCTCAACACCTGCGTAGGACTGCCGGAGTTCAACGACAAAACCTACGAGCTGACCTTCACGACAAAGGGCGGTGCGAAGTTCATCATCGACCTGCCTATCGAGATGATGGGGCTGCATTACAACGAGGATGCCCAATCTATCGAGTTCGTAAATGCCGACGGCTCCATATCCTCCATCCCGGTTTCTGACTTCGTGAAAGTATATGTCGGCTCTATCGGTTCCGAGATACAGGTTACGGTCGAAGGCTCCGAAATCCGCGCCACCCTGCTCAACAACACCGTATCCTGGGACAAGTTGACACTTGCATTGCAGGAGATGATCCAGGGCAAGGCAGACCGCACGGAGCTTCCCACGAAACTGTCGCAGTTGCAGAACGACCCGAACTTCGTGACATCGGGAACCCTCGAAACCCAGTTGACGCCTATCAAAACCGAGTTGGGCGGCACAGTGCGCCTCGGGGAGGAAATAGGAGAGAGCTCTACCCCGCCTCCTATACCGGACACGGACGATGAAATAACCGAAGTCCTCGCGCACTCGGACTGCACGCTCGAAGAGCGCGTGACGCACCTCGAAAGGCTGCTCATGGAAATGCTCTCGGGCAAAGTGCTGATCCCGGAATTGCAGGTGAAAAAACTGGGCGTGTGGGGCGACAACAACCTCGTCGTCACGGGCGAGGGTGCGCCGACGAAAGCCCCCGACCGCGCGGGGCAGTTCTATGTCGATACGAAGAACAACGCGGTCTACCACTCCGTGGGCAACGGCGCGGTGTCGGACTGGAAGAACGCTTAAACTGCATACAACATGTCACAAGTCAACAAATACGCCGACAAGGCGGGTTACACGGCCGACAAGAACCGCAAGGACACACAGTCGGCGGTGTCATACGTCGAAGACGACGGCGAGGTGATCTACGACGGCGTGAATGTCGTTGTCGACCGGGATGCCGCGGATGCCGGCGATCTTGCGGTCTTCGACAAGACGGACGGCACGCTGAAGTTCGTCAAAGGCGCGACACTGCTTTACGACCGGCTGCCGCCGGAACTCGTTCCGATGGCCGTGGTCTACGGACGCCGGGGCGAACGGGTGCGCATCGTCGCCCTGCGCCATCTGGATTTTTACAAGTGGGCAGTGGCGTATGAAGTGAAACTTTCGGGCTTCGATCTCTCGGCCGGAGGTAATTTCACGCTGACCGTTGACAATACGAGTTCGGAATTTACCTACCCCCGCGGGGCGACGCTTGCGAGTATTGCCGCGCAGATCAACGCCGACACAACAATCGCGGGATATTCATGGAAAGCCACGGCGTCGGATGAGATCGCCGCGATTGTCATGGAGTGCAATACGTCGGCCGAGAATTACAAAAAAATATCCGCGACAGGCTGCACGCTTACCAAGCATGCGGAAGATGTCGATTACCAGACCACCACTGCCATTATCCCCCAAAAAACGACGGTCAACGTACGCCGCAGAAATGGCGTCGACTCACAACTGGCCGGATGCGACAACGATGCGTTTCTGGAGTACTACAGAGAGAACGGCAGCACGAGTACCAACGTTCCGCTGGGCAGCTCGACGATCATCCGGGAAAGTGTCTTTACCGAGGCCGATAATCCGGCGCTGTTCGCGGCCTATCCGACCTACCGGGACTACCTGTTCGGCGAACATCTTGCCGAATATCCGTCGGCTTACGAAGCATTTCTGCAGGACGGCAAAGACAATACGGCCATTCTCGCCGGGAAAACAAAGACCGACTTCTATGGCAAGACTGTTCCGTGTTATCCGGCGGCAGCCGCAGCTGCGGCCTATGGGATGCAGGTCGCGGGGATGACTACGGGGCTGGAGACCGGGGCATGGTGGCTTCCGTCGGCCGAGGAGTTGTGGCTGATGGCCAAAGGTCTCATATTCGCGCAGCCTTATGATCCGGTCAATCGGACATTGTCCGTATCGGGGAAAGTGATCGCCAAGACGGACTATATGGCCTCTTCGACCGAATACTCGTCATTATATTATTTTCAGGTCAATCAATACGGTAATACGCGGTGGATGCTCCAACAGCAAGGCAAATCCATATCCAGCATCGTACGGCCGGTGTCGGAGCTATGAAAAATAAACTGAATTATGTCACAGATAAACAAATATGCGGATAAGGCCGCCTACGAAGCGGATGCCGCGCGGCTTAAAACCCTCTCGTCGGAATCCTACATCGAGAACGACGGCGTGCTGATCTATGACGGTGTGAATACCGTGATCCGCAAATCGGCCGCCGGTGTCGGTGATCTCGTCGTCTTTGACAAGACGGATAGTACGTTGAAATTTATCAAAGGCGATACGCTGGTTACAGAAAAGATACCTCCCCAACTGATTCCCGTGGCCGTGGTCTATGCCCGGCAGGGCGAGCGTGTGCTGATCGTATCGCTCGAAAATGCAACGGTCGGCAGCCAGCGATGGGCATACTCTTATGAGGTTGCATTGTCGGGCTTCGACCTTGCGGCGGGAGGAACCGCTGTCCTGTCGTTCGGCCAGGGCATTTATGCGATGGAGTTGCCGATAACGTATGCCGCAGGGGCATCACTGGCAGACATCGCAGCGCAAATCAATGCCAATGCAACGGTTAAATCCACATACGGCTGGACTGCCTCCGTAGATGAAGCGACCGCACGAATCATCGTATCGTCGAACACATGGCATCCTGATTTTGCGATTATCAAAGTCGTAAGCGGTTGTCAAATCACAAGGCCACCGGAGGATGTGAATTATCAAACGACATTGACAGGGGTTTTGATCGAGGGGGCGACCGATCCCGTCCGCCGTAAGAACGGGGTTGATGCGTCGTTAGCAGGCTGTAATCCCGAAGAATTCCTGCGATGCTATTCGGCCAACGGAAGTGAGAAACCCGGACAGCAACCGGGCAGCGGCGAGATTATCCGCGAAAGCGCCTTTACCGAAGAAGCCAATCCGGCATTGGTCGCCGCCTATCCGACCTACCGGGATTATCTGTTCGGAGAACATCTTGCCGAATATCCCGCAGCTTATGGTGCGCTGCTGCGCGACGGCAAGACCGACACTCACCTGATCGGGCGGCTTACCTTCGAGGACATTTATGGTAAGACACAGTACCGCTACCCGGCCGCTGCGGCTGCTCTCGACTACGGCATCACGGTCGAGGGCGCAACTACCGGACTGGAAGCGGGCGCATGGTGGCTGCCATCCGTCGACGAAATCTATCTGCTCATGCACGACCGCGTGCTGACGGCTGCCGACGTGGAAAAAGACCCCGTAAACCGCACGCTGTCGCGCCTCGGTAAGGCGACCTGTTACGGGTCTAACACTACTTTTCGAACGTCATGCGAGCACAATTACGCCCTCGCGTTCGTCTACAATGGCTACACGGGCAACTTGAACGGCAACTACAAGTATAACACCTACTTCGTGCGTACGGTCAGTGCTTTATAACCACCTGAACCATGGAAACACAACAGCAAATCAACATCCTCGAATCGCGGCAGCTCGAATTACGGGCAGTCATGGCCAAGTCCGACGACAGGGCGGCCAAATGCAGTAAGTCCGGCCTTGACTTCCGGGCTACCTATCCTCTGGATTATGAGGAGTACGAAGCGGCCAACGCGGAGTACAACGCGAACGAAAAGACCCTTGCGGATCTCAAAGCCCGACGTGCCGAAGAGCTGGCCGCCGAAGAAACGGTTATGAACTTTCAAAATATTGAGCAATGAAGATGTATATGACCAACAAGCCCAACGGCGAGCCGTTCTATCCCGTAACCGTAGCCGAAGCCGTGCTTGTTTCCGAAGGAGAAACTTTAGCCGCGGTGCTGCAACGGCTCGAACAGAGGATCGCAGAATTGGAGAAGTCGGAAGCGGCGCCCCAGGCGCAGACAAACGTGTTGCCCGAACAATAGAATACACCCTATGGAAGCATTGTGGAGATTTATAGAAAGGCTCTGCGAAAAAGTATGGCAGGTGTTGATCGGTGCCCTGGTGTACATGTTCAACGCCATAGCCCCCATACACGACATACTGACGGCCTGCATGATTATATTCGCCGCGAACTTTTTCACGGGCCTGTTCGCCGGCGTGCTCGTACAGCACGAAGGATTCATATTCCGCAAGGCTTTCAAGTGCATATCCGAGGCTGCGGTAATATCGGGACTGATGGCTATGATACTGCTCGTCGGGGACAACATCGACAACCACGACGGGGCGATGTCGGCGATCTCGCTCGCAGTATATGCCCTGATATATTTCTATGGGGTCAACATCCTCAAGAACCTGAACCGCATATTCCCGAAGAACCGATACATCGACTTCCTGTACTATGTGCTCTCGTTCGAGATGATTAAGAAGATTCCCTATTTGGAAAACTACAAACAAAAACAAAAGGACAAATGAAAAAGAAATGGATCGTATGGAGCATCGTTGCGGCCGTGGCCGTAGTGCTCGGAATCGTATTCCCGCGTTACATCCTCGTGGGGGTTGTTTGTGCTATGGCCGGATGGGTCGGGCATATCCTGTACACTAAACACATCGCGCAATGATACCACGCGGGCTGCGGAACAACAATCCGCTTAACATCGAGAAGACACGGGGCGGCAATCCCTGGCAGGGCGAGGTCGTACCGTCGAAAGACAAGCGTTTCGCGCAGTTTACGACGGTAGCATACGGCTATCGGGCTGCCTTCAAGCTGTTGAACAACTACCAGCGTAACTACGGGTTGGACACGATCCGCAAGATGATCGGCCGCTGGGCCCCGTCGGAGGAGAACCACACGGACGCCTATGTCCGCACCGTGGCGGAAAGATCGGGGGTGCCCGCCGACAGTCGGATCACCACGACCAACCGCGACGTGATGGTTCCCATCGTAGCTGCGATGTCGTTCGTAGAGAACGGCGTCGAGGCCAAGATGCTCGACGTACAGGCCGGGTGGGATTTGTTCGTAAAGGCATGAAACGCTTGATCCTCTACCTGCTCGCCGCCCTTGCGGCCGGGGCGCTGCTCTTCGGCTGGGGATACCGCCGGGGCGCCGCGTCGGTGGTTGTCGAAGAAACAACGCGCATCGACACGGTGTTCTATCCGCGGCCGGAACCGCTGCCCGGCACGTACCGCCTGGCCGACATCTCGGTGCCGGTGCTGCTCTTCGCGCCGCCCGACACGGTAACGGAGACCGTCGTTGTGAAAATCGGGGCAGACAGCGTGCAAATGAAGGTGGCGATGGAAACGCGCCCCTACTCGGACAGCACCTACCGGGCACAGGTCAGCGGGCCGCGGATCGGCAACCTGCGGCCGACGCTCGACTGGATAGAAACATACGACCGCACGACCATCCGACAGCAGGTAGTCACCCGGCGGAGCCGCTTCGCCCTGACTGCCGGGGTCGGGGCGGCGTACACGCCGCAGGGGTTCCAGCCTACGGTCGGCGTAGGAGTAGGTATTATTTTATGGCAATTCTGACAGGTATGAAGATAATTTATAACGACATCATCCCCTTCAAGGGATACAAGGCTATCAATCTGTTCGGGATCGTATTTGCCCGCAAGTCCGCCCGCCCGTTGTCGGATAAAAATAAAAACCACGAAGCGATACACACCGCACAGATGAGAGAACTGTTATATGTGCCCTTCTACATCGTCTACCTATTGGATTGGGTATTTCACGGCTTCAAGTACCGAAGGATAACTTTCGAAAAGGAAGCATATGCCCATGAAGATAACCCTGAATACCTTGAAATACGAAAACACTACGCGCAATGGAAGAGATGATTTACATATACTGGGATGACTTCCCATCGGTTGTAACCGAATAACGGGCCTTGGGGTACGGGCATAAAAAAGTCCCCAACGCTTTCCCGCATATACCACTATACGATTGTGCCAACGCACCACATTGAGGACTTATTCCTTGAATCGGTGTGTTGGCTTTTTGTATAGTGGTATAACAAATTTATAATAAAAAATCGGGAAAGTATATGCGTAAATCAGAGCTTTTTGCACAAATACTCGAATGTGTTGCATTTGAAACTGAAATAGCTAAGGAACAAATCCTTTCGAAGGATAAATTTCAAGATGTGGTCGATGCGCGCTACATGCTCGTACACTTCTGCCATAAGAACGGCATGTACACCACCGACATCGCCCGGATGATGCGGTTCTCCCGACGCGCCATAGAGAAGATGGTCTCCGGGTTCGATGAGCGCAAGCGATACAGCCACCCTATATTCGAAATACAGTGCGAACTTATTGCGAAGAAGTTGCCTCCCATCTGCGCCCCAATGAATTGATATGCCTGCCGCCCGCAGCCACCTTTGCAATGTTGCAACAGGTGAACGCCCGGCCTTGACAGGGGCGGCAATCATTCAATAATCATTAAAAATGGGTTCGGATAAAACTTATATTTTCGATGGAGGCGGCTCGGGTGGCGGCCTTGACATCGCGGCTCTCGTCTCGTCAATGATGGGCAACAAGGGCATGGATCCCAACCTCGTAGCGGCACTCATGAACGGTAATAATAACCGTGGTGCATGGGGCGGTGACGGGTGCTGGTGGATCTGGATCATCCTGCTGTTCTTCTGCTGGGGCGGCTTTGGTGGCAACGGCTTCGGCGGTAACAACGCCAATGGCCTTCCTGCGCAGCTCAACGGTGACGCCGGACGGGAACTTCTTATGAACGCAATCCAAGGGAACGGCGCAGCCATCAATCAGCTGGCATCGTCGCTCAACTGCTCTACGCAGCAGATTCAGAACACGCTGTGCAACATCCAGGGCACCCTTGGCATGTCAAGCCAGCAGATCATCAACGCTGTACAGTCGATGGGATGCCAAATCGGCAACCAGATCGCCTCGTGCTGCTGCGATATGAAGCAGGCCATCAATGGCGTCAATGTGGGCATGGAGCGCGGATTCAGTAGCGTTGCCTATGAAACACAACGTCAGACCTGTGATTTACAAAACACAATTCGCGAAACTTCTCAAAGCGGGACTACAGCGATAATTTCCAAACTGGATCAAATGCAGGCAGCTGCATTGCAGGATAAAATTGATGCCCTGCGCGAAAAGAACAGCACGCTGACCACGCAGCTCAACCTCGAACACCAAAACGCCTACATGGCCGGTGTTGTAGGACAGGCTGTAGCACCCGTGAACGCCGCTGTAGCGGCTTTGCAGAATGACGTGAATAGCATCAAGTGCAAGCTGCCCGAAACGGCTACCGTGCCCTATTCGCCTATTGTCGGTGTGCCTACGTGTATTGCCGCACAATATGGTCTCGGATATGGTGCAGGGTTTGGCTTTGGGGGGAGCGGCGGATTTTGGGGATAATGCTATTATTCGCCGATAGGTGAAATGTTCTTTGACTTACTGATAAGAGGCTTCCCAATCCGAAAGCCAGCGCCAATGAAATCCTTTCAATGTGCGAGTTGGTTTTCGAATGCATTCATATATTCCTCCGATGTGAAATCCGTGTAATTGATGGGCTTCGGATGCTGTTTTATATTTTGCAACCAATATTCCATTTTTAATCTGGACAATTGGCTTTCTGTTTTTCTTGTTGGGTATTCTTCGTGCTTTTGCTGCACACTCTCTTGTGACAGGGTTAAGCATGTTCATTGAACGAGTACACCAACGAAGATTACGTGCCACATTGTTCGTCCGGTTCCCATCTATATGGTCTACATATGCATAGTTATTAGGATTGGGGATGAACGCTTTAGCAACAAGCCTATGGACTAATTCAGTCTTATCTACTCCGTGTAGGGATGTAAGTCTAACTCTCAAATATCCTCCCCGATTTGGGCGAGGAGTTAATATGCGAGGTTTAGTCATCCAACTATTGTTATTACCTCCGCTCACGCGATGGGATAGCGATGAAACCCTACCATAATCAGATACCGCGAAATAGCCGAGCGTACCATCAATAATACGCCATTCTTCTCCTTCGAGAGCAACACTCTCTATGAATTCCCGATTTGTCATTGCCAAACAATTTAGTGGTGCCAAACGAGAAAAAGAGGGAAGGACGTTTGGCAAGCCCTTATCAGTTGGTCATGACTCCAACCTATCCCGATGTAAAATTAGTTATAATAACTTAAAATACAAAAATATGGCAGTATTCCCATTTCAGTATGTTAACCGCAGAGGCATACCGGTACTAAAAACTACAGGCGTGACAGTGGAGACCACAGGGGTTGTGTTTTCCTTTCCTAACCACGCATTTGCAAATTCGTGGTACCGGGGACTCGTGCTGGTTGAGTTGGTACAGGAAATCCCTGCCGGCACAACGGGAACACTTCCCGTGCTGTTTGAAACCAACGGGCAAAATAAGAATCTGACGACGTACAACGGAGCAAATGTTACAGTATCGGATATTCCGGGGTCAGGGGTATACCAGATATGGTATGACAAGCAGACCGATACTTTGCAATTGATGACCGGTGCCGTCTGAATTAAAAAAAACAATTAACCGAAAGACGGGGAGGAGGGCTCCTTCTCCCCTACCTTTCACAAATCATTAACCAAGATGTTTCAGAACTTGAGAAAAGGCTCCTTAGTCTACGTTTTCGACAACAGGGAACAGCCTAAGTTTTATACAGCCAACGTAAAAGATGTATCGGCACCGTATTTCCCGCCCCAAAAGCCCGGGCAATTCTCGCCGATGCCGCAATTCATCAACATCTCGATAGAGGGCAACGAGCCCTGGGGCGTCCCTATGCAAGCGGACATCGTTTCGAAAGACGGCCTTACCGTAGCGACGACACGTGAAGTGTTGAAACCGACCATCATGGAGGCACAGCAGGCAAGCCGTGACATCGTGGAATCATTCGACAGGCACAAAGCCAACCTGAAGGTCTACGATGAGATCCTGATGCAGCTCGATCCCGAAGCTGCGCGTTCAAAAGAGCTCGAAGCCGAAAACAGGGAGTTGCGGAAGATGCTCGCTGACATGAACGAACGGCTGAGCCAGATACCGACGGCGGAAGAACTGAGGAGCCTTGTCAAGTCTGAACCACCTGCAAAAACAAAGTAACTATGGGTTGGAGAATCATAGGTGAAGGCCGTGGCGGCTTCGGCGGCCACGAAGAGGAGATGGAGCGGGAGCTCCGACGCGCCTACGAAGAAGGCTTTGAAGAAGGCCGGCGTGAAGGCCGTGGCGGATACGGTGAGCGTGGCGGCTACGGACAAGGTGGCGGCTACGGACAAGGTGGCGGCTACGGCGAACGTGGCGAGTATGACCGCGGCGGGTATGAGTATGACGACGCCTACGGCGAACGCCGTGGCGTAAGGGGTACAGGCCCCTATTCGCGGTATCGCAGGCGGTAAACCGGAGGGAGAGGGCCGCAGTGCCCTCTCCTATTTTAAATCGAAAAATATGGACAGGTTAGATACACATGAAAACTTCCCGGCAGGGTTCCGGGAATATCTCGAAAATTACGGTTGGCACTTTTCAAAGAAGATGTGCGAATTCGCCGTTTCCCGCATGAAGGACAGGAACGGCAAGAAGATAGAGCCCTATTCTAAGGATAAGGTGGATGCGCTGCTCAAGCAGTACGGCATCGAACTCAAAAAGGATAAGGGGTATGACTGCGTGTACGTCTGCAACATGGCATTGTCGGATTATTTCGGGTCGTCGATACCCAATCCACAATACCTGGCGATGTTCATACGTGACTATATCGACGATGAAGACGGATACGACGGCTTGCCATTTACACGCTACTATGCCGATACCATCGGCTCGGGAACACCCATTCTGTGGGAAGAGATGATGTAGCCATGGAAGAATATCCCCAGATCAGCGAATTCACAAACGACAACGGCGAAATAAATGAAAAATATCGCAACGCTCGTCCGTAACCTGCCTGCCGACAAGTACCAGGAACTGGCCGGGGCGGTGAACGACGTATTCGAGAACAAGCGCTTCAACCGGGCGCAACGAAGGAGACTGGCGCGAAACTGGCGCAAGTACGGGAAAAGGGAGGAAAAATGAAGATTCGGGACTTGAGTATTCACAAGTATGGATGGACGTTGCGCATATATTATGCCGTGACGTGCTACTATACGGGCGAAATACTCAAGTCCCTTACCGACATCGGATGCCCCGATACGGTTCTTCATCGCGTACAGGGGAATATGGTGAAGTGCGAAATGGATACGGGATTCACCTACTCCAACAAGGAGCATCGGCAAAGTGTCATCGTAATAGGGATGCACTCCTCGCCGTGGGAATTTCTCAACAGCTTTGAGCACGAACTGCGGCACCTCGTAGACGATATAGCCCTTACTCTCGGCCTGCCGATGGCCGGGGAAGAGGTAGCATACCTTACCGGCGAAATAAACCAGGCGCTATGGGAAGATGTGCACCAATTCACCTGTTGTAAATGTAATAGACATGGAAAAAGATGACACACAATACTGGATGGCGATGCTCGAAGTGAGCGAATGCTGCGCACCCATATTCGCTGCCGTCGTATGCGAGTTGATGAATACGATTTGATTATTCCAGAAGTTTCACGAGGTCGGTTTTCATCTCCTCGTCTATGTCGCGGTAGCGGGCAAATGCTTTGCTGCCTTCGGTATGCCCCGACAAAGATCCCACAAGGTTAGGGTCTTTGACCTGCTTATACAGATTCCCGATAAAAGTACGGCGCGCCATATGGGATGATGCAACTTGGTAAAGCGGTTTTTGCTCAGACTGCCTATTTAATGGATTCAAGATTGTTACTTTGCGCTTTAGTCCAGCAGCAAGAAATATTCTCTTGATAGCTTGATTATACTTCTGCTCGCTAATTAATGGTAAGAGCGACGGCCCCTCATAGTCAGAATAACGCTCTAATATCTCATTGGCGATAGAATTTAGGGGGACGCGAACTGTTATAGGTCGCCCATCTTTTGACTTACGGGGAATGTACTCAATAGCGCCACGGATTAGATTGTCCTTTGTTAATGTGTACAAATCACCTACTCGGCATCCAATCAAGCACTGGAACACAAATATGTCTCGCTGAATAGATAACTTTGGATGCCTAGAAAGATTGGTATGGTAAACCTTATTACGTTCTTCTATTGATATATAGAATGGGGTGCCATAAACACAATCATCGATTGTATATTTTTTAAATGGATTATTCGTCGTCTTTTCATTATCAACAGCCCAGATAAAGATAGTACGCAGCTTCTTCATCATACCACTAATCGTATTAGATCCTCTGGGATTCGGTTTGCGAGATTCTGGTATTTGCTTATATATTTGAGGCTGGGATAAAACGATGACATGTTCATTTCGCATATAATTATCGAGGATATACAAATCATCCAATGTCACAGTGTCTATATCTAAAATATAGCCATCCTCCTTTGTTTGTCTCCACATCTCAAATCGCCTTAATACTCGAAACAAGACCCTAAAGTTGGCCTGACGAACCTGTGACAATTTGCGTTTTTGGAGAAATTCATCACACAACTCAAAAAAGCGTTGCTTTTGCAAATGAAATTTTTCGGGATGCAAATATTTATCAACTTCAATGCAGAATGATTCAGAAGATATATTATCTTTGTTAGGCAACGAGGCGTATACATCTAATAAAATAGTTTTCCACTTTGCTACATTCGCATTGAATACTCCCCGTGCGATCGTATCATAAACTACCTTTGCTTTAATTTCGTGCCGTTTCGCGTCCCAATGTGCCGGATTTATTTCTAAATTTGACGTGTAAAAAAGTTGAATGTCCCGTCCGTCCCGAATACGAAACCGAACTTTACATTTTGCACCTTTCTTTGAAGAACGAACGAACGCAGAAATAGTAGCCATCGGAGTATTGATTTAGTGGTGGTGGTGCAAGTTTAGCTTTTTTGCACCACACAACCAAATACAAATGTCCCTACTTGTCCGGAGTTGTCAAAAATAAAACTTTGTAAAACACCTATAATCAAATATAATAGCTGAAATATCAATAAAATACCGATTTAGAAAAAGGCAGTCTTATATCCCCTGAGGGGGTACAAAGCAAAAGGTTAACGCACTAATTTATAATGCGTTAACCTTTTTCTATTCACTATATTGCACCACTTTTGCACCATTCGTCATTTATTAGCAGCCTCTCCTCCATTCATAAGATTAAGAACATCCTGATACCTCCATTTGTTAACTCCGCCTATTCGAACCGATTTAAGGTAGCCTTCTTCATCCCATCGGCGCAAACTTCTAGGTGTCGTAGATAAAAGAGTGGCTACCTCGTCAGCATTGAGCATACGATTCATTAGTAATGATTCTTTTTCCTTCTTGGCATCGGCCATCGTTTGCTTATGAAAGTCCAGCAAATCTTTGCCCGAAACAACAAATAATCCCCTCCCCTCCTTGAGAGCCTGCAACAACACGTCCTCCATATTCTATAAAAATAGTGGCAACTCCTGTTGCCGTCCGTCAATATGATCTCTTTCCTTTGTTTTAAACCTCCGCCACGAAATAGGCGGATTCGGTTCCCTGTATTTACCCCGCGTGGCTCGGCGCCTGTCGCGCTGCGCCCGCAAAAACTGGAGCTTCCTCTTCGCTTGGTTGATCCGATGATTGCATATGCCGTGTATAATTATCATCAGTTCTTCCCGGCTCAGTTCATTTGTCCATACCGTATAGTCGGCGATAGTTGGCCGCCCTTCCGCCCTTCTCCCCATTTGCTTTTATCGAAATAAGTTGCTACCTTTGGAGTGATGTGTCAAAGGTGGGGCTTGAGAGCGCCACAAACACAAAGGGCTCCGGATCAGGGAGCCCTTTATATTGCCGGCTTGATTCCGGTAAAGGCGATCATAACTATTATTGCCAGTATTACGACCAGCCAAACTATTATGGTTATAGGCCTTTCATTATATTGCTTTTTCATAATTTCTTCTCCGTTTTCTCCAGCTCTTCAAGGAGGGCATCGGCGAGGGCGATAGCCTGACGAGCAATCAGTGTTTCAGTTGGTATGTTTGCGTACCCTCTTCCGCGCCAGCTTCTCGGCGTAGTCGTCGTCGCGCATCCTCAAGTCATAACTGGAATTTACCGACCCTGGATAGTATCGGCCATTTTCACAAAAGTACAGTGTACCATCTCCGTTATCTGCTTCCAGCTCAGCCGCAATAGGCTGAGGAACTCCACAGAATGAATGATCGCTATCAAACGATATTATTCTCACCAACTTACCCGCCTTCGTGCACACGGCCGCACCTCGCTTGGCGGCTCTCAAGTCAAAATCTTTCATATTTATTTCAGTTTTTCGATATTTTGCGAGAATCTCGCTATTTTTTCAAAACGGAGCGTCGCAATTTTTGCACGCCCCTCTGTATCTGAATACTTCATAGAGGCGTCCAAATAGCCACACCTCCAAATATCCATGGCCTGTGGTGTGCCTGTGACACCAGCATTTCCCCATGCGTATCTTAAATATATTCATACTCATTGCTATTTTACTAATTCGAAAAGTGTTTTATCCTTCGCTATCGTCCCGATTTTCACCCGTTCCGCCTCTTCTTTGGTATCGAACTTTAACACCATTCCTTCGCGTATTGGGCATCCATTATCCCGCCAAAGTACATAAACCATAAGACACCACTTGCCATCCCAAAACGTGGGCGCCCCGTATACCTCAGCCACGTAAGCATATATTTTACGGGTGACTATTTGACAGATCAAATCGCTCATTTCACCAACTCAAATTCGTAAACCACCACCCACGGGTTCCGATCCCATGTTCCACGGCCCGACACCCTGTCGATAAGCGACGCGAAGGCTCGCCTGGGTGTATTGAATATTTGCGCGTACTCATACCCCTGTAAAGCAAATAATTTGCGTGAACAATCTCTGGTCTTAAAGTCTGCCACAGCCACCACCCCTTCTTTCATACAGTCCTCGTCCGAAATATCCTGCAAGCGCTCGCAACGCACTCCCTTGATGCGGATATGCTCAATCATCATATCGGCTCTCACGTACATTTTATTTCCATACCCCGGAGTGTATTTCTCGTCAGCATACTTGGCGCGTCTGCCGTCGTCTTGCCCCATACCCTTAAATATGTCACGATAACTCTGCGCCACGGCCACGACCTCGCCGACCTTGTAGCGGCATTTATGGCGAAAAATCTCAACCCCTTGACAGCACATTACGACACAGCCAGTGGCTTCCTCATAAGTGAAATCTTCGGCTGCGGTCGCGGCAAGCTGGAATTGCCTATCTCCCTCGATGCGGCGCGTATTGGTCTTTATACCCTTCACTGCCATCCTTGTTAGATGGTATCGGTCGTTAAAAAATGCCTTCTGCATGGTTATTATTGTTTTAGGTTGTTCACTCTGTCGATCTCGGCGGCGATAAGGGCGCCGGCCTCGGCAAGAGCTTCCAAGCCAGCGTGTGGGTTCCCTATAATACTACATACCTCAGCATGACGCACATTGCCTATAATTTGTTCAACCTTCATATCTCGGCCTCTCCTAATTCCTTTCCTCGCTTCCGCGATGATTTCGACACCTGTTTTCATGGGATTCTATTTCTTTTTTGAGTTCCTCGATTGATTTTCTGAGCCGTTCGTGTACCTCCACGGCGCGATACATAAGCCAAACAGTAACGATTCCGAGGATTGAAAGCAACGCCCACACTATAATTTCATTCTTCATTTTTCTTACTTTCTTTAAGTTTCACGGCGAGCCGGGTGCATTCTTGGATGAATTCCTCAAAATCGTCAAGTGATAGCCATACATCAGAATCGCCCATCTCCAGCCTAATATTCTTTTTATGGATAATTTCTACTGATATTTTGTTATCATCAAAACTATCTTTGAATGTCACTTTTGTTTTCATTTTCTCTTCTGTTTTAGCGCCGCAACGCGACGGAGGATGTATCTCCGTCTTTTCTCTCGAATGTATTTGTCGGATTCTGCCAGGCTCCATCCAAGCGATAGTGTAAACTCCTCAAACAAAGACATATATGGATATTTCATCCGAGCCTCCTTCCTCAGTCGGCGCAGTAGTTTTACACGCATAGGTCAGCAAATTCTTGAAATGTTATTGTGCCGTTCTTTTGTATATGCTCGACTATCTCGCGCGCACTGGCGACCAAAGTAGGAGCATCGCTTACTACTATACATAACCCATCCCCCGGAAAATACTCACAATTAAATTCGTCACTCCAGCTCACTTTTGACTTAACCCAATCGGCCAACGTATTGCATTCGATACGGTATTGATTGTAAAGCCTTTCAGCGTTGTTTATCATTGTTTTAGGTCTCTCACTCATACGGATTCTGTTTTAAATCGTGAACGCTGACGGCCAGCCCGGCGGGGATCAGACCGCGGTAGTCGAAGTGAAGGCGGTGGAACAGGTCTAAAAATGCGCACATATCGCTATACCAAACTTCACTTGGTGAATATTTTATCCGGCAATCAAGAATTAGGCAATCCTCATAGTCCGAACCCAGTAGTTCGCCCAGCCGTTTGACAGGCACGAACGGTTTCCCGTCGTTGTAACCTCGCTCGGTGATCTCCACGCGCAGATCGGATATCGGACGCAGGATTGGCTTGCGGCCTACTTCGAAAATCGGAATCTGATAATCAGTAATTCCAACCATAAGAGCGGCCTTGATATTTTCGCCATACCAGCAGTACAACCCATACGGAAGGTACCCTACAATGTCGATCAGTGTGAGTTCTAGTTTCATAATCGTATGATTTCTATTATTTTAAGTCGTCCATCAATCTCCGGAAACAGATAATCTATCGCATCACCATCAACTAAAATATCGTAGTCCTGGGCTCCATGCTCAACCGCCCAGTCGTATAGCTCCTTTGGTGTCATGGCTCGTCATCATATTTAATTTCCACACTGTCGATCTGCTCCCGCGTGATAGCGATTCGGTGCTCATTCTGAAAGGCCAATGTCCTCTTATGTATCATGTTATATTCGGCCAAGGACAGCATATCGTGATAGTATAGATAGCTTTGGCAAAACAAGAGGGTCGCCAACTCCTCGCGCCTTTCGGCGGCTGTTTTCTCTGTTTTCATAGCTCTGTATTATTCATGAATTTCCCGCCAGCCTATTATGGTTTCGGGATCAATACGCCTGTTTGTGCCATCAATATACCACACATCCTCGCCGCTATCTGAACAACCCAGCCGCCATGCCACCGACATCATAATCTTCCCGAAAGCTTTATATTTGACCTCTACAACCTCGGCATATTCCGGCAACTCCTCTTTCGGGTCGCGCCAGCGCGTCAGCAGGTCGTGTTCGGCCTCGGCTCCGTAAATATGTGCCGTCCGGACATCCTCCAAGTCGTAGCCGCCTTGATAGGCATGCTCCCGACAATACAAGTCGGCTCTTTCATCAATCGTTTCCATTCTTAGTCAGTTTTTGGATGAAATTCTTTCGGTGGTATTCATAATCCGGTTCGAACTCTCCGTCCTCGCCGTTCTCGAACCACATATCGTCGAATGCGCCAATCGCTCTTTTCCGCATCCGCTCCTCGGCTTCCTGCTCGGCAAGCTCGACAGCTCGTTTTGCCTCTATTAGCTTAATATCACATTCTCCCGGACAATCGGGATACATCATCGCTATCGGTGTTACCACTTTCAACAAATATTGTTTTGCTTTTTCGCTTTTCATGGTTAGGATGTTTTAGTGTAACGCCCACGTCTTGTGCATTGCAGCGATCAGGTCTATATACCCTTTGTATTCCTCCATCTGCTCGGGACTATAGCCTTCGGCCTCGCCAATTTTTCGGAAATGCTTCTGCCACTCGGAAATGGTGTAGCGTTTGCATCCTATTTGAATAACATCCTCACCCCAATAGGATACTGTATGACGAGATGCGCTGATAAATAGCGATTTCGGAACATCGCACCCGTCGCCCAGTTCGCACCCGTCGCCCAGTTTGCACCTGTAGCCCAGTTTGCACCTGTAGCCCAGTTTGCACCTGTAGCCCAGTTTGCACCCGTAGCCCAGTTTGCACCTGTAGCCCAGTTCGCACCCGTAGCCCAGTTCGCACCCGTCGCCCAGTTCGCACCCGTCG